>Ga0208086_1000151_pt1 | contig 18852 bp, 11 predicted proteins | sample LakMenEpi06Jul10_FD_150675 | JGI IMG/M metagenome (GOLD analysis project Ga0208086, IMG submission 150675) | Freshwater microbial communities from Lake Mendota, WI - 06JUL2010 deep hole epilimnion (SPAdes) | ecosystem: Environmental > Aquatic > Freshwater > Lake > Epilimnion/Euphotic zone ...
CTCCTCCTCCTTCTCCTCCTCCTTCTCCTCCTCCGGAGTCAGCTTGACTTGTAGTTAGGGGTTCTTGTCCTCCTCCTGCTCCGGAGTGAGGTTGAACTTCAAGTGTAGCGGTGTTTAGATTGGTGCTGTCGGTTGAGTCATCTATTTTGTCAAAGTTATTTTGAATTTCGTCAATCAACTTATCAGCTTTATTCTTCAAGTTCTGTCTAATTTGTTTATACAGTTGTGTTAAAGTCTGCTTTACGTTGATGTTTGGCGTTTCCAATGTGGTTATTGCGTCGTTGATTGCAGTCCTCACGAACGCTGTCATTTGTTGCTGTGTAAGAAGGGCTCGTAGGTATTTTACAACGTGACGGGAGGTTCCACCCTGAAGCCGATTTTCTTCATATGCGCCGCCCGCAAGTCCGGGTGTGCACAACCCAACCCACAACGTCACCCACCTTGCCATCTCTAGCCCGGGAACATTACCATAATCTAAAATTGTATTCTCTTCGAACAAAGCACGTTTTGCAGTGATGTGTCCGTAATTTGGAAACCAAACTCCCGAATAGTACTCAGGGATGACAACGTCCCTGTCTCGAAGTCGACGTTGTTCCCAAGACTGATTGCGCTTAACATAATTAGCAACACCGTTCAAAACTAACAACGAGCCGTTTGGTACCATATCCAATACAATCTTTGGGTGCCAGAAATGTTTGGGGTCAAACCATGTGCGTTCTCCATTGGGTACACGTAATCCAACCCCCCATTCTTTAAGTGTTGCTGAGCGCATCAATTCTAAAAACGCGCATAGGTTGGGTTCCAGGTACGGATACACGCTTGGTATCTTTTTTGTGCCAGTGTACATCTCATGCACGTAGTTGCCGGAACAGTCCTTTTTCCCTGACTCATCACACAAAAGTTTTGAAGGCGCTGTGAGCGAATACACAACACACTTAACACTTGCAAATGCTTCACCTAGTGTGGCAGCTACCGTGTAGTGGACATATACCCAAATCGGTTTTGGTTGTTGTTGTTGCGTTGGTGTTTGTTGTTCAAGTCGCACATTGGTTTGTATGGGTTTATTGACTATAATAACAACACCAACTAGGTTGTCGTGATCCACCTCGCTAAAACTTGCTTGATCGTGCTGTTCGATTTTGTAGGGCAAGTAATTTTCTTCAAAGGTGGTGTTAATTGTTTGCACAAGATCGGTTGTAGGGCTAGGCAAAATATATCGTGTGGTTGTTTGTGCAAAGTCCCTAAGAGGCTTCCCGAATGCGACTTTCAGTAAAGCAGGAGCAACAACAACTTCTTGGGCAAGTTGAGGTGGCGTTGCATATAAATGGTACGTTTTTGTTGGCGTTGATGTTTGGATAAGTGGCGGACATTTGTAAATCGTTGGGTCTGACACGTAAAGTCCATACCATGGAAACCAACCATTTGGGAGGGAAGATTGTGCCATGTTTGACAAATACACGAATAATTTTTTTTATACGTGTCTACAAAACACCAACGTATAAATACAAATACACCTATCTTTGAACGCATGTCTACACATAACAAGAAAAGACGCTTAAAACGTTGTGTGAAGTGAGTGCTTGCTTGACGTGTCAGACAACTTTGCTGTAAACAAAATGATGGCAGGCCAACTGATTCAACAAGTGGCTTCTCTGAGCACGAAGCGCTGGTGTCTACTACCAACAAGCTCAGAGACCCTTGCTGTGCCTAAAAGTCTCCACACGGTTGGCGACAACAATGACAAAGACTATTTACCTCCCCAGCTTGATTTGATGGACACGCTTCGTTTTGTTTGCATGTCGTCTTTACCAGGTGTCGTTGTTGTAAACACCACTACCCAAGCACTGTTCGCCAAAGTCGGTAACGCACACCAAGAACTCGACGAATTGGGGTTCAAAACCGAATTGTACAGGCAAGCTTGGGGTGTCTTGTTAGTCAGCGAAGATGGCTCCTATGTAGCAGCAAAGCCGAACTTTTTGTACACCCAACGAAACGAACAACACGATGTTGTTGTTCTCGCAAAGTTTGGCTGGACACGGACGTGGGGGATCTTGGCTGGAAGGCACCCCAAGTTTCAGCTGCATAATGGTGACGCGCGGTTAGCCAACGTATCAACTTTTAACTTTCACGAGTCAACCAACATCATAAGACAGATGAACCGTGCTTTATTAGCTGGGTACACTGTTGAAAACGACAAACTTTACAGTACGAAACAAGTCAACTGCACCGTGTTTGGGAGTGCCATCACTTTTTCTGACCATGAGGCTGAGCACGTCGAGCAATGGTGCCTAATCAGTGAAGACGATATCACACACATGTGTGACATAGTAGGAGTAGACGAAACACACTCCCCTGTTACTGAACAACACGGTGCATCGAGTAGCACGCAACCACCTCACCAACCCTCTCATCAACCTTTCAAAGCAACCTTACGTTTAGAATTCAGTAGTATGTGTTCATTGTATGCCGCGTATGAACCACACACTCACGAATTTGTTTACCATGACAATCTAATTAGTGTACAACAAGGCACCATACGCGACAAGGCGCGTGTAATGGCCGATATTTACGGCGCTAAACTCGATGCTGAGTACGCAAAATTTTGGAAACAAAAAGGTATCATCGAAGCTTGGATAAAGTACTTGGAAACGTCCGCCATGGACAAAGAACGACAAGTTGCACTTAACTACTCAAACACAAAACACAACTTTTGGGAGAATTGTAAAAAAACATACGACGATGTTAAAACCATCGCCAAGCAAACCTTTGGTAATGAACGTCAAGCATGTGATGTCGTTTTTAAATTAAAAGATTTACCAAGCAAATTGCGCCGTGACTTTGAAAACCACCCTGGTGTGTTCAAGTTCCTGGACGCTGCTTTATGGTACGCGACTTTGCAGAACGTCAAACGTTTGACCAGCACCCAAGGCGGCAACGATGACGCTAAAGCTATCCAAGCATTTTGCCGATACGAAACGTTTGAAGGTCTCTCAAAAAAACAAAACAGATTCCCAATCTTCAAACAATTTGTCCTTACCTGGCTGAACAGAGTTCATCATAACATCCAAATTACGTTTGTGTCGCCTCATGGCACAAACTATTCTCAAGACTGTATTAATGTTGTCAACAAAGCTCAACAACAAGTCAATTATACTCAAACATGCAATTCCGCCGTGTGGTTCGAACTTGTTGAAGATCTCGCACTTGACATTGATGAACACAGGCGCTGTTTGTGGACCCAGACGTATGGTTTTTACCACGCGAGTCTGTCAACAAGCGGTTTGCGAGCAGTCGTACCGTTCATCACAACTCTGTATCAAAGTCGTGACCGAACATCGGTGCTTGCATCATTTGCACGCAAGTCTTTATGGAACCGAAATACAAACGCATGGCAACCAGACAAACGAATCACAGACCGATGTACCTTTTTAACCCAAGAGAACACCGCGAACATTCCTCACAATTTACAGCTTTACGAACAAAGAAATACAGAGTTGACTTTACGCGGTATTGACAGTACAATACAATCGTTTACTAGAGTTACTTTTGATGACCTCTTTCAAGGTACAGAACAAGACATTGCATGCATCTGCGCTGCGGCTTGCCGGGGTGCATATACTACGATACCAAACAACAAAGTCAACGTCTACGTGTTTTTAAAACACAAAAAAACCTCACTTTGCTTAGTCCGTCCCGACCAACATGATCTAAACAATCAAACCGTTGTTGTCAAAGTAGCCCAAACTTCAATACAAAACAGGTACTCAATAGCTGCCATCGAAGCTTCCGTAGAAGATACCCAAACGTATAATTCTACTCCTGGAACTTCACACACCGCTTCCGACTCGAGCCACAACGTTAGCAAACAACAACAACAACAACAACAACAACAACAACCACAACCACAACAACAACAACAACAACAACAACAACAACAACAACAACAACAACCACAACCACAACAACAACAACAACAACAACAACAACAACAACAACAACAACAACAACAACAACAACAACAACAACAACAACAAAGTCGTAACAGTGTCGGCAATGGCGGCGATGATCCCACACAAGACGACCAGGCCACGACACAAACGTGGATGAAACACAAACTAACATCGAACATTCTATTACTTGCGTTTTTTACGATTCTTTTCACTGGTGTTTATGCACAGTACATGTCGTCTGGGTGGGTCGAAGAGATAACCAGGGCATGTTCGTATGCCGTCAACGAAAGCACAAAAGGTTTAAACAATGCACAAATGACAGAGTTGTGCAATCAAACCAAGGTTCAAAATGGCCGACTCGACGACATGATACATATAATAGTGACACAGTATAACACGTATGATTCAGACTCATTAGCAACTGCTATTAGGCTCGTATGTTTGGCAGTCCTTGGTTTGTGTTTGTTTACATATCGCGTGTACCGAAAACATGAAGAAGAAGAAGAAAAAGACCGTGTTCTTCCCACATGGGCGGTGATTTTAGTTCTGACTGCAAACGCTGGGTTGGCAGCTATACACGCCCCGTTGTTGAAACCAGCTGAAATTGTTGCTTACGTAACAGTTTTTGATGCCCAAGCGAGGGTACAATCGCACGACCATGGCGCAGAAGAAGAAAAAAAACGTAAAACGACTTTGGCACATTGGGGAGTTGTATGCACTGACAGAACCATGTCGACAAAAGAATTGACTTATTCTTGTAAGATTCCAGATGCGACGTAAACGCTTGTACAAACACACCAAACGTACGTGTGCCGTAAAAACTACATGTAAAGCAAACACCTAACAACCTTGTTTTTTGTTTTTGTTGGTGTTTTTACAAGCAATTTGCGAGGTTGGTAAAGCGCTTGGCTCACACGGACAAAGTAGTTTGTTAGGTTCCTTATTGAAAAACGTTTAGTTGTGTGTCCACGCGTTGGTTACAAAGCTTTGGTCGCCAAACGGCCGAACGTTCCGCGTCAAAACAAACAAAATTGGTTGTTTTACCAAATTGTCAACCCGACGTATATCAGTTTACGTGTTGTGACAACTAAACAAGGCACGAGTTACCCCCTTTATTTTAAATGTGCGACATCGAAGTTGGCACCATGCCGCCAAATAAACCAAACGTCGACACTACCAAGACCAGCAACGCCACCACCGGGTAGATTGCGTAAAAGTAGTAAGAAGGTGGCGACCTGTACACGTACTCAATCTTTTCCCAGCCAACCACTGTGATGTCAGGCTGGCCAGCGGTGTGCTCGATTTCCACGGGCGTCATGAGCCAGGCCAAAGCAAACACGGCAAGTAGGAGCGTGCTTACCAAAAACACGGTACACCTTCCAAGAAGCGTCGCCGGAGCCGGCATGCACGCCAAGCCAAAGCCCAGCAACACGACAAACACTAGTGGTAACACGTGTGCAATAAAGTTGTACGCCAACATCTTCTTCACAAAGTCCACTCCAAGTGCCAACTTTCGGTCGGGGTCGTGGTTGCCTTCAATCGTCACGTTGAACGCCAGCATGAGCTGGCTCACAATAGTGGTGCACACTATGCTGGCCATGGCCATCACCATGACCGGCACGACTGAAAACGCTGCTATCCTGCGCGTCACTGCAAACCTCCGCGTCCACGGGATTGTAGCAAGTGCCAGAAGCGTGGCTCCTGCACTCAAAGCCATGTTCCACGTCGTGTAAAACGCAAACGCAGACCCTCTTGGAACCGGCCACCTAAGGTGCTCAGCCCGCACCACCTCGTCCGCATAGTAGATCGCAGTTGGCCTTGCCGGCGGAGCCAACACTTCTGCCATAAGAGACTCACAACTTGCGTGCGCTTTACGCTTGGTGGTTTGCAAGCAACTTTTGGCCGGCTGTGTTTGCCTTTTTTGTGTATTTCTTTTAGACTTGTAATCTTTTTCAATTAATGTTTAAAGCGTCTTACTAAAAACTACAAACTACAAACGAGTCAACACACAAATACGCATACTTGTCTTCTTGTCTACTTGTTTACTTGTTTAAAACTATTTATTTTTCTCAACATGAAAGTCATTGTCTACGCGTCGCAGCTAGCCGCCTTGACGGGGCGCAACTACTTTGTGCCCAAGCAACAAGTAATGGCCAGCATGCTCAAAAGGATGCACCCCAAGGTGTTTGAGAAAGCTCAACATCGCAACGCAAAAAGCATTCCTTCGAGCAAAGCCCGGCTTGAAAGCGCCAACATAGACGTGGGATTGCACGTAAGCTCCACGTCAAGCCGCGAAGCCAGCACACGTGTTTGGTCTACTCTCGACCAAAGCCTAGTTTCCTGTCTTGACACAAAGGCGGTGCAAGCCTTGGAACAAACGTTTAAGCAAACGTTACGCCAACTTTCCACCACGGCAAGTCACGCAAGTAGTCTCGACGAACAAACTCTCCAAGCCCACGCCCAACAAGCCCAGCAACAAGCATTTAAGGAAACTACCGCTTTTGTCGACCAACACTTCTCGGCACTTCTCGGTCCGAACTTTCGGCAAGCCGTCGAGCCCCAAAAGCTAAGTGAGCTTGACGCACAGCTTTCTCAGTTTGTCAAGCAAGAACTCGCCGAACCATTGTCCAAGTTGAACGTGGACAACTTGCAAGAAATCATGCAAACTATTCGCATCAAAGACTCCAAGCCGTTGCAATCCTCACTCCGCCAAGTAGTCGCCACGTCGCGCGGCCAAGTTGGAGAAGACGCTGCCATCAAGCTTTACGAAAACATCAAACGCACCAAGGTCAAACACAACAACGCACAGCTCTTTACAAAACATCTCGGCACGACTGACAATATCCAAGTCGTGCTTGTCGGCAAAGTTGACGGCTTTTGCGACGGCAAACTCGTCGAAGTAAAAAACCGACAAAAACGCTTTTTTCCTAAAATACCCTTGTACGAGCGTGTCCAACTCTTGGCTTACATGTTCTTAACAGACACTCTGGAAGCCGACCACGTCGAATGCCTCGACCAACAAATCAAATCACGAAAAGTCGACTTTGACCAAGAAGAGTTTCAACAAATCACCCAAGACGCATTGCACCAAGCAAAACTCTTTGCCGAACTCGTACACGACTCTGCTCAACAAGACGCTCTCATCACCTGGATGGTCGACAACCACAAATCCATCGACTAAGTGCTTTCTACCCAATCTTTCCAAAGCCTTTACTACAAGTCCAGGCTTTGCTTCACAACGCGCTTTGGTAAGGCATCATATATGCGTTGGACTAAGTACCCTTGGCTCTTCCAACTTGGTCTTTCAACTTGGTCTCTAACTTTGGTCTTTCCAACTTGGTCTTTCCAACTTGGTCTTTCCAACTTGGTCTCTAACTTTGGTCTTTCGACTTTGTCTTTCGACTTTGTCTTTCGACTTTGTCTTTCCAACTTGGTCTTTCCAACTTGGTCTTTCCAACTTGGTCTTTCCAACTTGGTCTTTCCAACTTGGTCTTTCCAACTTGGTGTCAACATGGACGGCAAGCCGGTAAAAGTTGGCAAATTTGAAGTTGACAAAAACAAAGAGTTGTAAGCAGGGGTGTGCCGGAATTAGGTAGGAACTATTTTTGAAATTAGTTCCCACCGTAGTAAGTTCCGAGTTCCTGGTCAAGTTCCGGGTCCAGCTCGACTCAAACCTTGAGGGTTTGCTTTCTTTGGTGTTTGGTTTCTTCAAGGCTTGGTACAAGCAAACCTAACCCAAGTTTTGGGTTTTGGCTTGGCCGACACGTCGACTCATATAACACGCAAGTAGCCCAAACAAAGCCTACCAATTGGTATTCTTGATTGTCGAGACTTGGCATTTTTTGTTTGCTTGTTTGTTGGCTTGTTTGTTTGTCTTTTGTTTACCAATTTGGTACTTTGCTTAGAGATGTTGGTCCTTTGGGTGTGGTCAAGTGTCAAGGCATCGCCGAGGCATGTCGTGGCATGCTACGCCAAGGTGAGTAACAAGTTTCTTGGAACCATCGCCTGGCCAACGGGCAACCCATACGAAGTTGTAACAAGTCTTCAACAAGAAGGTGCCAAGTTGCTTCCAAACGACCAGTGTTGCTACTCGTTCATGGGCGTGTTTATCAACCAGCAAGAGGTGACAAGTCGCGAGTTTGTAAACAGTGGGAACGACGACGACTTGCCCGATCGACTGGCACACGCCCAGCAAGGTGTGAATCAAGTACACTTCATGTGGGTCGACCAACGGTGCAGGGATTACCGAAAAGGAGTCAGGTACTCGTTTGATGAAAAGACACGCATTCTGAGAGCACAGCCGTATGTGTCGCACCAACTTTCGGAATTCACAAAGTTCGACTTCAAGACACCTACGCTCGGGTTGTCCGTACCTCACACAAGTTGCTTCTTGCTATATTTTGACTTTCTACGAGTCTTGCACGTCGACTACGAAATTGACGAAACGCTTCCGTATATTTCTTGTCTGACAAACTTGCGAGTTTTGTTCGGCCAAGTTTCGCGCTGGAAAAAAGACTATGTTGACGACTTGGTGAATTTGGCTCATCTCGAAACGATTCGTGCGAGCGGCCCCAACTGGGAAGTGCGGCTTTTGGTTAACAAGATATCCAAGTTGAAGAACTTGAAACATGTCGAACTCGTCACAACAACTTTTAGACACAAGCGCATATCAGGGTTTGGCGAGCTTCACATGCTCTCTAATCTGGCCGACCTACGCCTGTCCGCAAGGTTATTTCAAACTACCATAGACTTGCTCAATCTTGCTTTGCTGCCCAATCTGGAAACTCTACACATACTCGACGACGAGAACACAAGTCTCCGCCGAGCAAGACCAGACAAAGCGTTTCAAACACCTCACCAACTTTTCAAGAATTTGAAGCACCTTCAAATAGGCACCAACACTTCAAAATGGCCTGACCTTGATGGATTGGAGCCAAACCCCAACTCCTTCACAGAGTTGTATCTCCGCGTAACCTAACTTGTGCTTTATGCAATATGCACTCTGCACAAAGATATGTTGTTTGGTCCTTGCTTGTACGAGAGTTGTAAACACACCAAGCTTTAACTTTACCAAACCCGGGTGTTGTTGTGACGGCACTTGGACTTGCCGGTTTCGCGACTCTTTGTGCTCTCGTCCAAACAAAAGAACCTGTACAACGCAAACCCGGTAAAATACTTGCCGAGTAACTATTTTGTATTACACACAAGGTGTACTACTTTGCTTGGTAAGCTACATTCTTACGTATTTACATGCTTGCCTAGATAGATGAGTAAAACATAGATGAGTAAAACAAAAGTAGGAAGTACTAGTTCCATGTCATGCCTTTTGCGACTTGCGTGGCATCGCAGAGCAAGTTGGACAAAGCTTGCTTGGTTGAACTCGTCAAGTTGGTGGCTTTAAAGTCGATAGAATGAGTAGAGTCTTCAAGCACTCCGATGACGTCGAGTTCGTCCAAGAGTTTTTTGGCTTTGTGTGTCAAAAACTCACACAGCACAGACACTTTGCAAGGTTTTGGGGAAACCAACTCGACGCGAAAGTTCCGGACTTCCCAAAACGACTTGTCGACTTTGAAATGCTTGCCGACTCTCGAAGCCCGAAACGTAGCCAACTTGGTGCGCACACAAAACTCGCTCGTGCTGTAAAACGCCAAACATGTGTCGCACTTTGTTTGTGCAAGAGACGTACCTCGACTATCGACTTGCAACTCGAACCACAACTTGGCGTGCATGCCGAGCGGCACGACACTCTGTGTTGTTTTGTCCACTACAAACGGCGCCAACTCACCAAAGCGTCTGTTTTTGAAAGAGTTGGTCCACGCCTCGACGAGCAAGCACCCGACGCTTTGAGAAGAAGTAGTTTTGATCGTGTCTGGCATAGCCAAAAACTGTGCGTAAGCCTTGAAGAGCTCTTGCTGGTCGTGCGACCACAAACTCGGCAAAAACTCGGGCAAGTTGTGCTGCACGTAAGGGAACGAAGCGCGCTCCAAGTATGCCATCCACACCTCGCCGCACTTGAAGTTGATCACCGTGCCGCGCGACGTGACTTGCCACACTTCTTTCTTAGAGTCCACAATAGCGTCGACTTGGTCGCGCGGCAAGCACTCGTAAACGACTCTCAACTTCCACAAACTTTGGTATTTGTCTTGACACAAACTTTGGTTCGTGTCTTGACAAACCGGAGAAACCTCCACCTCCGAGTATGGACATAAGCAAACCAGCAAACCCTCGTCCAAGACGTGCTCGCCACTAGACTTATCGTAAGTCGACCGCAACGACTTTGTGCCCAGCAACGTAAACTCGAAGGGTGCCGAAATGCGCTGCACCACTGTGTTTGACCTCACCAAGTTGGCGAAAGTCGGCACTTCCGTAACAAACGTCGCAAAGTTGCGCCGACTTTTAATACCGTACCTAGGGTGCACTTCAAACGCCGGCCTTTCATGCTGCGACGCCCACTCAAACGCTTGGCGACACGACGACATGCTCAACTGCTCAACCAACGACACTGCCAAAGCCACATCGCTTGGCAGGCTAGCGTCCTGCTTACGTGTCGGCATGGTGTGTGTTAGTAGTTTTGAAAGTGTGTCTTTCTTAGAAGTCTATTTGTTAGGCTTTATTAATAACACGACGAAATCTACACAATCTTCATATTTTGCGACTGTAAGTTCTTGTCGTGAATGTTAACAGTTGTTGATCTCGACTTTGTTGTTGTTGACTTTGTTGACTTTGTTGTTGTTGACTTTGTTGACTTTGTTGACTTTGTTGTTGTTGACTTTGTTGACTTTGTTGACTTTGTTGTTGTTGACTTTGTTGACTTTGTTGTTGTTGACTTTGTTGACTTTGTTGTTGTTGACTTTGTTGACTTTGTTGACTTTGTTGTTAACTTTGTTGTTGTTGACTTTGTTGACTTTGTTGACTTTGTTGACTTTGTTGACTTTGTTGTTGTTGACTTTGTTGTTGTTGACTTTGTTGACTTTGTTGACTTTGTTGTTGTTGACTTTGTTGACTTTGTTGTTGTTGACTTTGTTGACTTTGTTGACTTTGTTGTTGTTGACTTTGTTGACTTTGTTGGACTTGACTTTGTTGGACTTGACTTTGTTGGACTTGACTTTGTTTGACTTGACATTGTTGACTTTGTTGGACTTGACTTTGTTGACTTTGTTGGACTTGATGTTGTTGACTTTGTTGGACTCGACGTAGTTGGTAGTTGGTGTAGTTGTAGAGTGCAAGTAGCCGAGTCGTCAACCGCCTAAGCTTGTTGTGTGAACAAGCAAAACTGTACTGCTTATAAAAAGTAAGTTTTTCACAACACTGTTATTTAGGTTGTAAGCCAAGCAAATCATGGGTCAGACATCGTCGCGAAGGCTCCGTAAAAAAGTCGTCAAGCGTTCTTTGAACACCTTGAACACTAAGTTGGTGAAGAGGTATGCATGGCCGAAAGGGTGGTTCGCGACGATCTCTTCGCGTCGCGGACTTGCCGAATTTGCCAATAAACTGGGTGGGTCAAGTTGCAAAAAACACGTTGGGGAACTTGTTACTTTGGGAGCTTTGTTTTTTGTAGCCAGCAAGATGAAGCCTTGCGACGTAGAGTTTAGCAGTGTATTTTTCGAAAGATTATTCAACTTGGCAAGGCGTGTAAAGTCCAACGACGTGTCGTGGAACCAAGCCGTTGCTACACTGCACCGCATGTGCCGCACTACGGTTCCACGGTCTTTGAGAGGTGGCATGAAGCTAAAGAGTTGGCTTGGGGCAGCCGCTGTGGCAGTCGGACTGGTTGAATTGACGATACTCGAACAAACTTCCAACCAACCGAACAATCACGACGACAACGGCGGAGATGGAGGTGGAGGCGGAGGAGGAGGTGGAGGTGCAGTGCTCCCGAGGTCACTGCTCCCATGGGACCAGAGTGATGGATACGGCAATGTGAATCAAAACAAAGCCGTTGCAAAGGCGCTCGACATGGCAGACAGCGCGGAGCGACACCCGTTGTCGTGGTACAGAGGCCAGTCTATAGTGGTGGCAGTCATCGATTCAGGAGTTGACGAAACTCACCCAGACTTGGCTGGCCACTTTTTGGTCAACCACAATGAAACACCCGGTGACGGGTTGGACAACGACAACAACGGGTACGTCGACGACTACATGGGCTTCAAACTTTGTCGGCATGAACAAAGTCGTCAACGACACGAGCGGAACCGGGCACGGAACGCATGTTGTAGGTCGAATCGTGGCTCACAACCCTGCCAGAAACATGTTTGGCATAGCGTACGAAGCCAAAGTTCTTGCCATCAAAGGTCTTTACTACGAAGGTGACTACTGGCACAAAGGAAAGGGGGGGGAGAAAATTGCTGAGGCCATAAAGTACGCAGTCGACAGCAAAGCACGCATCATCAACTTGAGCTTGTCATCCGTTACCGACGACCCGGCCGTCGTCGATGCGTTACAATACGCCGCTGAGCACGAAGTCCTAGTTTTTGCAGCCGCGGGAAACGAGGGTGCAGGTTCGCCGAAATTCCCAGCGAGCCACCCTTTGGCTGTGGGTGTCGGCAACGCGGACAGTCAATTCTCCCAGTTCGCACTGAGCTCAAACCAGGCCGGGCGAGAACGAAAAGACTTTTTCACCGCACCTGGACAGTTCGTGCTTTCGACTACACCAGACAACACATACCAAACAATGAGCGGCACCTCCATGGCCACCCCGTATGTAGCCGGCGTGGCAGCCAGAATGCTGAGTGCGAACCCAAACCTAACTAAAGACCAAGTACTAGACATTCTAGCAAGCACGGCCTCCCACTTGTCACTACCCATGCTTTCGTCGGGCGAGTATCTTCAAGGTTTTGCAACCATGCTAGGACTGATTGCGCTGTCAACGCTTCTCGCCAAAAAAACAGTAACGCTTCTCGCCCAACCAACAGGACCACCCCAAAAAGGCAAAAGACTTGGCGAGTAATTATGTGTTTATCGGGCTCAACTAACAACAAGGTATACTTTGCATTGTATCTTGCGTGCGCAAATCCTTACATACTTGCATAGACAGATGAGTAAAACAAAAGTAGGAAGTACTATTTCCATGTCATGCCTTTTTTGACTTGCTTTGCGTCGCAGACTAAGTTGGACAGAGCTCGCCGGGTAGAACTCGTCAAGTTGGTGGCTCCAATTAAAGTCGATAGAATGAGTAGAGTCTTGAAACACTCCGACGACGTTGAGTTCGTCCAAGAGTTGCTTGGCTTTGTGTGTCAAAAACTCACACAGTACGAACACTTTGCAAGGTTTTGCTGAAACCAACTCGACGCAAAAGTTCCGGACTTCCCAAAACGACTTGTCGACTTGGAAATGCTTGCCGACTCTCAATGCCTGAAAGGTAGCCAAGTTGGTGCGCACACACTAAAGACCAAGTACTAGACATTCTAGCACACACGGCCTCCCACTTGCCATTACCCATAAGTCGCGAGTATCTTGCTCAAGCTTTTGCAACCATGCTGGGACTGATTGCAACCAGTGGGCTGTCAACTCCTTCAACATGCAACAACTTGGCTGTCAACTCCTTCAACATGCAACAACTTTGCTGTCAACTCCTTCAACATGCAACAACTTTGCTGTCAACTCGTTCAACATGCAACAACTTTGCTGTCAACTCGTTCAACATGCAACACCTTTGCTGTCAACGCTCCTTCAACACAACTCTTGAGGCCCGTCATATCAGCTTTTGTTGTGCAAGTTGTACTTGTATATTGTACTCTTATATCTTACTTTTTTATTGTATGTTTATAGTGTATTTTTTGGGTTGGTTAAAATCATTTAAACAATCATAAAAGCCTAGAAAGACAAGGTTTTGGGTTTGCAAACTACCCAAATGGCACTTTTTTTTGTAGACAACTCTGTTTGGATAGGTAAAGTCGAGTTTGTGCACCCCGACAAGAAGTATGCCATTGCACGCACTTTGTTTGGCAGCAAAAAGTGCACGACATGCCTTTTACCGGCGAGCGCTTCTTTCTGGCAGAGCTCCGTGCCGCGCAACATCGGCCCGCTTTACGTATCGACTTCGTTCCCAAAGGCTGACTGGATTAAGGACGACGTCGTGGTGGTCGACATGGAGGATCTCTCGCAAGGTAAAAACGGTTACTTTGCAACGTCTTTTCTGCACCCCTCGTGGTCGAAGAGCGTCGCCAAGTTTTTTGAGGCTTGTAAAAAGCCACTTTGGGCTCGCCTAAAGTACGACAACATTGGGCACCGACAAGAATTACGAAAAGAGCTGACCGTCATGATCAAGGACTTTGCCTGCGACGTTCTTTTCCACTGCGTGGCATGCTACATTGTGCGAGACTTTAGCATGATTACAGACATGCTCTTGCAACAACCCTCCGAGACGTGCACAAGCATTTCCGCAATGTCTGAGCACATGCCCAGACTTAGAGACGAGTCGCAATTCATCTGCGACCTTGCCTACTTTACCCAAGATCCCAACATGATCACGGAACTCAAAGACGCTTTGAACGAACATTCAAAGCATGCTCTGTCCGCGCAAGGCCAAGCGTTTGTCGATAATGCTGACAAATACCATCGCCGCCTCACACGCTTGCTCGCCCAGTCGTAAAGAGCTTTCATTATTGTAAACCTTGTGAATCGTTTGAAAAATACCACACAATAATCACGAGGTTCGCAACACGTCGTCCCGAAAGTCGTCGTCCCGAAAGTCGTCGTCCGAGTCGTCCGAACTCGTCCACGCCTCCGTGTTTGTAGGCCGTGCAGTGCTTGCTTCATGTTGTTGTCGATGCTTTTCTACTCGGGGAACTTGGTGTTTCCTAGCTTCGTGTGGTCTTGCTTGGTGCCTTGCTTGGCAACGTTCTATGCTGACACTCGGTCCACTGAACGGACCTCCGTGCAACGCCATGGCGTCTTTGTAATTGCCAGAACGTCCGCAGTGTTGATAAGGTCCTTCTTGGCCACTTTGAGAAACATGTTGAAAGGTTGCTTTTCGTGAGTTGGTTTGCAGCTCATTACAGTTGTTGTTGTTGTAGTTGTTTTGCTTTGTATGCACGCTCCTATCAAAGCGTTTTCGTTTTCTTTTTTGTTGTAGTTGTTGATGATGTGGCTTGTATGGTAGCACGGAATAGTCAAGCGGTTCGTCTGCACATGCTCCTTTCAAGCCTTGTTGGTCAACGTTTTCTAGTTTGAGGGACCAATGGATGCCAGCGCTTTCAAGGTGGTTGACTAAGCAAGCCGTTGTGTAGGGCATGTCGACGCGTTTGCAGGTGTATGCATTGCACAAGCGACAAAGCCCAGAGTCGGCGTTTCCCACTATAGGGTCGCCGTTGACGTTGGAGCACTCGCTGTTACTGCACACAAAAGCGGTGCCAGCATCGCTCATCAACACGTGCCGCTCGTAAAGAGCTTCGGTCGCGCCGTGCCCGCCGTAAGCCGCACTTTCCATCAAGCCGACGCGCAAACCGCCGTTGTTGGCCTTGCCTGCCTTTGGTTGGTTGTAGGGATCTTTGGGCCCGCCGTCGCGGACTTGCAGCTTCTCGCTGGCAAGCTGGTCTAAGCGGTAGTACGAACTCAGTAAAACTGCCACTTTGGAAGGGTAGAGCTGTCCAGTTGAAGGATTCATCATGGCGACTTTGGCGTCGCCAAACTGGGCTACAAAGTCTTCGCGCGACAAGTCTGGCTTGGTTTCAAACACCGTCGCGTTGACGCGCTTGCCAAACTTGGCAGCATAGAGGCCCATGGCACCCTCCTCCACGGCGCCGGGTGTCATGCGAGTTGGAAGGCCTTGCGGGTTGAAAATAAGGTCGACCGGCATGCCCATGTTGGGACCCTCGGCGACTACTGGCATTTCAGATGCGCACACGATGGCCACCACCACGCCCTTTTGCGAGTGCGTGCTGGCCAGCTTGTCGCCGACCTTGACTTGCGTGTTGTAGATTTGCTGCAACGTGACCGACACCGAGTCGACTCCGTACTTGTTGGTGGCGTGTTGGACGTTGACTACCTTGCAAGCACCCACCTTTGGGTAAATCACCGACTTGTCCAGCATGGTGTCTGTCTTGGTGTCGTGAAACACGATGCCAATCAAGACGTCGTTGAACACCACGATGCTGCCTACTTTGACCACACCGTCCGGCCCGAGCTTCGAGTAGTCCGAGGCCTTCCTGCCCTTGACTTGGCAGCTCGGCACGCAAATCGTGTGGTTGGCCTTTGCCTGGGCATGGTAGTCCTGGACGCGCGTGATGTTGAACAAACCGCGCTCGATGCTCGACTTGTTGATGACGATGCCGTCGTCCGACGCTCGAGCGTCGCTCATGACTGCCATCACCACGACTTGCGTCGCACAAATCGAAAACGTTTCGGCTGCCATGTGGTTGTACGCCGAGTCCACCAGCGGTGTCATCGGGTAGTCCAAACTCACGCGGTTGTTTTCCGGCTGGGTGTTTGGGTAGAGCGCCGTCCCAGCGGCTTGAGTTCTGTGCTTCGTGGCGTACGACGTGCGCACACACTGGTTGTGCGACTGGTTGGTCGACGACACCACCATGTTGGAAAACATAAACGCAGCGTCCACCTCCAAGTGCGTGTACTTTTTAGGATCGGCGTTGAACGACGCAACATCCGGGGCCGACACTATAGGGTCCAGACTGTCTTCAATCTCCCACGGCGAATAACGCTCAACCAAATGGTGCTTCAACAAAACTGGCAAGACCGGCAAGTTGGTCGCCATACACTCCTTGAACGTCTTGGCAAACACACCCGACCTCACCAAATCGGCCCGCACCAAGAGCCTCAACGGCCTTCCTTGCGTGCCATCAACATGCACCTCTCCATACCTCACAAACACCGACGTGTCAGCCGGCATCGCCCCCACCGACCTCGCTTTGCGCATACACCTTGTAAACAACCTCACACTTTGTGCTTCCACCATTCCAACCAACGTACTGTTCACATACACCATCGCCAACTTGGGCATCACATTCGACAATCCCTTTCCCGACCCCGACGACTCGCTCAACGTGTTGCTGGTAGTTGAGTTAAAGTTGGAGTTGGAATCGTTGGAGTTGAAAGAGTTGGAATCGTTGGAGTTGAAAGAGTTGGAATCGTTGGAGTGGAAAGAGTTGGAATCGTTAGAGTTGAAAGACTGGGAATCGTTGGAGTTGAAAGAGTTGGAATTGTTGGAGTTGGACGAGTTGGAGTTGGACGAGTTGGAGTTGTTAAAGTTGGAGTTGAAAGAGTTGTTAAAGTTGGAGTTGTTAAAGTTGGAGTTGAAAAGTGGGCCGAGATCAAGAACGAAGCGACTGAAAAAATCTATGGCTTCTTGGCGTGTGGCAAAGATGGTCGAGTTGGTGTTGGCCGAGTAAGAATAGACAATGCGAGCCAAGTCTTCAAAAGACGTTTTTCCGATCGAGGTGGAGACTCCGATACAGAGGTTGAGTGCAAGGCCGCAATTCTGGCCTTCCGAGACTTGGGCGGCGTCAACAAAGCCGAAGCTTGCCAAGTCGACCATGCGCTGTGTGTGCACGTAGTTGTTGCGGTTGGAGCCGACGCGGACGCGCTGCAAAATGGAGATCTTGGCGTCCAAGTTGGTGGGCAGCAACGTCTCGATGACAGGTTGGGGCTTTTTTTCGATTTTGCCTCTCTGGCCTTTGGTCTTGCGTGTCGGCTGGACCTGGCCCGAGTTGAAGGGGTGCATGCACATGTTCTCAAACTTTCTTTGGTGGTCGAACATGTCGTGCACGACCGAGGCGTCGATGGCCACGTTACCTTTTGCTTTTTTGACCAAGTTGTTCTGCGACATCTTCAAGAAGCGCTGCAAAGCCTGCCTGACCATGACGCACATGTTGTCGCCAAAGCCTGTGATGCTTCGAGATCGAAGCGAAAAGACCGACGTCGGGCGTTCCAGCTTGACTGCCACCTTCAAGCAAGGCCACACGATGTTTTGAGCGATGTGCACCAACTTTGCGCGCCTACCTTCCGTGGTGTTTGGCAGCCCGAGGTGCGGCATGCACTCCACATCCAACGACGTGGCGATCGCCATGACTTGACGGCTTCTCGACGTGTGGCGCGAACCAAGCTCGCCAAGCAAGAGCATTGCTTCTTGGCGCGAGGTCGCTAAAAGCTTTTGCGTGTCTTGCCGCGACTCGTAGTGCCGCACCAAGTAGTCTTTCATCTTCTTTGCAGAACTTGAACCCACAAAGTACTCCAACTTGGCCAGCAAGATGTTCAAAAAGTCGTCCAGGCTGGCCACCAAGCTCTCTCCAGACGGCTGGTCTACCAGCAACTTGACCAAGTAAATCAAGTCGATTTGAAGCATCTGGTCAGACACCAACTGCAAAAATGGCAGAACCGCACACGCCTTTTGTGGCGACAAAATTATTGTAGTCGCGGAAGTCGACCGGTAGGCGTTGCGCACAGTATGCGAGCATCGCATTGTCGCCTCAAACGTCTCGGCATCCAGCTCCCTCACGTGGCACAGTTGAGGCGCCACGTCGATGCTTCGCGTCACCACCCGCTCAGTCGTCCCAAAATGCATGATAGAAGCGTCGTACCTCCTAGGCATAAAGCTCTCGCGCGTCGTATGGCACAGCGACGTGCCCACCACGCACGGAAACTGCATGACCAGCACATTCTTTACTGGCAACACCGTGCTCGACACCAACAACTCATCACACTGCTCAATATACGGCGGCCTGGTATGCACCACCTTGCCCGTCAAAATCGACCGCTTACCCATCTTCACCACCCGAAACCTATTGCCAGTCTTGTACCCCACAAACACCAAATTCTTGACCAACAAACATCTCGCCAAACTCTTGCCTTGCCTACTACTACTACTACTACTACTACTACTACTACTACTACTACTACTACTACTACTACTACTACTACTACTACTACTACTACTACTACTACTACTACT
>Ga0208086_1000153_pt1 | contig 18673 bp, 15 predicted proteins | sample LakMenEpi06Jul10_FD_150675 | JGI IMG/M metagenome (GOLD analysis project Ga0208086, IMG submission 150675) | Freshwater microbial communities from Lake Mendota, WI - 06JUL2010 deep hole epilimnion (SPAdes) | ecosystem: Environmental > Aquatic > Freshwater > Lake > Epilimnion/Euphotic zone ...
GTTTTGGTCAGGGTAGCTTTGGTCTCGAGCAGGTCTTTCTCGTGCCCTGAGAGGGTGTCGTAGCGGGATTGGAGTTGCTCAAGTTCCTCGAGGGCTTCGAGATTCACGCTGCCAGCCATTTGGATTTCGTGCCTAAGCGCACTGAGTTGCGACTCGAGTTCGTAGCGATCGAGCGTTTCCTGTTGGCTGAGTTCGGAATCCTCCGTGGGTGCATCGAGGTCGATTTGGTAGTCGTCGCGATATCGAGACACAAAGGACTGGAGTTCTTGTTCCAGGCGGGTTTGCTCGAGTTCAAAGTTCGCACAACGATCGGTCCATTTATCGATCTGTCGTTGCAAGCCGTCTCGGTTTTGAACGATACTTTGAAGTTCGAACTGCCCAGCTTCGAGCGACTCGCTAGCGACCTGTCGAGCTTGCTGTAGCTCCACGAGTTGTTGGTCTTCTTGAGAGAGTTCCTCTCGGAGCCTTTCGGCTTGATCGGTGATTTCCCCGATGCGGTTTGCTAAGCTTTGGAGTCCATCGTTGGCGACCTGGACGTGATGATTCCGCTCGTGGGTGTCGTTGAGCAATTGCTTGAGGGTGGTTCTGAGCCCATCGATGCGCTGTTCGAGACGCGCTGCGGCGACCCGTTTGTCGACCAATTCGCTTTGCGAGGTGCGAGACAAAAGCTCGAGATCCTCGAATTCGTTTTCGGTTTGCGTAAGTGTCTCGAGAATCGCTTGGCTCTGGTCGTGGAGTTTCTCGAGCACAAGTTTCCGTTCGCTCAAGAGATCGAGCAAGCTTGAGCGCTGGGACTCATGCTCAAAGATCGCGGATTGCTTGGCGAGCAATGCATCATGGAGTTCCTCGGAACGCTTGGCTCGGGCGAGCATGCGTTCATGGATCGACTCGACATTCCGTTGGGAGTCAAAAACCTCTTTTTCGGTCGAACGGACTTTTTCCGAAGCGATGTGGTGTTCTTGCTGAGTCTGCTCGAGCGTCGATTTGGCTTCCAAGTACCGCATTTGCAGATTTTCGATCTGCTCCTCGGCCGCCTGCATCTCGCTGCGCCGCGAGACGAGCCCCAAGCCGGCTTGCAACGAACCGATGGTAATGCTCCCATCGCTATCGATCAATTGGCACTCGGCGGTGACAAACCGCAGTCCCGCTCCGCGCAGGTGACTCAATTCCAATGCCGTCGTGAGCGATTCGACGAACCAAGTCGTCCCTAGGAGCGATCGGACCAAAGGTTCATGCGTCGTGTTGTAGCGAACCAATCGGTCGGCGCGGCCCAAGACACCTCGCAGTCCGTCGAGCTGGATCTTTTCGCCGGTCCTGCGGGCTGGTAATCGATCGAGTCTCAGGAGCGTTACGCGTCCGTTGGGCTCTAGCCGTCGGTCTTGGATCCAATCGACCACTTGGCCATCTGCCAGGACGACCGCGTCGGCATGGGACCCTAAGGCCACATCGACCAGAGGAGCCAGATGCAATTCGGAGCTGATCAAATCCGCGACGATTCCTTGGATCGACCTAGCGGCCTGTTCGAGCAGATTCGTTTCTAGCGAATAACTGTGCTCTTGCGATTTTCGTTCGACCAGCTCAGCGGCCGCACGGATCAGTTGCTGACCACCCTTTCCGGCGGTTGCAAATTGGTCCTCGAGCTCTTCGAGAACCTTGCTGCGCTCGCGCAGTCTTTGGATCTGCGCATGGACTTCGAGCATCTCCTGCAATTGTTGATCTTGCAACTGAGTCAACTGTTGGAAGGATTCTTTTGCCGACTCTCGGGCGGCGATCGCCAATCCATACCCTTGCTCGGCCTGCTGCTTGTCCGAGGACAAACGATCGGACTCGGCCTTGAGTTCTCGAAGCTGCATCTCGATCCCTTCGGATGCTTGGCGTCCTTGGTCGATCGAATCGGCAAGCTGTTCGAGCTTGGATTCATGCAACGAAACGTCGTATCGGACTTTGGAGATCTCGTCTCGGAGGTTCTGCTGCTCGAGTCGGAGTAATTCGAGCCTCGAGCGTCGCTCACCGAGTTGCAAGTCGCGATCTTTGCACGCTTGGTCGAGCTGCGTAAGGGACTCCGTCTGAACGAGGCGTTGGGCGTCGAGTTCGTCGAGTTCGCCGTTCCGTTCGTTGATTTCATCTTGGCTGATTGAGACACGGCGTTCGAGCGATTCGATGCGATCCTGCAAGTTCGCTTGTTCGGTGAGCCACTCGGAATGGCGTTGGCGCAATGACGCCAATTCGCCTTTTTTTTTCGCTTGGATGGTCTGAAGATCGATGATGCTTCGTTGGTTTGCCTCAAGAGTCGCTTGGCGTTCCTGCACCCCTTGGGTCGCCTCGTTCCACTGGGTTTCGATGGCTTGAAGCTGGCCTTCGAAGTCGATCTTCTGATCGACTGCATGGCGGACCTGCTGGATCGACTTGGCGAGCTGTTTTTCCAGTTCGTTGCGCTCTAGGGTCCCGAGCCTACGTCGCTGCGAGAGCATTTTGGAGTTTAGTTCCCGGTAACGCTGGGCTCGAGTCGCCTGATTTTTTAGCGCCGCGAGTCGATTTCCCACCTCCTCGACAATGTCTCGAAGCCGCACCATGTTCTGGTCGACGCGCGCCATGCGGCGCTCGGCCTCGGCCTTGCGAGCCTTGAATCGAGAGATCCCTGCCGCCTCCTCGAAGATCGCCCGCCGGTCCTTGGAGGAGGACTGAAGCAACCGATCCACTTTGCCCTGCTCGATGAGACTGTAAGCGTCGAAGCCAACGCCGGTGCCTCGGAAAAGCTCTCGGACGTCCTTGAGCCGGCACGGACGCCCGTTGATCGCATATTCCCCTTCGCCGCTGCGATAAACCCGCCGACTGACTTGTACCTCATCGAGTTCCGTCGGCAAGATCCGTTTTCGATTGTCCAAAACCAACGTGACCTCTGCGCTGTTGGCAGGCTTACGGCCACCTTGCGCAGATCCTTTGAAAATCACATCCGTCATGTCCGAGCCGCGCAGGGCCTTGGCGCTCTGGGCTCCCAAAACCCATTTGATCGCATCGACGACGTTCGATTTGCCTGAACCGTTGGGACCGACAACCACGGTGATCCCATCGGCGAAATCAAATCGCGTACGGTCTGCAAAACTTTTGAAGCCTGAGAGTTCCAGCGCTCTTAACATGCGTCCTCTCAGTCAGAGGTGTTGGTAAACGGCATGCGGCGATACCAAGGGGTTTTGGTCGTCGAATACGAACGAGCCCCCGAACTCGAAGGATCCGATCCTTGAATATCCAAGTCACTCTTGGGCGATCCTGTGCTGCTTGAGTCCTCAAGCGATGGCAGGTCACCGGTTGTTTCGTCCATCGATGGAGCGTCATCCGATTCCGATAAGTTCGATTCGGACAGACTCGATTCGGATCGACTCGATTCAGAGAACTCAACCTCCGTGGGAGTGCCATAGAGTCGCCCGGTACGCGGGAGCGGATGCAATGCCACAGAGGCCGAGCAACCTCCCGATCGCTCGATCGCATCGAGCGTATGGACAATGTCGCCGTAGTTGCCCTGAACAGCAATCATCGATTTGATCAAGGAGACCAGATCCGAGGTGATGATCGTTTGGAGGATTTCCCCGCTGAGGGTCCGTTTGGCCACACGGACAAGACCGCTGGACATCGGTGTGATGCGCAGCGATGGGGTGGGCTCTAGCTGCTTGACGATCTTGAGTTCAGGTGTCGGTCCAAAGAGGATCACCTCTGCGCGGCGCTCCATCGAAACGCAGACCTGGGAATGCTCGCTCGGGATCCGGACCAACCGGAACGATTCGCCTATCGGCTCGCCGGCAATCATCGGATTTCGGGAATCGCGATGGTAGAGGTACCAATAAGCTCCAAAGCGGATCTCTGGGTCGGGGTCTTGAAGGAGCGATTCGAGAGCTTCCCGGGCCGATGGATGCTGATTGACACTCAGGCCGATCAAGCAGTGGGCTCGGTACTTCGGAAAGATTCGAGCCAGACTCTCGAGGATCGGGACCGACTCGGGTTGGTCCATGTACGCCAGCGAGTAGGCAGCGTAGAACCGCACTTGGTCGTCTTCATTGGCCAAGGCCAATTTCAATGCTTCGGCAGCCTCAGGACTGCCGATGGCTTCGAGCTCCCAAGCGGCCTTGCGGGCTAGCTCCGGATGGCCGAGCATTCGACGGCATCCGGCCAATCGCTCGGCGACCTGCTCGGGGCTCTCGGCAAAGCCCAACGAGAGGATCGTTCCCAAGTAATGGGTCGGATCGAATCGGTACTTCGGAAGCGCAGCGATGCGGACCTCCCGATCATTCCTTCCCTTGGCTACCGTGACCTGCTTGCCCGAATCTTGGTAGAAGAATCGACGGTTGATCGATGCCTCCATCGCCTTGACCCAGTGCACATGACGGTACTCCTCGGAGACCAGTATCGCCATCCGCGATTCGTCTTTGATCCTGCCGCCGCTTAAGACCACCCCTTTGAGGGGATCGATCTCAGGGGTTTTCGAATAGGAAGCCGGGAAGATCAGCACATCCCCCCTGGCAGTGGCTTTCTCAAGGCTCTTTCGCAACTGGCTGTCTTTGACCGTGAAGTACTCAAAGAGGTGCGACTCCATCAGATGGCCTTCTCGCAAATCCGTCGCATCGCATTCGCCCGAGCATTCGATCAGCACGTCGGCCAAGTCCCCTTTTTCATCGCATGGGTTGGCATAGAGGCTCAGTTTCGCGGTGGCCGTCATCGGGGAATCCAGCAGACGTTCGGCATCGAGAATCTCGTTGCGGCGGATCTCTTCGAGCATCATGTCCCGCTGCGCACTGGGTTTGACTACCCCGCCGGTTCCCGGCAAATTCGTGATCAATCCCAAGGACTCAAATCGACGCGGTCGGACCCCCGAGGCGCGGGCTACCTCACCGATCAATCGGAGCCGATCTGGATCTGCCTGGAGCTCCTGGAGCTTGGCATTGGACTTTTCAAAGTCGCTTTTCTTGTCCCTCGAGAAGAGCTTGCAGCCCGGGGACAAACAGATCGAGAGGCTTGCAATCAAAACAGCGCGGCGCGATAGCTTCGGCGCTTGGGGCTGCTGAGCCCGGGTCAAGGCCACAGAATTCCATTCCATCTGACGCAATGCCTCGTGATAGACCAAGGGGTACTCGGAAGATTCCAGAAGTTCCCTGACTACCTAAATTCACAGCGATGCGTCAAGAGAGTTTGGCCCTTTGAGGGTTTGCTATCCATGGAGTGAAGGTTCAGCGAAGCCATTTACTCGATAATGATCTCGCCCTGTGATCTCAGTGGGGCTCGCATTGGGGATCGCAGAACGCGTTGTGGCTCGCCGGAGATCACACCCTCGGAGATCACACCCTCGGAGATGATTCCCTCGGAGATGATTTCCTCGGTCGTAACGCCCTCGTAAATCACGCCCTCGGTCATTCCGCCCTGCTCGACGAGGGGTTCACCGCCTCGGTAGACCGGGTCGCTCAAGACAGAGCCTACCCGGCCATGGCGCATGTCGGTTCGGGGAGTCTTGGTCCCATACGTTCCGTAGTCGTAATCGTAGGGCGATGGGCAGACCGAGCACCCAAGGCAACTTGCGGATAATCCACCTATCAGGATCCAGCACTTGGCGCGATTCAACACATGATGTTTTGCTAGCATGACACTCCCTTGTCGATCGAAGGCTTGTTAAGATATTCGGGTCAGCGCGATCTTTCTGATGAGACAATTTGAAGCGAAAGAACAGATAAGCCATGTCGGAGACCATTTTCTCGAAGATCATCCGCAAGGAGATTCCGGCCAAGATTCTCTATGAGGACCAGTGGTCGTTGGCATTTGCTGACATTCACCCCCAGGCACCGACGCACGTGCTGGTGATTCCGAAAAAGCCGATTCGCTCGCTTGCCGAGGCGACCGAGGAGGACAAGGAAATTCTTGGCCATTTGCAGTGGGTCGTGGCCAGGGTGGCCGAGACGTGTGGGTTGAGCCAAGGGGGGTATCGGGTCGTGACCAACATCGGCAGCGATGGTGGGCAGTCGGTGCCTCACCTTCACTACCATATCCTCGGGGGGCGTCCGTTGGACTGGCCACCGGGTTGATTCGACGATTGCCTTGACGATTGGTCCGTGGATCGCATCGGATTTCGTCGTAATCGTACTCAGTGAAACGGTACTCAGTGAAACGGTACTCAGTGAAACGGTACTCGTACTCGTACTCGATGGCTGTTTGAACTGCGGCGATGCCGATCGTCGATCGAGACGGTTTGCGGGAAATTGTAGACCTATGGGCCGGATAGTTACGCTAGATCCCTTCGAGTACGAGTACGAGTACCGTCCGCTGCGGCGGACTGAGCACGAGTACGAGAAGAATCACGATTGGGAAGCCTGGTCTTAACGTGCTGATCAGGATCGGCCCGGTCTGTGAGTCTAGGTAAGATTGGAGGCCTAGGGGAACTCATCCATGTGGGGTGATTGTTAACTCGAATTGGATCTACGTCATGCCCGACAAGCGGAAAATCCGATGCTAACGGCGTCGTCGAAACTGGCGGTGGGACCCGCAATTCCTGCAAAGCTAGACGTCGAAGTTGCACTGATTCCCCGAGCAGAATCCCGGGCCCAGAATGAGTTTTCGTCTTGTAAAAACAAGCCAGTCGTTGCTTAAGCTCTCGAGCTTGGCAATGGGTTTGAGCCTGTCGCTCGGTACTGTGTCGGCGCAAGCCACCGATCCTAGTGCCAGGGTAAGTCCGATCGTGCGTGCCATCCAACGCGCAGAAGCAGCGGTCGTAAGTATCCAGGGTAACAAGGTGATCGCAACAGCGTCGGCAAGCGGAGCGGGATCCAAGCAGGAAGTCAATGGGATGGGGACTGGGGTGATCATCGATCGCCGTGGCTACATCATCACCAATCTTCACGTGGTCGAAGATGTAGGACGCATCGAAGTGACCCTGTCGGATGGTTCAACGGCAATTGCAAAGTTGCTGAACTATGACCCATCGACCGACTTGGCCTTGATCAAAATTCCTGCGGTCAAGGAGCTTCCCACCATCCAGTTCGGCACCTCTTCGGATCTGATGCGCGGCGAGACCGTCGTGGCCATCGGCAATCCCTTCGGTTATCAGAATACCGTTACTCAGGGGATCGTAAGCGCCTTGCACCGAGACATTCCGGTCAACGGCACCCAAGAGTACAAGGACCTGATCCAAACCAACGCGGACATCAACCCGGGGAATTCCGGCGGCCCCTTGCTGAACCTCGACGGCGATGTCATCGGCATCAACGTAGCGGTCCGCGTCGGGGCCCAGGGGATTGGATTTGCGATTCCGATCGACTCGGCCCTTGAGGTCATGGCCAACCTCGTCGCCTCGATTCGCCGCGAACCGATCGAATTGGGAATGGAACTGACTAGGTCGTTCGAGAACGGCCAGGGCAAACTGATCCTTCGGAGCGACCGGGGAGAGGACTCCAACTCCCAAGCCCTCCATGCCTGCGATATCGTCGAAAAAGTCAATGGAATGCCGGTCCAGACTCGCCTCGATGTGGAGCTGGCACTCCTTGAGAGTCGGCCTGGGGATTCCGCAGAGCTGTCGATCGCTCGGGGCGGGACCACCAAAACCCAAACCCTGCAGCTTCAGGGCTCGGTTCCTAGCAATTCCGAAGCTAGCGTCGCCAAGTTGGCTTGGGAGCAGATCGGGATCCGTTTGGCACCCGCCCCCCTGTCGGAGGTCTCTAGTATTAACGAAGATTATCGAGGGGGGCTTAGGATCACCGAGGTGCGACCTGGGAGTCCTGCGGCTCGCAACCGTTTGATGGTCGGAGACATCATTGTTGGGATCATGGAATGGCAAACGGTCAGCATGGACAATCTGCAGTGGATTCTTGCGAGCCCGAATTTCAAGCAATCGACCCCATCGAAGTACTATGTGATTCGCAAGCGTCAGCAGTTGATGGTGGCGATGACCCCTGAGGTTGCGCGAGTTCGCTGATTTGGTTTGGTTTCCAGTTGCCACGCGAGACGATTCTGGCTACACTTCTCGCACTCTTTTCGCATTGCCCCGTGGTGTAATTGGCAACACAAGGGATTTTGGTTCCTTTATTCTAGGTTCGAGTCCTAGCGGGGTAGTTTTCTTTTCGGTCTGCGATTCTCGCAAACCTTCGTGCTAGCAGGCCTTTGCTTTGAGCAGGTTTCCTTATGTCTAGTCTCCCGATTTCGTTGGGCACTGTAAGTTGGATTTCTTGGTTGTTTTTGGCTTTGGCCTTGGAAGCGACGTCGGCTCAGGAGTCTTCGGACAAGACTGCACCGAGGGTAGAGGCATCGGTACCTGGGGTAGTTGTCGAACGGTTGGCCGAGCATCCGGATTTGGTCACTCCTACCGGGATCGACTTGGACTCTCAGGGGAACGTTTGGGTGGTTTCCTGCCACACCCATTTTCGACCTTCGAGTTATCAGGGGCCGGAGTTTGACGAGATTTTGGTTTTTGACTCCGAAGGAAAAAACCGAAGGGTATTTTACAACAAGACCAAAACGACGATGCAGTTGCTCTGGGGGACCGACGGTTGGCTTTATGTCGCCCAGCGGGATCGGATCTTGAGGGTGAAGGATTCCGACAACGATGGGGTGGGGGATACTGAGGAGACGATCGCAGGGCTCGATACGTTGGCCGACTATCCGCACAATGGTTTGAGCGGGATGACTTGGCATACCGATGGTGGGTTGATTTTCTCGCTCGGCGAGAACTTTGGCAAAGACTGGACGCTCCGTGGCAGCGATGGCAAGTCGCTTGTCGGTCGGGGCGAGGGGGGCGTATTTCACTGCACCAAAGCGGGGGGAGATATCCGCCGGATCGCCAAAGGGTTTTGGAATCCCTTTGGGTTGTGGATGCGTAGCGATGGGGTTTTGTTTGCGGCCGAGAATGACCCGGGTAGCCGGCCTCCTTGCCGACTGCTCCATGTGGTTGAAGGGGGCGATTACGGCTTTCAGTATGTCTATGGAAGTGCTCCGGTGCATCCCTTTGTTTGTTGGGAGGGCCAACTGCGCGGCACCCTTGGGATGATCCACCCGAGTGGCGAAGGACCTTGCGCAGTCGTCGGACTCGGAGGTGGGGTGATGATTCCATCCTGGAGCAACCATTGCATCGATTACTATCCGTTGCGATGGCAAGGAGCCACCCTTCAAGCCCAACGCATCGAGCTACTTCGCGGCAGTGACATGTTTCGACCGACCGGCATGGTGCGCAAGAACGACCGCGAGTATTACTTTGCCGATTGGGTATCTCCTTCCTACGAACTCCATGGCATGGGGCGGCTTTGGAAACTCACGATCGATCCCGATCGCGCCGATTGGCTTGTCAAGGAGCCCCAAGAATGGACCCTCGAAGCCCAACTCGCAGAGCGTTTGCGTTCGGGTTTGGGGCTGAGCGATGCGGAGCGATCGCTCGAAGCGTTGTTTGGATGGGTGCAAGGGTCCGACCCTTACTTGGCCGACGCGGCTCAGCGGGAACTAGCAAGAATCGCTCGCGATTGGTCGCAAGCCCAGTGGCAAGCATTGCCTTCTGAGCGTCGCGTCGATGCTTTTGTTGCGATGCGAAAGGAGGATTTTCAGAATCCTCGATGGGTTCAAATGCTCTGGTCGGATCCAGACCCGGAGATCCGATTCGAGGCCCTGCGTTGGATCGCCGACGGGGTATGGAAAGAGTACTTGCCTGAGGTCCTGAAAATGCTAGAGGACCCCGCGCTTGAGTACCGTTTGTTCGAAGCGGCCCTTGCGACGACCAACACACTCAAGGGCGATCCGAGCCAAGGGGTCACCGATGCGAAGATGCTCGTCGAGCGGATCACCCAGCCGAACACTCCGGCGCGAATTGCTGCTTATGCGATGCGACTGGCGCCTGTAGAGCACCAGGGGTTAGGGATCGTTGAGTTGAAACATTTGCTCGATCGTAACGATCCGGATTTGACACGCGAGGTCGTCCGGTCGTTGGCCTTGCGCAAGGATCAAGAATCGCAAGAGCTTCTGGAGAAAATCGCTCGGGATGCATCGATGGACGAACCGTTTCGGCTCGATGCCTTGGCTGGATTGATCGGAACGAGCCAACCGACGGCAAGAGCCTTGGTGGAATCTTTGGCCAAGGGCCCTGAAGGCTCGTTGGCCAGGGAGGCGCAGCGGGTCTTGCGTCAAAGCGGACTTGATCCCGAGGTTCGATCTGGCGGTTCGACGAGCCGCCCGCCGAGGAGCTTGGACCAATGGCTCGAGGCCCTCGGGGGGCTCGGCGGGGCTCCGGATCCACAAGCTGGCCGGCGAATCTTCTTCCATGTCGCCGGGGCTGCTTGTTCTCAGTGCCATCGACACGAAGGTCGAGGGAATGTCGTCGGCCCCGATTTGAGTTTGATTGCCAAGCAGGGAACGCCACGGGAGATCCTACAGTCGATCCTGGAACCCAATCGCGAGGTTGCGCCTCAGTTTTACACCACGCATCTGGAGCTAACCGACGGTTCGGACTTCACTGGGATTTTGCTTCGCTCATCGAGCAACGAAGTCTACCGCAACGGTTTTGGACAAGAAGTGACGTTTCAAAAGTCAGAGATTCAGGACCGAAAGGAACTTCGGTCTTCGCTCATGCCATCGGGTTTGCTCGATACGATGAGCGACCGGGAGGTGAGGGATCTATTGGCGTTTCTCTTGCAAGTTTCGCGATAGGCCCAGCCGAAGGCTTAGTGATTGCGGTTCACGAGCCTATGTCCGGGATGGGGTGGTCCTTGAGCCATTGTGCTGCTTGGTCCCAATCGACGATCCCCTCGGATTCGGCCTGCTTGCCGGTCGGAATGTCGGAGCCTGCCAAGCCGTAGCGATCCTTGCGCTGCTGGATCTTTTCATGAATGGTCTTGAGCAGTTCATGGTCAAAGTCATTCTCGGGACCTGTGTAGCCTTCGGCGAACCGAAGCACCTCGGGTATTTCATGGTAGAGGTTGCTCATGGCCATCGCCTGGATTGTCGGCCAGAGGGTCGCAGCGTAGCCGGGGTGCTTGCTCGACCAAGCTCCCCAGTAGGGTTGGTTTTCGACGTTAAGACGCATGAGCGAGGTGACCAGGAGGTTGGCGGGGAAGGAATCGCCCCCTCGGGAGTCGGCCTTGAGCATGTGCCAGGTGTCATTCGAGTCGTAGGTCCTGAGGTCCTTGAGAATCGTCGATGGAGTATCGTTGGGCATGCTCGATTGAAAGGTGGGCAGGAATTGCAGATCGGTACCCGGGATCCTGTAGAGGTAGAACTGGCGTGTCTGGAACCGAGTTGGTGAAAACTCCATGCCTGTGGTTCTGCACAGCGGCAAAAGAAAAAGGAGTGAAACCAAGAGTCCTGCCAAGATCCCTAGAACCAGAGCGAGTCGTCCCTTTTTTTTTCCTTGGGGAGTCGTTCCTTGCGATGGCTTCGGGGGCGTCGGTGCGTTCGCAGAGCTCATGGATTTTTTGGAAGCTGAATTGGTAATGGGGGATCCGATTCGCTAAGGTATCGGCGTTTGGATCGACTTGGATTATAGCACCCGAAGCGTTGCTAGCCGACAAAACGTTTATTTGCAGGGAGTCTCCCGTGGCTTGGTGGAAACGCAAGAAAGAGGATTCGAGCCCACGATCCGGTGGTCCGAGCGATGCTATGGCCGATCGGATGGAGCCTTCCGAGGAGCTTCGGCTGTTAGAAGCAGTTTTGATGGTGGTTAACGAACCGATTTCTGCGCGGCATCTAGCGGGTTTGCTTGGGTTTGCAGACCCCACAGCCGTCCGAACGGCCGTCATCGAACTCAATGGGCGTTACGATCGGGCCGCTCGGGCTTATCGGATCGAGGAGGTCGCGGGCGGACTGCAAATCCTTACTCGCAAACAGTTTGCGCTATGGTTGCGCAGGACAGGGTCGGTCCCTGCCGAGCAGATTCTCAGCTCGGGAATGCTCGAAACGCTGGCGATCATCGCTTACCGCCAGCCGGTCGTCCGGGCCGAACTCGAGGCGATTCGAGGGGTCGGTTGCGACGAGGTCCTGCGACAATTGATCCAACGGGATTTAGTTCGGGTTTGCGGCAGGGATGAGGACCTTGGAAGACCCTTTTTGTACGAGACGACGAAGACATTTTTGAAGGTCTTTGGGCTCCAATCGATCGAAAATCTCCCACGCTTCCAAAAGATTCTTCAAGCAGAGTCCGAAATTGCTTCCAGGATTCGCAACACATTGACCGACCAAGCGTCTGAGAGTTAAATCAGCCGGTTGGTATTTTCCGGTTGAATTTTTTCATTCCGCATATTGAAGTCCGATGGGTAGGTGGCTAGATTGCCCCATCGGAACGGTTTTGCTCCATCGCTAACCCGATTGGGCGTGCCAAACTTGGTCGTCACCAAACCCACGAAAGAACCTCGAAAGAAGCTAAGGGTGCCCACTGTGAAGAAAATATTCCCCCGCAAAGAGATGATTTCCGCAACTGCGACGCGTGACATCGAATGGCTGAACGACTCATTGGATGCGATCCATACGTTCGGGGATGTCTCTCACTCGATCGTCATGGCCGATGAGGACGAGGATGAGGACGAGGACGAAGACGAGTTTGAGGACGAGGAAGACGAGTTCGAGGACGAGCAAGACGAAGACGACGACGAAGAAGACGAAGACGAAGAATTCGAAGAGGAAGAAGAGGATGGAGAGTGGGAGGAAGTCGACGATGACGACGACGATGACGACGACGACGAGGATGATGACGACGAGGATGAAGAAGAGCTCGACGAGTTCGATGAGGAAGACGACGATTGGGATGATGACGATGACGATGAGGAAGAAGAGGACGACGAGGAAGATTGGGACTGATCGGAGTCCGAGCGATCGTTAGCGTTTTGGCCCAAAGGGTATAGACTATCCCTGTGCGATACCCGCACAGGGTTTTTCTTTGCAGTCGATGTTCTTCGTTGAGTACTCTGCGCCGGGCTGACTGCTCGGGAGTGTCCAAAGATGCCAAACGCTACCTGCTTTTTGATCGCGTACCTTCTGGTGCTTGTCATCGAGTCGGTCCGTTTTGTGATCTCCGGAGAGTCCCTCCGACAGTGGCTTACGCGAGTCTCCCTTGGGATGTTCCTGCTGGCCTTCTTAACCCACACGCTGTACCTGGCGGATTTGGTGATCCAAGGCATCTGGAACGAGCAAGGATTCAGGTATTTAAAAACCTGGGGGGATTGGTCGATCGCTGCGGCTTGGGTTCTGGCACTTGCCTATTGCGTGATGCTTTACCGTCGCAGCGACAAGCAGATCGGTCTGTTCTTGCTCCCGCTGATCCTCTTGCTTGTGGCTCTTGCTGTTGTTTTTCCCTCGGATAGTCCGATCGGCAAGTCCACCTCGACGGTTTCCTTTTGGCGGATGGTCCATTCGATGGCGATGCTCATCGGAACGATCCTCGTGGCCTTGGGGTTCGCTTCTGGGGTGATGTACTTCGTCCATGCACGGAAGCTCAAGAGTCGATTGAACAGGCGATGGTCATTCCGATTGCCGTCGCTTGAGTATCTCCAGCAGTTGGGGCAAAGCTGCACGCTCGGCAGCGCCGCGGCGATCGGTTTTGGGGTCGTCTCTGGAGCCATTATGAATTTCACCCGCGATGGCTTTGTCGCTTGGACCGATCGGGGAATCCTACTGACGACGGCTTTGTTCGTCTGGCTTTGTATCGCAGCGCTGGCGCAGAAAATCTCTTCCAACCGTGGCAAGGGCGAGTGGACAGCCGCACTGAACATTCTCTCGTTTGCCATCGTCGTAGCTACCCTGGCTGCCGTCGTTACGGCTCCTCACGGCGTGAGCACTTGGGGGGATGCATGAAGCTGCGAATGATCGGTTGCAGCCACCATGACACGCCGCTGGAAATCCGCGAGCAAGTGGCTTTTAGTTCTGAGCAGATCACCCAAGCCCTCTGGAGTTTGAAGGAGCAGTTTCCCGACACCGAGGCGGTCTTGCTCAATACCTGCAATCGAGTGGAACTCTATTGGGGTTCAAGTCACGAGGGCAAGGTCGCAACGCAAGAGGCCATCGAGCGATTCCTCTCGGAGTTCCATCGCGTCGGCCTGCGGACGATCCAAGAGCACTTTAAAGTCCGTCACGATGGACAAGCCGTCGAGCACCTCTTTATGGTCGTAAGCAGCATCGACTCTCTGGTCGTCGGCGAATCGCAGATACCGGCGCAAGTCCGTTCGGCGTACGACCGCTCCAAGCTCGAGGGTGCCGCAGGCGCCGTGATGCACTCGCTTTTTCAGCATGCCAACCAAGTGTCCAAGCGAGTCACGACCGAGACGGAGATACATCGCCGACGGATCAGCGTCCCGAGCGTCGCAGTCAGCGAAGTGGCTTCGGAGTTCTACGAACGCTTCGATGACAAGAACATCGTGGTCATCGGGAGTGGTCAGATGGGGGTTGAGACCCTTCAGTACCTCCTCGATGCGGGGGCTCGGAACATCGTGATCGTCAATCGTTCGCTGGACAAAGCCCAGAGTGTGGCAGATCAGATGAGTGCCGCAGCACAGTTCGAACTCCGCGCAGAGCCCTGGGATGCCCTCGATCGACTCTTGGTCTGGGCCGACCTTGTCGTCAGCACCACCGGCGCTGCGGAACCCATCGTCACCGAAAGTCGTCTAAAACCGATTTTGGCCAAACGGAGTCGCCCGAACCTTCTGATCCTCGACCTTGCTGTCCCGAGAGACTTCGAACCGGCCATCGCCAGGCTACCGAGCGTCTATCTCTATTCGGTCGACGACCTGCAATCGGTCTGCCAACGCAACGAAGCGTTCCGAAAGCAGCAGCTTCCCAAAGCTCGCAAGATCATCGACGAAGAGGTCCAAAAAATCCTGGCCGATTGGAACCTCAGGCAGTCGGGCGATACGATCCGCGCTCTGAGAGACCAAGCCGACTTGATTCGCGACTCGGAGTTGCTTCGTTTGTTCTCCAAGCAATCGATGCAGGAGCTCAATGCCGAGGCCCACCAAGAAATCCTTCAGGCCGTCGATCGGGTGATCAACAAACTCCTGCACGGCCCCCTGCAATCGCTTCGAGAAGCCCCCCACGAGGATCACCGCGAGTCGCTTGTGACGGCGATCCGTCGGCTGTTCAAACTCGGATGACTCAACCGCCAAAGAGACTGTATTTGTAGACCGTCTCGATCTTGCGAAATCCAACCGAGCGATAAAGTTCGATCGCGCGAAAGTTATGCGTGGTGACTTCTAAGCTCACCACACGGCAGCCCGTGAGATAGAATCCCCGCAGGGCTCTTCGGATGAGTTCCTTGCCGATCCCCCGGCCTCGGCAAGCTTCGACGACCCCGATGTTTTGGATCGCTCCATGGACTGGTCCTACCCTCAAGCCCTGGATGGTTCCGACTCCGACCCTCGCGAGCGGATCGTTCCCTAGGCTATTTGCGCCGTGGGTGTCGATCAGGCAGGCGAGCCAAGTCGCTTCGGGGACGAAATTGTTCTTCGAGGAGAGTTCACGCATCAGGGTTTTGCACCCTTCTCGATTCGCAAGGCAGGGAAAGACATTGCCGTCCATCTCTTGGCGAAAACTCTCCCATTTGACCAGTGCATGCATGCCGACGTGCTTTGGCTGCCAAGCCAACCAATCGATCGTAGGATCGGTCGATAACTCTTGGGCGATCCAGTCCATGCAGGATGCAAGCTCGATTTGCATCCGATAGCGTTTGATAAATACCGATCGAGATATCGTCATGGTCGGACTGAACTACCTTGTCAAACGGCCAAAGGGCTACCGAATCAATCCTTATCAATTCTTGCGCAACTCGCACGCTGGAGTCCCGGCATAAGTGCCATGGGCGGGGATATCCCGGACGACTGTCGAGTTGGCGCCTAGGATCGACCAAGCACCGATATGGCGATTGGGGATCACGCAGGTTCCGATCCCGAGCATCGCTCCTTGGTCGACCCTTACGCCGCCGGCCAAATGGCAACCCGGTGCGATGTGGACGAAATCTCCCAGGATCGAGTCGTGGTCGACCGAACAGGAAGTGTTAAGAATGACTCCTTGGCCGATCCTTGCCATCGCCCCGACGACGGCTCTGGGCATGACCACGGATCCAGGACCGATCTGTGCTGAAGGCGAGACATAAGCCGAGTGTGCAATGGCCGTGGCGAATTGAAAACCCAGAGTCTGAAGCCTCTCGGTCACTTGCTCTCGAAGTCTATTGTCCCCTAGGGCGACCAATGCGAGCGCCTTGGCCTCGAGCAACTGGGCCAAAGTTTGTGAATTTTCGGGGAAGACCGGGTAGCCGAGAATCGGATCGCTAGAAGGGTGTTTATCCATGCAACTGATGATTTGGTACTCAGCCATCGATGCGAGCGTCTCGATCGCCATCTTGGCATGACCGCCGGCGCCTACGACAAACACGAGTTTCTTTGCCATCCTTCGAAGCTCCAGGCAAGCCAAAAAACCGATTACAATAATCCAAACCGAGGGGTTCTGCAGTGAGCCTGTTGGACCCGGACCCTTAAATTGGTTAAAATCCGATGCCACATGGCGGTTTTCACCCTAGCCCAGGTCGATGTTTCGGGAGTTGAACCGATGAGCAGCAGCTCTTCCCTAGATTGCAGTGTGTTGGTTCTGAATCGATTTTATATGGCCATCCGTGTCGTCGATGTACGTCGTGCCATGACGCTCCTGTACCGTGGTTGTGCCGAGGTGATCACGATCGAGGACGATCAGTACATCAACTACGACTTCGAAAATTGGTGCGAGCTTTCCGACCTGCACTCGATGGAAAAACAACTGGGCGAAGATTACATCAAAACCCCGACGCGAGAGCTGCAAGTACCCCGAATCGTCAGACTAGTTCTCTACGATCGCGTCCCGAAATCGACCGTCCGTTTCAACCGAAAAACGCTCTTTGCCCGCGACTCCCATCGCTGCCAGTACTGCGGTCAGTCCCGACCTATGAGCCAATTGAGCCTCGACCACGTCATGCCTCGCTCCCAAGGTGGCAAGACGACTTGGGAAAATGTCGTTTGCTCGTGTGTGGGTTGCAACAGCAAGAAGGGTGGGCGTACGCCCACCCAAGCCGGCATGAAACTCCTGAGCGATCCGGTCCGACCCTCGGCCAACCCGGGGATCACCGTGACGTTGAAGGATCCCCGTTACAGTTCCTGGAAAACCTTCCTGGCCTCGGCCGGAACCATCACTTAATCCTGCCATCGGCGGGTCCCTGGCCATCCCTCCTGAACCCTTTTGCCTACGATTGCACTCCTCTCCATGAAATCCTCCAAACTGGCTCGACGTCAATTCCTCTCCCAGACGGCCCTTGGTACCGCAGGACTCGCCTGCGGCCTCAGAGCCCATGCGTCTGCCAACGACGAGATCCGAATCGCATTCCTCAGTTGCGGCGGGCGAGCCAACGAACTCATGGGGAGCTTCTCCAAAGTTCCCGGCGTCAAGATTGTCGGATTGTCCGATCCGGACTCGACCCGCGTTGCCAAAGCCAAAACCCGATTTCCCGATGCCAAAACATCGACCGATCTTCGCAAACTCATCGAAGACCCCGACATCGATGCCGTCGTCGTCGCGACCTGCAACCATTGGCATTGCCTTGCGGCGATTTGGGCCATGCAAGCCGGCAAGGACGTTTACGTCGAGAAACCGCTCTCCCATACGCAGTGGGAAGGTGAGCAGACCATCGCCGCTGCTCGGAAGTATCAGAGGATCTGCCAAGTCGGAACCCAGCAACGCTCCGACCCGATGCAAAAAGAACTCAAAGCATTCCTCCATGAACAGCAAGCCTTAGGTCAGATCCAGCGAGTCCAAGTCAACCGCTTCGGTGTACGCGGCCCGATCGGAAAACGCAAAGACCCGCTCCCCAAAGACCCCAACGTCGATTATGACCTGTGGCTCGGGCCAGCGGCCGACCGTCCTGTCTTCCGGAACGCTTGGCACTACGACTGGCACTGGGACTGGAATACCGGTTCGGGCGAGATGGGCAACTGGGGCGTCCACGTTCTAGATGATGTCCGCAATGTCGTGTTCCGCGATAGCGTCCGAGTCCCACGCAGGATCCTCGGCGGCGGAGGACGGGTGGTCTGGGACGACGCGGGCCAATCCCCCAACGTCCATGCCGTGGCCTTCGACACCGGATCGATCCCGGTCGTGATCGGACTGAGCAACTTGCCCGATGCTCCCGACGGCAAAAAATCTCCCGACTTCCCAGGCCCCGGAAGCGGGTACGTCGTGTACTGCCAAGCCGGACGCTTGGAAGGCCAACGCGGGTCGGCCAAGGCTTACGATATCGATGGCAAGCTGATCAAGGAGTTCAAAGGCAATGGCGGAAGCGCCCACCAAGCCAACTTCATCGAAGGGGTCAGGACCCGCAAGTCGGAACTTCTCAACGCCGATGTTCAGGTCGGTCACGACTCGACCGGATGGTGCAATTTTGCGAACATTTGCTACCAGGCTGGCGATTCGAACCATATCGAGGACAAAGCCGAATCGGCGAGGGATTTCCCCGGCTGGCAGAAGCTCATCGAGCAGATGGTCGGCCACTTGAACGCCCATCGAATCGATCCTGAGGATCAAGCCCTCCGGATGAGCCACTGGATGGAACTCGATCCGAAAACCGGCCGCTTCGTTGGCGATTATGCCCAACAAGGCAATGCGCTGATCCGGCGCGAATACCGATCCGGATACGCCGTTGAGGAAATCACCTAAACGATTCGCT
>Ga0208086_1000156_pt1 | contig 18610 bp, 11 predicted proteins | sample LakMenEpi06Jul10_FD_150675 | JGI IMG/M metagenome (GOLD analysis project Ga0208086, IMG submission 150675) | Freshwater microbial communities from Lake Mendota, WI - 06JUL2010 deep hole epilimnion (SPAdes) | ecosystem: Environmental > Aquatic > Freshwater > Lake > Epilimnion/Euphotic zone ...
GCCTTCTTCCTCCCCTCTTATTGGTCCCGGGCCACGCTCGACAAGCCGGAGTTCGCCGGCCGCTTCCTCGACGCCCGCCCCGCCGAGCCGAACAAGGCGGTGCAGATGGAGACGCAATATGTCCCCGCGGTGCAGGCCGTCGATGCCGAGGGGGAAACCTGGGCCCGGATCGCCCCCACCTCCTTCCCGCGCAACGCCGGCAACGAGTCGGCCGTCATCCACCAGATCACCGCCTACGACAAGACCGCCCTGTGGGATTCGGTGGCCGCCTGGTTCGACGGCGGCCCCCCGGCGAGCGGCGCGATCGACCCGGCCGGGTCGGCGCTCCACCGCTTCACGGGCGGCGGCGGCTCGACCTGGCGGATCTCCGCGCCCGACTCGCGCCGCGAGGAGAAGGTGGCCTTGGGGTGGAACTCCTTCGCCACGCCGATCGCCCTCGACGAGCACACCTACGGCTACCGCTGGAACGCCGCGACCGTCACCGACACCGACTCCGCCTCGGGCCCACTCGCCACGCTTCCGGAGTACTACCGGCTCGTGAAGGGGGAGAAAAAGTCGGAGTGGGTCGTGGTGGCGGCTGACGAAGTGCCTGCCGAGACGAAGCTCACCGAGGTCGAGTTTCATACCCCCCCGGCCCCGCCGGCCGAGCCCTACGTCACGCCCGACGATCCCGACAGCCTCTGGAAGACCCCCGGCCCCGTCGCTGGCCCGTTCGAGACGCGCCTCGGTGACGGCAGCGTCGTCACGTACGCCTGGTATCGATTCGTCGATCAGCCGGCGATCCGCAACGCGAATCTCTCTGACGACGAGCGAAATCGCCTCCAGGCCCGCATCGAGAAGCTCCACCGCCACTGGCCGATCGACCGTGACTATCTCCCGCCCCCGGCGCGCGGCGAGCTCGCGCGCCTCGACCCGGCGCTGATCGTGACTCCGCCCCCCGGCCTCGAAGCGGGCTACGTCCCGATCGCCATCCGACAGGCGGCCGCCGATTGACTCAAGGCTTCGGCGTCACGAGTTCCAGGCAACGCAGCCAGAACTCCGCATACCGATCCCAGAACACCATGTTGCAGCCCCAGTGGGGCGCAGGATCCGAGGTGTAGCAAAGCACGCGGCCCTTCCCCTCGTGGCCGAGGACGACGAGCGGATCCCCGGTCTCGGCGAAGTCGAGGAGCAATTCCGCCCCCGGCTTCACGCGCACCTGGTTGTAGCCGAGGATCGGCGGGCAGGTCGTCAGGTCGATCCCCGCGAAGCGCTCCCGGCCGTGAACGGTGGCCCGCGGCTGATAGCCCTCGGTGCTCTCGACGAGATCCTCGTGGTCGTGGCAGACGACCGGCATCGCCCCCTTGAGCAGCGTCCGCCCCCAGCCCCCCTTCCCCTGTTCGCCGGTGAAGGAATACCAGCCACCGAGGAGCATCAACCCCTTGCCGGCCTTCACCGCATCGATCGTCAACCGCACCCGGTCCGGGAAGGTCAGCACCTCCTTGCCGAACTTGGTGCGGTCGAAGAAGTTCGGCGCCAACTGGAAGAGCTTCCCCTCGACGTCGCTGAACACGATGACGTCGTATTCGTCGAGGATCTTTTCGTATTCACCGGGGCCGAGCTTGTAGAAATCCCACGAGGCGACGCTCTCGACGGTGTGGGCGCCTGTCGATTCGAGCGCGTCTTTGAGCCACTTGCCGTAGTTGAAGATCTCGATCCCCTTCATCGCGTTCTGGAAGGGGCTCTCGGCGAACCAGGGGCCGGTGAGAACGGCCCAGTCGCCGACGTAGTAGACCTTGGCCATGACTCGCTCCTCGTGTGAGTATCCGCTCGGGGGCGACCGTGCCATGTCGCCGGACGTTCTCTCAGGCCATCCATGGCCTTCGCTCACTCGGGTGCCGGCTGCGCTTCGCAATCCTTGCTTCGCTTGCCTGCAACGCCGGCTCCCATGGCACGGTCGCCCCCTCGCTACCCGGTGGGTGAGGAAATGAACCTTTCTCTCGGATTCACCCTCACCAGATCCGGATGCGTTCCTGCTCCGGCTTCCAGAGCGTGTCGCCTTCTTTCACCTCGAAGGCTTCATAGAAGGCGTCGAGGTTCGAGACCGGCCCGTTGGCGCGGTAGCGCGACGGGCTGTGGGGATCGGTGAGCAGGCGGCGGACGAGTTCGTCCTCGCGATACTTCCGCTGCCACACCCGGCTCCAGCCGACGAAGAACAGCTGGTTACTCGTCCACCCCTGCACCTTCTCCGGCTCCTTCCCCTCCTTGGCCAACTGGAACGCCTTGTAGGCGACGGCGAGGCCGGAGAGATCGGCGATGTTCTCGCCGAGCGTGAAATCCCCCTTGAGCTTCCGACCGGGGAGCGGCTCGTACGACGAATACTGCTCGACGAGCCGTTTGGTAAGCCCCTCGAAGGCCACCCGATCCTCGTCGGTCCACCAGTTCTCGAGATTGCCGTTGCCGTCGTAACGGCTCCCCTGATCGTCGAACGCGTGGCTGATCTCGTGGCCGATGACGCCGCCGATGCCGCCGTAGTTGAGGGCGTCGGGGGCGTCGACCGAGAAGAACGGGGCCTGGAGGATCGCCGCCGGGAAGACGATCTCGTTGAGCGACGGGTTGTAGTAGGCGTTCACCGTCTGCGGCGTCATCCCCCACTCCTCCCGGTCGACCGGTAGCCCGAGCTTCGAGACGTTGCGATCGTGCTCGAGCTTCCGCGACCGCATGATGTTGCCGACGAGATCGTCCGGCTTCACCTCGAGGCCGTCATAGGCCCGCCACTTCTCGGGATAGCCGATCTTGGTCGTGATCTTGGCGAGCTTGTCCTTCGCCTTCGTCTTCGTGGCCGGGGTCATCCAGGAGAGCTCGTCGATGCTCGACCCGAACGCCGCGAGGAGATTCTTCACGAGAAGGTCCATCCGGGCCTTGGCCTCGGGCGTGAAGTGCTCCTTCACGTAGAGCTTGCCGACGACGTCGCCAAGCGCGCCGAAATCCCCCGCCCCCTTGCCGCTGATCGCATCCACCGACCGCTTCCAGCGCGGCAGCTCTTCCTGGATGCCGGCGATCTTCCGGCCGTGGAAGTCGAAGTGGGCCGCCTCGAACGGCGGCGAGAGGTAGCCGGCGTAGGCGTCGAGGAGCTTGAACCGCAGCCATGTCTTCCAGGTGGCGACGTCCACCTGCTCGAAGAGCGGGGCGAGCTTCTCGAAATAGCTCGGCGTGGCGACGTTCATCTCGGCGATCGCAGGCGTCCCCGATGCCTCGAGGAATGCCTCCCAACGGAGCGCCGGGGTCTTCGCGCCGAACTCGGCTGTGGGGAACTTGTTGTAGGTCTTGATGGCGTCGCGGAGCTCGACGCGCGGCCACTGGATCTCGGCGAGTTGCTTCTCGAGGGCGAGCACCGTCTCGCCGGGCTTCGAGGTGTCGTTGCCGACGAGCTTGAACAGCGTGTCGACGTACTCGACGAGGGCGGCACGGGCCGCGGTCTCTTTCTCGCCATCTTTCAGGTAATAGTCGCGGTCGGGAAGGGTCGTGCCCCCCTGGACGACCGTGGTCAGATAGCGCGTCGAGTCCTTGTCGTCGACGCCGACGAACAGGCCGATCGGCGAGCCGACGCCGAGCGTCGCCGCGATCCCGAAGGCATGGGCGAGTTCATCGTGCGTCGAGATCCCGTCGAGCCGGGTGATGATGTCGGCCAGGGGCGCATGGCCGAGTTCGGTGGTGCGCTGCGTGTCCATGAAGGCGCGGTGGAAGTCCCCCACCTTCCTGGCGTCGCTCCCGGCGGGGGCATCGGCAGCGGCGGCCTGCTCGACGATCGCCCGGATCCGATCGCGTGAGAGGTCGTCGAGCTTGATGAAGGCGCCGTAGTTGCTTTTGTCGGCGGGGATCGGCGTGTCTTTCAGCCACGTGCCGTTGACGTATTCATAGAGATCGTTCTGCGGGCGGACGCTCGTGTCGAAGGCCGACACGTCGACCGGGCCGGCGGCGGCGGGCGCTGCGGCAACCGGGGCGGGCTCTTTGGCGGGCGCCGCGGCTGCGGGCGCGGGCTCCGGTGTCGCTTCAGGCTTGGCGGGCTCCGCCGGGGGCGTCGCTTCCGGCTCTGCATCAGGCTTCGCATCCGGCGCCGGGGTCGGCCTGGGAGGCGGTACGGACGGTCCGGCGGGGGGGCCTGCCGGTGGGGTTCTTCCCGAAGGCCCTTCGGCCGACATGATCCGCGACGGTGGAACAGCCATGCCGGGCGGCGGCGCCGGCGATTCCGAAGACGCCGATTCGTCACGCGGGAGCTCACGCGCCGGCGGTTCCTTCGCGGACTTCGCGCATCCCGTGAGCGCTGCAACGAGCACGATGCCGAGCAGCGACAGGCCTGGAAGAGCCGACGCAGTTCCCCCGACGATCCATCTCGTCATCCGCTTCTCGCCGGCCGCTCTGACTTCCTGATGCACTCGTTCGCGCTTGCTTGTCACCTTGGTATCCTCTTCGTCGAAGTGGCGGATCGGCCGCGCGGGATCCCCACGGCGGGGTTCGAATCCGTAAAGGGCGCGAACCCTGAGACGCACGGCAACGGGGTGGAGTGTAGACGATCGGAGCCAATTTCTCATGATCCACACCTCGATCGATCTGGTGCGCGAGGGGAAGCAGCAGGGCTTCCTCCAGGTGCCCTATTCGCACAACCTCGGCGGCTGGGCGAACGTGATGGTGCCGATGACCGTCATCGCCCGCGGGAAAGGACCCACGGTCCTCTGCCTCGGCGGGAACCATGGCGATGAATACCAGGGGCAGGTGGCGATCATGCGCCTCGCCCGCGAGGTGGCTCCCGAGCAGGTATCGGGCCGGCTGATCCTCGTTCCCTCGCTCAACATGCCGGCCGCGAAGGCTGCCACGCGCCTCTCGCCCCTCGACGGCATGAACATGAACCGGGCCTTCCCCGGTCATCCGGAGGGGACGGTCACCAGCCAGATCGCCCACTACCTCACGACGGTCCTCTTTCCCGCCGCCGATGTCGTCATCGACATCCACTCCGGCGGCCGGAGCATGGAGTTCGTCCCCTGCTCCCACATGCACCTCGTTCCCGACCACGAGCAGCGCAAGAAGATGCTCGCGGCGATGCTCGCCTGGAACTCCGACTTCTCCTTCCTCTACGCCGACATCGCCGGCACCGGCCTGCTCCCGGTCGAGGCGGAGAACCAAGGAAAGCTCGTGATCACGACCGAGATGGGGGGAGGGGAGGGGATCCCCGCGCATGTCCACCGGATCACGCAGTCGGGCCTGCGGAATGTTCTCGTTCACTGCGGCGTCCTCGCCGGGAAGGAAGCGACCCGCGCGAGCCTCGGCCTTCCACCGGCGATCCTCACGCAGGCCCTCCACCGCGACGACTATCTGCTCGCCCCCGAATCGGGCGTCTTCGAGGTGGCCGTCGATCTCGGGGGAAAGGTGAAGCGTGGCGACACGATCGGCTGGATCCATCATCTCGAGCGCCCCGACCGGGCTCCGGAGACGATTCGCTCCCACACCGACGGGTATCTCATCACGATGCGTGCCCCGTGCCTGACGAGCCAAGGGGACTGCGTCGCCGTGATCGCGCAGGAAGTGTCGCCCGACGAGGTCCTCCGCGCGTGAGCCATTCCGCGAGGCCTGCCACCGCGACCGACGCCGGCCCGGTGCAGCAGGGCCCGCGCGCCGCCACGCTCCTGGCCTTCATGTGGGGCGCCTACTTCCTCAACTACTGCGACCGGCAGGCGGTGTTCGCCATGTTCCCGGCGCTCAAGGCCGATCTGGCGATGTCCGACAGCCAGTTGGGGTATGTCGGTGCGGTGTTCCTTTGGATCTATGCGCTCGGTTGCCCGCTCGCCGGCGTCCTCGGTGATCGGATCTCGAAGCGGCTCCTCGCCGTCGGCAGCCTCGTCGTCTGGAGCATCGTCACGCTCGCCACGGGATTCTCCCGAAACGGCACCGACGTCCTCGCCCTCCGCGGCGCGATGGGAATCTCCGAGTCGCTCTTCATGCCGACGGCGATCGCGCTTGTGGCCAATGCCCACGCCCCGGCGCTCCGCTCGCGGGCGATCGCCATCCTCACCACGGCCCAAATCGCCGGCACCGTCAGCGGCAGCCTCTTCGGCGGAAGGATGGCCGACGTCGGCCGGTGGCGCGACGCCTTTTTTCTGCTCGGCATTCTCGGCATCACCTATGCCGTCCCCTACTTCCTCTTCCTCCGCGGCGTCCGCGAGACCCCCGCCGAAGCGACCTCCGCCACTCCCTCCGCACGCCCCGGCGGCGATCTCCTCCGCAGCCTGTTTGCGGCGCCGTCGTTCCTCGTGCTCTGCGCCGCCTTTCCCTGCTTCGTGTTCGGACTGTGGCTGATCTACGGCTGGCTCCCCACCTTCCTCCACGACAAGTTCGACCTCACCCAGGCCGACGCCGCCTTCAACGCCACCATCTATCTCCAGACGACGACCGCCGTCGGCCTCCTCGGCGGCGGAGTCCTCTCCGATTGGCTCTACCGCCGCACCCCCGCGGCCCGGCAGTGGGTCCTCGTCACGAGCCTCGTCTGTTCCGCCCCGTCCCTGTGGGCGATCGGTGCCTGTGAAACGCTCCCCGCCACGAGGCTCGCGGCCGCCGCCTTCGGGCTCACCAGCGGCCTCTTCATGGGGAACATCTTCGCCGCCGCCTTCGAGATCGTGCCGGCCGGTCTGCGGGCCAGCGCCGTCGGGATCCTGAATCTCTTCGGGGGGATGGTGTCGGGCTTCGCCACGCTCTTCGGCGGGATGTGGAAGCAGACGCTCGGCATCGACGGGCTCCTCACCGCCACGGCGTTCGCCTACCTCGCCGCCGCCGTCGTCCTCGCCCTGGCGACCCTGCTCGCCTTCCGCACCGATCACGCCCGCGCCACATCCGGGGGGCTCGGATGAATCGACCGCTGACCGCGATCGCGCTGGCGGCGTGCACGTGTCTGCCCCTCGTCCTCGCACCGGCAGGGGTCGCCGCCGAGCCTGTCGAGATCGTGTTCACCGCCGACTGCGACGGCTCGGAGGAGCTACTCGTCGAACTCCTCCCCCCCGACTTCGATCCCGCGCTGCCGCACGATCTCCTGATCGCCCTCCATGGCCATGGCTCCGACCGCTGGCAGTTCATCCGGGAGGCCCGCGACGAATGCCGCGGCGCACGCGAGGCGGCGGCCCGGCACGGGGCGATTTTCCTCTCCCCCGATTACCGGGCACCGACGTCGTGGATGGGCCCGAAGGCGGAGGCCGATGTCGTGCAGATCATCGCCGAAGCGCGGAAGCGGCACCGGATCAAACGGGTGTTCATCTGTGGCGGCTCGATGGGGGGCACGGGGGCCTTGACGTTCGCCGCGCTCCATCCCGATCTCGTCGACGGCGTCTGCGCGCTCAACGGCACGGCGAACCTCGTCGAATACGGACGATTCCTCGACGCGATCGCGGCGAGCTACGGAGGGACGAAGGAGGAGGTGCCGGAGGAATACCGGAAGCGTTCGGCCGAGCTTCAGGCAGACGCCCTGACGATGCCGGTTGCGTTCACGACCGGCGGGCAGGACGATGTCGTGCCGCCGGAGAGCGTCCTGCGACTCCACGAAAAGCTCGAGCGCCTCGGCCGACCGACGCTCCTCCTCCACCGCCCCGACCGCGGCCACGATACCGATCTGGCCGACACGACCACAGCCCTCGACTATCTCTTCCTCTCGACCGATCGCTGACACGCCGTCCCGGAATCTTGCCATGCCCCGAATCCTCGTCGCCGAGTGCAAGCAGGAGGTGTCGACGTTCAATCCACACGCGAGCACCTACGCCGACTTCGACATCCGCCACGGCGCGACACTCTTCGACTACCACCGCACCGTCGGCACGGAGGTCGGTGGCGTGCTCGCCGTCCTCGAAAAGACCCCCGGCGTCGAAGCGGTGCCGACCTACGGCGCCTGCTTCATCACCTCCGGCGGAGCGCTCGCGCCCGCTGCCTGGAGCCGGATCGAGGGGGAGTTTCTCGAGGCCCTCCGCCAGGCACCGCCGGCCGATGGGGTGATTTTCTGCATGCACGGCGCGATGGCCGGCCCAGCCGAATGGGATCCGGAGGGAAAGCTCCTCGAGGAGGCCCGAAAGATCCTCGGCGAGGAGATCCCGATCGTCGTCTCCCTCGATCTCCATGGGATCCTCACCGAGCGGATGGTGCAGCACGCCGATGCAATCGTCGCTTATCACACCTATCCGCACGTCGATTTCTTCCAGACCGGCTCACGCGCCGCCCGGCTGCTGCTCGCGATCCTCTCCGACGGGGTGAAGCCGGTGACGGCCGTCGTGCCGGTGCCGGCGCTCGTGCGGGGCGACGAGCTGATCACGGAGACGGGGCTCTTCGGCCGGGTGATCGACCGGGCCAAGGAGATCGAGACGGGCCCCGGCGGGTTGTCGGCGGGGATGTTCATCGGCAATCCGTTCACCGACGTGCCGAGCCTGCAGACGTATGCGTTCGTGGTCGCCGACGGCGATGCCGCCCTCGCCGAGCGCGGTGCCCTCGAACTCGCCGCCGAGTTCTGGGGCCACCACGAGCGGATGGTGGTACCACTCGTGTCACTCGACGAGATGGTGGGAATCGTCACCGGGCACGCAGGCGGCGGCACGCTCGGACTGGTCGACGCGGCCGACGCGACGAGCTCCGGCGCGTCCGGTGATTCCAATGCGGTTGTCGGCGCGCTGCTCGACGCCGGCTACCGGGGACGGTTGCTCGCGCCGATCGTCGACGCTCCGGCCGTCGAGGCGGCCTTCAAGGCGGGGGTCGGGGGGACGGTGTTCACGACGCTCGGTGGCCGGCTCGATCCGGCACGGTTCCGGCCGCGACCCGTGCAGGCGCGCGTCCGGCTCCTCGCCGACGGTCGCTTTCGGAGCGAGTCGTTCGGCGAGGAGTGGCACGCCGGCCCGACGGCCGTCCTCGAAGCGGGAAACGTCACCTGGGTGGTGGGGAGCCGGGCGGTGAGCCTCTACGACCGCTCCTTCTTCCTCGCCCATGGCCGCGATCCGCGCCGTTACGACGGCGTCGTCATCAAGTCGCCCCATTGCCAGCACCACATGTACGCCGACTGGTGCAAGCGGATGATCAACATCGACGCCCCCGGCTCCTCGAGCGCGAATCTCCCCTCGCTCGGCCACACCCGCTGCCCCCGGCCGATCTTCCCGCTCGATGCACGCGTCCCCTTCACCCCGACCGCGAAACTTTTCACCAGACGCCCAAACCGGAGAGACACCCCGTGAAGATCCGTGACATCCGCTGTGCAGGCCTCCGTGGCGCGACCCCCGAAGGGGGCTGGAGCGTGGAACTCAAGCCCGAGGACTGCGTCCACACGCTCGTCGTCGTCCACACCGACTCGGGCGCTCATGGCCTGGGGAGCGTGTTCACCAACGACGCGGTCGTCCGCGCGGCGATCGCGCTGCTCGAGCCGCTCTGGAAGGGTGAAAACGCCCTCGAGCCGCAGCGGGTCACCGAAAAGCTCCACCAAAACACCTTCTGGACCGGCCGTGGCGGCTCGCTGACGCACGCGATCAGCGGGATCGACATCGCGCTTTGGGATCTGTTCGGTCAGGCGACGGGACAACCGGTGGGGAGGCTCCTCGGGGGCCGCTACCGGGAACGCGTCGCTCCCTACGCCTCGCTGCTCATGGAGGAGCCGGCGAAAATGCGCGAGCGGCTCCTCGAGGTGAAGGCGCAGGGCTTCCGAGCCTTCAAGATCGGCTGGGGGCCGTTCGGGCGCGTGAGTCGGCAGATGGACGAGGGAATCGTCCGTGCGGCCCGCGAGGCGATCGGGCCCGACTGCAGGCTCATGGTCGACGCCGGCGGGAGCGACGCCCACTGGTCAAACGGCTACAAGTGGGCGATCAACGCGGCGCGGATGCTCGCCGAGTACGACGTCGCCTGGTTCGAGGAGGCGCTGCGCCCCGATGCCCTCGACGACTTCGTCCTCCTTCGCGAGCACTCGCCGGTGCCGATCGCCGGCGGCGAGGTGCTCACCCGCCGGCAGGCCTTCATGCCGTTCCTCACCGCCAGGGCCTTCGACATCGTTCAGCCCGACGTCACGAAAGTCGGCGGGATCAGCGACGAGGCCGCCATCGCCCGGATGGCGTGGGATCATGGCGTGAAGTTCATTCCCCACGGCTGGAACACCACCGTCGGCCTGGCCGCCGATCTCCAACTCGCAAGCGCCTTCCCCGACACCGATCTCGTCGAATACCTCACCGGCTCCCCCTTCATCGACGAGATCACGCAGGGGGGCTGGAAGCTCGACGCCGACGGCATGCTCGCCATCCCCTCTCTCCCCGGCCTCGGCCTCACCCTCGATCGTGACGCGGTGCGGAAATACACCCGCGGTGAGGAGCTTTTCTGACATCCCCGGAGCGCGGTCGCCACGGCCCTCGCCCCGCACGTTGACACGTCCCACCCCACACCGATCGATCCGAGGCCCACGCGTGGACCGCTTCCACCACCTCCACTCCGTCGTCCGCCGCGAGTCGGCCGGCATCGAGATCGGTCCGTGGCGCCATCCGGTGGCACCGAAGCGCGACGGCTACCGCACGACGGTGATCGACATCCTCGACACCGAAGCGCTCCGCGCCATGGCACGGGATCGCAACGTGCCGGCGGAGGAGATCTCCCTCATCGAGGATGTCGACATCGTCGGCGACGGCTCGCAGCTCCTGTCGCTCGTGCGCGGCAGGGGATGCACGGAGCGTTTCGGGTGGATCGTCAGCTGCCACAACTTCGAGCATCTTCCCGACCCGGTCCGTTTCCTCAGGGACTGCGAGCAGCTTCTCGAGCCGGGGGGAGCGGTCGCGATGATCGTGCCCGACAAGCGCTTTTCAATCGACCGCTTCCAACCGTCGGCCACCCTCGCCGACATGCTGCGTGTCTGGATCTCCGGGCCCGCGCATGACGACGCGGCCTGGGATCGCTTCCGGCAGAACGCGATGAAGAGCCATCTGGTGGACGCCGCCGGGAAGCGGCGTCTGGTCTGGTCGAATCGGGACAACGACCCCGCCGCGATCCTCGCCGACGATCCCCGGCAAGCCTTCGCCCAGCTCCGTGCCGAACTCGCTTCCTCGACGCCCCCCGACGGCTTCCGCGGGCACCGCTGGCGCTTCACGCCGGCAGTGTTCGAACTGCTGATGCTCGACCTGCGGGCGCTCGGCATCGTATCGATGGAGGCCGAGACGTTTCCGGCCGATGGCGTGGAGTTCTCGGTTGTCCTCCACACCTGCACAGCGTCGACTCCCGACCCTGACGACTACGGGGCGAAGCGATCGGCTCTCTGCCGACGGATGGAGGACGAAGCCGCCGTCGTCGCCGGCGCTCACGCGATGCTCATGCGGCAACTGGAAGACGCCCGTGCCGAGATCGCCAGGCTGCGGGCAGCCCCCGGCTGATCGAGTCGAAGCGGCTGGTGAGCCCCCGTGTCCGATGGCCATTTCTTGACGCCGCCGGTCGGCGGTGTCAGGATTTCAGGATCGCTCGATGTGGTCTGAGGGACGTGCCACGCGATGAGTTCGCTCGACTGCCCACCGCTGTCTTCCTGCCGCGTCGACGACGCGGTATTCGGCTTCGGGCTCGGCGCCGCTTCGCGCGATCCGGGTTCCCCGGCTCGCCCTTCGACGGCAGCGGCATCCCGCCGCGCGGATGTTCAGTGGATCGCCACTGCCGTCGAATCGGCGCGGGGGTGGTTGCGGTTGCTCGCCGCCCGGCAACTTCCCCCCCGGCTGCAGCCGAAGGTGGCCCCGTCGGATCTCGTCCAGAAGACGATGCTCGAGGCCTTCCTCGATGCTTCCCGGTTCGAGGGCACGACCCCGGAGGAGGTGTATGGATGGTTGCGGAGGATCCTCCGCAACAATGTCCACGACTGCATCCGCCAGTTTCAGGATTGCCGGGCACGCGACGTGCGGATCGAGCGGCCGCTCGACGAACTCGACGATCAAGACCGCACCGATCGGGCGCTCATCGGGCACCCGATCGCCGAGCGACTGGCGATTCGTGCCGAGGAGGACTCGGCCGTCTGCCGGGCCCTCGAGATGCTTCCCGAGACCTACCGGATCGTCGTCCGCCTCCGTATCTGGGACAACCTCGAGTGGGACGAAATCGGCGGTCGAATCGGCCGGTCGGGGGATGCGGCGCGGAAGATCTGGGGCCGGTCGATCGTCCGCCTCCATGCCGAATTGACCTGAGCGCTCGAAGGGTGCCGCGATGACGACACCGGGAGACGAGCCTGCCCCGTCGCCGGGCTCTGCCCTGCCCCCGGAGGACGACCGCGATCTCGACGACGCGCTCGTGGAGCGACTGGCGGCGATCGACGACAGGCTCGTCGGCAAGACCGCCGCCGATGGCGGCGCCATCGATCTCGGAGACTTCGGTGACGCCGTCCGGCTCGCCGACCACCTCGATGTCATGCTCCGGCTCCGCGCCGCGGCTGAGAGGAGCCGGGCCGGAACCGGAGCCGGGAATGACGCAGCCGACAACGGGCTCGTCCTCGGTCCCTTCCGGACCCTCCACGAGATCGGCCGGGGAGGGTTCGCGGTCGTCTACGAGGCGGTCGACGCCCGGTTGGGGCGGCATGTCGCCCTGAAAGTCATCCGCCCCGAGACGCTCCATCTCCCCGGCTTGGCACAACGCTTCCACCACGACGCCGAGTTCGCCGCGCGGATCAACCATCCGCAGGTGGTGACGGTGTACGAGGTGGGCCAGTCCGACGGCTTCTCCTACATCGCGCAGGAGCTCTGCACCGGAGGATCGCTTGCCGGCTGGCTCGCAGCCCACCCCGGCCCGGTCGATCCCCGGCTTGCGGCGGAGATCGTGCGCGGCCTCGCCGAGGCGGTCGGCGTCGCCCACGGCCTCGACATCCTCCATCGCGACATCACGCCGGCGAACGTCCTTCTCGCCGCCGATCCGCTCGGCCCGATCGACGTCGATGGCATCCGCCACCGTGCCAAGCTCGGCGACTTCGGCCTCGCCAAGGTGATCAGTGACGACGGCGACGGTGTCTCGCGTTTGACGCGCTCCAATGCCCGCCCCGGCACCCCGGCCTGGATGGCTCCGGAGCAGGTCGATTCGGAGCGGTTCGGACGGGTTGGCCCGGCGACCGACATCCACGCCCTCGGCCTCCTCCTCGACAGGCTCCTCACCGGCATCGCTCCCCACGCCGACCGCTCCACGACCGAGATCTACCGGGCCATCCTCCTCGAGGAACCGCGACCGGCCGATGATGTGGTGCGCGGCCTGCCCGGCGACCTCGTGGCCGTGGGCCTCAAGGCGCGGGCCAAGCGCCCCGAGCAGCGCTACGGCTCGAGCGCGGCGTTCGCCGCCGACCTCGGCCGGTTCCTCGCGGGCACTCCCACGATCGCCCGGCCGCGGACGGCGTTCGAGAGGCTCTGGGATGCCGGGCGCCGCCGGGCCGCGCTGCTCGCCATCGCCTCGGCGGTCGCCGTCGCCATCCTCGCCTGCAGCGTGGTGGTGTGGCAGCGGATCGAGGCGGAGAGACGCGACGAAGACATGCGCTCGAACCAAGCCTTGGCCGAGTTGCGTGAGGAGGTCGAGGTCGCGCGGAAAGCCTTCGAGACGTGGCATCTCGGTGATGCCAAGTCGGCGTTGGGACTCGTCTCCTCGACCACCCGCACCGGCTCGCTCCCCCACCGCTGGCTGCGGGCACTCACGCACGCGGAGCGCGAGCGCCTCCTCGACCGGGCCGCCCCGGACTCGCCGTTCCCGGCCGAGCGCCTCGATCTCTACACCATCGGACTGTCGGCCGACGGTCGTATCGGAGTCGGCGGTGCCGACGGCACGCTGTTTCTCTTCGAGTCCGGCGGAAAGGCACCGGCCATCGCCATCCAAGCCCACGACGAGATCAACGATGTCGTCTTCTCCCCCGACGGCCGATTCGTGGCGACGGTCGGCGAGGATGGCGCGGCGCGGCTGTGGCGGACCGACGACGGCACCAAGGTGGGCGAGACGGGTGGTGGCAAGGGTGTGTTCGGGATCGCCTTCTCCCCCGATGGCGACAGGATCGCATGGGGAGGGAGAAATCGCACCGTCGAGATCCAGGCACTCGATGCGGAGGGCAGGCCGAGCGGCACCGTCGTCAGCCACGCGCCTTTCAAGGAGTGGACCGATCCCGAGAAGGACCGCCCCGACACCGAGACGGTCCTGTTCCTCGACGACTCGACCCTCGCCGCCGCATCGGGCACCGAGATCGTGGTGATGACTGCTGACGGTGGCAGACTGCTGCACTCGCTCGGCCATGCCGAGCAGCCCGTCGGCCAGGTGATCCTCTCCCCCGATGGCACTCGGCTGATGTCGATCGGCACCGGCCGCATCCCCATCCTCTGGGATTGGCGGACCGGCGATCTCGTCAAGAGCTTCCGCGAGCATCCCAATCGCCTCCAGGGGGCGGCCTTCTCCCCCGATGGATCGAAGCTCGCCACCGGATGTCGCGACGGTGTGATCCGCATCTTCGATATCGGTTCGGCTGCCGAACTGAGCCGTCTTGTCGGCCACGTCGACCGCACCTGGGACATCGCCTGGGAACCATCCGGCACGATTCTCTCCACCGGCGCCGACGGCACCGTGCGACGCTGGAGCCCCGACGCCACCGTCGGGCTCGAGGGCTTCCGGGAGGAACCGCTCTCCGGGGGAGCCGTGCTCGGGGTGGTGCCCATCGGCACCGAGGGGGATTGGCTCGTGGCAGCGGCGGCATCAGGAGCGCGGATCTGTCGGGGACCGCACGGGCCGTGCCGCGAACTCTCCTCGATTCCCCTCGACCATCCTCATCAACTCGCGGTGTCCGCCGATCGGCGGCGGATCGTGATCGCCGACACGACGACGCCGGTGCTGTTCGCCAGGGCGGCGGACGATGTCCACGAGCTGCTGCTTGCTTCCTTCGAAGCCGGGGCGATGGCGTTGACGAGTCGAAAGCCGATCCGAATGCCGACGAGTCTGGCGTTTCTCGACGATGACACGGTGCTTTTCTGTGTCGATCGCAAGCTCCAAGCATGGCGGGACGGGAACACCGAAACGGTGGTGCTCGCCGATTATTCCCGCGCCGTCGACAGCATCGCCGTCTCTCCGTCAGGCGACGTCGCCGTCGGCGTCGGTTCCAGGCTCGTCGTCATGCCCCGCCGAGCCGAAGGTCTTCCCGATGTGGCACACATGCGCGATCTCGTCACGGCGGAGGACCATGTCAGCAAGTTCGTGCTCGAGGCGGCTTGGGATCCGGAGGGCAAACGCCTTGCCTACGCGATCACTGACCGCGAGGCCTGCGTGATCGATGCCTCGTCAGGGGCTCGAATCGGTGGCCCGATCGTGCTCGGCGGAATGCCGGTGGGGATCGCCTGGTCGGCCGACGGCAGGAGCCTCGTGATCGCCGATCGCGACACGGTCCGCCTCTGCGATGCCGAGACCGGGCTGACGCTCGACGAAGTCCGGCCCGGTTGGCCGATCACGTCGATCGGCCTCGACGATGCCCCGGGCCGACCGGGGGTCCTGCTCGTCGGCGGCGGGGTCCCTGACCGGGGGCGTCTTCTCCGCCTCGACCTCGGCCAACCGTGACGACCGGAGAGTCGTCGCGTTTTTTCGGGAACCCCGTCTCAGGCGAGCGTGCTCCACCACCAATGCGGTGGCGACACTGTCCGGGCCTCCGAGAACGCCCCGGAATCGCAAGTTCTGCGAAAAGCCATCTGCGTTTCACTGCGGAAATTTTTGGGTTGGTGGGAAAGTGCCTGGGCCACGATCGCGGAATCACCGCGGTTTTTCATCCTTTCTGGACATTTCCAGCGCCGGTGTCCGCTGCGGCGGCTCGAGTACGCCATTACCTGTGACGGGTGGAGGATTCCACCGCTTGGGCCCAAGAAGGAGCGTATGGCAATGGCACGACCCGATCTGTTCCTGTTCATGCCGAGGGGTTCGACCGGAGGGTGGTCGTGGCCGTCGATCCTGCGGCACTCGACGATTTTCACCGCCCTTCCGGCTGTCGCGTTGTCGCTCCCGGCATCCATGGCCCTCGCCACCGTCCTTGACGTGACCGGCGGGCAATCGGTCGCCACGGTCGGCCCTCGGACGTTCGACTCCGTGCTCGTGACCGGAACTTCGGCTCAGGGAGATCGCTCGACGTACACGGCAACCGGATCGCTCACGCTGACGGACGCCGCGGCGGCGGCCGTGACCGTGAGCGACTCGGGATTGATGGTCGCCAGCGGCGGCGTTACCGCTGCAGGCTTCGGAGACATCTCCACAGGGGGAACGTTCGTCGCCAACTCGGCGACCTCCTTCGACACCGGATTCTTCGTCTACGACGGTGGTGAACTGCGGATCGGCTCGAGCGGTTCGATCACGACGCCCACAGGCCAATATTTCTACCTCGCCGGCGCCGGCGCCTTCACGCGCACTGCCGGGGGGAGCTATTCCGCCGGGGTGTTGTCGATCGCCGACGGCGCGGCTGTCGACTTTGTCTCGGGAGACTCGGTTGGGGGCGACGTCCTCATCGACACGGCCAGCACCCTCGCCATCGCCACGCCGCTCGTCACGAGCGGCACCTTGTATCTCGCCAACGGCGGCGGCGTGACCCGCTCGTCGCAGACGATCACGGTGGATTCCGTGACACTCACCGGGGCCAGTTCGTTCCAGTCCATCGCCGGTGATTCGATCCGATCGGCCTCGGTCGGTGGGGGGTCGACGTTCACGATGAACGCGGCCCTGGAATTGGCAGGATTGAACGTCTCGGGAGACGACGGCCTCGGTGGACCTTCTACCTTCATCGCGGCAGCCCCGCTGACGATTTCCTCCGGGGGCAACGTCCAAGTGTCGAACGGAGGCTTTCTCGCCGCCTCGGCGGCTGTCACCGGTGATGGCGTGTCGAGCAGCCTCACCGTCAGCGGTAGCGGTTCGACACTCTCCGTGTTCGCTCCCGTGAGCGCGTTCGATTCCGTGGCCATCGACACCGGTGGATTTGTCGAACTCGCGTCGGGGACCATCGCTTCCGGGTCGCTTGCCATCAGTGGCTCGCTGGCCTTCGACCGGACATCCGGCACCTACGAGACAGACTCACTTTCCCTCGCCGATGGGGCCGCCGTCGATTACGGAGCCTCCGACACGATCACCACGAATGCCGTCGTAGGATCGGCTGCGACTCTCGAACTCAAACGCGACCTCACGCTCACGGGGGCACTCACCCTCGCCGACGGCGGGGCGATCATCCGCGTCCTCGAGTCGATCGATACGCAGACCCTGACGGTCGCCGGCCTGTCGACCCTGGCACTGCTGCCGACGGATCAGGTCGGTCAGCTCTCGCTCTCGGGCGGTGGGGGCGTCTCGACGGTGACGCAGCTCGAACTGGCGTCGCTCTCGATCACGGATGCCGGATCGCTCCTCACGCTCGGCGCCTTCGATGGCGTCAATGGCGACCTCCGCTACGCGTTGCGGGTTTACGGAGACGTTCAGACGCAGTTGTCGGCGTATCTCGTGGGCGGGGAAATCTCGCTCGGCCCGGCGCCCCAGACGCCCGGGGTGGTGTACGACGTCGGCAGATTCGGCAACTTCACCTATGTCGGCTACGTCGTCGCTGTGCCCGAGCCGTCGACGATCGTGTTCTTTCTCGGGTCGCTCCTGACGGCGATCCCGTTGCTGCGACGGCGGGCCCGGCTCCTTTGACGCTGCCGCGATGCGACGGTCGACGTCGTCTCGACGTCCGGTTCCCACCCGGCTTTCAGCCGGTTTTTCATCACAGAAACGTCGTAAGGCGAGCCGGGCGGGGTGAACGAGAACCCGCGTGTCGTCGGTTGATCGACGCGTCTTGAGTTTTTCTCCCGGACCGGTGTCCGGTCCCCGGGCTGCTCCACGCCTAGCAGAAGGGGTGGTTCGACCACCTCATTGCGGGAGCGTCCGCGCGCTCATGTCGGGGCCGATTGGAGAGCCCACGGCATGGACGCCCGCGTCGCATCGCGGTTCCTTCATCCGTTCGTTCGTCGAGGGTTTCGAGCCATGCGTAGCTTTCCACGCTCCTGGTCGTTCTTCCGGGCACTGTTTCCGGGCCGTCGGCGTCGCCGTCGGGGAAGCCCCCGCCGGGTGGCGTACCGCCGCAGTGGCGTGAGGATGCTCACGGGGCTCGAGGGGCTCGAGGGCCGGGCGATGTTGGCCAACGTCCACTGGGACGGCGGCCTCGATGGGAAGGGGACGAACTTCCTCGACGCGGTGAATTGGGTGGGGGACGTGCTCCCCGGCGCCGCCGACACGGCCATCATCGGCACCACCGGCGACTCGACCGCGGCGATCACCCTCTCCGGCGCTACGACGCTCACCGCGATCGACTCCTCGCGATCGATCACCCTCTCCGGCGGCACGCTCGCCGGGGCGAGGTTCACTGGCAGCGGCGGAGCCCAGCTCCTCGCCACCGGCTCCGGCGGCACGCTCTCGGGCGTCACGCTCGCAAGTGACCTCGATGTCTCCAGCGGCTCGGTCACGATCCGCGACGGCATCACCATCGACGGCGCGAAGGTCCGCATCGGTGACCGTAGCGGCAACACCTACGGCAGCGTCTTCCTGGTAGGCGGCTCCCAAACGGTCGCCGGCACCGGAGAGATCATCTTCGGCGCGAGCGCTTCCAACCGTA
>Ga0208086_1000170_pt1 | contig 18240 bp, 12 predicted proteins | sample LakMenEpi06Jul10_FD_150675 | JGI IMG/M metagenome (GOLD analysis project Ga0208086, IMG submission 150675) | Freshwater microbial communities from Lake Mendota, WI - 06JUL2010 deep hole epilimnion (SPAdes) | ecosystem: Environmental > Aquatic > Freshwater > Lake > Epilimnion/Euphotic zone ...
TTGCCACTCCAGTCTTTCTCCTCTCCATGCTCCCGATGCTATCGAGCAGACTCATGGACTTGATGATGCGATCGATGAGCATGCCGCAATGGAATTGGGTGCTCTGGGCATTGGCCAGCGTCGTTCAGTTCTGGCCCGGACGGCGGTTCTATCGAAACGCATACCATAGCATCAAAGACCTTTCGCCCGACATGAACGCCCTGGTCGTCATGGGAACGACAGCGGCCTATGGGGTCAGCTCTTTGATCACCTTTTTTCCCAATTGGCTCGGCCGCCACCAACAGCATGTCTATTTCGAATCCTCTGCCGTCGTGATCTGCTTGGTACTTCTGGGTAAATATCTAGAAGCCCGTTCCAAGCAATCGACCAGAGAGTCTCTCTACGGCTTGGCCAAACTGCAACCTCAAGATGCCCAACGCGTTGTGGACCAGCACATACAGCGTGTCGCTATCTCAGAGATCTCCCTCGGCGATCGACTCGCAGTCTACGAGGGACAAGCCATCCCGCTCGATGGAGTGATTGAAACGGGAAGCAGTTTTGTCCAAGAAGGCATGGTCACCGGCGAACCGATCCCCAAGGAAAAAACGATCGGCGATCGGGTCATCGGCGGTACCATCAACGGCAACGGGCAACTGACAATCCGCGTTACGGCTATCGGCAAAGACACGTTTCTTTCGCGTATGATGGCCATGGTCATCGACGCGCAAGCTCACAAACCCCCAATTCAGACGACCCTAGATCGTATCATTCGAATCTTCGCTCCTGCCGTGTTGCTCATGGCCATCGCGACAGCCCTCGGATGGTGGTTGCTGAGCTCCGAATCGGCATTCGAAAAGGCTCTCGTCCATGCCGTCGCGGTGCTCGTTGTCGCTTGCCCCTGCGCGCTGGGACTCGCTTCGCCGATGAGCATGATGGTCGGAAGCGGTCGGGCCGCCGAGCTTGGAATTCTATTTCGGTCTCATGAAGCGATTCAAAAGCTCGCTCGTGTCGACTCGGTCATCTTCGACAAAACCGGTACGCTGACTCTTGGCGCTCCGCTCCTGAAAGGAGTTTGGCCAATTGCCACCTCGACCCATACCCATAGCGAATCTGAAATTCTCGGACTTGCTCGTATGGCTGCTCAATCATCGAATCACCCGATCTCCATCGCAATTCGTGAGGCGACGCTGGAGCTTCGACCGAGAGGATTTGCCATCGAAAGCCAAGCCGTCCCGGGTAAAGGTGTACGCGTCAAGCTCAGCGACCGGCGGGAACTTGCTCTTGGCTCCTACTCCTGGATGGAGCAACAGGGTTTGACCAACCCAGAGTCGGACCAACTCCACCGCGAATTGTCCGTACAAGCTTTGAGTGTTAGTTGGTTGGCCCAAGGCAAGGAGATTCTCGGTGCATTAGGTGTTCATGACCCACTCAAACCGCAAAGCGAGTCGACGATCGCAGCGCTCAGTAAGCTTGGACTTCGCACCACAATCCTCTCGGGGGATCAATCCACCGCCGTTCGTACCGTCGCTCAGACGCTTCATGTCGAGCGATGGCACGCGGAGCAAACTCCCGAGGAAAAAGGGGAGAAAATCCAACTCTATCGCGATGGCGGTGAGACGGTGGCTTTCGTTGGAGATGGCATCAACGACGCGCCTGCCTTGGCCAGCGCCGACGTCGGAATCGCCATGGGCAACGGGTCGCAAATCGCTATCTCCACGGCCGATGTGGTTCTTGCGTCGGGCTTTATCCCACAAGTACCGCTGGCGATCGGACTGGCTCGCAGCGTCATGCGCAACATCCACCAAAATCTCTTCTGGGCATTCGGCTACAACCTGATCCTACTGCCACTTGCGGCCGGTTGGCTCTCGCCGTGGACCAACTGGACCTTCTCCCCAATGCTCGCTGCCCTGGCCATGGGGCTCTCGAGTTTGCTGGTCGTCGGGAATTCGCTAAGGCTTCGAGCCTACCGTGGCTTGAGTCACTAATTTCGTCGATCGGTCATTTCGTGGACCATATCGACCAATGCGATCACGTGATCGACCGGGGTACCCGGAAGGATCCCATGCCCGAGGTTGAAGATGTGGCCCGCTCGCCCCGCAGCCAAATCCAACACGCTCTTGGCATGCGCACGTATCGTATCGATTCCTGCGAATAGTATGGTCGGGTCGAGGTTCCCCTGAACCGCGCGATCTGGACCTGCCATGTCCCAACCGACATCGAGCGATACTCGCCAATCGATCCCTACGACGGTCCGAGAATCCCCTCGCAGGCAGGAAATGAGCATCGGGTTTCCGGTCGCGAAATTGATCACCGGCACGTTCGGTATGATCGACTCGAGTAGCCGCTGCATGTGCGGGAGGATGAATGTGCGATAGTCGTTGGGAGAAAGGCAACCCGCCCAGGAATCGAAAAGCTGAACGACCTGCGCTCCTGCGACAATCTGCGAGTTCAAGTAGAGCGATATCGAATGGACAAGCTTGTCCATGAGAATATTCCAAGCGCTCGGATCGTTGGCCATCAACGACTTGGTATGAAGGAAGTTCCGAGACGATCCCCCTTCGATCATGTAGCTCGCGAGGGTAAAGGGGGAGCCTGAGAAGCCGATCACCGGAATCCGCTCGGGCAGTGCCCTGCGGGTCTGTTCGACCGTCTGCGTGACGAAGCTTAAGGCATCCATCGACTCGAGCCTCGCGACTCGGTCGATATCTTTCGCTTGGCGTATCGGGTTATGGATCACCGGTCCATCTCCGTGTGTAAACTCCAGATCGAAACCCATCGGTTCGAGGATCGGCAATAGATCGGAGAAAATGATCGCCGCATCGACGCCGAGTTTTTCGACGGCCGTGACCATGACCTCGGCGCATAGACTGGGGTTCTTGCACAGTTCTAAAAAGGAGACTTTTTCTCGCACCGCACGGTACTCGGCCATGTATCGACCCGCTTGACGCATCAACCAAATCGGCGTGACGTCGGATGCTTGTCGGTAGCAAGCTTTGAGGAACGGGCTTTGGGAGAGACTCTCCCCGAGCCGTCCGAGTTTCTCCTTGGCCGTGCCGCTTACGCTCGATGGCAGGACCGCCGCAGTAAACCGCTTGGCCTTGAGAATTCGATGGCATTTCTCGGACGTTTGTTGAACGAGCTGCCCCATCTTGTTCGGGCTCGCCTCGAGGTCCACGGGCAAGTTCAAGTGCTGGAGCATTTCCGAGGTTGTCGGCCCGATCGATGCGACGACCAGACGGTCTATCGCGGTTCGAAGTTCCGACTCGCATCCGAGTTTCTCCGCCATGCGGAGCAAATTAACTGCCTGGTGGGCGCTGGTGAACATCAGGACATCCTGTTTGCCCTGGCAGATCGATTCGATATTCTTTTCAAGCGGCTCGGTATCCTCGGGAAAATCCCATTGGTAGACCTTCACGCTCAGGACGTTGGCCCCTCGCGCTTCGAGACCGGCAACCAGGGAGTGATTCGTCACACCGTATTCCTGAAGTCCGATGGTCACGTTCGAAACAGGGATGTTCTGGTCGATCAATTGGAGGACTTCGCGCCAGGTATTTGGCTCAGGTGCGCGATAGCTAGGCTGAAGTCCCACCTCTCGCATCGCCGCTACAGGCTTAGGTCCTCGCGCGATGGTGATGATGTCCGAAAGGGAATCCAAAAGCCGCTGCCGATCGACATGCTTTTCAACCGTCGAGAGGAAATGCTTGAAACCAACCCCCGTGAGGAAAATCACCAACCCGATTTCGCCGGTGATGATTCGATATGCAAAGTCGACGGCCTCTTTGTTCTTGTCGATCGGCAGTTCTCGCATCGAAGGGCTGACGGTGGGCGTTCCACCAAAACGCTCGATGAGCCTGGAAAACTCATCGCGGCGTCGACTCTCCAGGGCGCTGACGCGAAGGCCTTGGAAATTCGGTTCGGACCTGGAGGGTTCACTGGAGTCGCTCATGGAGAGATCTTCGTCTGCTAAGGCTAGCGTGTGTGGTTGGAGAGTCGTTCGAGTACTTTGGCAAGCGCATGGATCCCCTCGGATCCGTGGCCGTAGACCTGGGCGCTGCGCCAAAGTTGCGTTACCAGTGCGGATCCAGGGAGCGATACATTGGCGTTTTCGGCGGACTGCGCGACCAATCGCATGTCCTTTTGCTGGGTGTCGACCATAAACCCTGGACTCCAATCCCCCGCACAGATTTTTGGACCTAAATTCTGCAATGCCCAACTCGCTGCGGCTCCTGCCCCCAACGCCTCCACGAGAATCTTCGGATCGATTTGGAGTCCACGGGCCAGCGACATCGCTTCGCACACCCCGAGCAGATTCATCGCCCCCATGATCTGGTTGCAGAGCTTGACTCCCTGTCCAGCTCCCAAAGGTCCGCAATGGGTGATGGTCTTGCCCATCGCCTCAAAGATCCCACGAGCCGCGTTGAAATCGGACTCGCATCCCCCTACCAGAATGCTCAATGTTCCATTCTGAGCTCCGAGGGTCCCACCGGTAACTGGGGCTTCGAGGTAACGAAATCCAGCCGAGCGGAGGCGATCGCCTAAACGCAACGAGGCGCTCGGTGCGATGGTGCTCATGTCGATGAACAAGGTGCCTGGGGCTGCACCTTCGACCGCTCCCCTTTCCCCAAAGAAGACTTGCTCGACATCCGGACCATCGGTCAGGCAACTGATGACCACCTCGACCCCTTGAGTCGCTTGGTCTGGAGTGTCCAATGCGACGGCCCCAGCCTTGACCGCATCGAGCGTTTTCGCCTTGGTCCGGTTGTAAACATGGACACTATACCCGGCCTTGATCAGATTGCAGGACATGCGGGTCCCCATCAATCCCATTCCTAAAAAGGCCACGCGCTGCGATCGAGTACCGCTCATGCACCCCGTCCTAAAAATACCGAGTTGTCGTTGCTGTTGTTCCAAAGCGAACATGCTAAACGATCCATCAAAAATCGGGTAGGCAAAAAACCAACCTCCGGCTCTGCTACAATAGTTTTCATTGGAAAAACAGACCGATTGAGTCTCCAGAACCCATTCCTGCCACGAGGTATTATCATCGATATCGTCATCCAACCCGACCGACCCCGAATGGGTGCCTATTCGGCGAAACTCGCCGCCATGATCCTTCGCAGCGCCATCGCCGAGCGTGGCCAAGCTCGAATCATCGTCGCGACCGGATCGAGCCAATTCGAAGTCCTCGATGCCCTGACGTCCGAACCTCGCATCGATTGGTCCTGCGTCGAAGGGTTCCACCTGGACGAATATGTCGGCATCTCTCCGGATCATCGCGCATCGTTCTGCGGCTACCTGAAATCCCGCTTCGTCGATAAAATCCCACTGAAATCCTTTCATTTCCTCGATGGAACAGCCAACCCCGAAACGGTCTGCCAGCACGCTGCCCGGAGCCTGCTGGAGTCTCCTGTCGATGTCGCTCTGATCGGTATCGGCGAGAACGCCCACCTGGCCTTCAATGACCCGCCGGCCGATTTCGAAACGACCGAAGCTTACCACGTGGTGCTTCTTGACCAAGCGTGTCGCAATCAACAGGTCGGAGAAGGTTGGTTTGCCTCCCTCGAAGATGTTCCGACCCACGCGATAAGCATGACCATCCACCAGATCTTGCAGTCGCGAAAAATCATCTGCAGCGTTCCCGACGAACGCAAAGCACCGGCCGTTCGTGATAGTGTCGAAGGCCCAGTCTCCAACCTCGTTCCCGGCTCAATCCTCAAACGCCATCCAAACACGACGCTCGTTCTGGACAGAGCCGCAGCAAGCCTCCTTAAACCGCTAGGCTCCGATCCGATCGGATCCTAGCCAATCCGAACCGACTCAACCCTCTTTGGTTATCCAACGAACGCATTCACCAACCCATCCTCAAATCGAAATGTTCGAACGAAGCCTCTTGTGAACCGATCCTTGAATCGTTGTTTCGATCCCATCGAACTTCGACAACTCGTTCGGAAATCTTATACGCCCCAAGACAGCATCGCATGGGACAAACTGCGGACCAGCCAACCAGGTGAAAAACAAGAGATCCTCCTGGGGTTAAAAGTCGCACACCCTGAAGCTCTCCGTTTGCTGGCCGATCTATTTGCCCTTCTGTCGCTCGAGAAGCCCCCGGAGAATCCCGACAACAACGCGATCTCCGGGACACCCGAGAAATTTCACCGACGATAAGCCATGCCTAACGCGGCACTTTGCCCGTGAAGCTCTTGCCCGTGGAGCTCTTACTTGGCGAGCTGCGATTCGTGGAGCTGTTGCTCGATGTGATCTTGCTCGATGGGCTTTTACTCGAAGACCCAGAGGAAGACATCGAGCCGGTCGTTCTGCCACTGGAGTCGCGGAATTGAGTACGACCCGAACTCGATTGGCTCGCTCCCACGCTACGGCCGCTTGCGTCGCGGAATTGGGATCTACCATCCTGCGATTGCTGCATCTGGCCGAGCGTCCTGCCGTTGGAAGCTCGTAGCACACTGTTGCCTGACCGAGCAGCAGACGCCGAAGACGATCCCGACGATTGCGATGTCCCGACGGTTCGTCCACTCGCATCGCGGAAGGTCACTCTGCCTGCCTGGATGCTCGCTGTCCCGGTCGTTCGCCCGCTGGCATCTCGAAAGGTAATCCGGTCCCCAGATCGGGTAGCACTCCCGGTCGAACGCCCGCTCGCATCGCGGAATTCCGATCGGTCCGAACCGCTGTTGGCCGCCGACTGCCAGAGCCTGAGCTGTGCTGGGTCGGTTCGGTCCGTGTTGGCCGATTGGGCCATCGCAGAACCAGGAAGCGTCAAGAGGGCCAATGCAGCAAAACGACGAAGGACCTGTACCATGGGCGAATTCTCCTAAAAACAAACAGTATGAACCGCGCGATCGAGCCCGTCGGGCCAATGCTTGCTCCGTGCTTCTTCTCGTACTCAGAGTACGATCAGAACGAAGTCCGAAGCGTTGCACGAACCAACTGATGATTTAACGAACGCATGATCCATTCTGGGGGACCGAGACTCGAGGATCAAGTCCCCAGGGTAAAAAAGCAACCAGGGTAAAAAGGCAAAAAGTTTGAGCGGGGCCCAAACTTTTCGCAGGTTTTACAGATCGTTTCGACCGGCTCCCGGAATTACGGGCGACGGGTCGCAATGCCTAGCTGCTCTTCTTCTTCCTCAGGAATGATGATCCGAGGAGTCACGGTGAACATCAAGGTTTCGGTATCCCGACCGATCGCGTTGTTCTTAAAGAGACGGTTGATGTAAGGGATCTTCGAGAGGATTGGAGTTCCCTTTTCGATCCGTTCTTCCGAAAGGCGTTTGATACCACCCATGAGGATGGTGCCACCGTCTGGAACCGTCACCGTCGTGCTGACGCTCGTCTGCGAGAAGGATGGCTGCTGAACAGTGATGCCTTCAACAATTTCCTCTTCGTTGTTCCGACCAGCGGTGGGTAGCCCGTTGGATGGATTCAAGATGCTCGTTCCAGTCCTGGTGCTCTTCTTGCCTTGGAAAGTAAACTGACGATCGGTCGCTCCGAGTCGAGTAAACTGCGGCATCATGGTCAAGCGAACGAATCGTTTGTCCGGAGATACTACAGGCTGAACGTTCATCTGGGTTCCTTCGTTCAGGACCACGATGATCGGTCGCTGACCGACTGCGAAGTCACCGACGATTGGGGCATAACCCAAGACGAAGGGTCGCGATGTGGTGTCGTTGATCGTGCCGAATTGGCCGTCGAACATCGTCACCTTGGGAGCTTGGAGAACGTTCGATCGTTTGTTTCCTTGTGCCGCTTGGAGGAACAGGAACATTTCGATATCGCTCAAGATCGCCACACCGATCGTGCTACCGGCACCTGGGTCGAATCCACCGAAGCTCGGAATGGTCGTCCCAAAGCTACCTTGGCTCAATCGGATGTCCAAGTCCGCTGTTGGAATCAGGGAGTTGGGGTTCGGGCTGTTCGGATCCGTCTCGACACCGATGGCGATCGACGGCCCGGAATCCTCACGTGGGATTCGGTTTCTGGTGTTGTCGTCGAGCTGAATTTGGAAGTTCACCCCCATCTTCTCGAAGAAGCTATCCGAAAGCTTGATAAACCGCACTTCGATCGTCACCTGCAAGTTTTGCAAAGCTCTCAGGCTCTTGAGCAAATCGGCGATCTGCTCGTGGGTTTCCTGCGGGGCGTTGACAATCAAACTCAGGTTTTGGCTGAAAGGACTCATCGTCGCTGTACCGCCAGCATTGAGCCAAACATCCGGCGAGATGGTCGACTCGATCAGTGCCATCAACTCCGAGAAGTTGGCCATCGAACCTCCACCGAGCACACCAGCAGTCCCGTTGGCATTCATCGGTTCCGAACCGAACCTCGATAGACCGACGTTGCCCGCCGCACCAGGAGAGACCCCAGCGAACTGAGCCAATACGTTTGCATTGGGCTCAATCGTGGCGAGTTTGCTGTTTCGCAGACCCATCGCGTCTTGCTCTTGAACGTTGACGGCCACAAAGCTGTCTTGAGCTTGATAGGCTGCTTGCAATGCACCCCCTAGACCGGAGTTGTTGTCGGAGATGAAGTTAGCGATGGGAATCACAAGGTCCCGAACCGAATAGGTTTTGCTGTACATTTCCTGTTGCATGAACCGTCGGCTTTGGATCTTGACGACCTCGTTCTTGACGACATAGGTCAGATTCAATGGCTCAAGCATGTTTTTCAGAACGTTCTTGAGCTTGATGCGGTTCCCGCGAAGGTCCAGCGTGATCGGTTGATCGGAGCGAAGTCCTTCCTCGGCGATCGAGGGTTCATCAATCAAGATGATCAAGCCGGTCATTTCCGAAATCGTCTTGATCGCGTCGGCTAGTGGCCGCTCTTCGAACGAAGCGGAGAATGGCTCTTCGAGCAACTCGAGGATCTGACGCTCCGAGGGCTGAAGCTTGAGCGACTCGTCGTTGTACTTGTCGCGATACTTCTTCAGGTCATACCAATCCTTGACGGGTGGGAACTGAAGAGGTTGGCTGTCGGTCAGATAAGTCGCCGAAGCGCGTTCCGCATCGGTGAAGCTGTTGACCAACGCCTCTTCCTTCATCGCCTGAATTTCTTTTTGCTCTGCCACGCGGCGTTCGATCACCGAACGTCCACGCATCATCGCGGCGATCTCCGAGTTGGGTTTGATCTCCTCAACCTTGCGACCGATGACCTCGGCTTCTGCAAAGCGTTGGTCGTCCATCAGTTCATTGTACTGATCGACCAGCGTCTGGATCTGAGCATCTTCTTTGGCCTGCGTCGATCCATCGAGTGCGTTGCGGTCTTCGATCTGCTTGTTGCGCTGCTCTAACTCGATCGAAGAACGGTTGGTCTCCATCCACGATTCGACGTTGGTGATCACGCGATCGACCATCGAGAGCATCTGCTTTCGGTAGGCCCCATCGACCTCCGATTGCGAGACGCGGGTTCGAAGATTTTTGAGCCGATCCATCGACTCGTAAGGCTTCTCGTTGACCATTCGCTCCGCCTCGGCGATCTCTCCGGAGACCTCGGCGAAGAGACGCTGCTTGCGCTGAATCGCTTCGCGATCCTGAGTCGCAATGGCCGAGACGGCCTCAGGCTCCGATCGTGTCTGCAAGTAAGCCAGCTTGTCCTTGAGCTGCACCCGGGAATTGGGATCGAGCTCGTCTTTTTTCTTCCAAGCGTTGGTGAAGCACTCCTTGGCTCCGTCCCGGTCGTCGCGAGCCAAGGCTTCAAGCCCTCGCTCGTACCACTGGGCTCCGGAGATCTGTGGATCTGTCGCCAAAACGCCTTCTTGACTGCCGGCCTGGGCAATCTTCGAAGCATCCGAACCGGGTTGATAAAGCCCCGATTGGACGCCGTTCTGACGGTCCGATAAGCCACCGGCGGTCGTGACGCGACCAGCCGAGGGATTCATCAAAGGACTGCCAGGGGCCTGTGCCGGTAATGCCAAAGCCGCCTTGGGGTCCATGCCCCGAAGCCGCATCGCTCGCTCGATGTCCATCGAGACTTCGCGTGGCTTAATCATGCTGGATGCAAATTCCGCATCGGCGATCTTCAAGGCCAAGGCCTGATCGATGAATCGCTTCGCGTTGACCAATTCCCCTTTCTGGAGAGCTAATTTCGCTTGCGATGCTAACGCAAGACATTGCTCTTTGGGATTTGGAGCGGTACTTGCCGGCGGTATTGCTTGCACCGAATTTCCCGCAGCGGGTGGAACACCCAATGCCGGAAGAGTACTCGGTGGTAGCGTGCTCGGCGGCAACGGTGGCAAAAGCCCTTGCTGTGCGCTGACTCGCTCAGACGTGGTCGAGATAGCAACTGTTGCTGCAACACTCGGCCAGGTTGCCGCACAAGCCACGGTCAAGAGCCGAAACGTTCTGAGGGGATTTAGAGATTTCAACGCGACACTCCTTTATCGCTCCAAAGGGATACCCAACACGATGCTGGGAATACTATTCTTGACTCGGAATTCGCAAGCTCAAGTTTTAGCTAGAAAGCAAATTTACTCGAAATGGTAAAATAGGAACTTTCGGAACGCTTTACCTAGCTTGCGTATCTTAACCCGCTTCGCAAAAGCAAGGATTTTCAACGCAGAATCGTGCCACCGACGGTCTGTAGAGGACCAGGCTGACTAGCACGAATCGATACCGGTGGATTTCCGGTCAAAGGAAACGGAACCAACGGTGAATTGGAATTCGGAACCGACGCAATATTGGGCTTCGGGACGTTCGTCCCATAACCCAACGCCAACGCAGTGTAAGCACTTACCTCTCCACCTCCATCGTAGACCCAAGCATTCCAAGCCGTTTGCAGACTCCCCAACTTGGGATACCCATAAACGTCTCCGACGGCTTGAACCCAATTCTCCGATTGCATGCCACGCTCGAGAAACTCAACGAACCGGCGAGGACCTGCCTGGGCGATCAAAAATGCAGATAGACTGTAACCCTGGGCATACAACGGCATCATGTCGGGTGGATATTCTCGCATCGCAAACAATTGAGAGAATGGTATTCCCCGATTCTCGGTCAGGAACTTGACCAGCATCACATCATGCTTGCTACGCTCGCTCAAATGCTCGACGGTCGTACAAGCTCCCTCGTCGGCCCACCTAGGAACAGGCTTGCCACTGGCAGAGAAATGCGTTGCCAAGACGGTGTGCGTCATTTCATGCGGCAACACGCTGTCGAGTATCCGCTCCTTGGTGCCGCTGACGACCATCTGGATCGATCGGATGGTCCCCCCGACAAGCGTGTACTTTGTCTCTCCACTCGCCGGTAAATTCGGGCTGGTATTGACCATCAATGGGACCTTCTCGTGCCACTCGGGCAGCTCGCGTCCTAACCAATGCATCGCTAAGTGATTGCGGTAGGCCTCGGCCATCGTCGCAACTTGCTTGGCAAACTCAGGATCCTGGCTCATGACCCGGAAATGCTGCGTCTCGACCAGAAATCGCTGCCCCAGGACACCCGTATTCGACGCAGACGCACCAGCCAAATTGCCCGGGGCCGCCGCTGCCATCCGCGGCGCGTATTGCTGGCCTAACGCAGGTGCCTCGACGGCACCAATCAATATCAAAAAAGCCAGGCCCAAGCCCCAGCCGTATCGCTTCGCATCCATGCTTCGCTGTCTTTCGAAGAGTTTGCGATCGATCCACAGGCTTCCTGCATGGGGTCCGATCGTCGCGGCCGAGTCTAGAAAACCCGCGCGCTGTTTCTCCAGTCCAATTCGATAGGAACTGAAGAAAACCCAAGAAAAAATCAAAAGGGTTTGCTAGCGTTGCTCAGCGTCCGAGCCGGGGAATTCTAGCAAGCTGCCAACAAACGGAAGGCCTGCGCATGGCCCGCCACATCGTGCACTCGAAGGATCTGTACCCCCTGGAGATGCATCGCGAATGAGACCCCCAAGGTTCCGTAGTCTCGTCCCAGATCCTTGCTGCCGAGCAACTTGCCGATGAAACCCTTGCGGGAATGACCCACCAAAAGGGGTCTACCCAATTGATGGAATAATCCTACCGCTCGGACCAACTCAAGGTTGTGCTCATGCAACTTGCCAAAACCAATCCCCGGATCCAAACAGATTCGCTCGGCTGCTATTCCCGCTTGCCGCAACTGCAAATCCCTATCCATGAGATAACGAAGGATGTCGACGGCGCAATTCTCATAGCGAGGATCGTCTTGCATCGTCTGCGGGGTCCCCTGGCGATGCATCGCACAGACTCCCGCTAAACTCTCGACGGCTACCGAGACCATCTGAGCGTCGGCCTCGAGCCCTGATACATCGTTGATGATCGATGCCCCCAATGCGATCGCTGCCCTCGCAACCGAGGACTTGGTCGTGTCGATCGAGATCGGAATCGAGAGCTTGCCCACAAGTCGCTCTAGCACCGGCGCGATCCGCTCGAGCTCATCGGATTCATCGACTGGCTGGCTATAGGGACGTGTGCTCTCACCCCCGATGTCCAATAGATCCGCCCCATCATCTTCGAGCCTCCTGGCTCGATCGACCGCGGATTGGACCGTATAAAAACTCCCTCCATCGGAAAAACTATCCGGCGTGACGTTCAAAATCCCCATGATCAAAGGAGTCTTTCGAAACTCCAAGACACGGTCTTTGATCGTCCAAGTCTCCGAACGCACCAAGGGCATCGAATAGCTGGTAGAAGCTGCTTTTTCCATGCGTGGATTAATTGAAATTCGGAGTTGGAGGATTGTAAGAATCGATGTCGATCGATCGGAACCACTCGATCGTTTTGGTCAAACCCTCTCGCAAAGGTGTCGTGGGGTTCCAGCCGAGTTTCGATCGAGCAAGCGTGATGTCCGGTTGGCGTCGCGTGGGGTCATCGGGAGGTAATGGCAGGTAACGAAGTTCCACCTGGCATTGAGTCAATTCGCGAATCAACTCGGCCAATTCGCCAATGGTGTATTCGTCGGGATTTCCGATGTTGACCGGTCCGGTAAATCCCTCGGTATTCATCATGCGAATCATCGCGTCGACCAAATCGTCCCGGTAACAGAAGGAACGCGTCTGCTCCCCGCTCCCAAATAGGGTAATCGGCTCGTTCCTTATCGCCTGTCGAATGAAGTTCGATACGACGCGACCATCGAAGGGATGCATCCTCGGACCATAGGTGTTGAAAATGCGGACGATCCGCACCTCCACCTTGTTCATCCGTGAGTAATCCATAAACAGGGTCTCAGCGACTCGTTTTCCTTCGTCGTAGCAGGACCGGATCCCAATCGGATTGACATTCCCCCAATAGCTCTCCGGTTGAGGATGCACCTGCGGATCTCCGTAGACCTCACTGGTGCTGGCCTGCAAAACGCGGGCCCCACAACGCTTGGCCATCCCCAGTACATTGGTAGCCCCTAGCACCGAAGTCTTGACCGTCTTGATCGGATTGTATTGGTAATGTCCAGGTGCCGCCGGGCACGCTAAGTTGTAGATCTGATCGACTTCTAAGAAAATCGGCAGGGTGATGTCATGTCGAATCAACTCGAAGTTCGGCTTCTTGAGCAGTGCGAATACATTGCTCTTTTGAGAGGTAAAAAAGTTATCCAAACACAGCACATCGTGCCCCTGATCCACCAACCGCTCGCATAGATGCGAACCGAGGAACCCCGCTCCACCGGTGACCAACACCCGCAAAATTTTTCCACTCATTGCCGAATCACTCTTTTCCAGGATCTTCCGACCGTTTCATCACCATACCGAGGATCACAGGAACCGGTCGAACACCCGTCGGATCGCTCGGACGATTGGCAAGTGCAATCTCCGACCGCTCGTTTCGAATCCACATCGAGGATGAACCTCCACCATCGAGATTGATCCCATGGGCGCAGCCACTTTCCAACAGCAACCTGGCCAACTCCTCTTCGCTGACCCCCTCACTGTACCCTTTTTGCCTCCCATCGACCACCAACCATACGAACTTCTGCCCATCGGCGGAGAGACCCACTGCGGTTCGAGGATGACGCACTTCTTGAGGATCGACGAGCACCTTGGAATCCTTGAGTATTCCTCGGAACCCTGATACGGCCCACTTGGCCTCAATCCCCTTGGATCGCAACTCCTTTTCCGATGAAATCGTCCCCATCGAAATCCGATTCGAACCGTCCATCCAGACGGACCAATAGCCCCCTTGGGGTGGACTGATCATCCGTTGGCCCTGGGAGACCCAGCCGCTGATGTCGGCCGCACCACCGACTTTGTACTTGCCAGGTTTGCCGGTCTCTGGGTCCACGAGCATCGCCCATGCTGCTGTGTTGATCGCTGCGATAGCTCCGGCCTTCTTGGCCAAATCCTCCGGTCTGGCTAAAGCGACCTCCGCTGGCCCATCCCCATCGGGATCCTCACCAGGCACGACCTCAAACGATACCTCGGCTCGCTGCATGTCGATCACCAAAGAATGAATCTGAAGCGGTCGCGGCTCGTTTCGCACCGAGCGCTCATAAGTAACCCCCTCGGGCAACTTCCAAGCCGACTCGTCCAACGCTGCCGTCTCGACCGGCTTTTCCTGAGCCATCCCAGAATCCACCAGGCAACTCGCGGCAACCAAGACCGAGTTCCATCTTCCAAGCATCCTCTTGACCATGAGCCTCTCCTGTTTTCCCTTGACTTTTTCTATGGAATTACCATCCCATCGGATGCCTTGCGGTGCGAGGCCATGAACCTCAACTGCTGATACATCGTCGTAACGATCGGTGCGGAAAACCCACACCGCTCGGCCTCCTGCAACGCATTGCCATAAATGGCCTCGACCTCGATAGGACGACCATGCAAAAAATCTAATCGCATGGAACTATCGTAAGGAACCATCTCGTCGGTGTGGTCGATCACCCAATCGACATAACTCGGCTCGATCGAACAACCCGCCGCACACCCAATCTGACGAACCTCCTCGCTGATCCTAGCGGCCAAGCTCCTCGAATCCGAATCGGCCATGATCGCATCGGTACTCGCATCGAGCAAAACCGATAATCCATTGAATGGAATGTTCCACATGAGCTTCTTCCATTTCGTCATCGGCAAATCGTCGGTCAAGTGCGCCTCGATTCCCGATGCGACCATGTCGGATCGAATTTGCTCGAGCCGATGCGCCTCCGGACCGGTATCCTTGCCGTCGATGCCGCGATAAGCCCCAAACACAATCCGTCCATAATCCAAATGGCGGATATGCCCCGGTCCCACCTTGTTCGAACACAAAAAACAACATCCTCCGGCGACCTGCGTTGAACCCAAGAAAGACCTTGCCGCCTGCTCGACATTCAAGCCGTTCTGCAGGACGAGCACGATCGAATCCGAATGCAAAAGGGGAGTAACTAGCGATTCGAGCAGGTGGTTCTGCGTACTTTTCAATCCGATCAACACCACATCGCACTTGGGCATCTGCAAGGGACTCCCATAGGCATGGACCTGGGGTAAATGAAAGTCTCCTAACTTGCTGTCAACGCGCAGGCCGTGCTTGCGAACATGCTCGATGTCCGAATGAAAAAGGAAGTGAACCTCATGACCCGCGCGGGCCATAAGTCCACCATAAAATCCACCCAACGCACCCGATCCTATCACCCCGTACTTGTATCCCATCTGCCGATTCGCTACTCCGATGAATGTCCTGAAACAATGTCCTGAAATCTCAACACCAAATCACTCTCGACAAAGATCCAGTGCTAGGAAGCCACCGGCTCCCTGGGTTTCCACCATCGACTCGGCGTGATCCACTTGAGGATGACCCCTAACCCGCAACTGATCATAAGGAGTATACCCCCGGTACTAACCGTCAAAATCAAAGCGCTAAAAAATCCCACATTGCCCCGATCAAGCTGCTCGGCCGGGATCATTCCCGTTCTGCGATAAAAATCGATCGAGAGCAACCCAGCCATCAGATGGATCACAGGAAAGAACTGGGACAGGGCGACCAAGACTCCCCCTCGAACTGTTAAGAGAACCCCCATGGGGAGCGCACGGCTGGCCCAAATCCCAAAGAGCAGTACCAACACAACCCCCAGGAAAATCCCCCACCCCCCCATCGGCCCGGTAATCCCCCCGGCGATCAGGTAAGGGACGATCAGATTCACCAAAACCACCACCGTCCACTGGATCGATAGAACCAACGGACTGTGAATCACGCGACGCGACCTCATCTCCGGAGCGATCGTGCTCTCCGAGGGCTCAAAAGGATTGGTATTCGAATGGAGATTCATGGACCCGTTGTGACCTTTATCCCTTATGCCTGAGTCGATCGATCAAAACCGCAAGCAAGATGATCCCACCAAAAACCACCTTCTGCGCATAGCTATCAAGCTGCATTAAGTTCATCCCATTCTCAATGACCGCAATGATCAACGCGCCGACCAAAGTGCCGAACATCGTGCCATAGCCCCCACGCAAGGACGTCCCTCCTACCACCACGGCCGCGATCACACTCAACTCGATCATCGCTCCGTACTTTGCGTCGCCTGTCCCCAACCGACTGGCCATGACCAACCCTCCCAATCCCGCCAACAGCCCCGATACCCCATAAACGCTCGCCGTGAGCCATCCGACCCGAACACCACACAACCGCGCCGCGACCTCATTGCCCCCAATCGCATACACCGATCGTCCATACGTCGTCAAAACCATCACCCCATGCCCAATCGCAAAAATACCCAACATCAACCATACCGCCAGCGGAATTCCCAACCATCGACCCCTGCCGAGCCAAACAAACGAGGAAGGAACCCTGTCGATCGATTGACCCTGCGAAATCATAAACGCCAATCCACTGGCGATCATCATCATCCCAAGCGTCGCGATAAACGGTGGGATCCGAAAGCCGACGATCAGCCCGCCATTGATCCAACCGAACAACCCACACAAACCGACTCCCAAGACTCCCGCCACGATCCATCCACCCACCGTCGCTTCGGTCCCACCCATGCAATCGCGAATCAACGTCGTTGTGATCACCGAAGACAACGCAATCAAACTGCCGACCGAAAGATCTATCCCCCCAGTCAAAATGACCAACGTCATTCCCACTCCCAATATCCCAATCTCCACGATCCGATTGACCACGTTGATCAAATTCTGACGCTTAAGAAAATTCGGCCAACGCGAACCACTGACCACCCTGAGTGTGAGCCGCTGATCGGGAAACTTCTCCTGGATGTCCTCAAACAACACCCAACTCCTTGCTCCAGGCGCCAAGATCAACTCCAATGGACTCGTCCCCTGAGACTGGATCTTGCGACGAATCTCCTGCGGTGTCCCAATCCAGACGCGATCCTCGGGCGCTTCGACCCCCGCAAGCTTCCATGCCACCGCAAAAGCCTCCCCAAATTCCAAATCCTCGGGACTCTCGCTCCCGACGACCACCGTACCCCACTGGGCACTTGCTCGCCGCCCTCCCCAGACCTCCTCGACGGCCTCCTGGGCCGTCGGCTCCTGCTCGCGAATCGTCATCGCCGAAAAAAAAGCACACAATCCCAATAGGACCAAGACCATCGAGTACTGTGATATCCAACCCCTAATCCTGTTCATGCTCTGGACTTCGATCCCGCTTTACCCAACTCTGCCGTACCCAACTCTGCCGTACCCAACTCTTGCTGTGTCTAATCATCAATGCCAGCATTGTAGCTGCTTTGTATTTCCACGTTGGTCTTGACAGCAAATCCCCTATTTTGACACCCTGCACGCTAAGCTGCCCGTGCACAGGCTCTGGCCGGGCCCAAGACCCGAAAACATTTCCTTGTCTGACGACCCATAGATCTTCATGAAACCGTTTTGGAACGCGATCCGAGATTCGCTACACCACGCGCCTGCATTGGTCTTGGCGACCCTCTGCTCGGTTGGAATCGCCTTTCTCTGGGGCTCAAACATCGGTGCGCTTTATCCTGTGGTCGAAATGACCCTCAACGGCGAATCGATCCAGTCCTGGCTCGAAAAAGGTGCCCAAGCCTCCGATGCCGAAGCCAAAGCCCTCGAATCGCAAATCGCGCAACCCAATCCTGCGCTTTCCCAAAAGGATCGCGATCTGATCGAACGCAAAGCCAAACAAGCCCTTAGCACCCGTGATTACAAACTCGGACTCGTCGCCTGGGCCGACCGATTCCTACCCCGAAACCCCTTCCAAACCATCTGCTGGATCATGGGCCTGCTGATGGTCTCGACCCTGATCAAACACGCTCTGATGCTCACCAACGATCTGCTCATCGGGCATGTCTCGACGAGCATCGTGCGGGACCTGCGCATGAGGGTCTTCGACTCGGCGCTGGCTATGGACCGCAAGACCTATCAAGCCTACGGG
>Ga0208086_1000174_pt1 | contig 18122 bp, 8 predicted proteins | sample LakMenEpi06Jul10_FD_150675 | JGI IMG/M metagenome (GOLD analysis project Ga0208086, IMG submission 150675) | Freshwater microbial communities from Lake Mendota, WI - 06JUL2010 deep hole epilimnion (SPAdes) | ecosystem: Environmental > Aquatic > Freshwater > Lake > Epilimnion/Euphotic zone ...
ATCGAGGAGCCGTTCGAGACCCCCGCCACGTCGTGGGCCATCGGCGACTCCGACGTCACTCACCGGGTGCTCGTGCATGTCCGTTCCCCCGAGGGGCCGCACCGTGGCAAGGGCTGCGAGCGGATCGTGCTCGATGCCGCGAGCGGCACGTCGCTCCGCTGGCAAATGCCGCTCCAGCCTGCCCGGGTGATCGACGAATGGCGTGCTTCGTTGTGGGTCAGGGCCGACCGCCCTGACATCCGCCTCTCGGCACGGATTCTCCTCCCCGCGTTCCGCTCGCCCCGCACCGGCCAGGCAGTCACCGTCCTCGTGCCGGGGGACGTGTCGCAAGGGGCCGATCGCTGGGAGCCCTTGGGCATCAGCGACGTCGCCACGGCGCTGCGGAAGAGCCTCCCGGCGCTTCGAGCCGAACACGGACCGGAGGGGGATCTGACCGGAGCGGTGATCACGCATCTCGTTCTCGATCTTTATTCCCGCCCGGGGCATTACGACGTTTCCATCGACGATCTGGCGATCGAGGGGATCGTACCGGTGGATGCCGTCGCCGTCGTCGGGCCTGCGGACGGCACGCCGCGCGGCGGGGTCGTCCAGGCGGCCTTCCCGTCCGGAGCCGGCGAGGCCCCGGGGGTGATCCGGGCGACGGCCGAGATCCCCGACGGCGCACCCGCTTCACCGCAGGGAAATGTCGCAACCGCGCCGCCGCCGGTGGCCGCCGGGGCTGGCCCTGCGTCTCCGCTGGCCTGGACCGCCCCTGCCGGTGTCGATCCGGCCGGCGTGGCCGGGCGTCGCGATCCGGTGTCGGGCCTCAACCGTGGTGTCCTCGAAGTGGGGGGCCAGCCGTTCTTCCCGCGGGCGCTCGAGCACAACGGTGAGCCCTTCGAGGTGATCGCCGCCCTCGGCTTCAATGCCGTGCGGTTGGCGGCTCCGGCGTCGAGCGACCAGATCGACGAGGCGCGACGCACCGGGCTTTGGATCATCTGCCCGCCGCCGCACCTCCCCGACGTCGACGTGCGGCGCCCCGAAGCGTTGCCGATGTTTTCCGCCAATTGGGATCGGGTGCTCGTCTGGGACATGGGGAGCGGATTGTCGGAGGCCGATCTCGACACCCTCGCCGAGCACGCCAGGCGCGTGCGGACCTGCGACCAGCACGCCGGTCGTCCGCTCGTGGCCACCCCCGACTCCGGTCTCCGCAGCCTCTCCCGCCACGTCGACATGCTCGTCGCCCGCCGCACCGTGCTGGGGACGAGCGTCGAGCTGGGGGACTATTACAGCTGGCTCCGCGATCGACCCCGCCTCGCCCGTCCCGGGACACCGTTCCTCGCCACGCTCTCCACCGAACTCGATCCGCGAACCGCCCGTCAGGCCGCCGGTTTGGCCGGGATCGGCGGCCGGGGGCTGGCGGTCGATCCGGAGAGCCTCTCACTTGCGGCCCTGGCCACGCTGGCGGCAGGCACCCGTGGAATCCTCTTCACATCGTCGCGGAGGATCGACGGCGACGACCATGAGTCGCGAATCCGCGCGGCGGCGGTCCGCTCGATGAACCTGCGCCTTCGCGTCCTCGAGCCGTGGGGCGCCGCCGGGCGGTTCTCCACCGCGGCCACGGCGAGCGACCCGCAGGTTCGAGGTGTCGTCCTCGAGGCGGCCCGGTCCAGGATGGTGCTGGCCTGGCGGAACGTGCAGGGAGGCCAGATCGTCGCCAGCCACTATTCCGGGGACCTGCCGGCCGAGACGGCCCCCGTGACCCTGCTCATGAACGGTATCCCCGAAGCCCATCAGGCGTGGGAAGTGACGCCCGGAGGGCTCCGCCCGCTGCGGCACCGCCGTGTCACCGGGGGAGTCTCGGTCGTCCTCGATCCGTTCCGGGCCTCGGCCCTCGTGCTTGTGACCGGTGACACGGCGGTCGCGGCCCATGTCCAGGAACGGCTCCGCGAACAGGCGGCCGCCACGCTCGCGGCATCCCGAGACCGGGCCGGCTTGCTCGTCGCCGACGCCATCGATCTCCTTACCCGCATCCCTCCGCTGGCGCTCGGTCGCCTGCCGGGGCCGGCGATGGTCGCCGCCGCCCAGCAGGACATCCTCGCGGCGGACTCGGTGGCAGCGTCCGATCCGTCCACGGCCATCACCCGCTACGAGCGGGCAGCGGCGATCGCCGGGCAGGTCGAGCGGTTGGTGTGGGAGAAGGGGGTGGTGGCCACCGGATCGATGGTCGCCGGGCCGCTGTCCACCTCCGATGCCACGCTCGTCGAACATTGGAGGTTCGTCGAGGCACTGGCTTCGACGACGCCGCGCGAGGAACTGCTCGTCGGCGGGGGCATGGAACGGATCGAGGATCTCTCCGGCTCCGGTTGGCGGCACTTCGCGCTCAAGCAGGCGGTGATGAGGACGGGAGTCGAGATCTCCCGATCGCAGGCGGCATCCGGCCGGGGGTGTCTGGTGATGCGTGCCGAGGCGGTCGATCAGGCCGCTGCCCCGGCGGTGGTCGAGACCCCGCCGGTGTGGGTCACGACGCCTCCCCTCTCCGTACCGAGCGGCAAACTCCTCCAGGTCGAGGCCCGTGTCTGGGTGCCGCAGCCGGTGAAGGGGAGCGTCGACGGCCTCCTCGTCTTCGATTCGCTCGGTGGACCGGCCCTTGCCGAACGGGTCGGGCCGTCAGGGCAGTGGCGACGGTTGGTGCTCTACCGGATCGTGCCTGCCGACAACGACGGCGACGCCTTCACGGTCACGTTCGCCCTCACCGGTCTGGGGGAAGCGCGGATTGACGATGTCAGTATCAGGATCCTCGAGCGGGGCGCGGGGACGCCGGCGATGATCGTCTCGACAGGCGCCGGCCGCGACCCGACGGGCAAGGGCTTTCCCACACCGGGCGAACTCCTCGGCGCCCCCGCGGCGGTGCCGCCTCCTCCTCCCGCGTCTCCCTCCGCCGCGGCACTCACCTCCGACCCCACGTCGCCGGCGGTGGCTGCTCCCCAGGGGGCGTGGCCGGGGATGAACCTCGAATGGCCGAAGCTGCCGTTTGCCGGAACGAGCAACGCGCCTCCTCCCGGCCCGGGCGGAGGACGCATCGACCCGTTCAAGCGGGCGGGGGTGGCGGCGACGGTGCCTCAGTCGGCGCAGCCTCCCGGGGGAGTGGGGAGTCCGCAGCAGCCGTCGTCACCGTCGGGGGGAGATTCCGGGGAGTCGACCCTTCCCGATCAGGAGACTCCTCCGTTCGAGCCCGCCGACGTCCTGCCGACTTCGCCGCCATGAGGGCCACCCGACGCGGCGACGGCTTCGGGCTTCCCCCGGACCACACCCGTCGGGCTTCGGTGTCGAGTTCCGTCAGCCGTTGCGTCACGAGGGCCACCAGCGCCCGTTCATCCATCGCAGCCACCTCGGCAGCCGGGATGATCGATCCGAACTCGAGACGGATCCTGCCGGGGAGCGGGAGCCACTGGGACCGCGGCCAGCACTGCCAGGCCCCGACGATCGCCACCGGAAGGATCGGCACGCCGGACCGCTTCGCCACCAACGCAAACCCGTTTTTGACCTCCCCGACGCGGCCGTCACTCGTCCGCGTCCCCTCCGGGTAGATCGTCAGCGCCGCCCCGCCACGGAGCTTCCGGATCACCGTCTTCATCGCCGTCACCGACGACGCCGCACGGTCGATGGGGACGGCGTCGAGCGCGGAGATCATCGCGGCGAAAGGGGCCCAGCCGAACAGTGAACTGCGTGCCAGATAGGACAACCTCCGCTGGCAGACGAGGCCGAGGAGGAGCGGATCGAGATGGCTCTGGTGCGTGGCGAGAACGAGCAGGCCGCCGGTGGGGGGGATCGGCTCGGCGAGGCGGTAGCGGATGCCGAACAGAGCCACACCGAGGGTCCGGCAGAGCACCCACAGCGTGTCGTAGAACATCCGGCCCGGGAGCGTGTGGCTCGGCGCGGTGTCGCCGCCTTCGGCAGGCCCCGTGCGATTCATGGATTCGCGGACCGCGGTGCGGCGTCCGACGGAAGGAACGCGGTGCCCGGTGGGCGACGGGCCTCGATCCATTCCATGAGGAGGGCGACGACGGCGTCGCCGTCCATGCCGTCGGTGACGAGCAGTTCGGCGCCTTCGGGGTGGCGCATCGCCCCCACCTCGCGATGGATGTCGCCGTCGTCTCGCGTCTTCTGCGAGGCAAGGATCTCCTCGAGGGTGGTGTGGCGTCCCTTCGCCAACTCCTCGGCGAGCCGGCGCCGGGCCCGTTCCTCCGGCGACGCAGTGAGGAACACCTTGAGTTCGGCGTGGGGAAAGACCTCCGAGCCCTGATCCCGCCCCTCGGTGACGATGTCGCGGCCGCAGGCCATCCGGCGCTGCACTTCCTTCATCGTGGCGCGCACCAAGGGGGCGTCGGCCACCGGTCGGGTGGCGGCGGTGTTCGCGGCAGTGCGGATCGCCTCGGAGACATCCTCCTCGCCAATGAACACCCTGCCCCCGTCGAAGCGGATCGGGATCGATGCGGCGATCGCCGCGAGCTGCTCCTCGTCATCGAGGGGCACGGCGCGACGCGTGGCGACGAGCGCCACGGCCCGGTACATCCCGCCGGTGTCCATGTAGCACCAGCCGAGCTTTCCGGCGAGTGCCTTGGCGGTGGAACTCTTCCCGGCCCCGGCCGGTCCGTCGAGCGTGACGATCATGGTGGGGTGATCTCCTCTGCCGGCCATTCTCCCCCGTTTCCGTGGCCAGGAAAGAGGAGCTCGAGTTGCAGCCACTCCCAGCGGCGGAGGAAGGTGGTGGTGGTCCGGCCTGCCACCGTGATCGGCAGACGATTGCCGACCGGTCGGCCGACAGCGTCGGCGACGCGTGCCGCGGCGACGTCGAAGCCCCAGTCGACCGTCGCGTCGCCCCCCTTGCCGCGCGACTCGACCAGCCCGACCCGGACGCCGATCGGTCGCCCGGCCCGGAGCACCGGACCCTGCCAGGTGATGCGGACATTTTCAGCGGTGGTGGACGGTGCGGCGGAGAGCGCGGGCGGCGGGAGGAATACGTTGCCTGTGGCGAGGAGATCGAGGGCTGCGTCCCACGGCCTGGCAAGACCGAGGCCGATGGCGAGCGTGAACTTCCCCGAGGTCGCGCTCCCTGCAAGGAGCAGCGTGTCGAGCGTGTGCGGTGTCGCGCGGAGGTGCCACGGGAGCCCCCCGGTGAGGATGTCGACCTCGTCGGCGACGGCGCCATGGATGGCGCGCAGGGCGAGGAAATGCGGCGCGGTGATCAAGGTTCTCTCGGTCACCACTCCCTGGTCGTGAAGACTGCGGACGAGGTCGAGATCGTCGTTCTCGTTCCAGGCGAAGCGGCAGGCGAGATAGCGCTCGAGGATCGCTGCCGCCATCGGCGCAGCGGCGCTGACCTCGATATCGAGGCGGGCCAGGGGGAGGCCGTCGAGGAGTTCGACACGCTGGGTGAAACCGGCCAGCTTCTTTCCTTTGGCATCGGTGCAGTGACCACGGCTCTCGATCGTGTTCGGGCCGGTGCGCGTCACGCTCTCCGCGGCGGCGATCACGTAGTCGGCCCGCTCCTGCGGATCCTCCCACGGCGATCCGACCGGCGGCGGCGGGCGGGTGGTGCGAAAGGCAAGGTGCTGGGAGAGCCGATTGCCCCGGTCGTCGGGGCGTCGGACGGAGAGCAGCCCACCGGTCGACGGATGAACGCGGACGCGGAGGGAGTCATGCTCGAGGACGAGGCGATCGTCACTGCCGCCGCCGAACAAGCCTCGGGCCAAGCCGGCGAGCAATCCCCCGGCCGGCTTCTTCTTCGCTGCCGTGGCAGGGGAGGAGGCCGGCGTGGTCGGGGCGGCCACAGGGGCGGCCGATGCCCCCGCCCCGTCGGCTTCGCGGATGACCCTCACGCCCGGCCGCGGGGAGGCTGCGATCGTGGCGGGCAATCCGCCGAGCACCTTCCGCCCCGCCACGATTCGCCGCGCCTCGACGCGCGCCGCCTCGAGCCGGGGCCCGATCGGGTCTGCCGGCGGGGGGGCGTCGTGTCGACCCGTGGAGCGGTCCTCTTCGGGCGGCCGCGACACCGGATAGCTGTCGGGCTCCCAGGAGACGAGTTTGCCGGAGCCGGGGGTGCGCCGGAAATGTTCGTCGGGTGTGACGAACGTTCCGAGGGCCGTCGTCCAGGAACCGATCCGGCGGAGATCGTCGAACCACGGGCTCGCCATCCCGGCGTAGTGGGCAAATTGGACGATCGCCGTGTGCTCGTTGTCGAGCGCGTCGCCGATCCGGTCGGCGAGGTTGAGGATCGTCGCCGATCGGCGCGCGTCGAGGGGCGCGCGGGCGATGCCCTCGAGGCATCCGGTGCCGCTCCCTTCCCAACGGATTCGCCCCATGCCCGGGTCGGGAAGAGGGGTGCCATCGAAGAGATTCCAGATCGCACCGACATAGTCGAAGTGGGTGAGGATCTGCGGGAGGATCGCCGACCATCCTCCGCTGAATTGCGCGAACGTCGCCGGGGAACGCCCGACCGCCTGCCGCCAGGCGCGGTGCCCTTGGAGGAGCGACTCCCGGATCGTCTCGGGAAGGGCGCCATCGAGCGGGTCTTCGTCGTACCGGCCGCCGGCCGGGGTGATCCTGCCGGCTTCGCAGGCCTGCCGGAGTCTTGCAGTCAGCGTCGGATCGGTCCGGGCGAGGGTCTCGACGAGTCGGCCGGTGGCCACGATTCCCAGAGGAACCGGAGCATCCAACTCGGCAGCCAAGCGGGGGCCGAGCGTCGTCTCGGCAAGGAGGACCAGATCGATGAGCCAGACATCGACGGGGTAGTAGCGGGCTCTGGCAGCCTCGAGGTGGCCGTAGCATTCCGTCAACGCGTCCGCCGCCCCGGTCGCGTCCCCCGCCTCCCAGGCGCGGGCGGCGGCGACGATCCGCTCCTCGAATCCGCTGATCGGCTCGTCGGCTGGCCCGCCGCTGAAGGCCCCGGACGATCCCAGCCCGGTCGTGGAACGCATCCGCCGGGCAAGCAATTCAGAGAGCAGCCACGCCAGACCGAAGGCGTAAAAATCGGCCACGACCGCCTGCCGGGGGGCAGTGGCGGGGCGATCGGGATGCATCGCTCCGCTCGTCGCAGCAGTTTCGGGAGACGACGTCGGCATCGCCATCGATGGCTCGCCGTCATCGCCGGGAAGCCCGAGGGCGGCGAGGGCCTGACGGACCGTCGCCTGCCGGTCGCCGGCACGACGCACCCAGCGGCTTCCGGGCGTGGAAGCCGGGTCGAGGCGTCCGACGAGACGATCGTCGCAGGTGGCTGTAACGATCCCCAGCACCTCCGCGTCATTCCCAGGGGGCGTCTCGACGCTCGCCCACATCGGCATCCGGCCGGCGGCGGCGATCAGTCGGGGGTGCCACGCCGCGGTCCATGCCGACAGCAGTTCGTCCGCCTCGGAGTCTCCCAGCCAGGTGGGAAAGTCTTCGAGGGAATGGCAGGGGAAAAAAACGATGGTCCTGCGCGGTGTCATGGGTCGAGAGTGTACTGCCGATGGCCACCATTTTCAGGGGTGGTGGCCGATCGTTCGTTCGGCTGCCGTGTTCCGGCCCGTGCCGGCGGGGCCAGGTTTGACACCCTGCGGAGATCGTTCGTAAAGTGAGGCTGGCGGAGCGCTTGCCGCAAGTCCGCCCCTCTTCTCCCTCCTCCTCACGTTGGAACAGGTCATGGCCCGCAGTCCGTACGTCTGGGGAATCGACATCGGCAAGTGCGCCCTCAAGGCCATCCGCTGCCGGGAGTCGACCGAGCCGGGCAAGATCACCGCTGACGCGTTCGACTATGTCGAATACCCGATGATCCTCTCGCAGCCGGAAGCCGATCCGACGGAGCTCGTCCGTGCGGCGCTCCAGGAGTTCGTCGGTCGCAACAAGCTCAAGGGGGACCGCGTCGCGGTGTCCGTGCCGGGGCAATCGGGGCTCTCCAAGTTCATCAAGCTGCCGCCGATCGAAGCGAAGAAGATTCCCGACATCGTTCGCTACGAGGCCCGGCAGCAGATCCCCTTCCCGCTCGAACAGGTGGAGTGGGATTGGCAGCGTCTCGTCGGCGGCCTCGAGGAGGGGGGGTTCGTCCTCGACGCCGAAGTGGCGTTGTTCGCGATGAAGAAGGAGCAGGTGCAGAAGGCCCTCGTGCCGCTCACCGAGGCGGGGATCGAGGTCGACATCCTGCAACTGTCGCCGATGGCTCTGGCGAACATGATGATCTTCGACCAGATGCCCGACCCGACGACGATCGACCCGCTCGAGCCGCCGCCTTCGGTGGTGCTCGTGTCGATGGGGGTCGATGCCACCGACCTCGTGATCACCAACGGCCTGCGGATCTGGCAGCGGAGCATGCCGATCGGTGGCAACAACTTCACCAAGGCCCTCGTGCAGGGAATGAAGCTCACCTTCTCCAAGGCGGAGCAGCTCAAGCGAAACGCGGCCCGGGCGGAGAACGCCAAGGACGTGTTCAACGCGATGAAGCCGGTGTTCAACGAGTTCGCCTCTGAACTCCAGCGGTCGCTGAACTATTTCACCGGGTCGGATCGATCGGCTCGGATCGGCAAGATTCTCCTCCTCGGCAACGCCTCCAAGCTCAAGGGGCTTGCCGACTTCGTCGGCAAGCAACTCAACGTCGAGGTCCAGCGGTTCGACACCTACCGCGGTCTCGAGGGGGCAGACGTGACGTCCGCTCCGAGCTTCAAGGAGAACCGGCTGGCGTTCGGCACCGCCTACGGCCTCGCCCTCCAAGGGGTGCGCGAAGCCTCGATCAATACCAATCTCCTCCCGGGCGAGATCGTCCGCGAGCGCCTCATCGAGTCGAAGAAGCCATGGGCGGTCGGCGCGATGGTCGGTCTGCTCGGTGCTTCGGCATTGAGCTTCCTGGGGACGTTCTTCGCTTGGACGACCTACTCGCCCGAACTCTACGCCAACGCCTTCCGCGACGCCGATGCGGCGAAGACCCGCTCCTCGGCCGCGAAGACGTCGCTCGAGGAGACGACGCGGAAGCAGGAGGAGGCCGTTGCCCAACAGCAATACCTCGTGCGACTCGCCGATCGTCGCTTTCAATCGATCGACTTGCTGCGGGCCGTTGAAACACTCCTTCCCCGTGACCAGCCGGGGGTGGTGTTGCCGAACCCCGCCGATCGCAACGAGATCCATGTCGATTCCCTCGACTGCCAGTGGTATCCCGATCTCGCGGTGTGGTTCGAGAAGGTGAAGCCGCAGTGGCTCGAGACCTTCCCTGCGGAGGAGGTCGAGGAGGACGAGGAGGGAGCTCCAGCTGCCGACGCGGCCTCGCCTGCCCCCGAAGGCGGCGACGTGCCTCCTCCCGAGAAGAAGTGGACGGCAGCCGAAGACCCCGGTCCGAAGGGGCCGGGTTGGGTCGTGCAGATCAACGGCCATCACTACCACAACGAAGACAAGCAAAAGCCGCGGGTGGGCATCCAGTTCGTCCGCGAGACGCTCGCCGACGGACTCCTCGGCAGGCTCGACGACGTGCCGGTCATGGCCGGACCGCTGGCGGGCAAACTCGTGCCCCCTGCGGATCTCGGGATCGGTCATCCGGTGATCGTGTCGTCGTCGCCGATCTCGATCGAGCGGGTGGCTGGGCTCGTGCTTCCGGGCGCCGAGGGGGCCGCCGAAAGCGCCGCGAACGCCGCCGCGGCCGGCGGTGCCGGTGCCACGCCGTCGATGCGTCCCGGCATGCGGCCACCCGGAGGGCCGATGGGCCCCGGTGGTCCGGTGGGAAGTGGTGGGGTCGGTGCGATGGGGGAGGGGACGCCGCTGCGGCGATACGACTTCATCCTCCAGTTTGCCTGGGTGCCGGTCGTGCCGGGGGCGCCGAAGCCTGCGGTTGACGGCGAGAACGCGGCGGCGGGGAACTGAGTGTGTCAGTTCCGTCTCGGAAGTTGATCAAGAAACTCGTGAGTGAAGGGGTGCCATCATGGCCATGATCCCGGACTCCGTTCGACCATACTGGGACTTCCTCGCGAAGTACCACTTCTGGCTGCTCGCGCCGCTCGTGCCGGCGCTCGTCCTTCCGACGCTGATGATGACCAACGGCAAGCTGTCTGCGGAGATGGCCTCGAAGCGGTCCGAGATCGACGGCAAGATCTCGGCGCTCAAGCAGATCGAGGGGATCTCCCCGCATCCCAACGACACCTGGACGACGGAGATCGACAAGCGGACCGCGCGGGTGAAGCGGGAGACGTTCGCCGAGTGGCAGCGGTTCTGGGAAAGTCAGGCCGACCTTCAGACGTGGCCTGCCGAACTCGGCCCCGATTTCATCCAGCGTCTCTCCAGTCTCCGTCCCGGCAGGGAGCTCCAGCGTCAACTCCTCGAACGCTATCAATCGTCGGTCCGCGAGATGGTCAAGAAACTCCCGGCTCGGATGGGAGCCGACGCGGCCATGATCGACCCCGATCTGCCGGTGGCAGAAGGGGGGCCCGAGGGGCAACAGGCCGGCCCTCCGGGCGGGATGGCGATGATGATGAACCGGATGATGCAACCGGGGGGCGGTGTGCCGGGGATGGGCGGACGCCGCTCGAACGCGCTGGTGGAATGGAATCCCGCCGACCAACAACGACTCTACGACTCCTTCCACTGGGACAAGATCCCGACGACGAAGCAGATGCTGCTTGCCCAGGAGGAATTGCGGGTCTACGGGCTGCTCTGTGACCAGATCGCCGCGGTCAATTCGGGGGCCGGTGGCACCTACAACGCCGCGATTCCCCACGTCGAGCAACTCGCCGTCGGCTATCCGGCGTGCGAAGACGAGCCCGCCTTCTCGACGGCCGGGCGGATGTACGAACCGGGCAAGGAACCGATGGCCGGCTCGCGGGGCGGTCCCGGCGGGATGATGGGCGGGATGATGGGGAGCATGATGCCCTCCGGCAGCGGCGACACTGATGCAGCCGGAGGAGGTGGCGGGGGGCAGGTGAAGCCGCAGCATCCCCGATTCATGCCCAAGGAAGGCCAGTCGGGGATGACCCGCGGGATGTCGATGCCGCCGATGGGAGGTGGAGACTCCGAGGCTACTGGCGCTGCCGCCGCTCAGGGGCCTGACACCACTCCCGAAGCGTTCATGACCTGGATCTATGTCGACGCTGACGGCAAGCCGCTCAAGGGGGACGAAGTGGCGACGGCGCCGGCGGCCCTCATGACCCACCTCATGCCGTTCACGATCCGGGCGACGATCGATCAACGAAAGCTCGATGCGTTTCTCGTCCAGTTGGCCACCTCGGCCGTGCCGATCGACATCCGTCAGATCCGCCTCAATCCCCCCGCGGCCACGGTCGCGATGCCGGGTGCAGGAGGGATGGGCGGCATGGGTGGTGGGCCGCCGATGGGAGGGATGATGGGGCCTTCGGGGGGGGGCGGAGGACGTCCGCCTGCCGGTGGGCCTTCGGGCGGGGGGATGAGCGGCCCGCCCAACCGCGGCATGATGTCGCGGCCGCCGATGGGAGGAGGGGGCGAAGACAACGCGATTCCGGGGATGGCCGGGATGGGCTCGATGGTCCGTCCCCACGACATCGTCCTCGAGATCCGCGGCACGATCGCTCTGGCCACGCCGCCGAATCCGGAGGCGCTCGGGCTCGCCGCCGAGGGCAGCGATACGGCTGTCGGGGCCGATGCGGCCGATCAGGGGGAACCGGTCCCTGCCGATGAAGCCCCGGCCGCGCCGGCTGCCGAACCGGCCCCCGCCGCGCCCGCCGACGCCGGAGAACCGGCTGCTGCCGACGCTCCTGCGGAGCCTCCCCCGGCTGCTGACGCGGCCGCACCGCCCGGAGATGCGGCGGCGCCGGCTGTCGATCCGCCCGCGCCGGCCGGCGATGCCGCTCCTCCGGCCGATCAGCCTCCGCCCGCCGAGCCTGCCTGACCCGTTCCGTTTTGATCCAGGTTCCCGTTTCCGTGTCGCGTTTCCCGGGAGTCGCTCGACTGACGGTGTCCGTCGTCGAAAAGACTCCGCTGAAAACCTGTCGTACCGTTCGACCTCACCACGCCCCATCCGATCGTAGAGGGTGATGCCATGAAAAAGCCGAAGATCAGCTTGAGCAAGGAATCGATCGTCGACTTCTTCCTCAACCACGGGGAGAAGCTCGTCGTGGGGCTGTTTGCGGCGCTTGCCTGCACCCTCGTATGGGGCGGGATCGACGCGGTGCGGACGAAACCGGCGAAGCGAGAGCAACTGCCGACGGTGATCGCCGAGCAGGCCGGCCGGACGTTGAAGCACATCGGCGAATCGAAGGCCCCGCCCGCGGAGACGACGAAGCGTCCGAGCCTCGCCAAGCTCGTGGAGCCGTGGCGCGAGAACGTGGTGGCGACGCCTGCCGCTCCGCGGCTGTTCAACGCGCCGCTCTCCGACGAGAAGGCGAAGCGGGTCGCTCCGGAGGTCCTTCCGATCGTCGATCTCCGCGTCCTCCCGGGATGGGCGGTGATCGCCGTCGCGCAGGATCCCAATCAGATGATGGGAATGCAGGAGATGACGACCGACAATGACAAAGACAAAGAAAACGACAAGTCGAAGAAGAAGCAGAAGGGCAAGGGGGCCGACCCCGCCGAGGTGACGATCACCCCCGGCGCCGCCATGAAGGGGCGGAACAAACTCCAAGGGGGCAGTCCGATGGGGCCGATGGGGCCGATGATGGGCGGGGGCGAGGGGGGCTCGATGATGGCGATGGCTCCCCCCGTGATGCCCGGGAAGATCATCCCCTATTGTCTCGTGATGGGGCTCGTGCCGGCGAATGCCCAGCAGGAGGCCTTCATGAAGGCCCTCGCGGCCAGCGGACTGCAGACTCAAAACGACATTCCGCTGTGGAGCGATTACCGCATCGAGCGGGCGGAGGTGCCGGCCGGGGCTGCGGCCGATGCCGAGTTGACCTGGACGCGGATCGACTTGCAGAAGGTGGCGAAGGCGGCCGAGGACTGGACCGGGGTCCAGATGGAGATCGCCCCGCCCGATCTGCAACTCGATCCGTCGCAGATCGTGCCGATGGACGAGAACGCCCTCGTCGCCGTGCCGTACGTCTTCCCGCTCCCGCAACTGGCCGGTGACCCGTGGGGCACCGAGTCGCTCCATCCGTGGGTGGTCGAGCAATTGCGGAAGCGGCAGATCGAGACGGAGAAACTCGAGGCCCTGGCCCTCGAGGAGGCCGCGCAGGCAGGCAAGACGAACATCCTCGGCGGTGCGGGCGGCGCCACCGGGGGTGTGGGGGGGGCCACGATGGGCCGGAGCATGATGCCACCCGGCATGGGACGGAGCATGATGCCACCCGGCATGGGACGGAGCATGATGCCGCCTGGAATGGGACGCAGCATGATGCCCCCCGGTGGCCAGATGGGAGGGGGCGACTCCGAAGGCACCCCTGCGGGCGGGGCCGGGACGCGCGGCATGAGAATGCCGCCGCAGATGGGGGGGGCCGGAATGATGCCTCCCGGCATGGCGCAGGGCGGCATGATGGCAGGCATGATGGGAGGAGCGGATGGCGGCATGGGGATGGGCATGGAAATGCAACTCCCCGAGTACCGGATGTTCCGGTTCGTCGACACCACCGTCGAGCCGGGGAAGACCTACCGCTACCGCGTGCAGATCTCGGTTCGCAATCCGAATTACGACCTGCCCGCGCAGTATCTCGCCGAAGCCGATCTCGCCAAGGCGCCGATCCTGGCAGCGAAGAAGTCCGAGCCGAGTCCGTTGGCCCACGTGCCTGACAAGACCGGGCTGCTCGTCCGCTCGCTTCGCAAGGGGGAGGCACGCAAGTCGAAGACCGGCTACGAGGTGCTCGTCCTCGCCGAGAACCCCGAGACCGGCAATTACGCGCTCAAGCCCCTCACGACCGAATTGGGGGCGTTTGCCAATTTCGACAAGCGACAGGCGAAGGGGCCGGATGCCAAGAACGCCGAGAGCGTGACCACCAACAGCATCCTCGTCGACGCCCGCGGCCGGCAGGAGGATGGCGACGCGAAGAAGGGAGCGGCCACCGGCCCCAGCGAACCGCTCGAACTCCTCTTCCTCCGTGAGGATGGCACGTTCTCGGTCGCTTCGGCGGCCGACTCGCAGCGGCAGGTCGAACGCTACGCCCAAACGCTCCCGACCGCCGATGACGGTAAGAAGGAGAAGGGCAAGGATGGCGACGGGGGCTCGTCGCTCTTCCCGGGGGGCGCCGGTGGCATCTTCGGATCGTCCCCGCCGGGAGGCCCTGCGGGCGCTGGCGCGGGAACGCCTCCGGGCGGTATGCGGGGCTCGACGCCGCCCGGTGGAGGGGTTCGCGGCAGCACGCCTCCGAGTGGGCGGCCGGGGGGTGTGCAGGGGCCGGGCGGCCCGACGCGCTGAACTCTGGCGGAGCGATGGATGACGGAGTGGTCGATCGGAGTCGGTCTGGTTCGTGACACGTGCCCTGAGGAGAGTTGCCATGGTTCGCCCCTCGATCTTCACCACCGGTGATCGTGCCACGCCGCGTCGGGCTCGACTCCGTGGAGGGCTCCTCTCGCGAGCGGGACGCTGGTCCGAGATCCTCTGTGCCACGGGGCTCATCCTCGCCACGGGTGGGTCCCTGCCCGCTCAGGAAGAGGGTGACGACACCACCCAAGACGGCGCCGGCGAAGGGGCGAAGCCGGCCGGTGACGCGGTCCGGAACGCCGCCTGGACGAAGATCGAGCAGGACGCGGAGAAGAGCTACAAGGAGCCGCTCCGCAGCGGCGGCGGTTTCGACGGGGCTGCCCGCGACTTCGTGATCAAGAAGGCGATGCCGCAACTGGCCAACGATGCCAACCGGCCGATTCTCGACCGGGTGCGGCGGAAGATGCGCGAGATCCTCGTCGTCGGCATCACCGACGATCGGGCCTTCGATGACGCTTCCAAGGCGGTCGCCGACGCGGCCGTCACCATCGCCAGGGATCCCGACGCCTCGGCTCCGGCCCGCGTCAACGCGATGCTGCTGGTGGGGGAATTGCGTGCGAAGGACGGCAAGGACGGGACGGTGTGGCCGGCGGCCGTGACGCAATTGGCGACGGTGGCCGGAGACGCCACCATCGACCCGAGTGTCCGCGTCGCGGCGATGGCCGGCCTTGTGCGCCATGCCGATGCGGCCCGCCGGACCGGCGGAGATCGCCTCACCGAGTTCACGAAGGGGGCCCGGCCGGCCATTCTGGCCATCGTCGGCGAGCAACCTTCGACCGGCCAACCGGTGGTGTCCGATTGGCTCATGTCGCGGGCGCTCTCGATCCTGACGACCGTCGTGAAGTCATCGCCGAAGGAGCTCGCGGCGACGCTCGTCGGCGTCGTGAACGACAAGAGCCGGTCGCTCGACGTCCGGGTGCGTGCCGCTGCCGCCCTCGGAGCGACCGTGACACCGAAATCGGAGATCCAGGCCGTGGAGACGACCAACGGGATCACGGAGTTGGCCGTCGCCGTGCTCGAGGCCGACGAAGGGATCCTCCGCGACCGCCGCTATGAGCAGCAGATGTCGGGCGGGGGAGCGACGACTGGCAACACTCGCATGCCAGGCATGCCCGGGATGCCAGGGATGCCCGGCATGGGTGGTGGAGGGGGCGTTGCGGTGTCGCAATTGGTTCCCGATCAGATCCTCCGCCGCACTGCCTGGCGACTCGTGACGCTCGCTGACGCCCTGCTCACCGAGGACGACAAGAGCGGAGTGGCGGCACTCCTCTCGGGCGACGACAAGCAGGCCTCGGGTGAGTACGCCAAGCTGTACCGCAAGTACGGCCTCGAACTCGACGAGAAGCGGACCGACGACGTGATCCTCGAGGCCCTCGCTGCACTCCGGCCCGGCGACGAGGAAGACGCCGCGACGCCGGCCGGGGATGCCGAAGGCACACCGGCGAAGCCGGCCGACGACAACGATCCCTTCGGCGGGAAGTGAGTGACGCCGGCGTTGGCGGAGGTGGCGACGGGCCTGGCCGTGCAGCCCGAGGCGAGTTCGACCGGGGGCGGTCGCTCGAGTCCCACGGCCATACCGCTCCGCTGGACCGCCCTTCCGGGCGGACGATCGAAGGCAGCGATGCCGGTCGGGCTCAACGCTTGATGAGGTCGCGGACGGTCATCCCCGACGGGATCATCGGCAGGACGTGTTCCTGGTAGGGCACCTGGACGTCGAGGATCGCCGGGCCGGGAGCGTCGATGAGACGGATGAGGGCCGCCTCGAGATCACGCTTCTCCGACACGGTCTCGGCCTGCCAGCCGAACCCGCGGGCGATCGCCACGAAATCCGGATAGCGGCTTTGCGGCGAGATGCCGTCCCCCTTGCCGCTCGCCTCGGGGTTGTCGATCGGGCCGAGGTAGGTGTGGGCCCGGTTCCCCTTGAAGAAGCGGTCTTCCCACTGGACGACCATGCCGAGGTGCTGGTTGTTGAGGAGGAGCACCTTGACCGGGATGCCTTCGCAGGTGCAGGTCGCCAGTTCCTGGATGTTCATCAGGATGCTGCCGTCGCCATCGATGTCGACGACGAGCGATTCCGGGTGGGCCACTTTGGCTCCCATCGCCGCAGGGAGGCCGAAGCCCATCGTGCCCAGTCCGCTCGAAGAGATCCAGGTCCGCGGCCTGCGGAACTTGTAGAACTGCGCCGCCCACATCTGGTGCTGGCCCACGCCGACGGTGATGATCGTGTCGCGCGTGGCGGTGAGCCGCGACAACTCCGCGATCGCCTCCTGGGCGAGGATGCCCGGGTAGGTGGTGTCGAAGGAGAAGGGGTCCTCACGCTTCCATTCGGCGATCCGGTCATGCCACGGGCCGAGGTCGGCAGTGGGAGCCTCGACGATCTTGTTGAGCTGGACGAGGGCCTCCTTCACGTCGGCGACGATCGGGATGTGGACGACCTTGTTCTTGTTGATCTCGGAAGGATCGATGTCGATGTGGACGATGAAGCCGTGCTCGGCGAAGGCCGACACCTTCCCGGTGACGCGGTCGTCGAAGCGGACGCCGAGAGCGATGAGAAGGTCGGCCTCGTCCACGGCGTAGTTGGCGTAGACGCTGCCGTGCATCCCGAGCATGTCGAGCGACAGCGGGCCGTCCGCCGGGTATGCACCGAGCCCCATGAGCGTCATCGTCACCGGGATTCCGGTGCGATTGGCGAGTTCGCGGAGCTCCTCGGAGGCGCCGGCGGCGATCACGCCGCCACCGGCGTAGATCACGGGGCGCTTGGCACGCTTGATCGCCGCGGCCACCTGGGCGATCTGCTCCGGATGGGCGCGGCGAACTTCCGGACGGTAGCCGGGGAGGTTCATCGGCTCGTCGAAATCGGGGGTGAGCTGCGCGACCTGGATGTTCTTGGGGAGATCGACGAGCACCGGCCCCGGCCGCCCCGTGGTGGCGATGTGGAAGGCCTCCCGCATCACGCGGGCGATGTCGGCCGGATCGGTGACCAGGTAGTGGTGCTTCGTGATCCCGCGGCAGACCTCCACCATCGGGGTCTCCTGGAAAGCGTCGGTGCCGATCACGCTCGTGCCGACCTGGCCGGTGAGGACCAGCATCGGGATGCTGTCGAGCTTCGCGTCGGCGATCGCCGTCACCAGGTTGAGGGCCCCGGGGCCGCTGGTGCCCATGCAGACGCCGATTCGCCCGGTCGTGCGGGAGTAGCCCTGAGCCGCGAACGCTCCCCCCTGCTCGTGCCGGGGAAGGATCGTGCGGATCCGGTCGGCGTAGCGGGTGAGCGACTGATGGAGGGGCATGCTCGCCCCGCCGGGATAGGCGAAGATCACATCGACACCGTGGGCAATGAGCGACTCGACCACCACGTCGGCACCGGTGATCACGGTGTCGGTCGTGCGGGGGCGTGAGGCGGTGGCCATGGTGGAAATCCTTCGATGGTGTGGGCGTGGAATGACGACGAGAAACGAGCCCCTCAAAAATACACGAAAAGCGCCCCGCGGCGGGAGGGGCTCCCGCGGTTTTCCCGCACCCTGCTTCCCGACGGCGAGACGGCGGGGAAACCGGCCGACTTTTCGACGATTCCCCGCGGAAGTTCCGGCCGTTCGGGCATGCTTTCGGGCATGGTGTAGAGTGGGAGGATGAACCCTGCTGACACCACCGCCCGTCCCTCGCCGTCTGCCGTCCCCCCCGTCGGGCCCTCCGGGCAGCCGACCTCGAATCTGCGGATCCGCAGTCTCGAACCGCTCGTGCCCCCCGCCCGGCT
>Ga0208086_1000180_pt1 | contig 17774 bp, 20 predicted proteins | sample LakMenEpi06Jul10_FD_150675 | JGI IMG/M metagenome (GOLD analysis project Ga0208086, IMG submission 150675) | Freshwater microbial communities from Lake Mendota, WI - 06JUL2010 deep hole epilimnion (SPAdes) | ecosystem: Environmental > Aquatic > Freshwater > Lake > Epilimnion/Euphotic zone ...
CTGCGTCTTTGCTGGGTTGTTTGTAAGGAGAGAAATACTATTTATGCCAAGTGCCTTAATAATTGCAACTGCATCAATGTAACTTCTCTCATCTGCTAAGTGACCAAGAGATAGATTTGCTGCCACCGTATCAAGCCCTGAATCTTGTAAGGCATATGCCTTAACCTTTTCTGCCAGCCCAATTCCTCGCCCCTCATGATCTTTAAGGTAGATAATCAATCCAGAGCCTGATCTTTCAATCTGATCAATAGATTGTGCTAACTGAGCACCACAATCACAACGAGCAGAGCCAAATACATCACCTGTTAAACACTCAGAGTGAATACGGGTTAATAGATTTTCACCAGTAATCTTTCCAAAGGATAAAACTGCATGATCTGCACCATTTTGTGAGCGGTAGGTAGTAATTTGCCAATCTTTATCTGCCATTGGCAGCTTTGCCCAGGTAAAGCTGGTGGCTGCTTTTTTAATCTCAGCCTTTGGTGAGTTTTCAATGATCTCCTCAATTGAGATCTTTTTTATGCCATGCTCTTTTGCAAATTTGGTAAGTAACTCACCACGCATCATCGTGCCATCATCATTTACCAACTCACAGATCACAGCAACTGGATATGTGTTGGTTAAATTACAAAGTGCCACCCCTGCCTCAGTATGTCCGGCACGCTCTGCTAATCCACCATCTACTGCAACAAGTGGAAAAATATGACCTGGTCTTAAAAATTGATCACTCTTTGCATTACTACTTGCTAATGCGCGCAAGGTATTTGCTCGCTCTTTGGCGCTGATTCCAGTTGTGCGATCTTTAACTAAATCAACTGAGACGGTAAATGCGGTGGCGTGGTTATCCTCATTATTTGCCACCATCATCGGTAATCTTAAATTTTTTGCAATCTCACTTGTAAGGGCAGCACATATCACCCCTGAGGTGTGACGGACCATAAATGCAATCTGCTCCGTTGTAATACCACCAGCTTGGGCAATTAGATCACCCTCATCCTCTCGATCTTTTGAATCGGTGACAATTACAAATTTACCCGCCTTAAAATCAGCTAACGCATCTTTGAAATCACTCATTTATCACCTGCGCTCTTTTTATTTACTAACCGCTCCACATACTTAGCCAAGATATCAACCTCAATATTTACAAGATCTGCTGGGGACTTTTTACCCAAATTTGTTAACTCAAGAGTTTGTGGAATCAACCAAACTGTAATTGTGTTTTTCTCATCATCGATCTCACCTACGGTTAGGGAAACTCCATCTATGGCAATTGATCCTTGGGGAACTACATAACGCATTTTCTCTTCTGGAATTGTTACGGTAAGTGCTAACCATTTTTCAGCAGGTTTAATTTCGGCAACCTTGCCAATGCAATCAACATGTCCTTGCACAATATGACCACCTAGGGGCTCACCTGCCTTTGTTGCTAGCTCTAGATTTACTAAATCACCCTTACCTAATGAGCCAATAGCAGTGAGCTTTAAGGTCTGCACCATCACATCAACACTAAATTGCTGATTATCAAAGGCTGTAACAGAAAGACAGGTGCCATTTACCGATACTGAATCCCCGATTGATATCTGCCCACAGATTTTGGCATCTTTAATGGTTAATTTTGCATACTCACTACCTTTAGTAATCGCCTCTACTACCCCAAGGGATGAAATTAAGCCGGTAAACATCTACTTAACCACCTTTGCATAAAGGGTGGTTTTAATATCACTGCCAATCTTTTCAACCTCTTTAACTTCAAAATCTATTCGCTCATTAATTGTGTTGATACCAAGAGCAGAGACAAAGCTAACTCCATCACCTAATACAGTTGGTGCTTGATAGAGGATTACCTCATCTACAACATGTGCTTTAAGAAGGGCTGAGATAAGGGCAGGACCTGCCTCAACCATCACCCGATTAAAGCCGCGCTTATTTAGCTCTGTTATTAACTGATCAACCCCATAATCTTTTATCAGGGTTAGATCAGCTCCTCTTTTTATTAACTTTGAATTTGGTGAGATCTCGCGTTGTCCAACAACAAAGATGGCAGGATCTTTGCCTTGCCCCTTACTTGTTAACTCTGGGTCATCTGTTAATACAGTTCCAGTTGAGGTAATAATTGCATCAACTTGCGAGCGCAGCTTTGCCACATCATCCCTTGATTGCTCAGATGTTATCCATTTTGATGATTGATCTGCTGCTGCGATCTTGCCATCGAGTGTGGCTGCTATTTTTATGATAATCCTTGGCCGATTTAATTTAATCTTTGTTAACCAATCACGGTTGGTATCAGCTGCATACTCTGTAAGTAATCCGCCCTCAACCTCAATACCAGCATCTTGCAATGCCTTTGCCCCACCTTGGGCGATTGGGTTTGGATCATTAAGTGCGAAGTAAACCTTTTTTATCCCACTTTTAATTATTATTTGGCTACAAGCTGGGTTTTTACCAATGTGATTACATGGCTCAAGGGAGAGATATAAGGTTGCCTTTGATAGATCAACCTTGGCATTGTTAATTGCGATCACCTCAGCATGCTCTGCCCCTAGGTGAACACCTTGTGAGATTAATTTATTATCTTGATCAACTAAAACTGCGCCAACTATTGGGTTTGGAAAGGTGTGAGATAAGCCAGCCTTTGAGATAGTGATGGCATGGTGTAACCACTCTTGGTGGATTGAGCTAACACCTTTTGTAGCTAACACCTTTTATTAACTGCCTCTCCCGTAGAAAAACATATTGTTGCGTTTTTCGGGATGGCAAGAGTTTGGGCTAAATGCGCAAATTACGCATGCCCAAATCGATGTTGAATCTCTCTCATCCGGACTTTAACCGTCGGTTTAGGAATTTCACCTTATCCACCAACCAATGGCTTTGGTTGGGTCGCAGACTTTAACTGCCGGTTCGGAATTACACCGACCCCGAAATACAACAGGGCAAATCTTACTCTCTAGGTGTTGGGATTGGTAAATCTAAGCGCACATAGGCTGCTTACTCTTAAAGGCTAAAGCCTGCCTGCTTACTTGGAGTAACAAACAAGATTATGTTGTAGATCGGCACCAAGATAAACCAACCACTCTTGCCAACATCATGAACCCGTCTTACCGCAACAGCAAGGGTTGGAATTAATGTGCCAAAGGCGATGATATTTGCGCCAAGATCACCAAATGATAATTGGGCAATAATTACTGCGATGTTGGTAGTTAAAATAAAGTACCAGTACTGAGATCTAGTAGATACCCCAGAGAAATCGGCGTAACGGTTTAAGCCATCCTTTAATGCCAGCCAAAATGCTGGTTGATTTTGTTCCACAAGATAAAACTACCCCACACTTTGCCAAAATCAGCGCTACCATCATCCTTATGATTAAAAGAGCTTTAGAGGTAACCCGGTATGCGGTGGTAATTCCATCAGTGGCGGCAATCTTAGGCGCCCTACTTTTGATGGTGCAGGGCTCAATTGAGATGATGGTGGTGATCTTTGAGGCGATCTTTGAATCCTCATCCTTAAAGCAAAGCATTGTTGATGTCTTAACAGCGGTTGATGCCATTTTGCTTGGCACCGTTTTGTTAGTTATTGGTTACGGCTTGTATGAGTTATTTATTGATACTGAGATTAAGGTGCCGGCCTGGCTTAGAGTTGATGATTTAGATGATTTGAAATCAAAGCTAATTGGGGTAGTAGTTGCCATTATTGCAGTGGTCTTTGTTGGAATCTTTGTTGATGCTAATCGGGCAGATGAGATTATTGAGTATGGGGTGGGAGCAGGCGCATTAGTTGCCGGCCTTGCCCTCTTTGCCTTTGCTACTAAGAAAAGTAAGGAAAAGAAGTAAAGCCTTTATCTTTTAAAAGCTTTTCTTAAGTAAGTACTTGCCCCAGTGCACCATATCGCCCAGATAACTAAGGGTGGTTGAAAAAACAATCTAAGTAATCGCTTTTGATCTGTATCTAAGCCAAAGGCATCTATCTGATTTAAATATTGATTTATATTTCCTGGAAAGATTAGTATGAAAAATAAGCCAACTAATAGACCAATAAGTTGGCGGTATTGGGTGAGAAAAAAGGTGGTGGTAATTAAGGCAATACCGAGTGCTATCTCAACAACACCGGAAGACACAACTACAAAATCAGGATCAAGTGGCAGATAGGTCGGAACCTGGGCTAGAAACTCCTGCCGATTTGAATCAAGGTGGGAGGCACCAGCTGAGGTTAGAAAGGCACCCAAAGTTAACTGCAGTAACTTCTTAATCAAAGTAGATACCTCTCAAAAGCTGTTCTGATCAATACTGCTCTAATTCTGCCGCTTTTTTTCTTACCTTTTAACAATTTGCTCAATACCTCGATTGGTCAGAGCTCTACCAGATAGATCGTAAACCAACTCCTTCTTAAGATCTACATCTTTACCTAGGCGATACTTAGCACTTCTTGCCATCAGCTGTTCACCCGAAGGTGTACTTCTGCTCTGCTGTCTCCCCTTTTGCCTTTATTAGCTCTTGAATCCACTTAAGAGATAGATCTGGATTTTGTTCTGCAATCAATGCAATCTGGATTTGATACTCAATCTGGCTTGGCCCAGAGCGGTCTGCACCCTTGGCTATTCGCTTTGTACCTGCCATTAATTTATCCAATCGCTTCACTGGTATCACTAATGCTTGACTTGTTATCCGTGTCAAACGCTTGTAATCAAAAGCCTATCTGAAAATAAAGGTAAATTAGAGTTTTAACAACCTTGTAGCACTACGAATACGAAGAGTTAATATAAAGCTTAGTTGAATAGATATAAAAGAGCGGAAAGTAATTGCCGTTGTTGGTCAAACAAATAAGTAGCACTTTTGTTATTTGTGCTACTATATTTAGATGGCGATAAAAAGTAAAACAAAAAAGCGTACTCCTAAAAATAGGGCTGCGCGTAAAGAGCCATCAATGATCGAACAAAAGATTCAAGAGCGGTTGACTGTTGGTGTCAGAGAACTTCGCCAAGATGCATCTGGTGTACTTCGATTAGTAAAGAACGGAAAATCCATTACCATAACTGAACATGGTAAGCCGATAGCACAGTTAACACCACTTGTTAATCCAGTTTTAAGTGATTATGTAAATGCCGGCGTTATCACCCCTGCGGTTAGAAAGTATGATCCCAAAATTGATAAGCCGTTGCCAAATCCAGATGGAATTGATCTAGTAGCCCAACTATTGCAGGATCGGGCTCGGATTTGAGTTGGTACTTTGATAGCTCTGCTATTTTAAAATTACTTTTGCGCGAGCCAAATTATGCTCAGCTTCTACCCTATGTAAGAGAGCAGATATACACCTCTAAAATTTCTCGAGTTGAGGTATTTAGAACTATTGCCGTTAAAGCTCCTTGGGCAAAAAGTGGCGGCGTAAGCTTTTTTCAAAGGTGTCATGTTATTGAATTAGTAGAGTCAATAATCAATCATGCAGAAAATTACTCAGATCAAATAACTCTAACTGCCCTTGATTCGATTCAGGTGGCATCTGCCGAAGCGATCGCACCCTTAATTCGCGGCATCATCTCCTATGATAAAAAGATGATAACCAATGCAAAGCTACTTGGTTTAGAAGCAGTTTCTCCGGGTGCCTAAACCCTAAATTCAATACCTTTACCAGTATCCTTACTGGTATGAGTAAACCATTAACAGTTGAAAGATTACGTAAAACCAATATCTACGCTGGTGTTTTACACCTAGCCCAAATGGCAGCAGTACTTGCCCTAAGTAGTGACTTCTCACTTCCAGTAACCGCTACCTATATGTCTGGCCCACCTGGAACTACCTATGCCGATCCAGTTGTTTTGTTTAACACCCCAATTGGATTAACTGTGGCACTCTTTTTAGCACTCTCCGCCTTCTTCCACTTCTTAGTGGCAAGTGGGAAGTTTTATCCAAGATATGCAGCAGGGTTAGCGGCAAAGCGTAATTACTTTAGATGGGTTGAGTACTCAATTAGCTCATCGGTAATGATCGTCTTAATTGCCCAAGTTACTGGGGTTGCAGATATCACCGCAATTATCTCAATCTTTGGAGTTAACGCCTCCATGATTTTATTTGGCTGGCTACAGGAAAAGTATGAAACTCCAGGAAATGGTGGATATCTGCCATATATCTTTGGTTGCATCACTGGAATTGTCCCTTGGCTTGCCTTGATGTTTTATGTATTTGGCATAGGAGGTGCTGGTGAGACTAAGGCGCCAGCATTTGTCTATGTAATTGTGCTAACTATCTTTTTGTTCTTTAACTCATTTGCCCTGGTGCAGTTGTTGCAGTACAAAAAGGTTGGTAAGTGGAGTGATTACCTACGAGGGGAAGCTACCTACATCACCCTATCTTTGGTAGCAAAATCAGCACTTGCTTGGCAGATCTTTGCCAATACCCTGATACCACCTGCTTAATATCTACTGAGAGTATTTACTCTCAAGCTTTGCGGTAATCATCTAGTAATAGACTTGCTAGATGATTACCAAGCTTTTAACACTGCTTCTTACACTATTTCTTATTCCAACAGCTTCGGCAAATCCGGCAGTTAATCTTGATATTCAATCAATTGATATCACCGCCTCATCTACTAAAGGTGGAAATCAACGTGGGGCTGCCCTTGCCGTCTTAGCTGATGGCAGCTTGTTATTAGGTGGTGGTAAAAGTGGGGGTGAGGTATTTACCTACAATATTGCAAGCAAAAGCTTAAAAAAGATCGCAACCTTAATTCCAGCAAACAGGCGAACAAATGACTCTAGATTTGCTATCAATGATATTGGGGTCCTATCTCAAAGTAGTACTGCAGTTAAGTTCCTAGTCTCCTATCCACGATTGGGAAGTGAACGAAACTGTGTTGAGGTGGTAATTGAGCAGTTAGATTTCAATAGGACTACCCAAAAGGTTAAACGAGGTGGTAACTGGTTAATTACCAAACCATGTGTGCCAATCTCTGCTGTCCAGCATACCTCTGGCAGATTTGCCGTAATTGATCAAAATACCGCTTATGTAACTATTGGAGATCTTGGATATCCCCAAATCTCAGATCGCAAAAAACGAGGAGATCTTGGTTCAATCTTTAAGGTATCTGCAAAGGCGGCAGTTAAAGTTTCACAGGGACATCGAAACGCCCAAGGTATTGTTTTGTTTAATAACAAAGATCTACTAGCTGCTGAGCATGGACCACGTGGTGGGGATGAGATTAATTTGATTAAACAAGGATCAGATTATGGCTGGCCATTTGTTACCTATGGTCAACCATATGGATCAGGAGATTATGTTCGACCAAGTAAAACTGGCACACATGCAGGATTTGTTGAACCACTTACCTACTGGGTGCCATCTATTGCCCCAACTGAGTTGGTGCAGCTACCAGCTGATGGTTGGGGGCAGTGGAGTAATCAATTGTTACTAGGCACCTTGCGTGAGCAATCTTTGGTATTTCTCAAATTAGATCAAAGATTGGCAGTAGTTGAGCAGGAGATTGTTGATGTGGGAGAGCGAATTAGAGATTTAGAGGTACTGCCTAATGGCCTGGCGGTGGCAACAACTGACTCTGGCCAACTTCTTCTCATATCCTTAGCCAAGTAAGTAATTTAGATTTTCACTATTAAAGAGGAGCTCTATGAAGGGCTATCTACTTGTAATTAGCACCTTGCTTCTTTCCTCTTGCGGTAAGGCCTCTCCCCTTGCTCAATTACCAGATGGTAAATGCTCACAATCTCAACAGTTATTAGCAAAGGATCATATCTCTGGCCAAATTGATGCGATCGCTGATCAAAATTGGCAAAAGGCGTATAGCTTTGCTGCAAAATCATTTCAAGAGATGATTGATTTAGAACGGTTTACCCAAATTATCTCAGAGCAGTATGTTTTATTAATTACCAATCAGGGTTACACCTTTGATAGTTGTGAGATTGAAAATGAGCGATTGGTGCAAAAAATTACCGTCGTTGGTTTAAATGATGATTTTCGAATGACCTATCGATTAAGTGTGGAGGATCAAAAATTAGGGGTGGTAGCAGCAGCTGTTACCGATGTATCAGAGGATATCTCCACCTAATTCAACAGACTCACCGGCTGCAAATTGGCCTTGAATCTCTCCCTTTAAAATATGTAATTTTCCTCTTCCCCAAACCTGCCAAGGTTTATCTGCTCGTTTAACTACCGCCGTCATCTCATCAATGCCAATTAGTATTGAATCCCCAGGAAGATCAAGTAATACCTTGGCGGCTGAGTCTGGAATCCATTTAAAAAACTTATCAAAATGAGGAATTACTCTTATTTGTTTTGTTAAATTAAAGCCGGGAGTGGGATGAGCTCTACTTAGTCGAAAGTGTGGAATGGCAGAGCTAAATGCCATAGCCCCTGCGCTACAACCAGCGAGAGAGCCACCTGATTGCCAATTTTTTAAGATTAAATCCCATAACAAGGTATCTCGCACAGTATCTGCCAAGAAGTGGGGATCTCCACCTGATAGGTAGATTAACGCCGCATCATTTACACCTTTTAGTAACTCTGGGTTATTGGCATCATCTCTAGTGAAGATTGGCAAGAAAGATTGCTCAACCCCTAAGGAAGAAGCTGCAGAGGCACCGAGAGATTGCCAGTAATTAATTCGATTATCACTTTCTTGTCCAGCTGCAGTCGGGATCTGAATGTAGATAGGTTTTTTTCCATTTGCTATGCCATCATTGATTAAGGATTGTTCAAACTCCTTCATCTGTGGCAGATACTCACCTGAGCCAACTAAGGCGAGTGAGCCATTACTTTTCATCTTGGCTAAATTCTACCTTTCTTATCTTTACTACTGGTTTGATCACAGTTGTTGGGATAGGGTTGAACAATGTCCTATCAGGTAGATCAAGTTCGCAAAGATTTTCCATCCTTAAACTCAGGTATTGCCTACTTTGATGGCCCAGGTGGCACCCAAACTCCACAGATTGTTGGGGATGCGATTGCAAAGGCGATTGTGCAGCCATTATCAAACCGGGGAACTACCACTATCTCTGAGCAAAATGCAGAGGATTGTGTAGTGGGTTATCGAAATGCAGTTGCTGATTTATTAAATTGTGATCCAAAGGGTGTGGTTTATGGCAGAAGTTGGACCCAATTAACCTATGACTTCTCAAGAACATTAGCTAAAAGCTGGAGTGCTGGGGATGAAATAATTGTTTCGCAATTAGACCATGATTCAAATATCAGACCCTGGGTTCAAGCAGCCGATGCAAAGGGTGTGACTGTTAAGTGGGCAAAGGTAAATACCCAAACAAGTGAATTAGATACCCAATCTGTCACAGATTTACTAAGTGATAAGACAAAGTTTGTGGCAGTCACTGGTGCTTCAAATACCTTAGGAACTAGACCCGATATCAAAGCAATAGGAAGTGCGGTTAGAGCAAATGGTTCACTCTTTTTAGTGGATGGTGTGCACCTTACCCCTCATGCAGTAATTGATTTCAAAAATCTGCCAGTAGATTTCTATGGATTTTCCTCTTACAAACTTCTTGGCCCACACTGCGCATCATTTGTAGCAGACCCATCCCTTCTTGAAACATTAAGTAATGACAAATTGTTGCCCTCCACCATGGTGGTGCCAGAGCGGTTTGAGTTTGGCACCTTGCCATATGAGTTAATGGCAGGGGTAAGTGCTGCTATTGATTATGTAGCCGGTCTTGATAAATCAGCAGCAGGTAGTAGAAGGCAGCGCTTAGTAACTTCCCTTAACGCATTGGAAGAGTATGAACAATCACTCTTTGATTACCTTGTAGCTGGACTTACAAAATTACCTGGCATAACTATCTACTCCAAGGCAAAGCATCACACACCAACTGCCTACTTTAATTTAAAGGATGTAGTGGCAGCAGATCTTTATAAATTTATGGCGGGTAAAAAGATAAATCTGCCAGCCCATAACTTCTACGCACTTGAGGTATCGCGAGCTCTTGGCTTAGGCGATACTGGCGCAATCAGAGCAGGACTTGCTCCCTACTCAACCAAGGATGATGTTGATCGGTTGATATCTGGTTTAGAAGAGTATTTAGCTAAGAGGTAATTTTGATGGCAATAACTAATACCGACCGCACCTCTTATTTTCCGCTTATTGAAAAACGGTACGGCGAGAAGATGAGTTACTGGCATGGTGTAATGAACAAACTAGAGGGAAAAAAGTATCCAGAACAAATTGCACATTTGAAAGAGAATTACGGATTTTCCCAAGCACATGCCAATGCTCTTGTTATGTACTCAAGGGGATCAAAATCTGCTGCTAGGTATGCATCAGTTGCTGATTACTACAAATCCTTAGATCCAAAGCAGGCAAAGTTAATCAAGGCAATCTTTGCTGCGATTAAGAAGAAGCACCCAAAGTTAAAGTTGGTAATAGCATGGAATCAACCAATGTTAAAAAATGGGGATCAATATGTATTTGGCGTATCCTCATCGAAAAATCACATCTCAATCGCACCTTGGAGTGAGAAGGTATTAAAAAAGTTTGCCCCCCAATTTAAAGAGTATCGGGTAACTAAAAAAACTATTGCACTACCTAATGATTGGAAGGTTGATCAAAAAGTACTTTGCGATATGGTCAAAGCTAATTTGGCGCAAAAATCAATCTAATTTATAGATCTGACCTGTCTGCTTTCCTAAGATTGATTTAACGTAGGCATCTGCCACAGATTGCGCGCTCACCTGGTGGTAACCGGCAAATTTTGCATGATAACTTGTAGCCTCAATTAATACATTTGGACTAACTGTATTTATTCGCAATCCCCTTGGTAGATCAATTGCTGCAGCTAAGGTAAAGGATTCAACTGCGCCATTTGCTAAGGCAGCAGCAGATGAGGTTGGAATTGGGTCTCTGGCTAATACACCAGTCATTAAGGTAAATGAGCCGCCATCAGTTAGGTAATCAATACCTGCTCGAACTAATTCAACCTGACCAAGTGCTTTATCTTTAAAACTAATTAAATAATCATCATATGAGATCTCAGTTATTGGTTTATAAACAACCTTGCCAATACAAGAGGCTACCGCGTCAACCTTTCCAATCTTTTCATACATCGCCTTAATGGAGGCGGGATCTTTAACATCAACTTTGATATCAGTAGTTCTAGATACTCCAACCACGGTGCCATATTTACTTAAAGTCTTTGCCACATATGAACCAATTAACCCAGTTGAACCAACCACAATAAACTTCATTAAATACCACCCTTATTTGCAAAGCCTTAGGTCAGATCATATGCCAGGGCTTGCTCTAAATTGCAAGATGAGTGTTAATAGGCAGAAAGTGATCTAGGTACTGCCAAATAGGCTCTAACCTACTGAAACTTTAGTAATTACTCCTTTTGAAATATATAGATCCACTCGCTCAGTTCGATAATCTCTAGTGAGTGCAAAGGACTCCCCATCCTCTTGAGCGATTCGAGTAATGCCATTAAGTGATTGAACGCAGGAGATCGCACTCTGCTTTTTCATACCAACTAAGGTAGCTGCTTGAGCATTAGTAATTACTACTGGAGATGTTGGTTCAACTACTGGACACTGCTTTGGTTGATAAATCTCACCCCTTACCTCTTTACTGCCGGTAGATACGGTAATTCCAGCCCTGCCCTTTGATTTAATTGAGAACTCATATATTCCTGCTTTAGCAGTTTGAGAAAACCTAGATAAGAAGAGGTAATTGGTTCTGCCATATGGCTCATAAAACTTACTTCGTTCATTTAACTTAATAACCTGCTTTGTGCCATCTGGTGCGGTAATTGTTACCACCGGTAATTTACTAGTAGCTAATCTATTCTCTGGAGTGCGATCAATAATCAAATACTCAAAATTTAATAACTCATCCTCCTCTAAGGAGATGCGAAAACCACGTTCTTGATTTGCTTTGGTGAAGTTAACTCGCATGGCAAAGGAGACTGTGCCATCGACCATTATTGGACCAGCCTTTGCTGAGGTGTGAGCATCGGTAATGGCAACTGGTTGATGGGCTAGCGCTGGTGTGATTGAGGCAACTAAAAAAGCTGCAACTAAACTCGAGATCCGCATCCACAGATTTAACCACATCAAGGTCAGAAATTACTGAGTGTTTGCGCATAACATTGACCCCATGCAGGCAAAGATTAAAAATGGCTTTAAGCCAAAGGTTTGTGTTACCTGCAAATTAGAGTTTGAGTGGCGTAAAAAATGGGCAAAAAATTGGGAAAATGTTAAGTACTGCTCTAAAAGATGTGGTGGCAAGTGAAGCGAATCATCTATGTCAGCCATGATCAATTAAATGCTGGGTATGGCGCGTTAAAGAAAGCTAAACCGAATGATGATCTAATTGTCCTGGTTGAAAGTCAGCGGATGCTCGCAACTGAGTTTGGTAGCAAGGTGCGGCTCTACTTTTTGCTATCTAGCGCTGCCCACTTTGTTAAATCATTACAAGATGATGGTTACACCGTTATTTATCAAAAGAGCGCCACTACAGTTGATGGCTTAAAAGAGGTTTTAAAAAAGTATCCAAATCTGCCAATCATCGCTGCCACACCTAGCTCATTTAGATTAAAACAATCACTTTCCGATTTTGGAGTTACCTTTGTTGAAAATGATTTCTTCTTAACCCCTGCCAAGATATTCTCAGATTGGGCAAGCTCCCAAAAAAGTTACTTAATGGAGTCTTTTTATCGCGCGCAGCGGATTAGGTTAAATATCTTGGTTGAAAAGGGTAAGCCAGTTGGGGGTGCGTGGAATTTTGATAAGGAAAACCGCTCACCACTTCCTAAGGGTTATAAATTCCCACCCTACCTACAACACAAAGCAGATGAGATTGATAACCAGATTGCATCTGAGTTAGGGATAAAACCAGTAACTGATTTTGCCACCTCAAGGGATGGGGCAAAGAAGGTATTAAAAAACTTCTTAGATAATCACTTCGCACACTTTGGTCCATATGAGGATGCGATGACGGTTGATAACTGGTCACTTCACCACTCACTCCTAAGTCCATATTTAAATAATGGGCTGCTTCACCCCGCTGAGGTGATTGATGCTGCAGTTAAAAGATTTGAAAAAGGGGATATCCCGATCGCCTCTGCTGAAGGGTTTATCCGCCAGATTATTGGCTGGCGCGAGTATGTAAATGGGATGTATTGGCATTTGGGCAAAGATTACAAAGAGTTAAATAATTTAAATGCAAAGCGAAAATTACTTCCGCTTTTTGAGGATGCAGGTAAGACAAAGATGAATTGCATTAAAAGTAATCTAGAAGATATCCAAGCAAGAGGCTGGGTTCACCATATTCCCCGTCTTATGTTGCTTAGTAATTTAGCGCTAATTACCGGCACAAACCCTCAAGAGTTTTTATCCTGGATGCGCAGGGTTTTTATTGATGCCACCGATTGGGTAATGGTGCCAAATGTAATTGGCATGGGAGTTCACGCTGATAATGGGGTGATGATGACTAAGCCATATGCAGCAGGGGGTGCTTATATTTCAAAGATGAGTAATTACTGCAAAGGGTGTGTTTATGATCCAAAGCTTAGAACGGGCGATACCGCCTGTCCCTTCACCACCTTGTACTGGGATTTTCTAGATAGAAATCATGAGCAGTTTGTAGGAAATCATCGAATGGCCCAGCAATTATTTGGAGTTAAAAGATTAAAGGATATGCCAGAGGTTAAAAAGCGGGCCCAGGCAGTACTTGCTGGATTAGATAAGGGGCTAATCTAATCATTGTGAAATCACTACTTTCAGTAATTGGCGTGGCAACTGTATTTGTATATGCAATTGGCTCAGGTCTTTGGGTTAACACAGGTGATAATTGGTATCGCTCACTTAACCAACCACCTTGGCAGCCACCTGATTTTATCTTTGGTTTGATCTGGCCATATAACTTTGTAGTTTTAGGTATTGCTGCTGTTACCGTTTCAAATCAATTATCAACTACTAGGGCGATTATTTATCTATCAATCTTTGCACTCTCAGTAGTATTTGCTCTCACCTGGGCGTATCAGTTTTATCGGCCACATAACCTATTTGCCGCCTCTATCGCACTTGCTTTGGTAGCGATTTTGACCCTGCCAATGCTCTTTTTTATCTACCAAGCATCATTGGGAGTATTTCTAGCAACCATCCCCTACCAACTTTGGGTAATTACCGCAGCTTATTTAAGTTATAACTACGCTAAGTTAAATTAGCTTTTATTGCGGTGGGCAGACTTTGATAAAAAGATTGCAAAGACTAAGGCGATAACGACTAGGGCATTTAGGCCTAATTCATATAAGGCTCTTCTAAATGCCTCATCTGATTTTTCAGCGGTTAAGGTCAATGAGGCGCCAACAGTTAAAATATGACGAACCGCTGCAATTACGCCAATAATTAAGAACTTATCTAATTGATAAACACCATCGGTAAAGCGTGAGATTACAGTTCTAAGAATCTCTAAGATAATTACGATAAATAAGATGTCATTAACTCCTTGAATCATCCCATTTGGAAAGAAGGGTGTGGTCTCAATTAATCTCTTTATTGAGTAGAAAAATGCTCCTACTCCAATTACAAATAGTGACAATGCCAAGATGGCGTGGAAGATATCCTCAACTAAATCAACATACTTAGTTGGCAGAATTGAAGTTTCAATTCGTTGATTATCGGTTTTGTTAGCCATGGTTAAATATAGATCTTATGCAGTAACAATCCCATCTCACCACGCAGATAAAATTACTTAATCGCGAAGTAGCCAGGAAAGTACTCGCACTAAGGGTGAGCTTCGATGGCTTGCTACCCAACGGTAAGCACCTCGACCAAGTGGGCCAGAGCTTTTTAGAAGAAGGGCTAAAACTTTATTGCCCCGTAATTTAAGCAGGTAGGAAACCGCATCTGCTCCAGCATATTTACTTTCTCCTTGGAGTACATAAACTGATTTTTCGCACTGCTGCTTAGTTAACCCAAATTTACTTAAATCAGTTGTGTGAAAATCAAGGGCAACAACTGCCACCTCTTTTTTTACCCAGTCAACCGATCTTGTGCATAGAAGGCAAGTGCCATCATAAATAACTGTAACTGGCGGTAACACTGGTTAACTCACTCTGGGTAGCTCAAAACTACTCTGCGAAATCTCCACCACGGCCTGTGCTCTTACCCTTTGGTCTTTTAGGCCGCTCATACAAATAGACAAACACCCCTAGGGTCAAAGCTAGGGGTGCTAGCCAAATAAATAGATCCTTCAATTACATCCCAAAGATTGCCATGTAGGCAACTACAAAAATTACAATATCAGCAACAATAATAAATGCTGCAGTAGCGGAGACAAAGTTCTTTGAGCTAACAATCTTTTTAGCTAATGGACCAGTCTTTGCTACCTTAGCTAGCTCTTCGCAGATTACTTCACCCTCACGAATTGCAGCGTATTGATTAATAGTGGTCAAAACACCTGTGATGGCAATTACCGCTAATGCAAAATACTTAGCGCTATCTGTGGCCTTATCAAAGTAACCAAGAGTTGATAAAACAAAGGCAGCGATTAAAACAAGTACTGGCTGCATCTGAGCATTAATAATTTGTGCTCTACTATTATTCCAAAGCTTAATTAAATCCTTTTCACTCATCGACTTCCCCATTCTTTAAAAAGCCCTAAAATCAACTTGATCTAGGATAAGGTAAATTTTATCGCTCCATATTTGATTTAACCCCTCAACTTTCAGGTGTTTGTAGTTAAATATAGGTGAGATTACCGACTTTTAAGGAGAAATTAACCTTTAGCTCTAACTTACTGTTTGCTTTACATCTACTTGGCTAATCTGAGTAGCCAGCCATTTTTCATACAGCTGCTCAAGTGGCCAAGCAGCAAATGCTCTAATTGATACTCCCCTAGCCCCAGTTCTTCTAACTACACCCTTTGCCAAGATTAAGTTATTTGCCTTAATAATATGGGCATAACTTTGTTGGGCATCTTCAAAAAAGGTTAGATCACTACAGCCAAAGCCATCATCTATGGTTAGAAATAAAACTCGTTTGCCACTTCTAATTGGTGGTGATTGCAGCGCCACCTTTACCCCAACAACTAGAACCTGTTGATTGGATCTGACCTTTATTAGATCACTTGATTTACAAACCTTAAGGGCATCTAAAAATGGGGCGTACTGTTTAAGTAGGTGCTCGGTAATATCTAAACCTAGATTTTGTAACTCACTACTAATTTGCTCACTTTTTGTAATATCAGGTAAACCTAAGCTATCAATCTCACCCGGAGATAAGGCAAGGGATAATTGACCAGCAGCTGCTTTGCCAGAGTTTAATTGTTTTAACTCCTGCAGATGAATATAAAGATCTCGTCTATTTAACTTACTCTCCTTACCAATTCCATGAAGTAGATCAAAGGCGCCAATCTCAACTAATACCTGGGTAGTTGGCCAAAAAGCACCGGAGCGATAGGTGAAATCAGCTAGATCGGTATAAGGGCGGTTAGCAATTATTGATTTAATCTCGCTAGTAGATATGCCGGCAATATCTGCCAGGGATACTCTAATTCCATAACCTGAAGCATCTGGCAGAGTTAATCTCTCGCCGCTGCTTTTAGTATTTGGTGCGGTGTATAGGTAGCTCTCTTTTTCACCTGCTGCTACTTTCTCAACCCGATAACTGGCATCTGATTTATTGATATCAACTGGCAAGATCTTTATTCCCCACTGCCTAGCCTCATCAATTATTAATCGCTTTGGATACATCCCAGGTTCATGAGTTAAAACTGCCGCCAAAAAAGCTGCGGTGTGATGGGTCTTTAAATACGCTGATTGATAGGTAGTCATGGCAAAGGCAGATGCATGTGCTTTACAAAAACCAAAGGAGGCAAAATCTCGCAAGATCTGCCAGGTGTAATCAACAACTGATTTTGAGTAACCACACTTTGCTGCTCGCTGATAAAACCAATCACAAACCTCGGCCATTCCCTCCTTGCTGCCTAAATTTCTGCGCATCTGATCGGCTGCGCCAAAGGTTGAACCGGTTAACTTGGCAATTATTTCAATTACCTGCTCATGAAAGACCACTACTCCTTTGGTTTGCGCAAGAATTGGTGCTAAATCATCATGAATTAGATTTGCCTCTATCACACCAGATCTAGCATTTAAAAAGGGTGTGATCATCTCAGATTTAATTGGACCTGGCCGAAAGAGTGAGATACCAATTACTAAATCATTAAATTGATTAGGAACTAACTTGCCAACTAACTCCCGCTGCCCTGGGCTTTCCACCTGAAATAAACCTAGAGTTCTAGTGGATTTAATTAGATCAAAGGTTAACTTGTCATCTAAGGCAATCTTGTTGATATCTAAGCTTTCATCTTCAACCTCTTTAATCTCATTTAAGGTGTAGGCAATTGCAGATTGCATTCGCACCCCCAATACATCTAACTTTAAAAAGCCAAGTCCCTCCACATCATCCTTATCAAAGGAGAGCATTGGGTAATTACTTTGGTTAATTAAGATGGGTGAAAAATCTAGTAATCGATCATCGGAGATCACCACCGCACATGGGTGCATCGATAGATGACGGGGCAGCTTATCTAGCCGCATTGCTAAGTTAATTGTGGCTTTAATCAATGGGGAGGAAAGATCTAATCTTTTTAACTCAGGTAATTGCTTAATTGCATTGCCAATATTTCTAGCGCTGATATGTGGCATAGATTTTGCTAGTAGATCAATCTGGGTTCGATCTGCCCCTAATGCATTTCCAGCATCTCTGATTGCATGGCGAGCGCGGTATCGCTCCACCATTGAAACTGTGGCACACCGCCCTTGATTGCCCACC
>Ga0208086_1000184_pt1 | contig 17538 bp, 17 predicted proteins | sample LakMenEpi06Jul10_FD_150675 | JGI IMG/M metagenome (GOLD analysis project Ga0208086, IMG submission 150675) | Freshwater microbial communities from Lake Mendota, WI - 06JUL2010 deep hole epilimnion (SPAdes) | ecosystem: Environmental > Aquatic > Freshwater > Lake > Epilimnion/Euphotic zone ...
CCGCCATGCCGGCATTGGGCTCCACCAGCACCAGCTCGGTGCGGGCGGCCAGCTCGGGCCAGCCGGCCGCCAGGGCCGCCGCCAGGTCGGCCGCCAGCGAGCCCTCACCGGGGCCGGCCTCCACCAGGGCCAGGGGGCGCTGGTGGAGGCCGGCCGGATCGAGCTGCAGCAGCCAGTCGGCCAGCTGGGCAGCCAGCAGGGCAGCGAAGTCCGGCCCCAGGGAAGGGGCCGTGGCGAAGTCGCCGCGGGGACCGATGCGCAGGCGGCCGCTGCCGTAGGCGCCGTGCTCCGGATCGTGGAGCACCCAGTCCATGACGGTGCGGAAGGGCACCGCCCCGCCGGCGACGACAAGCCGTTGCAGCAACCAGCCGGGAACGCTCACGCCACACCCACAGCTCAGGGAGAATGCATCTTCCCTGGAGACACTGGATGGGTTCGGTTCGCAGCGATGGCGCGACCGCTGTGACGCGGAGGTTCTGGTCCGGGCTGGGGCGCTGGCTGCCTGCCGCCCTGCTGGCGCTGCTCTGCCTGCTGCAGGGGGTGGCGCCGGCCAGCGCCGCCGACAATCCGGAGCTGCTGCCCGACCACCCCACGCCGGTGATCGACCTGGCCCGCTCCTTCAGCGATGCCCAGCGCACCAACCTTGAGAACGAGCTCAGCCAGGTGGAGGCCGACACCGGCTGGAAACTACGGGTGCTCACCCAGTACGAGCGGACGCCGGGCCTGGCGGTGCGCGACTTCTGGAACCTCGATGAGCGCAGCCTGCTGCTGGTGGCTGATCCCCGCGGCGGCAACCTGCTCAACTTCAACGTGGGTGATGCCCTGTTCGCCCTGATGCCCCGCACCTACTGGGTGGAGCTGCAGACCCGCTTCGGCAACCAGTTCTATGTGCGCGACCACGGCGAGGACGGGGCGATCCTCGATGCCCTGGCTGCGGTGGAAACCTGCCTGGAGCGGGGCGGCTGCCAAGTGGTGCCGGGGCTGCCCACCGAGCAGTGGGTGCTCACCCTGGCCACCTCGATCCTGGGGGGCCTAATCGTGGGCTTTGTGGCCTACCCGCGCCAGCCCGGCAAAACGGTGGAATGGGCCTGGGTGCTGCTGCTATCACCCCTTTGGATCATCCTCTTCGGTGTGTTCGGCGTGGCGCCGATCGTGACGCGCACCAACGACCTGCTGCCGCTGGCCCGGAATGCTCTGGGCTTTACCGGGGCGATTGCCTTGGGCTACGTGCTGGCCCAGACGGTGCTGGGCCGCGATCGGCTCAAGGGCAGCGGTGAAGGGGAGGGCTGAGGCCGGGCTTCAGCTGCGGGGTCCACTCGGACCCACACCTTCCAGGGCTTCAAGCTGGCAGCGCAGGGAGCTGGCTGGCTGGCACTCAGCCCTGGGGGGCTCGGGCGGCGCAGGGGGCTGCACGGCGAGCATTCCACTGGCCTGCTGAGCACGAAGGGTGGAGAGGTTCCACTCATAGAAGCGACGCAGCTCGTCGTAGCGCTTCACGGGCTGGCCGTAGAAGCTGCGGCCGGCGAAGGTGGGGAAGGAGGCCCACTCCGGCGCCAGGCGATGGGCGAGCTCGGAGGAGAACTGGCCCTGATCGGCCAGGTGCAGGGCGCCGCGGCGCTGCACGAGGTAGATGGCGGCCTGGTCCTGCACCTCAGGACCAAAGGCGTTGGGGCCCTGCAGTGGGAAGCCCAGGGAACGGCTCACCATCGCCCAGGTGGGGGGCATGAACTGGTAGGCGCCGGCAGCGGCACTGGCATAGCCGGGGGTGCGGTTCACCCGGTTGGGATGGCGGTCGAACGAATCGAGCAGGCTGCCACCGAACATGATCCGGTAGCCCACGTCCTGGCCGTTGGCCCAGGTGCCCTCGGCGTAGCGGATGGTGTTGAGCAGGGCACGACGCTCGGGGGTGATGGCGAACACGCGGGGGGCCGGCGGCGGCAGCGTGATGGTGCGTACGGCTTGCTGGTAGCTGGTGGGCCGCTGGTAGGCGGAGGGCCGCTGGTAGCCAGTGGGGCGGTAGGTGACGGGCTGGTAACCGCTGGAGGGAGCAGGGGCGGCGGCCAGCCGGACGTGGTTGCTGGCCTGGACGTCAGCAGCCAGCGCCGAACCCTGCAGTGCGGAATGCACCAGGGGAGAGGCCAGAACGGCTGCGCAGAGCGCGCCCTTGAGAGCTGCTGTTGTTTTGGCGGGCGAGAACGTCAAATCCAAAGACAATCAGATGCGCAGCAATTTGCCTAACAATTCCCCCGAACGCGATTGATAACGTGCCAATCACACAAGTGTCCACTTGTATCAAAAATGACGCTGACGAGTTGAACTCACGATCAGCACTGGGATTGGAGACCAATTGAAAACAGAATCAGCGATCGACCCAATCGCTATTGATCGGATCTGCTGATCAGCGTCGTCTCAGTCACGAATTGCACCAGCGCCAGGGCCGCATCCCGAGCGCCCCCGGCGGGCAGCGGCCCCGCGCTGGGGGGCAGCAGGGGTTGGTCGAGCTGCCAGTCGCCCGCCTCAAACTGCTCGCGGCTGAGCAGGCGGTGCCAGCCGTGGCGCTGCAGGTCGCGCTCCAGCACCGGCGCCTCGGCGAACCCCTCGCGCCGCACCAGGTGGATGCCCACCCCGTAGGTCATCGCCTCGCAGAAGCTGCTGTAGCCGGGCTTGGTGATCAGCCGGCCGCAGTGGCCCATCAGCTCCAGGGGGCGGATCTCGGGCGCCAGGGTGCGGCCATTGGGCAGCTCAGCCAGCAGCGGGTCGTGGCCGATGAACAGGTGGTCGGGCCAGTGGGCGAGGAGGGCCGGATCGAGTCGGTAGCCCAGCCCGCCGAAGCTGAGGAGCACGTTGCGGTCGCGCTCGGGGTGCAGCTGCAGCTGGTGGGCCAGGGCGTCGCCATCACAGCGGGGCTCGCCGGCGGTGAGACCCAGCGGCCGCTCCGGGATGCCCCAGGCCATCGGCAGGGAGAGCGGGCAGTGCAGCAGCAGCTGGCCGCTCCGGTAGAGCGCCAGGCAGTGCGCGGCCCAGGGGCGGAAAGCCTCACCCATCGGCCCATAGATCGCCTCCCAGCCGAAGCTGGCCAGCCACACCAGCGGTGCCCCCAACCGCTCGGCCAGCAGGGCCGCCGCCGGCGGCACATCGGCCAGCACCAGCACGGGCTGCTGCTGCTGGGCCAGCCAGGCCTGCTCGGCCGCCAGCTGCTGGGGCAGGTGCTGCTCCAGCTGCTCCAGGGCCACCAGGGTGGCGGCGGGATCGGAGCCGAGGGCATCGGCCTGGAGTACGCCCACATCCCACTGGCAGCGGCGCTGCTCCACGGGCAGCGGCCCGAAGGCGGTGGCCAGGAAGCTCTCGGGCAGGGCGGTGGAGAGCACCAGCCGCCAGTCGGGCCGCAGGCGGTGCAGCTGGGCCAGCACGGAGGCGGTGCGCGAGCCGTGGCCGAAGCCGTGGCTGCTGATGCAGGTGTAGATCAGCACGGTTCGGAGCAGAGGGAGCGGGGCTGAACTGGCGGGATGGGCTCGCGCACCAGCAGGGTCTGTTCATAGATGAGCTGGCCGTCGAGGCCGTACCAGCGATGGCTGGCGCGCCGCACCCGGGCGGCCCGGGGATCGGCCGGCGGCACCTCCAGCTCCACCCAGCTGAAGTGGCGCAGCTCCCGGCCCTGGGCGTCCCGGCCGTGGCGGGGCACGCAGGCGGCATTCAGATACACCGTGCCCTCGCGGTCCACCACCAGGCTGCGGCGCTCGCCCTGGCCGCGCTTGAGGGCGTGGTGCATGTGGCCGAAGGCCACCAGGGGCAGGGGCCGGCTGGCGCGGATCTGGCGGATGGCCAGGGCCAGGTCCTGGTCGCCCCAGTCGCAGGCCGGTTTCTTCCAGTCGCGGCCGCAGGGGTCGCCGGCCTCGCTGCCCAGGCCGCTGGGGCCGCAGTGGGCCAGCAGCACCAGGGGCAGGGCGGGATCAGCCCGGGCCGCCGCCGCCGTGATCCGCGCTGCCGAGGCCTCCAGGCTGTGGGGGCCATAGACGGCGCGCACCGCCGGCGAGAGGTGGAAGCCGCCGCCGGCGGTGCCGGGCCGGCCCCCCACCACCGCCAGGCCCTCGAACTGGCGCAGCCCCCAACCGCAGTGCAGGGGCCCCAGGCCGTCGAGCTGGCGCTGCAGGGTGCGGCCGCTGTCGTCACGGCCGGTGTCGTGGTTGCCGAGCACGCAGGCGGTGGGCACGGCCAGGCGGCGCAGCTGGGCGGGGATGCGCGGCTTGCCATCGCTGAGGTCGCCCACCAGCAGCAGGCCATCCACGGCCAGGCCGCGCACCAGTTCGGCGTCGCGCTCATCCCAGGCACCATGCGGATCCCCCACCACCGCCAGGCGCCGGATCCCCATCTGCCACTGCCTAGGCTGAACCATCCTGCCCCGTAGAGGATCCCCGTTGGTTTTCGCGGCTGCCCAGAACACAGGCCAGGTCCGCCCGGCGGCGGAGCTGCGGGCGGGGATCGAGCGGCTGCGGCGTGAGCGCAACGCCGTGATCCTGGCGCACTACTACCAGGACGACACCATTCAGGACATCGCCGACTTCATCGGCGACTCCCTGGAGCTGGCGCGCAAGGCCGCCAGCACTGAAGCCGATGTGATCGTGTTCTGCGGCGTGCACTTCATGGCCGAGACGGCCAAGATCCTCAATCCGGGCAAAACGGTGTTGCTGCCGGATCTGGCGGCCGGCTGCAGCCTGGCCGACGCCTGCCCGGCCGAGGCCTTCGCCGCCTTCCGCGCCGAGCACCCCGACCACATCGCCGTGAGCTACATCAACTGCTCGGCGGCGGTGAAGGCCAACAGCGACCTGATCTGCACCAGCAGCAACGCCGTGGATCTGGTGAAGCAGCTGCCGGCCGATCGGCCGATCCTGTTCGGCCCCGACGAAAACCTGGGCCGCTGGGTGCAGGCCCAGAGCGGCCGGCCGCTCACCCTCTGGCCCGGCAGCTGCCAGGTGCACGTGGCCTTCAGCGAGCAGGCCCTGCTGCAGCTGAAGCTCGAACACCCCGGCGCAGAGGTGCTGGCCCACCCCGAATGCCAGCAGCACCTGCTGGATCTGGCCGACTTCATCGGCTCCACCAGCAAGCTGCTGCATCGCGCCGAGGAGAGCCCGGCCCAGAGCTTCATCGTGCTCACCGAGCCGGGGATCCTGCACCAGATGCGCCTGAAGGTGCCGGGCAAGACCTTTCATGAGGTGCCGGGCGCCGACGGCTGCAGCTGCAACGCCTGCCCCTACATGCGGCTGAACACCCTGGAGAAGCTGTGGCAGTGCCTCGATCGGATGGAGCCGGAAATCGTGATGGATGAGCAGCTGCGGCTCAGGGCGCTGGCGCCGATTGAGAAGATGCTGGCGATGAGCCGGTGAGGCTGTAGGGGTGCACCACCCCGCCGAGGTGCAAGGGGAAGTCACGACTGTTGCGGGTGGCCAGGGTGAGGCCATGGCAGCGGGCCGTCGCCAGGATGATTGCGTCGGGCACCTTGAGCCCGTGCTGTTGGCGTAGCTGCACCGTTTCCCTGGCAATCGCCTGCTCCAGCGCCAGACGAGGAAAGCTCTCCAGCCAGGCTTCGACCCGCCCGACTTCGCCATCGCGGCAGCCCACCAACACCTCGATCCAGGTGATCACGCTGATGGCGACCTGGTTCTGTTCGTCCAGCCAGCGCAGGGCCGGCTCCTCGCCGCGCAGCACATCGATCAGGATGTTGGTGTCGAGCAGGAGCATCAGCGGCCGGCCCACTCCTGGCGGAGGCTGTCCTGGATGGTGAGGGCATCGTCACTGCGGTCGCGCCAGAGGCCGAACACCTGGCGGTGCTGGGGCTGCTGCTGCTCCAGCCAGAGCCGCAGGGCTTCCCGCAGGGCTTCGGCGCGCGAGATGCCCCGTTGGCGGCAGAGGGCATCGAGCTGGTCGCGCTCCAGCTCGGGCAGATCCACAATCGTGCGCACGGTGATGACGCCATCTGATGACGTCATCCTATGACGGCTCTGGCTGTGGGCGCGCCAGAGGCGCTGGCTCAGTAGCTGTAGTCCGCCACAAACAGGCTGGCGTCGTCGGAGGGCTCCGAGCCGGGCACGTAGTCGCCGCGGCTGGCGGCACCGTTGGCGCGGGCGCGGGCCAGCAGGGCCGCCTGGCCGGCCGCCAGGTCGCTGCCGCCCCATTGGCTGAGGCAGGAGTGCTGCAGGGCCCGGCCATAGGAGAAGCCCAGGTGCCAGGGGGCGTAGCCCTGGCTGGCCGTCTGGTTGATCACGTTCAGGCAGAGGCTGGCGTCCTCCTCGCTGAGGCCACCGCTGAGGAACAGCACCGCCGGCACCGCCACCGGCACGCTGCGGCTGAGGGTGCGCACGGTGAAGGCGCCCACCTCCTCGAGGCTGGGGCGCTCGGGGCAATCGGCCCCGGCCAGGGTGATCGACGGCTTGAGCAGGCTGCCCTCCAGAAACACCCCATTCATCGCCAGCGCTTCATAGGTGGTGCGCAGAACCCACTCCTGCACCGAGGCGGTGGTGGCGATGTCGTGGTTGCCATCCATCAGGATCTCGGGCTCCACGATCGGCACGAGGCCCTGCTCCTGCACCGTGCGGGCGTAGCGGGCCAGGCCCCAGGCGTTCTCGCGCACCGCCAGCTCGCTGGGACAGCCCGCGGCGCTGATGCGCAGCACCGCCCGCCACTTGGCGAAGCGTGCGCCGCCCTCGTAGTAGCGGGCAGCGCGCTCGGCCAGGCCCTTGAGTCCGGTGCACCAGCTCTCGCCCGCCAGCCCGCCGGCCAGGGGCTCCACCCCCTGGTCCACTTTGATGCCAGGGATGATGCCCTGCTGCTGGAACAGCTCCACGATCAGCGGGCCGGCCTCGCCGGCAGCATCCATGCTGGTCTGAAACAGGGTTTCCTCGTAGAGGATCACGCCGCTGATGTGCTCGTCCAGGCCATGGGTTGTGGCCAGCAGGCTGCGGTAGGCGCGCCGGTGCTCCTCGGTGTTCGACAGGCCGATCGCCTCGAAGCGCTTGCCGATCGTGCCGGTGGACTCATCGGCGGCCAGCAGGCCCTTTCCAGCAGTTGCCAGGGCGGCTGCCGTGGCGGCCAGTTCATCGCGAAACGCATCCAGCGCCATGGCGGCAGCCCGGGGATCACCCCCTGGCTAGGAGCGGCGGCGGCGGCCGTCAACGCTGGGGCGGTGAGCTGCGGCACAACCGCCGCGTCAGGCGCGGAACACCGAAGACGGTGTGCAGCCGAACTGGCGGCGGAACTCACGGCTGAAGGACACGGCGCTCACGAAGCCGAAGCAGCGGCCGATCGAGGCCACACTGTCGCCGGGCTGGGGATGCCTCAGGCGCTGCATCGCCCGATGCAGCCGCCGCTGGCGCAGCCACTGCATCGGTGTGCAGCCGCAGGCATTGCGGAAGGTGTACTGCAACGTGCGTCTCGACCAATGCACCTGGGCCTCCAGATCGGTGAGGCCGATCGGTTGATCCAGATGGGCGTCGATCCACTCCAGCAGGGGCTCAATCCTGCGGCGGGCCTCAACCGAAGCCACCGGCTCGCGCACCTTGGGGCTATCGCGCTGCAGCTCCGGCAGCAGCAGCAGCACCAGCGCCCGCAGGAGCACGTCGTCAAGGCGCACGGCCAGGGCATCGGCGCCACTGGTGCAGCTGAGCTGATCGAGGGTGAACAGCAGCCCATAAACACCATGGATCAGCCGCGCGCAGAGGGGATCACTCAGCAGCAGCCGCTTCGGCTGCTGGAACACGGCCAGACGATCGGGCAGGAGCCCTTCCGGGCCAGCCATCGTGAGGGCAGTGGCCAGCAAGCTGGCGGGCTGGACATTGAGAGACACCCCGGAGGTGATGTCGTTCTGCAGTTGCAGTGGCGCTGGTGGTAAGTAGAGCAGCGATTCACCCAGGGGGTTTTCATACACGGTCTGTTCAATGCGCCAGAAGCCGTTGCCGCGATACGGAATCAGCAACTGGGCCATGGGGTGGTGATCGGTGCTGAGCGTGATCGCGGAACCCTGGGTGGCGATCACCAGCAGCTCGCCCAGACGGAGCACGGCGGCATCATTACGAAAAGCAGCACCGCTGAGGAGCGGCTCGCACACCCGCACCGGGGTAGTGGCACACACGGCCGAGGCCCAGGCCTGCGGATCGTCGGTCGACTGGCGAAGCAACGGATGCCCCAGCAGGGGCATTGACAGCAACGCGGGATTCAGGGGAGCGGCCATTCACCGGAGCGCAGCGGCTGATCGTGAAAACAGGAGAAAACGAGCGGGCGTGGACGCTGTGGCTTCCGATCTGGTCTCGGACAGAGCCTGCGGGTGGGACGGATCCGGGTTTGGAGTCTGATCCCTGCCCGGCGGCGACCATGGCGCCGATCGACAGCACGGGCACAGGTTTGCGCCCGCAGATCGTTTCTCTGCGTTCCGAAGCAAGCGAGGCGTGCGGGGCAGCGCGGATCATGGGCAGCTGCCGCTTGCAAATCCGTGCTGTATGCGGTTGTCCGGCAGGCGCTGGGGCCCCTGCTGCCGCTGCTGATCGCCGGGAGTGTCAGTGCGGGCCTTGCCCAGCCGGCGGAGCCGAACACCGCCATCACCCCTACCGCCACCACAGCTGATCAGCTGGAACAGCTGCAGCGCCTGGAGCGGGAGCTGGAGGCCTCGCGCCAGCGGCTGGCGGAGCAGCAGGAGCGGATCAACGCCGAACAGAGCCAGCAGCAACGGCTTGCGGATGAGCTGGCGGCCCTGCGCGCCCGGATTACCGGCACCCCGGCGCCCCAGGCTCCAGCCGCACCCGCAGATCCGGCGGCCCCAGCGGCCACTGCCCCGCCCCCAGCGCTGGCCTACGCCCCAGGGGCCGGCTTCAGCCTGCGCAGTGGTGACAGCGTGCTGCGGATCTGGGCCGAGGCGAAGCTGCTGGGTTTCTCCAGCAACCGCTATGTGTTCAATCCAGGGCAGCCCCTGATCGTGAGCCCGAAGGATCCGGATTCCTCCCTCGACCTCACGGCCCAGCAGAGCACCGTTGGGGCGGCATTTCAGGGGCCGCGCTGGGGCGGCTGGACCCCCGGGGGCTATGCCCTGTTCACCCTCCAGGACAACATCCTGGCCGAGGGCTACAGCTTCACGCCGGTGGTGTTCTACGGCGACCTGGGCAACGGCGGCTGGCGGATCGCCGCCGGCCAGCAGTTCGACGTGTTCGCCCCCCGCGACCCCGACAACCTCACCAGCGGCAAGCTGGCCACCACCGGCAACCCGGGCGCCTACCGACCCCAGCTGCGGCTCGAGCGCCGTGCTGCCCTCTCAGCCGGCAGCGAAGCACTGCTGCAGCTGGCGGTGTCGTCGCCGATCACCACCGCCCTGCCCAGCAGCTTCGACCTCACTTCCCTCCAGACCCAGGAACTGGTGGAAGACAACGGCTGGCCCAACCTGGAGGGGCGGCTGAGCTTCGGTTTCGGCGCGCCCGCGGAGCGGGCTGGGGGCAGGCAGTTGCGCCCCCTGGAGCTGGGCGTGTCCGGGGTGGTGGGCCAGCTGCGGGTGCTCGACAACATCCGCAGCACCGATCCGCTCACCCTCAGGGCTGACCGCTCGCTGGTGACGGTGTGGGGCGCCGCCCTCGACGGTCGCCTCGCCCTGGGCCGCCACCTCAGCCTCAGCGGCGAGCTCTACAGCGGCCAGGCCCTGGGCGAATACATGGCCGGCATCCTGCAGACCTACAACCGGCGCAGCAACCAGGCGGTGCCCACCTCCGGCGGCTGGGCCCAGCTCGGCGCCGCCCTCAACGACCAGCTGCGCGTGCATGCCGGGTATGGCATCGACACCGCCGACGACAGCGGCCGGTTCGGCCTCTCGCTCAACAGCACCGCCTTCGCCAACCTGGTCTGGGATGTGAACCCCTGGCTGCAGCTGGGTCTGGAGGCCAATTACAAGTTGACCACCTACGACCGCTTCGGCGACAAGGACGCCTGGGTGGTGATCTCCCAGCTGCTGCTGCGGCTCTGAAGCTGGGGATCACCCCCCGTACCGCTGCAGGCCCGATCCAGATGGTCGAGGTAGGCGGCGTTGGGCAGCTGGGCCATCACCCGCGCCTCCGCCTCCCGCGGCCATTGTTCGGGTCGCACCAGGAGCTGCAGCTCACGGCGGTCCTGACGGCTGAGGCGGCGGGCGATCTCCTCGCTGCCCAGCCAGGGGCGATCCCCAAGGCAGAGGCTCTGCACCAGATGCCAGCCCTCGTGACGGAGGGTGTGAACGCGGTCGCCCCGCTCACAGACCACCACCTCCCGCCGCCCACGCACGTACAGCCCATCCAGGTCGCGCTCACGGCAACGCGGGTGATCGCTCACCACCGCCACGCCTCGCTCGGCGAAGGCCGCCTGCAACTGTTGCCAGGCCCTTGGATCGGTGCGTGGCTGCGGGCTGCCGGACGGCAACAGGAACAGAAAGGCCAGGAGCTCCATCTCTGCAGTGTCGCCGCCAGGCTGAGGCGATGCTCCCCCAGGCAACCTGCTGAAACTCACACTCAGGGGCCCTGGGGGATGGGTTGCATGGGTGGGGAGTGCGGCCCCAACTGACAACGGTGCCTAGGGTGAACCGATCAGCCGATCCGCGCCCGATGCGCACCGCCAGCTTCGCCAACGGCGACCGCATGCCCCTGCTGGGGTTGGGCACCTGGAAGGCGGCTCCGGGCGAGGTGGGGGCGGCGGTGCGCGAGGCGATCCGCCTGGGCTACCGCCACATCGACTGCGCCAGCGTGTATGCCAATGAGCCGGAGGTGGGCGCGGCGATCCGCGCCGCCATCGATGCCGGTGAGGTGGGGCGCGAGGAGCTGTGGATCACCTCCAAGCTCTGGTGCAACGCCCACGGCCGCGGGAACGTGGAGCCGGCCCTGCGCCGCACCCTCGCCGATCTGGGCCTCGAATGGCTGGATCTCTACCTGGTGCACTGGCCGGTGCCGATCCGGCCCGGCGTGGCCTTTCCCGGCAGCGGCGACGACCTGCTGCCCCCGGCCAGCGTGCCGCTGGCCGACACCTGGGCGGGCATGGAGGACGTGCGGGAGCTGGGGCTCTGCCGCCACATCGGCGTGAGCAACTTTTCAAGCCGCAAGCTGCAGGATCTGCTGGCCCACTGCCGGATCCAGCCCGAGGTGAACCAGGTGGAGCGCCACCCCCTGCTGCAGCAGCCGCAGCTGCTGGCCGACTGCGCGGCCGCCGGCGTGCATGTCACCGCCTACTCGCCGCTGGGCTCCGGCGACCGGCCCGCCGCGCTCAAGGGTGCCGATGAGCCTGTGCTGCTTGAGAACCCGGTGATCGGCGCCATCGCGGTGGAGCACGGCTGCAGCCCGGCTCAGGTGCTGATCGCCTGGCAGCTGCAGGGCGGCCTCTCCACAATTCCCAAATCGGTGAGCCCCGCCCGCCTGCGCGACAACCTGGCCGCCGCCGAACTCACGCTCACGCCGGCCGATCTGGAGCGGATCGCCGGCCTGGATCAGCACCGCCGGCTGGTGGATGGCTCGTTCTGGCTGCTGGAAGGCAGCCCCTGGACGCTGCAGAGCCTGTGGGATGAGGGCTGATGCAGCCCGCGGGCGTCCACCTGCACCGAGGCCATCCTCTGCCCTGCCTGCTGTGATGGGATAAGCCCAGCCTGGCTGTGCCCTTCGGGCTGCGAGCATCCAGTCCCTCGCCCCTCGCCCGTGCCATGCGAGCCGTTGTCGCCACCCCCGAGCTGATCGATGCCGAGGTGGCCGAGCCCACCCCCGGTCCCCACGACCTGGTGCTGCAGGTGGAGGCAGTGGCTGTGAACCCGGTGGACACCAAGGTGCAAGCCGGCATCGCTCGTGGCGGTGCCGGCCGGATCCTCGGCTGGGATGCCGCCGGGGTGGTGCTGGCCTGCGGCGATGCGGTGAGCCGCTTCCAGCCCGGTGATCGGGTGATGGTGGCGGGCGACATCCGCAGGCCCGGCTGCTACGCCGAGCGCCTGGCGGTGGATGCCCGGTTGGTGGGCCGCAAACCCGAGGGCCTCTCCTGGGCCGAGGCCGCCGCCCTGCCGCTCACCACGCTCACCGCCTGGGAGGGGCTGTTCGAAGGAATTGGCTTCGATCCTGACGGCGGCAGCGGCTGTTGCGCAGGTGAGTCGGCCGGCCGCAGCCTGCTGATCCTGGGGGGAGCGGGCGGGGTGGGTTCGATCGCCATCCAGCTGGCCCGCCGGGCCGGCCTGCGGGTGATCGCCAGCGCCTCAAGGCCGGAGAGCCGCGCCTGGGTGCTGGAAATGGGCGCCGAGCAGGTGGTGGATCACCGCCAGCCCCTGGCAGCGCAGCTGCAGGCGCTGGGGCTGGATCAGGTGGATGCGATCGCCAACTTCAGCGACACCGATGCCTACTGGGAGCAGATGGCCGAGCTGGTGCGGCCCCATGGCTCGCTGCTGGTGATCGTGGGCAACAGAGGGCCGCTGGCGATGGAGCGGCTCAAGCAGAAGAGCGTGCGGCTCTGCTGGGAGTTCATGTTCAGCCGCAGCAGTGCCGGTGGTGACGGCCAGCTGGCCCAGGGGCGGATCCTCGATCGCCTGGCCGCTCTGGTGGAGGCCGGCGAGATCCGCACCACCCTCAGGCGGACCCTCGGTCCGATCAGCGCCGCCAACCTGAGCGCCGCCCATGCCCTGCTGGCAGACGGCCACACCATCGGCAAGATCGCCCTGGAGGGTTGGCCCCAGCGCTAGAAGCGCCACAGCAGCCCAACCCCATGCCTATCCCCGCCGGCAGCCTGCTGGAGCTCACCCCCCAGGGCCTCTACTGCCCGGCGGCGCGCGCCTGGATCGACCCCTGGCGGCCGGTGCCCCGCGCCCTGATCACCCACGCCCACGCCGACCACGCCCGGCCCGGCTGCGGCGAGTACTGGGCGGTGGGCGCCAGCGAGGGGATCCTGCGCCAGCGGCTCGGCGCTGAGATCAACCTGATCCCCGCTGAATACGGCCAGCTGCACCGCATCGGCGACGCGCGGGTGTCGTTTCATTCGGCGGGCCATGTGCTCGGCAGCGCCCAGATCCGGCTGGAGGCCGGCGGCGAGAGCTGGCTGGTGAGCGGCGACTACAAGCGCTGCGCCGACCCCAGCTGCGCGCCCTTCGAGCCCGTTCAGGCCAACGTGTTCATCACGGAGGCCACCTTCGGGCTGCCGATCTATCGCTGGCAGCGTGGTGCCACGGTGGCGCGCGAGATTCTGCAGTGGTGGCAGGCGGCGCCGGAGCGGCCCTCGATCCTGTTCGCCTATGCCTTCGGCAAAGCCCAGCGGCTGCTGGCCGAGCTGGCGGCGATCGGCGTGGGCACGGGCGGCCAACCCGGCGGCGCAGGCAACGAGATCCTGCTGCACGGCGCCATTGAGGCGCTGATGCCGGCCTACCGGGAGGCGGGGGTGCGGCTGCCGCCCACCCGGCCGGCCAGCACTGTCGCCAAGGGCGAATCCCTGGCGGGGCGGCTGGTGATCGCGCCGCCTTCGGCCCACCGCTCGGTGTGGATGAAGCGCTTCAAGCTGCCGCAGACGGCCTTCGTGAGCGGCTGGATGGCCGTGCGCGGCGCCCGCCGCCGCCGCGGCTACGAGCGCGGCTTCGTGCTCTCCGACCACGCCGACTGGCCCGGCCTGATCCAGAGCGTGAAAGGCAGCGGCGCCCGCCAGGTGTACGTGACCCATGGCAACAGCCACGGCCTGGCCCGTTACCTGCGCGAGGTGGAGGGCATCAACGCCGAACCCCTGGAGGGGGACTTCCAGCGGCAGCGGAACGATGGTGGGGATTCGCCCGAGGACGCCGGGGCCAGCCGGGGGAATCAGGGAGACAGCGCGGAGGAGTCCTGAACCAGAGCCGAGCTGGCGAAGGCCGCTTCCGCCTGGAGCGCCTCGGCCTGGCGGCGCAACCCGCCATCGGCGAGAGCCGGAGTTGGCAGCCCTGTGAGCAGGATCAGGGCAAGGGCGAAGGCACGCACAGGTTGCGCAGCAAGGGAACCGCTAACCCTGGCACCTGCATCACAAACGCAATCACAGCAACCGAAAACGCAACAGGGCTGACGGGCTGGCTGGCTGTTTCTACGGTCCAGGCGTCGGGCCGTTTTCCCTCCATGCCTGAGCGCCTCCGCAGCCTGCTGCCGCTTCTGATCCTTGGCCTGAGCAGCGGGATGCCCGCTGCCGGTGCGGCGCCGAGACCCTCAGCCGAAACCCTTTACACCGGCGGCACGATCCTCACGATGTCGGGTGAACGGCCCACCACGGTGGAGGCCCTGGCGGTGGCAGGCGGCCGCATCGTGCACGCCGGCCCCCTGGCCTCTGCACCCCGCTCCGCCGCCACCAAGGTGGTGGATCTCCAGGGCAGAACCCTGCTGCCGGGTTTCATTGACACCCACGGCCACTTCATCTATTTCGGCAAGAACCTGATTGACGCCGATCTGTTCGGGGCCGGCTCGATCCCCGAGATCGTGCGACGCATGCGGGAGCAGGCCGCGAAGGTGGGGCCCGGCGAGTGGATCGTGGGCTTCGGCTTCTCCGCCAGCGCTCTGGAGCGCTATCCGAGCGTGGCTGAACTGGATGCGGTGTCGCCCGAGCGGCCGGTGATGGTGGTGGACAGCTCGGGCCATGCCGGCGCGATGAATTCAGCCGCCTTCCGCGCGGCCGGTATCAGCGCCGCCACACCGGATCCGGCGGGCGGCAAGTTCGAGCGGGGGCCGGACGGCCGCAGCCTGGCGGGCAAGGCCGAGGAGACGGCCCTCAACCTGGTGCGCGAGAAGCGGCCGGCCTTCACCGGCGCCACCGCCGACGCCGTGGCCACCCGCGCCAGCGCCCTGTGGGCCCGCTACGGCCAGACCACCGCCCAGGACTGCGGCATCGGCCTGGGCAGCGACGACATCGCCCTGGTGCGCAACGCCATCGACAAGCGGCTGCTCAGCCTCGACCTCTACATCTGCGCCAAGGATTCCAACGTGGAGGCCATGGCCAGCGCCGCCGCCCGGGTGGTGGCGGATTACGGCAAGCTCAACCCCAGGGGTGATGGCGACTTCCGGCGGCAGGAAGGGATCGTGAGCGAAGCGGCCGGCGGTACGGCCGAGGCCAGCGGCCGGTTGCTGCAGCTGCGGCCCGACCTCGACAAGCGCTATGTGAATCGCGTGCGCCTGGGCGGCATCAAGTTCTGGCTGGACGGCTCGATCCCCACAGCCTGGATGAGCCAGCCCTATGCGGTGAACCCGCCCGGCACCGAGCCGGGCTTCCGCGGCTACCAGCAGATCCCCGATGACGTGCTGGAGGCGGCTTTTGCCCGCTGGTGGCGCAGCGGCGTGCAGATCAACATGCACATGAACGGCGACGCGGCGGCCGAGCAGGCGCTGCGCGCCATCGTGAAGACGGTGGCCAGCCAGGGCATGGCCGACCACCGGCCCGTGTTCATCCACGCCAGCTACCTGCGGCCCGACCAGATCCAGCGCATGAAGGCGGTTGGTGCGGTGCCCAGCTTCCTCACCACCGGCCTGATCCCCGGCGGCGAAACCGTGGTGAAACTCTGGGGTGCGGAGCGGGCCGCCAGGGCTATGGCCGCCGCCACCATGGCCCGCAACGGCATCCCCTACACCTTCAGCCACGACGCGCCGGTGTCGCCCCAGCCGTGGGTACTGGCTTTGGTGGATGCCGGCGTGAACCGCCGCACTCCTTCAGGGTTGGTGATCGGCCCCGCCGAGCGGGTGAGCCCTTACCAGGCCCTGAGGGCGGTGACCGCCCACGCCGCCTGGCAGATCAAGGAGGAGCGCAGCAAGGGCACCCTGGAGGTGGGCAAGCTGGCCGACCTGGTGATCCTGGAGCGCAACCCGCTCTCGGTGGATCCGGCCACGATCAAGGACATCGCCGTGCTGGAGACGATCAAGGAGGGCCGCACGATCTTCCGGCGCGAGAGCGACGGCGCCCGCAGCCAGGCGATGGCCGGTGGCAGTTCCCTGCCCTGCCTGCACGACCACGACCATGGCGCGCCGCCTGCGCTCACCGCCAGCGCCCGGGGCACCCTGAACCTGCTGGTGCGGGCTGCGCAGCAATGACAACAGACGCCCTGGATCACCTTCCCCAGCCCAACTGCCTAGCGTGAAGGGTGATGGCAGAGCGGGTGTGTGACGATGACCTTCGTACTCGACGCCCCCCTGCGCCGCCGGCTCACGGGCACCAGCGGCGACGACCTGGTGCGGGGCAGCCGCCGCCGCCCGGCCCTCACGATCGGCCGTGGCGGCCAGCTGCACCTCAAAGGCGGCAACGACCGGGTGTTGGGCATCATCGGCGCCCCCGGTGAAGCCGGCATCGACCTCGATGAGGCCTGGATCCGCACAGGGGGCGGCACCGATGAACTGGTGGCAATCGGCGGGCTCGACGCCTACGACACCGCCATCAGCACAGGCAAGGGCGCTGACACGATCAGCGGCGAGGGCGACGCCAAGGCCATCAGTCTGCTTGGCTACCTGGACACCGGCTCCGGTGAGGATCTGATCGAGGCCCGGCGGGGCACCAGCCGCAGCCGTCCCTGGATTGGGCTCTACGTGACCTTGGGCAGCGTGGACACCGGCAAGGGCAACGACCGCATCGTGGCCTACGGCCGCCTGGCCGGACTGGTGCTCGACGATGGCGGACTGACAACCGGCAAGGGCAACGACACTGTGGATGTGCGCCACGGCGGCCTGGCCACCGGTTACGCGCCTGGCCCCCTGGACCTGGGGCCAGGCAACGATCGCTTCATCGGCTTTGCCGCCAACCCCAGCTCCTTGGGTTGGGGCACCCAGGAACCGGCCAGCGTGCGCGGCGGTCGCGGCTTCGACATCCTGGTGCTGCCACCTGGCCTCTACCAGATCCAGGGGGATGCCGTGATCGGAGCGCGCAACACCCTCATGGCGACAGGCTTTGCGCAACTGGAGGCCTTGGGCGGGGGGAGCAGGCCCTTTGCCGATGGGCTCTACCAGGTGGACAGCAGCACGATCACGTCGCTGGCCTGAGCGCTAAGGCTGCACCCAGGCCAGCAACCACTGACACAAACCCAATTCCGTACCAAAGACAACGTGCCGCATCACGGGACTGTCGCGAAGCTTCACACACTCGCAGGTGTTGTCGCATGCCCCTCGCTCGCCAGATCGAACTCCTGCCGCGCCAGGCCGCCATGGCCGGCGCCACCCTGTTCAGTGCCCCCCAGCCCAGCCACGAAACCCTGATCGCCGAGGTGAGCAGCGGCGCCCGCGGCGAACTGTTCTGCCACCGCCGCCAGACCGACCAGCTGATGGTGCTGCGCGGCGCCATCGACCTGATCGTGCTCCAGGCCGGCAGCCTGCGCCGCATCACCCTGCGGGAGGACGAACCCACGTGGGTACGGATTCCGCCCGGGGTGCCCCATGGCGCCATCAACGGCGGCCGCCAGCCGGCCGTGGTGGTGAACGCCGTGCTCCGCCACGGCCCCAGCGACCCGCGCGACTACCAGCCCCGGCCGATCCCGGCAGCGCTGGCGCCGGCCTGGGCCGAGTTGATGGCAGCCTGAACGTCCCATCTCCAGGCAGCATGGCC
>Ga0208086_1000196_pt1 | contig 17210 bp, 14 predicted proteins | sample LakMenEpi06Jul10_FD_150675 | JGI IMG/M metagenome (GOLD analysis project Ga0208086, IMG submission 150675) | Freshwater microbial communities from Lake Mendota, WI - 06JUL2010 deep hole epilimnion (SPAdes) | ecosystem: Environmental > Aquatic > Freshwater > Lake > Epilimnion/Euphotic zone ...
GCACCATCGAGATAAACCCGCGCTGCTTGAAAATCGACACCCGGAAACGAGCCAAGGTGCCGAAGGCAAATCCAAAGTCCGCCGAACCGACCTCCTGCAACTCCCGCTGGCATCGCTCCGGCGCAATCGATTTCATCAACTGCATCGTGTCGTCGGCTTCAAGCACCTTGGTCTCCAGCTTGCGCATCCGACCATGAAGCCGAAACACCGGCGGTTGCCCAACGACAATGTGGATGTCACTGGCCCCCTGCTTGACGGCCGCCTGGAGGAGCTTATCGATTAAGACTGTTGCCATAACGGTGATTCGATGAGAGTTTTGATAAGAGTGATACGTTGTTTTGGAACGGGATTGGGGTCAAGGCTTGCTCGGCCCCATGAGGCACTTGCGTTCCTCGATTCAGTTGTGCAGTTCTATTGTACTCAAGGCCAGGGCTAGCAATGGTTTAGGAACCGCAAAAAACCGAGCCGACCGCCGTGCTGGCGTAAGTCTAGTATGAGCCTAGCCTGGGGTTGGGGCCGGGGCCGCACCCTCGAGGATCTCCTTGGTCACCCTAGCAATCGCAATGTGCTCCTGCTCGGTCTTCTTGGCCGATCGGTAGACCTCGTCGAGCGTCGATATGCCGTTGATCACTTTTCTTAATCCATCGCAGTACAAGGTCGTCATTCCGCCGATAATCGCTTCGGTCCGCAGATCTGCCGACGATTTCGAGGCGAACATCATCTCCCGGATCCTGCCGTTGATGAGCATTAGCTCATAGATCCCGATCCGGCCCCTGTAGCCCTTCTTCTGGCAGTACGGGCAGCCTTTGCCCTTGGCGAACTTCGCATAGGGCAGGATTTCGGGTGGAAGTCCAGCTTCTTCGAGCAACGCTTCGCTCAGGGTCGTGCTGTACTTGCACCGGGTGCAAATCTTCCTGACCAACCGCTGCGCCAAGACCGCGATGACGGAACTTGCGACCATATACCCTGGCACCCCCATGTCCGTCATCCGTGTCACAGCACTGGGCGCATCGTTCGTATGTAGCGTACTGAATACTAAGTGTCCAGTTAGACTGGCTTGGATACCCATCTGAGCGGTCTCGGTATCTCGCATTTCACCGACGAGGATGATGTTGGGTGCCTGACGAAGCATGGCACGGATGATGCGAGCGAAATCCAGTCCGATGTTGTGCCGGACCTCGACCTGGTTGATCCCTGGCAGGTAGTACTCGACGGGATCCTCGGCCGTGATGATTTTGCGATCCGGGCGGTTCAAAGCGTTGAGCGCCGCATAGAGCGTCGTGGTCTTGCCCGAGCCGGTCGGGCCAGTCACCAAAAAGATACCATTAGGCCGCTTAATGAGCCCGGAGAAGTTCTTGAAGTCGCGGTCGCCGAGACCGAGTTGCTTGACCCCTACGCGGATGTTGTCGCGATCCAGGAGTCGCATAACGCAGGACTGTCCGTGGTTGGTCGGAATGATCGAGACGCGTAGATCGAGCTCTTTTTCCCCAACGGTGATTTTGATCCGGCCGTCCTGTGGGCGTCGCCGTTCGGCGATGTCGATCTTCGAGAGAATTTTGATCCGCGAAAGGATGGCTCCAAGCAATCGGCGAGGAGGGCTGTCGCGCTCGATCAACACACCGTCGACCCGGTAGCGGATCCGCACCCGATCCTCAAAAGGCTCGACGTGGATATCTGAGGCGCGAAGCTGCACGGCCTCTTGAATCATCAGGTGAACTAATTTCACCACTGGGGCCGAATCGTCTCCCTCGCCGTCCCCGTCCCCCATCCCGTCTTCTTCGGTGGTGGTAAAGTCGATCTGCGTGTCGGTGAACTCTTGGAGCATCGAGTCGGCGGACTCTTCGCCGACTTGACCGTAGTAACGGTTGATCGCTTCCTGGATCTGCTCCAAGGGTGCCAGGGCCGTTTCGACCTTGCGGTTTAGGATGAAGCGAAGCTTTTCGATCGTCTCGATATCGAACGGGTCGGCCACCAGCACCTTGATTGTGTCGTCTTCGTCGGAGACCGGAATGATTTTGTTTTCGCGGGCTACCGATTCGGGAACCAGTTCGATGACTTGGTCGGGAATCCGGATCGCCTGCAAATCGACGTATTCAAAGTGATGGAATTCCGCGAGTGCCTGGGTGACCTCTTCGCCCGTGGCGTAACCGAGGCTTGTGAGCATCGCCCCGATTTGCTTGTCTTCTTTCCTGGCAAACGATCTGGCTTCGTTGAGTTGCTCTAGGGAAATGATCCCCCGTGAGAGAAGTAAATCGGTGTAATCCCGCGCGGGTCCAGGCATAGAGAAGTCTCCGATGAGAGCCGAGAAGACGAGTATCAGGTATTAGGCTTACCAATTTCATCGAAATAACTCCACCAAAAGAGATCGATGGAGTTGTTCGACTAACCCATCTCAGTATACTCGACGCCCCTTTGAGCCAACAAACACCAAACCGGTGATGCGGATACGTTTTCCATGAAAAATCCGGTCGAGTGCAACGGCAAAGCCCAACCAAGCCTACCTGGCCATGGGCAGTTAGGCTCCCAAAAACCGGGTCCTTTTGCCATCGGCTTGGCGCTTCTGATCCTCTATGTGGTCTGGGGGTCGACGTATCTGGCCATCCGCGTCTCGGTCAATACCTTCCCTCCGTTGTTGATGGGCTCGACGCGCTTTGCGCTTGCCGGTGCGATCTTGCTTGTCTTCTTGCAGGCCTTGCGCGGGGTGCGATTGACCTTCCGGCAGTGCATCGACAATTCGATCGGAGGTTTTTTTATGCTCCTGGCGGGCAACGGGCTGGTCTGCTGGGCCGTCGAGGAGATCCCTTCGGGCGTCGCGACGCTGATTGTCGCTCTCAACCCCTTATTCTTTGTTGCGGCCGAATCGCTTATGGGGGCTTGGGGTGCTTATAAGCAGAGCAAGGTCCAGGAGAATCTGGGCCTGGGCCGAGCGTCGAGCCCATACGCAGCCTTCCTCGACCATCTTCCCAAAGGCTGGACTCAGCTTGGGCTCGTCGTCGGCTTCCTAGGGTTATGCATCCTGGTGGCTCCCTCGTTCTTGGAGCCTAGCCAAGCCCAATGGAGTATGGCCCGGATCTTGGCCCTGGTCGGGGCTTGTTTGTGCTGGACGATCGGCTCGATGTACATCCGCCATGTTCGCCAGGCGGCTGATCCCATGGACGGCGCGGGGGTTCAAATGCTTTCCGGTTCGGTTTTCTTGTTCGTGGCCAGTTACCTGCTCGGTGAATGGAGTGGATTTACTTGGGCGCAAATCGCCCCGGAAGCTTGGTGGGCCTGGACCTACTTGGTCCTAGCTGGTTCCCTGGTCGGCTATACCTCCTTTGTCTGGCTCATGAAACATGCCTCGCCGACGCTCGTTAGCACGTATGGATACATCAATCCGATGATCGCCGTGTTCCTGGGGTGGTGGGTCTTGGGTGAGCAAGTTGGCCCTCGCATGCTGATCGCTTCGGCTACCATCATCGCAGGGGTCGTGATGATTTCGTGGTCCAAGCGATAGCCAACACCGAATTAACCCTGGTGGATCGAAGACAAAAAGACTATCATCTGGCGGGTTTAATTCAGCTTGATCCAATCACAAGCAGGGGAAGATCGCAGGTGAGTGACCAGGGCAAACGCGGGTTCTTGGCATTGGAAGACGGAACGGTCTACGAGGGCGTATCGATCGGTGCCGATGGCGAGAAAGACGGCGAAGTCGTCTTCAATACCTCGCTTACGGGCTACCAAGAGATCCTGACCGATCCGAGCTACCGTGGCCAAATCGTCACCATGACGTATCCGATGATCGGAAACGTCGGGATCAACCGTCAGGATTGCGAGTCCTCGAAGTCTCACGTCGCCGGCTTCATCGTGCGCGAGAGCAGTCGCATCTCTAGCAACTACCGCTCCGAAGAGTCCCTCTCGCATTACTTGATCCAGCAATCGATCGTCGCGATTGCCGATATCGACACACGTGCCCTTGTCCGCCGTATCCGCGATCGCGGTGCACAGCGCGGGATTCTCTCGACGATCGACTTCGATCGCGATTCGCTCGTGGCGAAAGCTCGCAAAAGCCCAGGTCTAGTCGGCAGGGACTTGGTCCGAGAGGTCGTCCCCGAGGCGGTCCGCGAATGGACCGAGACACTGCACGATCTGGCCAACACTTCGGCCAGTCCCGCAGCAGAATCAGGCTTTCATGTCGTCTGCCTCGATTACGGCATGAAGTGGAACATCGCACGGCATCTTGCCAACCAAGGCAACCGCGTGACGATCCTTCCAGGAACCGCATCGGCCGATGAAGTCCTCGCTTTGGATCCCGACGGAGTGTTCTTGAGCAACGGGCCCGGGGACCCCGAACCCCTCGACTATGCCCAGCAGACCATCCGAGGCGTGCTCGGCAAAAAACCGGTCTTCGGAATCTGCCTCGGACACCAACTCCTATCGCTCGCTAGCGGGGCCAAGACCTTTAAACTCAAATTCGGTCATCGCGGTGCCAACCAACCGGTCCTCCAATGCGGAACCGGACGCGTCGAAATCACTTCGCAAAACCACGGCTTTGCCGTCGAAGAGTCGTCACTGCCGGATTGCTTGGAAATCACCCACCGGAACCTCAACGACAATACCATCGCCGGAGTTCGACACAAACAACTTCCCGCCTTTAGCGTTCAATACCACCCCGAGGCCTCGGCTGGTCCTCACGACAGCGCCTACCTGTTCGATACCTTCCAACGGATGATGCACCAACACTCCCAACGCTAATGATGCTCGCCAAACGCGTTATTCCTTGTTTGGATGTTCATGCCGGTCGCGTCGTCAAAGGGACCAACTTCGTCCAGCTCCGCGATGCAGGGGACCCGGTCGAAATCGCCGCTCGCTACGAACTCGAAGGAGCCGACGAACTGGTCTTCCTCGATATCACTGCAAGCCACGAGCAACGCTCGATCATGATCGATGTGGTCCGACGCACGGCAGACCAAGTCTTCATGCCTCTGACCGTCGGAGGCGGAATTCGGACCGTCGACGATATCCGCGATTTGTTGCAAGCCGGATGCGATAAAGTATCCCTCAACTCGATCGCCTGCAAAAACCCAGACTTCATCCGCCAAGCTTCCGAACGATTCGGAGCCCAGTGCATCGTCGTGAACATGGATCCCCGCAGGGTCATCAGAGACGGCAAAGAGTTTTGGGAAGTCTTCATCCACGGCGGGCGTACCCCCACGGGCATCGAAGTCGTCGAATGGGCCCAAAGAGTCGAAGAACTCGGCGCCGGGGAAATCGTCGTAACGAGCATGGATCGCGATGGAACCAAAGACGGCTACGATCTTCCCATTACCCAAGCCGTCTCTAAGGCCGTCTCGATCCCCGTGGTCGCCAGCGGCGGGGCAGGCAACCCACAGCACATGGTCGATGCAATCCTCTTGGCCCAAGCCGACGCGGTCCTGGCCGCAAGCATCTTCCATTTCGGCCAGTACACCATCGCACAAACCAAGAACCTTATGGCCGCCAACGGGATCCCCGTACGACTCGCTTAAACCCATCGAATCCCATCGAACCCCTGGAATCGGATTTCCAATGGCAATCTCATGGGCATCTTCCCTGAAAACGCTCAACCCTTGCTAAAATCAAGGTGACAGCAAGCGACCGATGAGTCAAAATAAACGAGGCTTGTCCTCGGTACCAAAGTCATTTGACACCCTTATCCCAAATTGCCATGTCCATCTCAGAAGCTCCCCGCTCGGCTCCCTCCAAGGCGTCCACTCAGGACGAACTTGCCGCTTCCCTCTTGGTGACCAAACAAGAACTCGAGGTCGACAAACTTTTCAAAGCCTGCGTCAAACTCGAAGGTAGCGACTTGCACCTGAAAGTCGGCTCCTCGCCGATCGTTCGCGTCAAAGGGGATTTGAAGCCCCTGAATCGCCCCCCGATCGAAGTCGAAGAAATGGTCCGACTTCTGATCCCCATGCTCAACGATCGAAACCGCCGAATCTTCGAAGAAGAAGGGGGAGCTGACTTCTCCTACATCGTCAATGTCGATGGCGAGAACTGGCGATTCCGCGTCAACATGCTCAAGCAACTCGGTCGCCCCGGCCTCGTCGCCCGGCGAATCAATAACTTCATCCCGAACTTCGAAGGCCTCTTCCTACCTCCGGTCCTTGAGGAGCTCTGCAAGTACGATCAGGGCATGGTGCTTCTTGCTGGTGTGACTGGATCCGGAAAAAGTACGACCATCGCCTCGATGCTCAATTGGATCAACCGCAATTACAGAAAGCACATCCTGACGCTCGAAGACCCCATCGAGTTCGTCTACGTCGAAGACAAATGCTTGATCAATCAACGCGAAGTCGGTGCTGACGTCAAAGACTTCAGCATCGCCATGAAACACGCCGTGCGCGAGGACCCAGACATCATCCTTGTCGGTGAAATGCGCGACGAAGAGACCTTTATGACCGCAATCCATGCGGCCGAGACGGGGCACTTGGTCTTCGGTACCATCCACGCCTCCTCGGCTCCTTCGACCATCGGCCGGATCTTGGACCTGTTCCCCGAAGAATTGCACAAAGCGATCCGAAACGCGATTGCCTTCAATATGAAAGGCATCGTCGCACAGAAACTTCTTCGGTCGATTCGCCAAGGCGTCTCGCGCGTCCCGACCTGCGAAATCATGACCTTTACTCCTATGATCCGAAAACTCCTCCTGGAGGAAAAGGATCAAAAGCTCGCCGATGCGATCCGAATTGGTGCGGCCGAAGGGATGCAAGACTTCACCATGAGCCTCAAGCAACTCATCGACGATGGACTCATCGATCGACCCACGGCCTTCGAAGTCGCTCCGAACCCCGAAGCGCTCAAGATGGCCCTCAAGGGGATCAATGTCAGCCAACCGGGTATCATCTAAAACGGGGCTCGATCCACACGCCAAATCCTCCGTTGCTCAGCTTTTTGCCTCCTCAACTTATCTCTACCTACCAGCGACCAACCATCCATGATTTTCGGGAAAAAGAAGAAAACCGACGACAAGAAAGAAGCCTCCGGAGAAATCCAAGTCCCTAACTTGGAAATCAAAGCCGCCGGGGTCCCGAAGGAAGAAGCCGTCGGTCTGCTGATCGCCTGCCGACAACTCCCAGGATACCCACTCGCAGTGACGCTCCTGGCCAACGCGATCAACACGCGAGCCGATCGGATCCTCATCGATTTTTCCGCCCAGGGTGCGGTCCCTAGATACCGCGTCGACGGAATTTGGGAAGCGCTCCCGGCCATGGATCGCCCCACGGCCGATGCACTTTTGGTCGTTTGGAAAAAAGTACTAGGGCTCAACCCCGCCGAACGCAAAGCCCGCCAAGACGGCAAGTTCGCCACCAACTTCCGAGACATCGATTGGGTGATCTCCTTCATGAGTACCGGCGTGCCCTCGGGCGAACGGGTCCTCTTTACCATCGAACGCAAAAAACCGCTTCTCAAAACGCTCGCCGATCTGGGCATGCGCGATTCGGTCCAAGAAACCTTCAAAGGGCTCATGAACGGCGACAAAGGGATGGTCGTCATCAGCGCTCCTCCGACCCACGGACTGCCAACGACCTGGCGTCTGGCCCTGGATAACGCCGACAAATTCGTCCGTGACTGGGTCCTGATCGACAACAAGAAAAACCAAGATCCCGAAATCATCAACGTCACCGAATTCTTCTACGAAGACGGCGGAGATTCACCCGAAGCAGTCTTTGAGAAAGTCCGCTTGAAACAACCCGATGTCTTCGTGCTGCCCTCGCTGATCAGCCCCCAGATCGTCGAAGCCGTCCTGCACCAAATCCACAAAGAACAAAAACACTCCGTGACCCGTATTGTCGCCAACGATGCGATCGACGCGGTGAGTCAAATTCTCAAAGGAAACCCCAAGCATGCCAAAGCCATCCTCGGGGTCATGCAGGGTGTCTTGAACCAACGTCTCATCCGGCGATTGTGCGAGTCCTGCAAACAGTCCTACCAACCCACCCCCCAGCTCCTCCAAAAACTCAACCTGCCGGCTGGCCGTGTCCCCAAACTCTACAAGCCAACGATCCCTCCCCCACCCGAACAACGAGTCGACGCCAAAGGAAACCCCATCGAAATCGAAATCTGCAAACGGTGCAACGGACGTGGGTACTTCGGACGAATGGCCCTCTTCGAACTCTTGATCATCAACGACAAAATGCGACAAGCCATCGCACAGCTTTTGGATAAACCCGACGAACTCAGAAAATTCGCCAAACAGAACGGGCATTCTGGGTTCCTCGAAGAAGGGATCCTGGCCTGTGCTCTCGGGCAAACAAGCCTTGAAGAAGTCCAACGCATCCTCCAGTCCAAATAGATTTCGCACCGAATAGGCTTTTTGTCCCCTCAGGAATTCACCCATGCTCCTCCGTGTATCGATCGCTCGGTTCCTAGTGCTTTGCCTTGCCCTCGGAGCAATCCAAGCCCAGCACAAAGCCCAAGCCCAACAGACCGGGACCAAACGCAGCCTCTTTGCTGCCGACTATCAAAAGAAAATCGCTGCCGTTCTCGATGCCGATAACAAGCCTAAATGGAAATTGCCCATCGGCGATATCCACGATGCACAACCCCTTGCCGACGGACGATGGCTCACCCAAACCTCCTTCGGAAATGTCGTCGAGCTCGATGCCGACGGCAAAGAAATCTGGCGTTTCGATGCAGGCAAAACCGATGCAGGCGGCCCGATCGAAATCCACGCATTTCGCCGACTACCCAACGGCTTGACCATGATCGCCCAAAGCGGAGCGGCTAGGATCATCGAAGTCGATCGCGATAAAAAAATCGTTCACTCGATTCCCCTTTCTGTGCCTAACCCCGATCCACACCGCGATACCAGACTCGTTCGTCCTACCCCCAACGGAAACTACATCGTCGCCCACGAAGCTCTCGGATTGGCTCGCGAATACGACCGTACAGGCAAAATCGTCTGGGAATACAACGTCGGATCCAAACTCTATTCCGTGGTGCGACTTGCAAACGGAAACACTCTCATCGGTACCGGTGATGGCCACCGAGTCATCGAAGTCGACCCCAGCAAGCAGATCGTATGGGAACTCAAACAAGGGGATATCCCAGGTGTAACCCTCGCCTGGATCACCATGGTCGAACGACTTGAAAATGGAAACACTTGGATCGTCAATTGCCATGCGGGTCCCGATAACCCGCAAATCCTAGAGGTCACCCCCGATAAAAAACTCGCTTGGAGTTTCAAAGATTTCGAACGCTTCGGAAACGCACTTCCGGTGGCCGTTCCTCTGACCCCCTGATCCTTGCCTCCCTTGGCTCTGGCGATCCGCTAGCCGAAACCTCCACCGCACGTAACGCCCTGATATCAACGATAGCATCGGTATGAATCCTACTACGACCGCAACCCTGCAACGCCTCCAGAACAACATCGGCTCGGTCGTACTGGGCAAGCAGGAGGTCATCCGAAAGGTCCTCATCGCCCTGCTTGCTGGCGAACATATCCTGCTCGAAGACGTCCCTGGGGTCGGGAAAACTCTCGTGGCCAAAGCCCTCGCCAAAAGCGTCGATGGACGCTTTACCCGCGTGCAGTTTACCCCCGATCTACTCCCGAGCGATATCGTCGGGAGCAGCATCTATCACGACGGCGAGTTCAAGTTCAGTCAAGGACCGATCTTTGCCAATGTCGTCCTGGGGGACGAAATCAACCGAGCCCCACCCCGCACCCAAAGCGCCCTGCTCGAAGCCATGAGCGAACGCCAAGCGAGTATCGATGGAACCACCTATCCGATGCCCGATCCATTCATGGTCATCGCTACCCAAAACCCCTTCGAGTTCGAAGGCACCTACGTGTTGCCCGAAAGCCAACTCGACCGCTTCCTCATGCGCATCGACCTAGGTTATCCGGCTCGCGAAGCCGAACGCAATGTCCTGCGATCCCACCGCGCTGGCGAGCCGGTCGATACCCTCGCTGCGGTTGCCAAGTTGACCGAAATCAAAAACATCCAATTGCAAGTTCGCGAGATCCGCTTCGAGGACTCGCTTGTCGATTACCTCCAAGACATCGTCGATCGGACTCGTCAGAGCAACGATCTGCAAGTGGGCGTCAGCACCCGAGGAGCATTGGCCTTCTATCGCGCCGCCCAAGCAAGCGCCCTTCTTCAAGAACGTGATTATGTCGTCCCCGATGACATCAAGGAGCTTGCGGTCAGCGTTTTGTCTCACCGGGTCATGCCCCGGGGCTTCGCGGCAGGAAGCGAACGTGTCGCCGTCGAATCGATGATCCAACGTTGCCTCGAATCGGTCCTGGTTCCGGTTTAATCCACCATGAGCTCCATCAAATCGCTCGTGGCCGCTCCTGTTTCCAAACTCCGCGAGCTGGCTGGTCGACTGCTCGGAACCTACCGAGCTTTCCGACACTCGAACAACCCGGTCTACACTAGGCTTACTCGCGAAGGCTGGCAATTCTGGTTCATGATCGCCTTTATCCTTCTGGGAGCCTCGCTGCGAAACGCGAACCTACTGGTTATCCTGGCCGGCGCGCTGATCGGGATGATCTGGATTCAATGGCGCGTTTGCACCCGGACCCTGGCAAACCTGTCTGTTGCAAGACGCTTGCCTAGGACCATCCAAGCCCGACGCCCCTTCGAAATCGAACTCAATGTTAAAAATCCCAAAGGCTGGCTCGGAGCTTGGCTAGTTCTGGTCCAAGACCGCTTGGTCTACGCACCAATGCAAAAGTCGATCCACAGCGCCTCGCAGGCAATCCAATTGCTCTTCCTGTCGATCCCCCCGAAGTCCACCCGTTCCCAGCGCTACCAGTGCATCGCTCAACGCCGAGGACGTTATCAATGGCTCGGTTTGGAAATCACCACACGCTTCCCGCTCGGTCTGATGCGAGCGTTCCTCCAGCAAAAATCCCCAGAGTATCTGACCGTCCAACCAGCCATCGGAAAACTCTCCCCGAATTGGAGCGAACTGTTTCGCAAACGGGATTCAGGCAATCGCCAACGCCAAGTCCGTGCGCTGAGCGACGAAGGGGATTTCTTCGGGCTCCGAGCCTACCGCCCAGGAGATTCCAAACGCTGGATCCATTGGCGATCCTCCGCCCGGCGCGATGAACTGGTCGTCAAACAATTCCAACAACCCGAGAATCAAGAACTGGTGATCCTGCTCGATCTTTTCGAACCGATCACAAACGACGAGCTCGTCAAAAAAGAACTCGCAAGCATCGAAAACTCTGCCGTCGAGTTCGTCGCCACCTTGGTCCACCAAATCACCTCGAGCAACGTCGGGTCGGTGACCGTTGCGATCAGCGATGCGACCCCTACCCTCGCCTCGCGTGTCGCTGCGAAATCCCAAGCCTACTTTCTGCAAGACCGACTCGCCACAGCCCATGGTCGCTCGGTTTCGTCCCTCGGAGAAACACTGACCCTCCTGGAACGCGAACATCGAACCGTCGACCATCTCTTGGTGATCAGCACCCGAGCCATGCCAGAGCACTTCGACGACTCCCAAAAAGCTTCCCAAGAGACCTTAGGTACCTCGCACGCCTTCTGGAGATCGATCCGTTGGATCGATGTGCGGGGATTGGAAGCCAGTCGCTACTTTACCCCCGCTCCTTGAAGCCCCCAGACCGAAGTACCCGGAGCTTTACTTGGACTTGGCCGAACCACCCACGGACCGCAGTTGCTCGATCCGAGATCGGTACTGGTTCGAAAGCTCTATTTGGCCTAGCTCTTGATATGCCTGTGCGATTTTCTCAAGCGTCGGTAGAGAGTTTTGAGAGCTCCGCAACGAGACTTCAAACTCCGCAATCGCCTCGGTCCAACGACGCTGCTTGAAAAACACCATCCCAAGTGTGTCCCTGTACGAGGCAGACGACGGTAGCAATTCGACCGCCCGTTTGGCATGCGACTGCGCCTGTTCGAAGTGCTCGGGCAAGACCGTCGCTTGATCGATCAATAACCAAGCCAAGTTGTTCATTGCGGGATGAAACTTCGGATCCTTCTGGACGATCTGTCCGAGCGCTTCGATCGCCAAACCGAATTGCTTGTCGACAAGCAAAAGATTCGACTTGGCAAACATCAGTTCCGATGAGAACTCGGGTGCATCGAGCAGCGAGTCGATTTTGCTCCGTACCATCGGAGCGATAGCCCGGACCCTCACGTCGGCACACAGTTGGGATAAGCCCTCGTAGACCAAGCGATTCTTTGGATTCCATTCCAGAGCGCTCTGCAGATACTCCCACTGTGGCTCGATAGGCCCCTGGAGGTTTCGGTTTTTTTGGAACTTCATCAGATAGACTTCGCACAAGCCTTCACGAAAACGTTCATCCGGAGTCAGTTTCCAACCGTTGCTCATGATCTCAATCGCCGAATCGAACTCACCGAGTCTTCCCAGTGCCGTCGCATAGCGAATCCGAGCCTCGATGTCGGCCGGATTGAGACTCACGAGTTTCTCAAAAGCACCTGCGGCTCGGCCAAGCGCATTGCGAGCTGAGTTCAAATCGCCTCTTGCAAGCAGCACCTCGGCCAGCGCAAACCAATAATCCGGAGCGACATTCGCTAATTTCGAAAGTTCGCTAGTCGCTAGATTTATCTTTCCTGTCGCTAAGTAGAAATCGCTGCGCGTTCGCTGCAAAGCTTCGTCTTCGATCCCCAACGATTGCTGAACATGCCAACCTAACGATTCAAGCTCTCCTGGGTCGACTGGCCTTTGACTCAAAATCCTCGATTGGGCAAGCGCCCGCAAACGATGCGCAGGGGCGTACCCTTGGGAATCCCCAGGTGCCAAGTCATCCAACAGGCGATCGGATTGCGCTGTGCAAATCTCGGAATCCAATTCCGACAATCGACAAGCCAACTCAAAGCGATCCTCAGAGCCAAAAATCGAACTGTCCGATACGATCCGTTGACCAAGCCTCGCGATTTGGATCTCTTGGGTGCCTCCGGCAAACCCATCCAAACGCTCCCGATAGCGTTTTTGAACCCCGGAGGACGAAGCTGCCCCTAGTATCCCAATACCAAGGACGCCCAGGCCTGCGAGCATCGCAGGAATCGACCTTTTGAAATACTTCCGACGCTGCTCGACCCAAGCCGGCATCGGCATGTCCGGATCGCGCAATAACCAGTGCTCATAGAAATATACGAACGGTTCAGCACACTGCTGAGCAATTCTCAAGAAGAAGTTTACGAGCCAACGAAGAACAATCATCGCAAAGGACGACCGATCCTCAAACGGATCGATACCAATTAGAGTCAAGGGAAAAGCTGCGACCAGAGGCCAGCAGCGGGCCATCATCAGCCGTGTCGATTATAGTTCGTTACAGCTACAATACGTAAGTGACGTGTTCCGCAGAATTCCAAAACCCTCGTTCAACAGGAGCCACCCATGGCCAGAGATACACTGTTTTTGCTCAAAGAAGACTTCGCCGACGGGCAAGGTGCCCCCTACTACTGTCCGGATTGCGCCCAAATCACGGGTGTGATGGCCTATTTTCCAAAACTCCGACACCAACTCGATGTCCGCTACGTCGATTTCGCCAAGCCTCGCAAAGAGATTGTTGCAATCCTCTCCGAGCAGCACCAAGGCTGTCCGGTCCTGATCCTCGACCAACCCCCAGCCATGGACGCACTGGCCTACGTAACCGGCCAAGTCAACGGCAAGAGCTTCATCGCCGGTGCCAAAGCGATCGGGAATTATTGGGCCTACACGCACGGAGTCTCACGCCCACACTAACGGCCTGACCTCGCAAGTGGCTTACTCTCCAAGTGGCTTACTCGCCAAAGCAAGCCACGGTCCCTTTGTCCGTCACCGCTAGGATCTTTCCTTCGCCGATCGCGAAGGAGGCGAGCAACTGGCCCGAGAGCTGGTAGCTCCAAGCTTCCGTGCCGTCGGCGGTGTCGAAAGCGTACAAGTTGCCGTCCAATCCGCCGACCCAAACCCGTGAGTCGCAAATGACCGGCGATGCGTCACAACGCTTCCGCACAAGGGCCTCCCAGACCATTTTGCCTTCGCCTAGCTCGATTGCCAGGACCCGGCGATTGCGAGTCGTCAGGATCGCTAATTGACTCGCCCCTAGAATCGCAGGACTGGATCGTATTTCCTGCGCTCGCTCCGCATCGGAGAAAGCCCACTTCTTCTGACCGCTCGAAACATCGTAGGCCAGTACTTGGCCCGATTGCGTCGGGACGATCGCCAACGAACCGTGCATCGCTGGAGTCGAACCGCTTGGGCCATCGAGCGACAACCCTTCCCCTTGCGCCTCGCCAAGCTTCAAATCGATTTTGTGAAGCCGTCCGTCACAGCCTCCCAAAAGTGCAAAGTGTTCCCAGATCGTTGGTGCCGAACGGAGTTGGTCGCCCGTGGAATACTCCCAAGCTTTCGAGCCATCTTGAAGCTTGAAAGCAAACAGCACACCCGCCTCGCTGCTGATGAGAACCAAGTCCTGATAAAAATTCGCTCCGCCCGCCATGGCCTGCATCGCGTCGGCTTCCCAAAGGACCTTGCCGTCCTCTGCAGACAAACAATAGATTCGGCCATCGTAATCCCCAAGAACCAGCTTGCCGTCTCGATAAGCCAACGAAGCGACGAAGCCGTTTTTGAACGATTGCTTCCATACTTGCGAGCCATCTGCAAGGTTCAGGCAGTAGACGTTTCCTTCGACATCGGCAAGCCAACACTTCCCATCGAAGATCACCGGTGTCCCTTCAAAACCAGACTTGTCCCAGGACTTCTCCCAAAGAAGCTTAGGGGATTTCGGTAGCTTGCCCGAAACAAAGCCACTCGAGCCCGAGTCGGCTCGGCTCAAGGTCCACTCTTGCGACTGCGCTGGACTCAAGACCGATAGCACTACTAAGCCAACCAGGAATAAGCAGCTTAGGATCGGCCTGGACCGCCGGGACGATGGGTTGGACACGACTGGAAAAAAAAGGTGTTTTGAGATCATGGATCAAGCGTCACGGACAAATAAAAAATGGACCCGAGAGAAGAGACTCTCGCGTCCATTGTAGTGCCTAGGCTCAAGCGTGGGAACTTTGTTTGAGCCTAGAGTTGCTCCGGGTACCCTAATGAAAGGGGAGCGAACTTACTGCTTTCCTTGGGAAGCCGTTACCGCTTCCATCACACGTTCCAGGTTGAAACTACCTGGCTTTTGGCGAGGAGGGAACTCGCGGAAGCTCTGAAGCCAATTGCCCACGTAGCCCGCTGCTGGGGCGATCATGAACATGTGCTCAAGGTACCAGCGTTGGTAGTCCATCCCGATGTCCTGAGCAAGCTCGAATGGATCCATTCGAAGATTGACCAGTGTCGGGGCGCGGAGGACTTCGAATGGCTCTTGCCATACGTGCATTCCGTGGGCTTTTTGAACCAGAAAGGTCGCTTTCCAGTTGCCGTAACGAAGGGCAGCAACACTTCCGTCATCGGTCCAGTAGATGAACTCTTTGCGAGGCCAAGGAGCTTGGCCCTTAAGGGCCGGGGCCAAGTCGTATCCATCGAGGTGGACCTTGTACTCCCGATCGCCGATCTTGCGACCCTTGAGCAAGTCCTCTTTGACCGACTTGTCACCCGCAGCAGTCACGAGCGTCGTGAGCATGTCTTCGTGAGCACCGATGTCATTGACCACGGTGCCGGGTTTGATCACACCAGGCCATCGGATCATGCAAGGAACTCGGTAACCGCCCTCCCATTGGGTGTTCTTTTCACCGCGAAACATCGTGGTACCACCATCGGGCCAGGTGAAGGCTTCGGCACCGTTGTCGGTCGAATACATGACGATCGTGTTTTCGTCCAATCCGAGTTCTTTGAGTTTGTCGAGAATAATCCCGACTTGGCGATCGTGCTCGACCATACCGTCTGCGTAGATACCCAAACCGGTTTTTCCAGCAACCCCTTCTTTGAGGTGGGTGAAGATATGCATCTTCGTCGAGTTCCACCACAGGAAAAACGGCTTGTTGGACTTCTTGGCGCGCTCCATGAAATCGATCGCTTTGGTGTTGACCTCTTCATCGATCGTTTCCATCCGCTTCTTTGTCAGCGGACCGGTGTCTTCGATGCGGCCATCGGCAAAACTGTGCATCACACCGCGAGGGCCAAATTTCTTTTTGAATTCTGGATCCTTTGGATAATCGGGATGCTCGGGCTCTTCCTCGGCGTTGAGGTGATAGAGGTTTCCGTAAAACTCATCAAAACCGTGGGCTGTCGGGAGCATTTCATCCCGATCGCCCAGGTGGTTCTTGCCAAACTGGCCCGTGACATAGCCTTGTGCCTTGAGCAAGGTCGCAATCGTTGGATCTTCCTTGCGCATCCCTTCGGGGGCACCTGGAAGTCCCACTTTGGTCAGACCGGTGCGGATCGGCGATTGACCTGTGATGAAAGCGGCCCGGCCAGCGGTGCAGCTTTGTTGACCGTACCAATCGGTAAACAGTGCGCCTTCTTTGCCGATGCGATCGATGTTCGGGGTTTTGTAGCCCATCATCCCATGGTTGTAGGCACCGACGTTGAACTGGCCGATGTCATCACCCCAGATGACCAAAATATTGGGTTTTGCCTGCTGCGCTCGGACCGGTGTGGCCAAGCTACCCAGGACGCAGCATGCGGCCGCCATCCAAAGGAATAAGTTTGCTACGGACTTCATGGAGTGGATCCCTGCCTAGCGTAGAAAAAACGAGAAATCGGGAGCTAACTGGAGCAAGTGCTCCGATGTGAGCATACCGGACGTATGGATAAGTATCTAAAAAACCCCACCGATAGCAACCGGGCAGGGCAATTCTACTCTAGGGCAAAATGGCCCAAGGCCTCCGTGGTCCGATGGATTGGGGGCAATCGCCCAGTGCAGAGGAGAAGAAGGGAACGCAAAGGTGCAAAGGCGCAAGGACGCAAAGGGAAGGCGGAGAAGGCAGAGGAGAAGAAGGGAACGCAAAGGTGCAAAGGCGCAAGGACGCAAAGGGAAGGCGGAAAATCAGAAGAGGGGAAGGGGGGGGAATGCAGGAGGGAAGGAAGAGTAAAGGGCAGGGACTCTAAGGCTACTGACGGTCTTTTTTTAAAGATTACTTCCGGCTCTGAACTCCATCCCCTGAATCTACCTTGCCGTTCTTTTCTTCTTTGCGTCCTTGCGCCTTTGCACCTTTGCGTTCTCTTCTTCTCTTCTTCTCTTCTCCCTACGCGACCTTGCTATTACTCCAGGCCGTTGACGATCTCGCTCCCTGCGCGGGTGGTGATCGCTTGGTAGATCCCCAGGTCGATCG
>Ga0208086_1000197_pt1 | contig 17189 bp, 14 predicted proteins | sample LakMenEpi06Jul10_FD_150675 | JGI IMG/M metagenome (GOLD analysis project Ga0208086, IMG submission 150675) | Freshwater microbial communities from Lake Mendota, WI - 06JUL2010 deep hole epilimnion (SPAdes) | ecosystem: Environmental > Aquatic > Freshwater > Lake > Epilimnion/Euphotic zone ...
GACGAACTTGGGATCCGTGGATTCCGGCAGCTGGTCGCAGCATTGCCGGATGATCCTCGCGAGGCAATCCCCGACCTGCTGGCCAGGCTGGCTATTCCCGAGCCGCACATCGAACGATTTCTGCTGGCAGAACTCTTTTCGGTCGCCGGCTGGGCCTCGTTTATTCGCTATCTCGCCTGGCATGCCGAGGAACCACCATCGGTTGCTGACGACCTGACGGGGCTGCTGGCTATCCGACTGGCCTGTGACGTGGCCTTGGCCGAATCGAGTGGTTCGACAGACCTGCCCGAGGGGCTGGTGCCGACAGCTCCCGAGCCGCCCGACCCTCTACCGGCTGTGCTGGCACGCTACCTGATGCAGGTTGCCGGTGAGGTCAGCCATCGCCGCAGCCTGCTGGCCGACATTGCCACGGACAAGCAGCCGGCGGCGACCAGACGGCCCACGGTGCAGATGGTCTTCTGCATCGATGTTCGCAGCGAGGTGTTGCGACGCCATCTCGAGGGCCAGAGCAAGCTGGTCGAAACCTGTGGGTTTGCCGGATTCTTCGGGATGCCGCTGGAGTTTGTTCGCCTGGGCACCGCGTTCGGCGCCGCTCATTGCCCGGTGCTGCTGCAGCCGACTTTTCCAGTCTTTGAGCGGCTGCTGGGAGCATCGGGAGAGCGGGTCGCGGCGGCCATCGACCACCGGAAGCTGCTCAGGAAGGGCCGCAAGCTCTGGAAGGGCTTTCAGTCGTCAGCGATCTCCTGCTACAGCTTTGTGGAGTCGCTGGGGCTCGCCTATCTGCCGAAGCTTCTCACCGACTCGATTGGCGTCACGCGGCCCGTGGCCGATCCGCGAAACGACGGCCTCTCGCGCGACGAGCAGCGACGGCTCGGCCCCGACCTGGATGGCTCGGATGATCCCCTCCCGCTTGAGCAGCGGATTGGTCTGGCCGAAGGCATGCTGCGAAACCTCGGGCTCACCGATCGGTTTGCGAGGATCGTCGCCATCTGCGGCCATGCCGCCTCCATGGTCAACAATCCCTACCGTGCGGGCTACGACTGCGGCGCCTGTGGTGGCCATTCCGGCGAGCCAAACGCTCGCGTTGCCGCCGCCATTCTCAATGACATTCAGGTCCGTGCGGCACTGGCCGAGCGGGGCATCGCGATTCCTGCCGACACCTGGTTCGTGGCCGCCGTGCACCGGACCACGACCGATGAGATTGAGTTTTTTGGTCCGACGGGTTGTCCTGTCACGCACCGCGACGAGTTTCGGGACATCCTTGCCTGGACTGCCGCCGCTGGGAAGGCAACGCGGCTTGAAAGGAGCAGGCGGCTGGGGAACGCCACCGATGAGTCGGTGCTCTTCCGGGCCCGCGACTGGGCGGAGGTTCGGCCCGAATGGGGTCTGGCGGGCAATGCCGCCTTCGTCATTGCCGACCGCAGCCGAACGATAGGGCTCAACCTCGGTGGCCGCTGTTTCCTCCACGAGTACTGCTCGGCGAAAGACCCCGAGGGAAAGGTGCTCGAGCTGATCATGACCGCCCCGCTGGTCGTGACCAGCTGGATCGGGCTGCAGTATTTTGCCTCCGCCGTCGACAACAAGGCCTTCGGCAGCGGAAGCAAAGTCATTCATGACGTGGTGGGTCAGTTCGGCGTCCTCGAGGGGAACGGTGGGGACCTGCGGGTTGGCCTCCCCTGGCAGGCGGTTCACGATGGCACCAAACTGCAGCATGAGCCACTGCGGCTCACCGTCATCATCGATGCCAGCCGGGAACGCGTAGCCGCCATCCTCGATCGGCACTCCGGCGTGAGGGATCTCGTCACCCACAACTGGCTTCGGCTCGTGGTCGAGGATGCAGGTGCGTGCTACCGCTGGACGCCTACGGCTGGCTGGCAGTTGCTCGAACTGCGATAGTCCCCCCATTTCTCGATCCAGATTGGATGCTTGATCGCCGTTGCCGGAGATTTGGGCGCCGCAGCAGAGTTCCCATCGCAGCCCTGAAATCCGGACGATCGAAGCAGGACCAGTCTCCGATTCTGCAGCGGACATGCTCCATGGCGCGGGCGTTCAAGTCACCACCCGAGCCAACCCCAAAACCAGCCCCCCGGACCCGGCTTCTCCGGCTCGTCCCGCTTTTTTTCACGCTGCTTTCGGAACTCCCACGGCGGCTCCGGCGACCGGTCGGCCCACAACCCTGCCCGGGCCCGCCGGGCCCGGGCCTCCGCTGCGGCGAGTCGTTTGTCGTGGCTGAAGTTCGTGGCATGCCAAGCTGAGCCCTCGCGCACCAGTTCCTCACCGACATCGCGTCCGCCGATGATCGCTTGCCCCACGACGCGGCCGTAGAGATCCCGACGGCTCGTGACGATCTCGACGGTCTTTCCGAACACCTTGTCGGAAAGCGCTCGCTTGGCGACACGTCCGAACGGCTGGCCCAATTCGGGCGCATCGATTCCCTCGAGCCGGACCTTGATCTGCTCCCTGCCGCTCGTCAGGCCGGTGAGCGTGTCACCGTCATGAACGCCCACGACCGACACCTCGATCCGCTCCACGGACCGACGAGCCCGCCGTTGTTTCGCGTCGTCACGGGTACAACTGCATCCTGCAACCATGAGCGCGGCAAACGCCATGCCGACCACCACCAGCCGCCTCCAACGGCAACCGGAGCCGCTCGCCCCGGCTTCAGGAGTGACTGTCATCTGCATGGAAGCGCGTCGCGCGTGGAAGACCGGCAGAGCCAGCGAGTGGATCCGGGAAAGGTCCGACTGTGGAGATCGGCTGGCAGGGTACCCCAGTGAGCCGCCCGCTGACCTCGCCCCCCCGCAGCCCGTGCTCGGCCTCCGAGCCGTGCCCTTCCAAAACAAGTCTAGCCGATCCTTCCGGGCCGAAATGCGATCGATGGCCGACCTTCACTTGCCTCTCTCGATCGCGCGCCTATCATTCGCCACCCGGGGTCGCTGAGACCTCTTCGCCTGGACAGTCGATCTGCTTCCGGGCTACCTGATGCACACCTTGCTTCCGTTTACGTCTGTTCCACTACACTTCCGAGGAATGATTCATGTCCTGCAAGCGTCTCTTCTCGATCGTCACGACCCTCTGTCTGACGCTCGTCACGGCTTCGTTCGCCGCCGCCGGTGACATCGTCGACACCGCCGTCTCGGCGGGCACATTCAAGACCCTGGCGGCCGCGCTCGGTGCTGCTGAACTCGTCGACACGCTCAAGGGGAAGGGTCCCTTTACCGTCTTCGCACCGAGCGACGAGGCCTTCGCCAAGCTGCCCAAGGGCACCGTTGAAGACCTCCTGAAGCCCGAGAACAAGGAAAAGCTGAAGGCCGTGCTGCTCCTCCACGTCGTCCCGGGTTCCGTGCTCGCCGCCGACGTCGTCAAGCTCAAGGAAGCCAAGACCGCCGGTGGCAAGACCGTGAAGATCACCACCGATGGCGGTGTGAAGGTGGGCACCGACAAGGGGATGTCGAAGGTCGTGAAGACCGACATCAAGGCCGACAATGGCGTGATCCACGTGATCGACGCGGTCATCCTTCCCTGATCGGTTCCCACTTATCCTTTCTGCCGATACCGAGACCCCGCGGGAGTGAAACTCCCGCGGGGTTTTGTTTTTATGTCGCCGCAGCGCTGCCCGACGGCCCCCGTCGGTTCGGAATGTTTCCCGAGCCAGAGGAATCTCGGGCATTCCCGCGCCCGCATGGAGATCACGACTGGTCACGGACTACGATACCCGCCTCCCGGCACATGACGGTCTGACGAACGTGTTCTGCCAGAGGCCGGCTTCCATGCCCGAAACCAACGCCGGCCACCGAACCGCCGCAGCCGCTGCCATCCTCGCCACAGCCTTGTTCGTCTCGCTGCTCGTCGCCGCGCATCGCCTCAAGCCGGAACTCGACCCTGCCCTGTGCTTCATCAGTGAACTCGCCATTGGGCGGCATGGCTGGGTGATGCAGTCGGCGTTCCTCATGCTCGCTGCATCGAACATCGCCTTGCTGCTGGCGATTCAACCGTGGTTACGAAGCATCTGGGCAAGGGGCGGAGCGGTCCTGTTTCTCATCGGCACGATCGGTGTGGTGCTGGGTGGACTGTTCGTCACCGATCCGATCAACACGCTTCCGGAGGCTCAAACGACGAGCGGCAGGCTCCACAACCTCGGTGGCGGTCTTGGCCTGCTCGGCTTTCTCGGCACTCTCGTCTTCAGCGTGAGCCTGATTCGCAGCACCCCGTGGCGACCGGTCCGGATGGCAGTCTTCATCGCCACCACGATCCTCGTCCTCGGCTTTCTCCACGCGTTCGTGTCGATCTCCACCATTGCCGCCCGTCACGGGGGCGTCTTCGGCCCGGACACTCCGGTGGGTTGGCCGAATCGTATCGGTATCCTCTCCGGATGCCTGTGGATCGTGATCGTGGCTTGGCAGGCAGCCCGTCTCGAACCTCCGGAACCCTCGAGCGATCGCTCACGAAGCCCGACACCGATCAATCGCCCCCCGGTTTGATCGCCACCGACTCCACCTCCAGACGGAACTTCCCCGGCTGCTTGTCGCTGAGCATGAAGCCGAGGCCGTTGATGTCACCAGGCTTCACCGGCCCCATTCCCCGCACTTCCCTGCCGAATGAGGTGGGAATGAGCGAGTCGAGCGGGATCACCACCTCGGTCGACTCGCCGTCGGTGGTGGGAAGGGCCGCGCGCCAGGAAAAGGCCATCCGGGCGTTCTTGGTGTAGGCATTGAGCATGTATTCGCGACCGTCCCCTTTGACCCGCACGACGAGGCTGTCGCCCGATCGAAGGCCGAAGTCGGCAGGCTTCGTCCGCACCGATGTGAATCCTCCGTTGTTCTCGAGCGAAAGCGTCCCGAAGAACTCGAGCGTCCCCTCGGCGGTGACCCGGAATCGACCGTCGGAGACCCCTCCCATGACGCCGTCGTTGACCGCCTGCCAGCGCTGAGCCGCCCCAGGAGCGGAAAAGTCAAACAGTGATCTCACGTTTTCCCCGGCAACGACCTGACCGACCAGCGCAAACACGGCCATGACGCGACACCATCCCATGATCGGCCTCCTGACTGAAAACCTGGTCGAACCCTGACACGAAAGAATACCGCCGCCGGGCCGGCGAGCACCGGCTCAGGCCGCTTCTGTCCAGGCCGGCATTTCCCCACCAGCGCACGCCACCGAAAGGGCAGATCATCAAAGGCCCCGATCATCCGAGGCCGGTCGTGGGGCGCCGCCGTCCATGCCACCAGGCTACGGCGATCAGGAAGAACGGGCCCGTGAGGAGCACCGTCCCCACCCCCATCATCATGGCGATCGCCGGCGGCGCATCGAAGCGGCCGCGGCCGGCGAGCGTCTGCAGCATGGCATAGGTGAGCATGAGAACGCTCCCCGCGATGGCGGCCGTCACGAGCCGCTGCCGCGCGCGGAGCGCGAGCCCCGCGCGCCGCGCACCCCAGGCAAGCATCGGCAACCACTGCATCGCGTGGATCACGGCGCCATGGGGGAACTTCGCCACCCCAGCCGTACCAACCACCTCCGGCCGGAGTCCGCGAGCCACCTGCAGATCGCCATGCACGCTTCCCCAGATGCCCAAGCCGCACGAGACGAGCAGCAGCACCATCCCCCACCGCGCGGCAACGAGCATGTCGGGGGCGAGATCGGTAGGCGCACGAAAGAGACGGAGCGTGAGATCGGCCGCCACGAGCGTGACCAGGAGAATGAGCACCCCCATCGTGTCGTAGAGGAGGGAATCGAACAGCGTGGCCCGGTTGAAGTGGCTCCCCACGCCCCGCCAGCACTGCAGGTCGATCATCGCTACCTCGAGCACGAGCGCCCAAGCCGTGAAGGTGGCGAGCGGGCCATCCCATCGCCGCTGCGGGAGCGTCGACCACACCCACCCCAGCGACAGACTCGTCAGGCCGGTGGAGATACCGAACAGGATCGGCTTCCGCCAGCTCACGGGCCCCTCCCAAGCTCCACCACGAATCGCCCACACAATCATGTGCAAGAGCCCCGAGGCGACCAGCACGCAGCCGACCTGGGCCAGCAGACGAGCCCGGGGGTCGACCCACCATTTCGTCGGTGCTTCGGCAGACACAGCCGCGAGAGACTCGCCGTCGGGCGACGCGTGCTCGGGGGTCACGGTCGGTGGGAGTGGTCTGTCCATGCGTCGCAATACCGCTGCCCGACTCCTCACAGGTCTTCTGATGGCGAGCGGCACGGCTCGCCATCGTCGGTCGGGGTGTCGGGAGAAGGGTGCTCGTCTCCGACCGACGAACAGACGAGCACCGCGAGGAGCCCGCAGATCAGCGCCACGACGCCAAAGGCAACCCATTCGTTCATCGTCGCATTCTACGACCGCACGGTACGCTCCGCCCATGGGGACCTTCGCCCACGGGCCCCTTGTTGCCCAGACAGGCTCCCCACGGCGAAGATCATCGCCGGGGGCAGGTCACGCACCGAGCCCCGACCGAGGCCGCAGTCCCCCGCCCCAACGATTCCCTCTCAGCACCCAACGCCCATGAACTTCGTCCGAACCCTTCGACGACCCCTTGCCATCCTCATTCTCTTGCTGCTCGCAGGCGGGAAGCCGACCGGGGCCGACGAGCCCTCGGCCTGGAAGAAGCACGTCATCAATCACCGTTCGCCTTTCGAGGCCGTCGGTGTCGCAGACTTCAATGCCGATGGCAGGCCCGATGTCTTCTCCGGCGATTCCTGGTACGCGGCGCCGGACTGGACGCGGCACAAGGTGCGCGATGTTCCGCCGGGAACCAACCCTCACTACCACGAGGACTTCGCCGACGCGCCGCTCGATGTCAACGGCGACGGCAGGACCGACATCGTCACCTGTGCGTATTTCAGCCGGCGGATCGGCTGGGCCGAGCAGCCCGCCGACCCGACGGCGCCCTGGAGCGAACATACGATCGACACCCCGGGCTCGATGGAGACGGCGTACCTGGTCGATCTTTACGGAGACCAAACGCCGGTGCTCGTTCCCAACGTCGGCGGGCAAGTGCTGCTCTACGAGCTCGTCTCCCGATCGCCCACCGTCGAATGGACGACCCGCACGCTCGCCCCCGAAGGCGCCGGCCATGGAGTCGGCCATGGCGACGTGAACCGGGACGGCCGCCTCGATCTCATCACACCGCAGGGGTGGTACGAACAACCGGCCCAACGCACCGCCGCATGGGCCTTCCATCCAGACTTCCAACTCGGCACCGCGAGCATCGGAATCCTCGGCCACGATTTCGACGGCGATGGCGACACCGATGTCGTCTGGGGGATGGGGCACGACTTCGGCCTTCACTGGCTGAAGCAATCGACCGATGCGGAGGGGAAGCGTGCGTGGACGAAGGAGGCAATCGACACGACCTTCTCCCAGGTCCACACACTTCATACGGCCGACTTCGATGGCGACGGCGCGATGGACTTCGTCACCGGCAAGCGGGTCTACGCCCATGCGAGCGAACCGGGCGCCACGGCCGAGCCATGCCTGTTCGTTTACACCTACGACCGCGCGGCCTCGACGTGGAAAAAGGAGACCGTTCATCGGGGCGATCCGGCGCCCCACGCGCCGCTCGATCCGGAGAAGCGCGATGCCATGAAGGACTTCCGCGCGGGCTCAGCCGGCACGGGCCTGCAGATGGCGATCCACGATCTCGACGGCGACGGAGATCCCGATATCGTCGCCCCCGGCAAATCTGGTCTCTACTGGTTCGAAAATCCCAGGATCGACACGCCATGAAGCCCTCCGCGATCACGAACCTCCGTGGCAAGCTTGCCCGCGAAGAGCCGGTGCTCGGGCTGTGGGTCACGCTCGAATCGACGGCGATCACCGAGATGGCGGTGGCGCTCGGGCTCGACTGGGTGGTGATCGATGCCGAACACGGACAACTCGATTGGAAGGAGATCGCCGACCACATCCGGGCCACGGTCCGCAGCGAGACCGTGGCGCTCGTCCGGCTGGCGGAACTCGATCGCGGCCTCGTCAAACGATCGCTCGACCTCGGCGCCGACGGCATCGTGATCCCATGGATCGAGACTGCCGAACAGCTCTCCCGGGCGGTGTCGTTCGCCCGCTACCCACCGGAAGGGGAACGGGGCATCGGCGCCGAGCGGGCCACCGGCTGGGGCCAATGCCTGCGCGAGCATACCGGCGAGGCCAACGAGCATGTCCTCGTCGTGCCGATCCTCGAATCGATCGCGGCGGTCAGCGAGGTGCCGAAGATGTGCCGGGTCGACGGCGTGGAGCTGTTTTGGTTCGGCCCGGCCGACTTCTCCTCCACGGCCGGCTTCCGCGGCGAATGGGAGGGCCCCGGAGTCGCCGAGCAGATCCTCGCGATGAAGGACCGTATCCGCGATTCGGGCCGGCACTGCGGCGTGATCGCCACGAGCGACGACAACCTCCGCGAACGGCTCGGGCAGGGGTTCCGCGCCATCGGCGTCGGCACCGATACCGCGATGTTCGCCCGGGCGCTCAAAAGCACGCTTGCCTCCGTTGATCGCGATCAGCCGATCCGCGCCTCGCTCGCTCCCGAAACGCGAAAGCCGGGCACCGTCGCCAGTCCCCTTCCGAGGCCACCGGAGACGATGCGCCCGGACCGCCCGGAACACCTCTGCGCGGTGGGCCGAGGCGAGGTCATCGAGATCGCGCCCGGGGTCCGCTTCGAGTGCCTCGTCGGCCGTCACAACGGGGCCCGTCATCTCACCACCGGCATCGTGACCTTCGCCCCCGGGGCCGTCCTCCCCTCCCACACGCACCCCTTCTCCGAATCAGTGACGCTCCTCGAAGGGGCTCTGAGCGCGGAGGTCGAGGGGAGGCGCTACCGGCTTGCGAGGCTCGACAACATCGTCATTCCCCCCGGCAGGGCCCACCTGGTGACCAATCCCTCCCCCTCCGCCCCGGCGACGGTCCACGTGGCGATGGCCAGCGGCACCCCGACCCGGTCTCTCGTCGCCGAGAGTTTCGCGATGAGCATCATGCCGGACGACTCCTGTGGCCTCGAGCGTGCCGAGCGCGTCACCCGGTTCGCCACCGCCAAGCGCGGTTCGGCGGGTCCGAACACCGTCTTCATCGACGGCTTCAACAGCGACCTGATGCCGGGGATCGAGATGAGTGGCGGCTACGGGCTTTTCCAGCCCGGTGGCCGCCTCCCGGCGCACGTGCACGATTTCGACGAATCGATCTGCATCGTTTCCGGCACCGCGACGTGCGTCGTGGAGGGGAGGCGGTATTCGATGAGTGACCGTGCCACAGCCCTGCAGCCCCGCGGCCGCGTCCATTATTTCGTCAATGAATCGGAGCGGCCGATGGAGATGCTCTGGGTGTATGCCGGCCCCGTGCCGGAACGGATCATCGTCGCCGAGGCCTGCGCGACCCCGGAAGGAGACCCGTGGCGATGACATTCCCCGCGCCGTTCAGGGTGTCTCTGACAGCCGACTTCTTCGAGTCCGACGGCCGGCCGAAGTACCGTGACATCGGTCTCGACAGGCTCGCGGACGCCTCCCGATTCGCGGTCGGCCGGTTCGGGGACCACCCCCCCGAGATCGGCCCGGAACAGCTTGCCGGTGTCAACGGAGTCGTCGTCCTCACGCCGCGCGTGACGGCGCGGAGCCTCGAGCGGAGCGACGATCTGCTCGTCGTCGCCCGGTTCGGCGTCGGCTACGACAGCGTCGATGTCCCCGCATGCACCGCCGCCGACGTCGTGCTGTGCATCGCGGCAGGTGCGGTCGACCGCCCGGTGGCGGAGGCGACGGTGGGATGGATGCTCGCGTTGACGCACAATCTCCTGGTGAAGGACACCCTCGTCCGCCAGGCGCGGTGGAACGACCGCAGCCGGTTCATGGGCTGCGAGCTGCGCGAGCGGACTCTCGGCGTGATCGGTTTCGGCGGGATCGGACGGGCGCTCGTCAAGCTCCTCGCCGGGTTCGGAATGCATCCTCCCCTCGTCCACGATCCCTTCGCCCCTGCGGCACGGGTGGAGGAGCATGGGGCCCGGAGCGTGAGCCTCGACGAGCTCCTGACCGGGGCCGATTTCGTCTCGATCCACTGCCCGCTCACGGCTGAAACGCGCAACCTCATCGGTGCCCGCGAGCTGTCGCTCATGAAGCCCGATGCCTACCTCATCAACACGGCCCGCGGGGGGATCGTCGACGAGGCCGCCCTCGCCGCGGCGCTCGCCGGGCGGCGGATCGCCGGGGCAGCCCTCGACTGCTTCGCCGATGAGCCACTCACCGCGGCGCCCGTGTTCGCCGACTTCGACAACGTCCTCCTCGCGCCGCACTGCATCGCCTGGACCGACGAGATGTTTCGCGACATCGGCCGCACCGCCTGCCAATCGATCGTCGATTTGGCGGGCGGGAACCGGCCGCGGGGCGTGGTGAACCCGGAGGTTTTCAGTCGCCCCGGTTTCGTCGAGAAGTGGCGTCGGCTGTCGGCCCGTGGCTCATGATTTCAGCGTGACCCGATGCCCGATCCCATTCCGCGAGGAGTTTTCTCATGACATCGCTGCTGTCCGCATGGAAGGTCCCCGCGGTACTGCTGTTCGCCACCTGGGCGACGTGGAGCGCTGCGCTGTCCGCCCAGGCCGACGAACCGATCGTCCCCCCCGGGCATGTGCCAGCGAAGATCTTCGAGTCGAAGGTACTCACCGAAGGCGTGGCGGTAGCGCCCGATGGGCAGGTCTACTTCAGCGAGATCACCTTCTCCCATCGCTCCCGGGACGACCAGGGAACGATCGAGGCTGGGTTCATCTGGCACTACGATCCGGAAACCGGCAAGGCGAGGATCTTCCGCTCGCCGAGCGGAATGTCCAACGGAATCAAGTTCGATGCGGCAGGCAACATGGTCGTCGCCGAGGGGGCGGACTTCGGTGGGCGACGGGTGACACGCACCGACATGGCCACGGGAAAGGCGAGGATCATCGCCGGGCTCTACGACGGTCAGCCGCTCAACTCTCCAAATGACATCACGATCGACGTGAAGGGGCGGATCTATTTCAGCGACCCCCGCTACGCCGGCCACGAGCCGATCGATCAGCCACTCGAGGCGGTCTACCGGATCGACACCGATGGCTCGATTCATCGGATCATCACCGATGCCGGGAAGCCCAACGGCGTCTGCATCTCCCCCGATCAGAAGACCCTCTACGTCGTCAGCAACGACAACGGCGGAACAGCGATCGGCCGGTTCGCCGCTGCCGACGGCGAGGGGACGATCCCGCTCCGCAAGGGGCTGATGGCCCTGCTGGCCTACGATCTGCACGACGATGGCACGGCTACTTTCCGCAAGACGCTCGTCGACTACGCCCCCTTCGACGGCCCGGACGGGCTGGTGGTCGACACCGAGGGGAATCTGTACGTCGCCGTCCGCGCCGAGAACCGCCCTGGCATCTGCGTCTATTCTCCGGAGGGGAAGGAACTCGCCTACATCCCTACCGAGGTGCCGACGAATGTCGGCTTCGGCAGGGGCAAGGATGCCTCGCTCCTCTACATCACGGCCGGGGCGAGCCTGTACTCGATCCGCCTGAACCGCGAGGGCTACCACCTGCCGGCAGCCCAGTAGGTTCTGGCTCTTCCACCGCGGCCCCAGGGATGACATCGATACAATCGGCCACGATTGGGTCCACCTCTCCCTTCATGACGTCGAGCGACTTTTGCTGTCGGTGGCCCGTGAGCCCTCACTCCGCAGCCCGGCTTGCCATCCTCCCGAGGATTCCCTTGACGATGACCGACAACAGCGAACCGGGCCGATAGTCGGCCGAGGCCATGTGGTCGATGCGGTCCTCGGCGATCAGCCGTTCGAGGTGCCCCTGCGAGAGGCGCTCGTCGAACTTCTCCGGATCGAACACCGCCACTGCCTGTCCCCCCTTCTCCCGGACGAGCTTCATCGACGGGATATCGGTGTCGCCGTCCCCGAGAAACACCATCCGCTCGAACGGGACGCGTCGCTCCTGCTTGCGCATCCAGAGGTTGATCGTCGAGTTGTCCCAGACGTTGTCGATTCCCTTGTTGATCCGGAAGAGATACTGCGTCTTCGTGGTGTAATTGATCGCCGACGCCGGCCAGACGGCCCGCCCCGCCTCGTCATAGGCATACGACGAGGCAAACACCTTCCTGAACCGGCCGTGGATGGAGAGCCCCTCGATCATCTCGAGGAGCCCCGACGAGACCACGAAGTGTTCGATCTCGACGCCGACACCCTGTCCGTAGGCGCCGATGTCGTCAAACCATCCCTCCACGCCGGCGAACAGCGGCGTGCGGGCCCCATGATCACGGAGCAGCCCGCGCGTCACCTCCACCCCCGCCCGATCGGCGGCGGTGAGCAACATCCGCATGTAGGTGAGGACCTGATCGCTGTCGTGGCGCTCGGCCTCGCGGCGGCATGCTTCCCAGAAGCCCTCGACGTCGCTCACGCCCACGCTCGGTAGGAAACTGTGCTCGGGGAGGTTGCGCGGGGCGAGCGTGCCGTCGAAGTCGTAGACGAGGGCGACCCGGATCGGGGCCATCCCCGTCTGCCGGGCGGAGCTCGTCGTCGTCATCCTGCTTCTCCCGATCTCAGGGCGATGAAATCCTGCCGTGGGTTATACGCCCCGTGGCCACTCCCGGGGGATTGCTGTTCCCGGCCGATGGAGATGCCGGCACTTTCGGACTCCCAAAACGACGACGCTCCCCGGAGCCATGGCGGCACCGGGGAGCGTCGGTGAAAAACAGTCGTCGACGAGGTCAGGGAAGGAGAACCGAGTCGATCACATGGATCAGACCGTTCTTGGCCGGGATGTCGGTCTTCACGACCGTCGCCGAACCCGCGGCCGTTCCCACCTTCACACCATCGGCCGTGTCGATCGAAAGCTTGCCACCGCCAGCCGTCGTGGCTTCCTTGAGCTTGACGACATCTGCCGCGGCGACTTTCCCGGGAACGACATGGAGCAGGAGGATGTCGCGGAGCTTGTCCTTGTTCTCCGGCTTGAGAAGTTCCTCGACGGTGCCTGGGGGGAGCTTTGCGAAGGCGTCATCGGTGGGAGCGAAGACCGTGAACGGGCCATCCCCCTTGAGCGTGCCAACGAGATCGGCCGCACCGAGCGCGGCGGCCAGCGTCTTGAACGAGCCTGCGGCGACCGCCGTATCGACGATGTCGGGCAATGCCGGCTTCGTCACCGCCTTGGTGACCACCGGGGCCGACGTAACGACCGGCGCCGAAGTCACCACCGTGGACGATTCATGGACAACGGCCGAAGACTCCGACACCACCACCTGCTCCTGAGCAGGATGCCGGGAAGACACCACCGGGGACTGGACCACGGTGCCACCGTGGTACGAAGGAGCCGGCGCCACATGCCGGTTCGTCGGCTGGGAATAGGAGCGACGGCTCTGCATCACCCGGCCACGACTCTTCGGGCAATCCCCCGCCGAAGCGATCGACGAAAGGGAGACAGAGGCCACTGTCACAACGATGACCAACGAGACGATTCGACGCATCGGATGCTCCGAGAAGAAGGTTTTTGCCGGTGAATAGGTTAATTGTAGCGCGATCCCCACCGGCGACCAGTGCCTTCCCCCCAGAAGAGCCCCTGGGCAATCCCGGTTTGCTACAGGCTCCGACGGCGAGGGGTCAGGAGTGCTTTTTCAAACGCATTTCGGGCACCTTCGCGAGCCGAAAGACGAACACTTCCTCGCCGGTCGTGGTGCTGATGTCGTGATGCATGCTGATGCAGGGGCAGCCGCAGGAGGCTTGGATCATTTGATCCAACATTTCCCGACACGACTCGACGAGATGCGACCGCAATCCCTTGAACAGTTCGCGTCCCTTCCCGGGAACGACCGTCTCGAAGAGACGCTGTTCGGCGACCGTGAGCACCCCCTCGACGCGCACGAGCACCATGTCGGTGACGAGATGGGCGTGGATCGACTTCGGCCCCCGTCCGATGAACGACAGCATGAAATCGGACATTCCGACGGACACCGCCGCCTCGATCTCGCCCTGGGTCTTCATCTTTCGCTCCAGCGTGCTCCGCGGGGCCGCCCGCGTGCCGGCAGCGACATCCTCCCCTGACATGGAGGCAGCAGGTGGCCGCCACCCATCGACGTCGGTCGTCGATTTCAACGGAGTGTCCTCCAGTTGGGCGCGGAAGCGACGGCTCCTCGGAAGCCGTTCGCGCGACAAACCCAACATGAATCGAAGTCGCCCCTGACAGCGCTTCGATTTGCCTACCATAGCCCGGCGGGGCTGCCTCCACAATCAGCGGGCGGAACGATTCCGCGGATTTCCATACAGCGGTGTTGAAGTGCGCGTCGTGAGTGGCTTGCTATGATTCTTTCCTGCGGCCAAGGATTCTCCGATGGCCTCATCCATTCCCACCGAGGGCCATCTCTTGTCAGCCGCCTCGCCGAACGTTCCCAAGGAACTGGCCCAGATCGCCCTCTCCATGCAGGCGGAGCGGACAGGACACTCCCCGAAGGCGGTCACGGTCGTCGCCAGCGACGAGACGGTCGTCGTCACGCTCCACGAGGCCCTCACGCCGGCGGAGAAAATCCTCGCCCGCAGCACGGCCGGGGCGGCGCAGGTCGAGGGCTACCACCGGGCCCTGTTCGCTGTTTCCTGCGACCAACTGCGTTCGGAGATCCAGCGGCTCACAGGCCGAAAGGTGAAGGAATCCGCCGTCGTCGTCGAACCAGCCACCGGGGCGATCGTCCATGCCTTCACGAGTGGCACGATCGTGCAGATCTTCCAACTCGAGCCCCGAGAACCGGGCACGGCGTCGGTCTGAAGGCCGGCCGGAGCGTCAGCCGACGAGTTCGGCGATCGGCCGTCCGTGGTCGACGAGTGCCGTCGGCCGCCCGGAGAGATCGGGAATCGTGACCCGTGCGGCGTCGATACCGAGATGGTGGTAGACGGTCGCGAGGAAGTCCTGGGCGGTGCAGCGACGCTCCACCACCTGCTCTCCGCGTTTGTCGGTGGCTCCGATGACCCGCCCCGGCTCGATTCCCCCGCCCACCCAGATGTTCGAGAATGCCTGCGGCCAATGGTCGCGGCCGGGCTGGATCGTGCCCGCCGGACCGCTGGCATTCCCCGCGCCGGTGCTCGGGCCGTAGCTGATCTTCGGCGTGCGCCCGAACTCCCCGGTGACCACGACGAGCACACGATCGGCAAGCCCGCGGTCGTGGATGTCCTCGATGAGGGCCGCGACGGCGTTGTCGTAGGCCGCCGCCCTGAAACGGAGCGCCTCGAAGACATGGTGGTCGACGGCATGGTCGTCCCACACACCGGTTCGGCCGCACAACGGCCCGCTCAGTTCCGTGGTGACGATGTCGACCCCGGCCTCCACCAATCGCCGAGCCATCAGCAGTTGCTGCCCCCAGGCGTTGCGCCCGTAGCGGTCGCGGGTGGCGTCATCCTCGCGGCTCAGGTCGAAGGCATGCCTGGCATCGCGGCTGGTGAGGAGCTCGAGGGCCTGTGCCTCGAAGGCATCGAGGGCCTCCATCTCCAGTCGCCTGCCGAGCGAACGCTCGAGTGAGTCGAATCGCCCCCGAAGACCGACACGGCGACGGAGTCGCTGCTCCTCGGCCGCGCTGCCGAGGCCGAGATTCGGGACGGTGAACGACGGCGCGCTCGGATCGCCGGCGACGACGAACGGCTGCCAGGCATCGCCGAGGTAGGCGGGGCCGTTGTAGCCGAGCGGCGGATTGATGCCGACATAGCGCGGCAGCGGGTTCGACCGCGGTCCGCGTTCGGAGATCAGCCGATTGGAGACGCACATCCAATCCGGAAGCCGCGGCTTGGGCTTGTCTTGGGTGTCCATGTCGCCGGAGAGCATCTGCATCGATCCGGCCGGATGCCCGCCGGCCGTCTGCGACATCGAACGGAGCACCGTGAACCGGTCGGCGATCGCCGCCTGGCGTGGAAGGAGTTCCGTAAATCGCAGGCCCGGCACCTTGGTGGCGATGGTCTGAAAGGGGCCACGGTAGTCGATCGTCGCCTCGGGCTTGGGGTCGTAGGTGTCGACATGCGAGCACCCACCAGGCTGCCAGACCATGATCACCGCTTTCGGAGCCGCCGTACCGGCCCCCCGGGGAGTCTCGGCACGGAGCCGGAGCATGCCGGGGAGCGACAGCCCGCCGAGGGTCGAAAGCCCGAATTGCAGGAAGGCCCTCCGCGGGCCGAGACGACCGGCGTGCCGGAATGACCCCATGGCGGATTGACCGAACGGCGTCGTCATCGTTCCCCCGGTCGCTGGATCCTGGTGATCCCCACCCCGAGGGTATCGTACGTCGCCGCGTCGCAGGTGAGAACAACCACCTGCAGGCCCCGTTCCGCACCGAGATCGAGCACCCGCTGGAGCCCGCGGAGCCGCTCCGGATCGGCGTTCACGAAGGCATCGTCAAAGACCACCGGCAGGCATCGATCGTGGTCCTCGGCAAGGATCTCGGCCATTGCCAGCCGCAGTGCTGCCCCGACCTGTTCGCGTGTCCCGCCCGATAGCGTGTCGAAGCCGAAGGGCACGGCACCATCGGCCGGCCGGACGAGCGATACCGCGCCGATCTCGTCCCCTTCGAGGTCGATCGACACCTCCGCCCCCGGCCCGAAGAGCCGCTGGAGATAGTCGCCGACCCTTGCTTTGAGGGGCTCGATGAATCGATCCTCGACGGCCTGCTTCCCCTCGCGGAACAGCTCGAGAAGCAGTCTGGCAGCCTGCGCCTCGCGGTCGAGCCGGGCATGCGTCGCCTCCGCCCGAGCCGAGCGGGCCACGGCCCTGGCCCGGTCCTCGGCCGGATCGGAGGTGCCCGCGGCGTGGAACATGGCAAGCGCCAGTTGCCGCTGGATCTCCGCCTGCCGCATCTCCTCCTGCCGCTCGTCGAGCGACTTCTGGAAGCGGCTCTGATCCCGATCGAGGGTCTCCGGCTGGAGCGTCGCCCGCTGCCGCTCGTGCACCGCGAGGCGATCCTCCGCAGCCTTGCGGGCTGCCGAGCGGGAGCTGAGTTCGTCGACGCGATCCTCGCCGACCTTCTCGACGATCGCCTGGCGACGCGTCCGCAGTCCGGCGAGAATCTCCTGCGACGCTCGGATCGATCCGGCGATCCGGGCGTGCTCCGCGGCGGCACCATCGGCGAGCTTCTTGGCCACGTCGAACTCCGTGGTCGCAGTCCCCAGTGCCGCAGCCAACCGATGGACCTCGTCGTCGGCCGCCCGACGCATGGCGATCGCTGCCTCCAACCCC
>Ga0208086_1000199_pt1 | contig 17160 bp, 14 predicted proteins | sample LakMenEpi06Jul10_FD_150675 | JGI IMG/M metagenome (GOLD analysis project Ga0208086, IMG submission 150675) | Freshwater microbial communities from Lake Mendota, WI - 06JUL2010 deep hole epilimnion (SPAdes) | ecosystem: Environmental > Aquatic > Freshwater > Lake > Epilimnion/Euphotic zone ...
AGACTCGAAATCATCCCTAACCCAAAAACCAAAGCCGACATCCATGCGGCAATATGCATTCTCATTGCAAACTCCTTTTTGTAAAACGAGGAATGGCATAACAAATACAAACGTATTGCAAAAGCGGATTCGGTGCAATAAGATCCAGCGGCCAAGACGGAAGATTTCGCTTGAATTTCTCGTTTTTTACTAAAGCTCATTGTTTTTCCTGCTTTTCCAAACAAAAAAGGTACGCAAATGCCCCGCAACAAGCTTCCAACAACCGTGCTCTCTGGGTTTCTCGGCGCAGGGAAAACCACCGTTTTGAACCACGTGCTTGCCAACCGAGAAGGTCTCAAAGTCGCAGTCATCGTCAACGACATGAGCCACATCAACATCGATGCGGCGATCGTCCAAGGCCAAGGCGCGCTCAGCCGAACCGAGGAGCAACTCGTCGAATTCTCCAACGGTTGCATCTGCTGTACCCTTCGCGAAGACCTCCTGATCGAAGTCCGCCGCCTAGCCGAGGAAAACCGCTTCGATTACCTGTTGATCGAATCGACAGGTATCTCCGAACCTTTACCCGTGGCCGAAACATTCACCTTCGCCGACGAACAAGGAAGCTCACTCTCGGAGGTAGCGACCATCGACACGATGGTCACCGTCGTCGATGCGCTAAATTTTTGGAACGATTACCAGTCGTTCGACGATCTGAAAGAAAGGAACATTGGGATCAATGACCAAGACCAACGCAACATCGTCGATCTACTGATCGATCAAATCGAATTTGCAACCGTCATCCTTCTGAACAAATGCGACCTGGTCGAACCCGCCGAACTCGACGCGATCGAAGCCTTCATCAAAGAGCTCAATCCCTTCGCCAAAGTCCTTCGGACACAACAGGGACGCGTCGCGATCGAGGAGATCGTCGGCTCGGAATCCTACGACGAACAATGGGCAGCAGGGCACCCCGATTGGCTTGCCGTTCCACGCGGAGAAGAAGTCTCCGAAACGGATGAATATGGAATCACTTCGTTTGCCTTCGAAGAACGCCGCCCGTTTCACCCAGATCGATTGATGAAGGCCCTGAACTTTCATGACGGAATCCTCCAAGGTGTCCTGCGATCCAAAGGCTACTGCTGGATCGCCTCGCGAAACGATCAAGCCTTCCGTTGGTCCCAAGCCGGCGTGTCGGTCCAAATCGAACACGATGGAGACTGGTTTGCATCGGTCGATCAAGACCAATGGCCTGAAGACCCAGACGATATCGCTTCGATCCGCGAAAGCATGCAGGAACCATGGGGAGATCGCCGGCAAGAACTCGTCTTTATCGGCACCGATATGGATCATGTCGTGCTGCTCTCACGCCTCGAGGAATGCCTGCTGAGCGACCAGGAAATGGAACTCGGACCGGCCGTCTGGGAAACTTGGGAGTCCAACCTCCCGATCGACCCTCCTTCGGACCCCGATTGATCTTGCCGGGCGATCCAAGGCTTCCCTGCGAACAGCTCGGTCGGCTCGGTCCAACCGATTGCAAATGATCACAGCGCAGAAAAATGCTTTTTTGCTACTTGCAAACCTATTGCATGTGGATATTATTTGCTCGTGCGTTCTAGCACAGTTTTGAGTTCCTTTCTCAGGTTATTCCTCATTCAGGATTCAGGAGTCGCAAATGTCTCGCAACCATCGCGCCAGTCGCGGATTTACCCTCGTGGAACTGCTCGTCGTGATCGCCATCATCGGTATCCTTGTCGGATTGCTCCTGCCGGCCGTGCAAGCCGCCCGAGAAGCCGCTCGCAGAATGTCCTGCTCGAACAACGTCAAGCAAATCAGCCTCGCAATCCAAAACTACGAATCGGCCTTCAAACGCTACCCAGGCCTGCTCGGTAGCAGCACTTATTCGGCCCAAGCTCGAATCCTCCCCCATATCGAACAAGCCAACCTCTCTCAGAGGATCGACTTCGCACGACCGCTGCTGCTTGGACCCGCGTTTGCCGCCCGGTTCGATCCCGCCATGGCACCCTTGGTCTCCCAACCTATCCCAACCTTCTTATGCCCAAGCGATGGCGAGTCGCCCCTGTTTCCCACAACCCTCTCGGACAACACGGCTAGCTTCTCCGCCGGCCTGAACTACATGGTCAGCATCGGTAGCGGTCGCAATCTGTCCTACGATGATCGATTCGAAACCGACGGAATGTTCTGGACCGGGGCGTTCGCTAAACTCGCCAAATGCGTCGATGGAACAAGCAATACCGTCATCTTGGCCGAAACCATCCTCGGGGATAAACAATTCAGCAATACCATGCCCGTGCAACAACCCGTACGACGCATCGGCAATTGGGCCGGAACGACCGCCAACAGCGCCGGCCAAGGCTTCTTGGCCAACGGCAGTCTGATCTCCAACCCGAACCTCACGGCCTTGTTCCCCGGAATCGTTAGCTCCTACCGAGGGAATCGTGGCGAAAGCTGGATCCGAGGGGTTCCCCATGCGACGACCATCAACGGATACCTTACCCCCAACAATCCTCTTCCCGATATCGGATTCCACGGACGGGGCTTCTATTCAGCTCGCTCCATGCACGGCAGCGGTGTGCAACTCGGGTACGCCGACGGTTCGGTCCGCTTTATCTCGAACAATGTTCAAGAACTCGCCTACCGAAATGCCTTCTCGGCCAACGGGGGCGAAATCAGCGTTTCCCTCGACGACTAGTCCCTGCTTGAACCCACTCGGAGAATCTGCAATGAACCTCAAAAAAATTCGCCAAGCTGCCTTCCGCTCGCTTCTAGCCGGTATCCTGTCGGCCAATTCACTCGAAATTTGTCTCGGTCAATCGGCCAGCAAAGAAACACCGCCGCGCAAGATCGCAAGGGTGCTCTGGCAGGACAATGAAACCCAATCGATGCGTTGGGGGGATCTGGAACGTACGGACCTGACCTGGTCCCTCAAACCCCAGGGGATCGCCAATGCACCTAGCCTCGACCCAGAGCACCAGCAGTTCTCTCAAATGCAACGACTCGGGCAGTCTCTGATCGTCGGAGTCCGTGACGATGAAGATGGAACTCTCGGAAGTGGGTGGATCGCGGTCGATTCAGGGGTGAGTCTTGAGGAACACGGCGACCATTTCCATGCCCACTACGGGGCTGCTCCGAGCATCGCCGGTGTGCAGCTCGATGCCGACCAAGGCAACCCAGCCCACGTCTATCGGATCGGAAATCAAGTCTTCCTGGCCAACGATGCCAAACAAGGCTTCACCATCCTGGGAGCTTGCTCTGCCGATGCGCCTAAGACCAACCCGCCGAGCTCTTACACCGCGAAATTCCATTCAGGTGGAGGCTCACATATCACTTTGGCGGCCTTCGAAGACCGCTATTGCTTTGCCACCTGGCCGGACCGCGAAGGCGAAAATGTAGGCCGTGTCGATATCGTCTCAATCGCTGCGAAAAATGCGGAGTCTCTAGCGTCTTTCAAAGTCAAAAGCGGTGGACTTCATGGCGCGACGGCCAACACCAAACGCATCTTCTTTGCCCCAAGCGATGGCGTCGATTGGATCGATGCGGGCAACTGGAAGCCAGGTACTGTACCGACCGTTGAGCATATCGACCTGGGCAAGGATCCTGAATCCGGGAAGCCTTATCGAACCGGCGCGTTCGAAAACCATCTCCATTATGTCCTATTCGCCTACGGCACTGGTGCAAACTCCAAAATCGGTATGCTCGATGCCCGCAGCAAGGACATGACGCTCGCATCGTTGGCTCTCGATGCGACCGAAGGCCTTGCGCTGAGCACTCCCGTCGCTTTCGTCGCGGCCAACGATAAACACTATGCTTGGGTCGTCCACCATCGCCGTGGATCGAACAACGAAGAAAAGCTCACCTCGATCGAACTCGATCCCAACGGAGATGGTCGCTTCGATGACGCTCGAATTCACAAGCAGCTAGCGATCGGAGCCAGCAAGATCTCGAACCACTCGGGAATGCACGATATCGCTCTGCTGGCGGACCGACGGACCGCTTGCATCTCGATGCCTGGAGACTCGGAGATCTGGATCGTCTCGATCTACGGAATGGAGATCCTTGCCAAACTCAAAGTGGGTGGAACCCCGACCAAGCTCGAGGCCTTCGGCGCTGCTCCCGATCGATAAGCACCGTCGGCTAGGTAGTGGATCTCGCGCAGAGATCCTGAGGCTGATCGGAAGAAGTTGAACGCAAAGGCGCAAAGAGGCAAAGGCGCAAAGAAAGCCTAAAGCCTAAACGCAAAGCAAGTGTTATCGCGATGGGCTACTGAGGTTTGCGAGGTGGAGCGAATTTGATCCTTTCGACCAAACGCTTGATCTCATCACCCTGCCTTTGCCCTGTGATGGTCGAGATCGCATTAATCACATGCGAATAACGCAGGTTGTAATCCAAATCGATCTCCACCTCCGGGCCCTCTTCTGGGCTAGGTGGAGCGTTGCCACCGGTCTGCTGAAGGATGAACGCTCGGAGCTTTCCAAAGTCGTTCCCAAACGATCGGGTGTCATCCACGACGATATCGACCAACTCCCCGTCGGTGTTCGATCGCAATCGAAGCTTGATCGGTAAGTTCGTCGTGTCGGCGGCTCCTGAACCACCTCCGATCGGCATGCGGATATTGAAGTCCCCTTCCTGGGCAGCGATCTTGAACGTCATGACAAAGAAGATCAGCAACAAAAAGATGATGTCGATCATCGAAGTCAGTTGCATCTCGACCTTTTCGTCGCTTCGGGATTTGAATTTCATGGTACTACTGACCGATCTCCTCTTTTGCGCGTAAGGCAAACTTCTCGTAGCCAGATTCCTGACACTTCTTGATCAATTCCTGGACCAAACCGCCGGACGTATTGCCGTCGGCTCGGATGATCACGTTGGCGTCTTTGGCACTCTTACCGTTGGACTTCAGTACATTAGCTTCAAGCTCCAAAAGTGGACGAAGACCAGCGATCGTTGCGGTTTCGGCTCCCAAATAGATATTTCCGTTGAACGCCAAGTTCAAAACGAGCGGATTTTCCAACGGAGTCTCGGCCGGCTTGGCCAACTCGCTCGTCGGTAATTTGATCGCTTGATTTTGGTCGTCTTGGGAAAAATTGATCAGCACCATGAAGAAGATGATCAACTGGAAAACCATGTCGATCATCGCCGTCATGTCCCCTTCGGCTGCCTTCGCACCGAACTTTGATTTGAGTGCCATAATTCGATCCGAATCTATTTCGCCGCAGCTTGGAATTTTTCAATCAACTCTTCGCTCTTGGCCCCGGCATGCTGGATCTGCCGTTGGACTAGGTTCCTGAGAATGTTGTAGATGACGATCGCAGGGATTGCCAAATACAAGCCGACGAGTGTTGTGTAAAGGGCCTGCTCGATACCGACGGCCAAGACGCTGGGCTTGGGCGTCTGGGGACTTGTCGCGATCGCGCCGAAGGAAGCGACCATCCCTTGGACCGTGCCTAGCAGACCAACCATCGGAGCGATGTTTCCAATCAAGGCGATGTAGCTGAGCATATGCTCGACTCGCATCGTCTCGGCGTCTCCTGCGACCTGCATGGCTTCGAGAACGGCCTCTTTGCCCTTGGTCAATTGGCCAAGCCCAGCATTGAGCAGGTTCCCCAGGAAGCTTTCGTCGGCTTTGACCAACTCGGCAGCAGCTTGTGGATTGTTCTCTGCCAAACTCGCTTCGATTCCTTGGACCAAATCTTCAGGTACAAAATTCGCTTTCTGAACCGCCAAAATCGCTCGGACAACCAACGCCACCAAAATAATCGACATGAGTAAAAACACGATGGCGTACATCGTCCCCAAGGCATTCCACGTTTTGACCAGCATGTTCTCGCCTGCTGCAGCCTGGGGCGCAGCGTCGGCTGCTTCTTGAGCCAACGAAACACCTGCCGTGTAGACGATCGCAAAGGCAACAGCGAGGATCCTAGAAAAGCGGATGAGCAGTTGGGCGGACCAAGTGCGGGAACAAGACGGCATGGTGACTCCGGTAGGATGAGAAAGGTGATGTGCGTGGAATGCGTCGGTCTCGTGCAGGGCAACCGGCTTGCAAGGCTACCTCTTTGCGATGCACCGTTACAAGCTGATTAACAATAATTCTAGCCAACTCTGTGGCCCAAGGGGGCTAGCTTGTCAAGAAACCAATCCGTTTTTCGACCAAGCCAGTATGGCACAGGATTACTTGCGAACCCAAGCCGACGTCGGATAGAGTTTTTCGAGCTTTTGCTTCGCGTCGGCTGCACGCTGGGCCGAGCCCATCTTGGTCCATAACTGGGTTAGCCGATACAAGGCCTCTGCATGCGGTTCGCTCTGTGCTCCATAAAGCAAATCGGTCTTGAGATAGGACAAAACGGCCTCCTCGTTGCGACCGGCCGCAGAGAGCATCGAACCGAGTGTGTTGTAAAGCTCTGCGAAGAGCTCTCCGTCGGTCGAATCCCCTTCGTCGACCATTTTCTCGAGCTCACCGATCGCCTCGGTCGCTTTGCCTTCCAATGCGTCGCACTGAATGATCCCGATCTTGGCCATCTTCTGGTATTTCAGCGATACGACATCCGACAGCTTGGCCTCAAGCACCGCCTGAAACTTGGACTTGGCGTCCGAATTCTGTTTCGAAGCCATCAGCGCCTTGCCTTGCAAAAAACTCCCCTTGGTTTTGAGTTCCGGAAACGGAGCAGCCGCTAAGCCGCCGTAGTACTTGGCTGCTTGGTCGGGAGTTCCTGCGGCCACGGCCAAATCGCCCATCAATTCGGCTGCGGGGTAAAATTGATAAGACTGCGCGTTGTCTTTGACCCAGTTGGTCATCAGCCCCAACGCGTTTTTCGGATCCCCTTTGCCCTTGATCGCCAAGGTTCCTGCGATGTACCCCCGCAGGAATTGGTAGTCCTGCTTCATGTCCTCCGATGGCAATGAAGCCCCATCGATCTTCTTGAACTCCTCGACGGCCTGCTCGAGTTGCCCCTGAGCGACCAAGTCCTTGGTCCGCGAAAGGGTCGGTGGCTCCCCCTCATAGAGGACTCTCAAGATCTCATTGGAAGGGAAATTCTGGTTGTTGCCCCGTACCTCGATGACGACCCGATCGCGACTTTTCTCGACAATCTTTCCGGTCACGGCCGCTCCCTTGATGGGAAACACCCGGTCGCGTTCTTGGGCCTCTAACGGCCCGAACCCGATGGACAAAAACACAAGACCCACGAGCGCAGAAAATCGGCTTGGGAGCAAACGGTTGGATCGATGAATCATCATAAAGGACTTTGCTATCGGATAAGGGGGCTGTCGAATGTGGGGGTTAGTCGGATTGGGGTTAGTCAGATCAGAAGGATGGCCGCTTTATTTCTCGGGAGTCGGCTCGGATGGAAGCTTGGGCAAACCGGCCAAACCTGTCGCTGGCTTGCTGGCTTTTTGCTGCATCTCCCGGAGCAAGCGATCGAATTCATTGCGGGTCTCTGGAGTGCCCAATTCAGGGAATCGGGAATAGGTTTGCGAGATATCGGCGATGGCTGCCTCGTAGAGCTTCTGCTTGTCTGCGCCGGAGCTGGCATCCCCGATGAGACCTCGGCAACGGGCGATATTGAGCCTAGCTTCAAAAAACTCCTTTTGGAAGTTCGGGTACCGTGCGGTGACCTGAGCGATCTGACCCCAGCCCCAAATCAACTTCTTTTTGTTGGGCAACGTCTCGGCTCCGAGCATGGCCGATTTGAGCTTCTCGATGTCCTTGCCACCGGAGGATAGCTGCAGGTTTCTAGCCGCCTCGATCTGCACGGTGATGTTGCTTTGATTCTTCTGAAGCGCCTCGATAAACAGCTTGTTGGCCTCTTCGTACTTTTTGGCCCCTCGCTTGGCAAGCCCGAGTTTGAGCATGATCTCTTCGGGTTTGCGTTTGATTTTTTCGAGCTCTTCAGGGGACAGGGTCGAGAGTTTGGCGTAGGCCTTCTCGGCCGTTGCCATCATCTCCGGTGCGCGTGCTGCGAGTGCAGGGACCTTCTCTAAATTGGTGGCCAAAACGATCATTGCCGCTCCTGCCGATTCGATCACCGCAGGATCGCTGCTGACGCCGGTCAACTGGTCGATCAGGATCTTGAAGCAACTGGCAAGCTTGGCCTGCTGCTCAGGATTCTTGTTGACCTCCATCTGATTTTGCAACTCGGCGGCGAGATTCTGAAGCGACTTGGGCAACATGGTCGTGTCCCCCGCTTTGTCGCATAACCCCTTCATCGTGCGGATCGCTTCATCGATCTGCTCGGCGCTTAAGTCCGATCGGCCTTGGCCAGCCGATTGCACCATGGCTTGAAGATTCAATCGGTAGGTATCGAGTTGTGCCGCCAGGGGCGCATCGGGCGATCCTTTCATCACGGCGATCGCACCTTTACCCGGCTCGTTGAGAACCTTCATCGCCTCTTCGAGCCGGCCCGATTGAAGATACAATCCGACCAAGTCGTTGCTTCCTTCGAGTACCCCTGTAGCACTGCTCTCGAGGGATAGATTGCTCCAAGCGTCCGAAAGAAGTTTTTCGGCCCGTTGACGCAACGCTTCATCGGCCGCTGTGGGCTCGGTCTTGGCCTGACGATGCGCATAGATCGCCTTGCGATACTCGGCCCACAAGATCCGCCCGAGCAAGAACGCTTTGTCACCCCCTGCGGTCTTCTTGCTCTTGAGATATTCCTCGGCCTTGTCGTACTGCTTCTCACGCAACGCGAGGCTTACCAAGATATCGACTGCTTGCTCCCCCTCCGGAGAGCCCGGTGCGGATTCGTTGAGATTGTTCGCGAGGCGTTCCAAGCTTGAGATCAAGGCAGCTTGGCTCTCGGCTGGCGAACTTTCGATGATCTGACCGAGTGACATCAAGGCAAACGAACCGGCCTTCTGCGCCGTTTCGGTCCCCTTGCCGGTCCGAAGCAGAACCTCGGAAATCGCCAAGCATTCCCAGTAGTTTTGCAGACGCAGGTGCAAGTAGGCTTGCAAGAATCGGATCTGTGCCAAGTCTTCGCGTGAATCGTCGTCTCGGTACATTCGCAAGGCCATGTCGTTTAATTCGATGGCTTGCTCTCGATCCCGCTTCGAGTCCGACTCGACCAACCGAACCTGATCTTCGATCGCTTTGCGCTCGGACTCCGGAGCTCCTGCAAGTTGCTTTTCGAGCAGTTTGATCGTGCCATCCCCTTCCTCGGCGCGGTCGAGCCTCGAGCGGGCTGCTTTCATCGCTTCGGTGAAGTTCTTGACCTCCGGTAGTTTCGTGTCGTCGTTGGCTTTGGCCTCGATCCCAAGATCCTTAAGATAATCCCGTGCCCTGTTGGCCACAGGGCTGCTCTTTTTGGCAAGTGCTTGAAAAGTCTCGCGCGCTTCGCGACGGATGTTTCGAATCTTGCCGTCATCTGCTTTCGGGTCGAGAGCTTTGGTCCAAGCGATACGAGCCTCGGCGACGGCTAAGGCCAACTCTTGCCACTCGGGCTTCTCTCGCTCGCGAAAGTCGGCTTGCTTGAGCTGTTCCTCGCCTGCCATGACGGCCGCTTCGTACTTGCCCGAGGCCGGTGTGCTGTCCAAACGGACCATCTCCGCGATGGCCTGGATCCTCCAAGTTCGGAAAATCCCAGCTTCGTCATTCTCCGCAACACGCTTGAACGTCTCGCGTGCGCCATCGATCTGACCGAGCAAGGCTTGGACTCGTCCACGGTTTAGCAAACTCAAATACTTTGAGCCTGCGTACTTCGCACCGGTGCTCTTCTCGGCTACGTCGTAGAGCTTCTTGTCGGCCTCCTCAAGCCGCTGCTTCCACTCGGGTGTATTCGGTTCAAACGTCTCTGCGATCAACTTCGAGGTGATCGCCTGAAGGATCTGCGCTTGGCGATACTCCTTTTGCAACTTTTCTCTCAAGGCCAATCGCTCGGTCTCGCTGGGCTTGACGTTGGCCCCCTGCAATTGCTCAAGCGTGGGTCGCAAGGTCTCTAGCGTCGTGGAGAAGGTGTCGAAGGCTTGTTGGAACGAAGGCCTAGCTTTTTCGCGAAGCTCCTTGGCCTTGGCCTCCGTCTCCGGCTTGCCAAGCGCTTCCCTGCTATCGTCCAAGTATTTCGTACCTCGGTTCAGGTACAAGTCAGCAAGCTTCAGCAACGTCTCCCCCCGACGCGGGTGTTCGGGAGATTTTGTCAGGAACTCTTTAAAGCCCAACTCGACTTGTCCGAGCTTCTCGTCGAGATCCTTCGATGTGCGAGCCTCGGCGAGCGAAAGCTGCAAAAGCATCACCTTCTCCAGACCGATGTCTCCCTTCATCGACTCTGGAAGCCGATTTCGCGCGGAACTGATCTCCAGATACTTCAACGCCTCGTCATAATACCCGGCGTCCTTGAGCCCCTGGAGAAACTTCGCTGCAGGCTCCTCTGCCCAAGCCTTCGGAGCGGTATGCCAATACGGCAATAAACCGACACTGCCGAGCAGTAACGCCAAAAAACGTATTCGTTTTCGATTCCCGCGATGGTTTCGAACCACCTCGTAATCAGGAGATGTTCCGACTCCAGTAGGCTGCCGATTGCAACTTGGAAGCATAGATCGCTCGTTTGACAAACGCGGGTACAATGAGGAAAAGTCGTCGAGCGCATTATAACGGTCTTCAGACCGGATAGAACAACCCCGCAGAAAACTCGTTCCAGACTCCTCGGATCCCCACACATGTCTCCCAAACGCCGCGAAAGATGGTACTCCATGGATGGCCAACGCCGAATCCATCAGTCGGCCCTCCAAAGCAACGCAGGGCCAAGACGCCTGATTTCACTCATCGTGCTGCTTGTCCTGGTCCTGATCATGATCCAGCAAGTCTCCGACCCGAAGAAAGTCGGCAAGGTCGCAGGCGCAGTCGGCCTTTTACCCCAGAGCAACACCGCCTCGCCCAGCAACCCGTCGGGTGCCTCCTCGGTTCTTGCCCCCCAAAGCCCAACCGACCTACCCAAGAGCACCGACCTACCCTCGGAGCAGGTGCCCGATGGGCTCTCCACGGCCGTCGAAGCCCTAGGCCTCGCATCCCCAGACCCCGACGTCGAACGGCAATCCCAAGTTCTCGAAGTGCTTCTAAAGAACCTGCCCGACGACGTCAAAGCGACACTTGCCGATCGCCTCTTTGGCATCCTCGATCAAAGAGCCCCACAATCCCCCGACCCGACGGCTAGCGATCGCCAAGCTGGCCTGAAACTCTGGTCGAGCGATGCCCAACGATCGATCGTGCGTTGGATCGATCTGAGCGACTCGACCACAGCGGACCATGCGATGCTCACCGAGGTACGTGAGAGTCTCGAGCGTTGGACTCAACTCGAACCCCTCGCAGGATTCCAACGCAGCTTGCAATTGGCTATGGACCGCGCCCTGATGTCGGACCTCTCGGACAATACCCCATGGAAAACCACCGAACGCCTAGCTCTGGCCCGGCTGCTGGTTCGTGCCTCCGATCTTTCCCGGCAATTCGACACCTCGATCCGAATCGATGCTGTTCCTACCATCGCTATCCCTCAATTGCTCTCGCAGACCGATACCCTGCGAGGTCGATGCTTTCGCACCCTAGGAACCATCGGACGGATCGACCAACCCAGCAGCATGGAACTTGCTGACGGACGCAAGCTGAACTATTCGGTTTTTTGGCTCAGGCCAGAGGACCTTAGCGACCAACCGATCAATGTGTATGTCCCCGAGGGGGTCGCAGCGGCCAGGGAGCTTCAAGTCGGAGACTCGCTGCAAGTCGCTGGTCTAATCGCCAAACGCAGAGCCTATGCATCCAAACGCGGGGGCGAAATCGCGCCGGTCCTGATCGCGACTGGATTGCTTCTCGCCGATGCTTCCGAACCCCAGGGTCCATCCTTGGCCAACAACGGACAATCCTTGGGGATATCCAAAGAACTCGCTCGACTCCGAAATCCGATCCCTTGGATCCCCCCGGTCGATCGACAAATACCGCTGGATTTGGTCGAACGAGCCCTCTCGGGGCATCTTGGGAAAATCCCATTTGGCTCCTCCGAAACCAACGATGTCGATTCGCTCGCGAAAAATCCCTCCGTATTGGCCTCGCTAGCTACGGTCCTGAAATTTCAAAACGAAATCGACACGGTCGTCTCGAGCGATAATTCCGCGATGCTTGCAGTCGCTCCGAATCCTCTGGAATTCCAAGGTCAAGGGCTCCTGGGGGCTTGGCACGGCCAGGTGATCGAAGCCCGAACGATCCGGATCGATCCGAACCTGATGCCTGGACTCGGCTGGAAAGAGGTCTACGCCCTGAAACTCGCACCGAACCTTCAAGTCATCGCCAAGGATGTACCCGCGTTGTGGCTCTCGGCAAGCGCGCTGAACCAACCGATCTGTGTTCAAGGCCTAGGTCTGATCTCCCAGGAATCCCAGGAAAACGAAAGCCAACCCCAGGGAGGGAACCCGCGCGTTCCCCAAGTGGTGGTCGCCTCACGAGTGGCATGGCAGTCCCATCGAAGCACGACGGGTTCGAGCACAGCCCTACAGGCCTCAGGATTGCAACCGGAACTCAGCGCAGGGTGGACAGCACTGTTGCGATCGCATTGGGACTTGGCCTTCTGCGATGCGATTGAGCTATTGCACGGCCAGTCGCTTACAAGCAAAGACACTCGCCCGTTCTACACGCTCTTGGCCGCATCCAACGAGTCCCAGTCTCAAGAAACCCAAGCTCGAGCCTACAGCGTCATGGAGTGGATTCGACGTACCGAGTCGATGAAATCCACCAAGTCGCTTGTTCGAGAGCAACAGCGATCCGTCGCGGAGCGCATCGATGCCCGTGTCCAAATTCGACGGATTCAGCGCGTCGATGTCCGCAATGCTCAGAGCCAAGCTTGGCTAGGCAGCAACCACTACTACCAGCTCGATGGCCTAGCCGATATCGGTCCGAGTCGAATCGAGGTCAAGTACGGCAAGGATTACGAACCTATTGCTTATGAGCGGGAATTTCCGATCACGTTGGTCGCGACAAAGCTCCCAGCATGGCTGCTTTCGGATCCGACAACGTTGATCTCGTCTAGCGATTTATCGCAAGAAACAATCGACCTGGATTCGGCATCTTCGATCGCTTGGACGACGAAAATCCGCGTGGATGTCTCTGGGTATGCCTACCGGATTTGGCGGTTTCGGACACCCCAAGTCTCTGCGGTGACCCAAGACACAGGCTACCAACAAGCTCCAATGCTAGTAGTCGATCGCTGGAATCTCCCAGAGGGACCCTTGGTATCAGACAGCTTTGAATCCGATCGAGCTTCTGCTTCTTCGAATTCGTGGTCCATCGGTTCGATCCTCACGACGCTTCTCGGGCTCTTGGCGATCGCATGGTTTGCATACCGCATGAACGCAACGGCAAAACCTCGGCTCAAGCCCCCCGAGCGTCGCAAAGACCGGATCTGAAGTCGGCGCGATGATTCTTATCATCTGCGCTAGCCCAGGACGAGCGGACACCGGCGAAATGGGATATGCATCGAATGGCATCTTTTGTCTCCGCTCTAGAGTCGAGGGGTTGCGATGAAGAAATCCATTTTACGCTGACCCAATACGGATTGGAAACACAGAGGCACAGAGGACACAGATAGGAACCAGCGCGGGCAGAGCGGTTAAACCAATTTCAACACTCGGAGGCGGTTGATTGGTAAAATCAAGGACATCCCTCTGTGCTCTCTGAGCCTCTGTGTTTAAAGAAGTATCTTCATCGAATCCTCTCGATTCCTTCATCGTTCTATGCGACCTAGAAATCCACTGTGCTTCTATACTTCGTAGATTGACGTCGAAGTGGTTTTCACACTTCTTTCAATTCTATGAACCGAAGGTCTAAAGGATGCGTTTTCGAAGTCGTAAGGGCTTTACTCTTGTGGAACTGCTTGTGGTCATCGCTATCATCGGAGTTCTCGTCGGATTGCTCCTGCCTGCTGTGCAGCAAGCCCGTGAGGCTGCTCGCCGGATGAGTTGCTCGAACAACATGCGGCAACTCTCGTTGGCGACCCTGAATTACGAAAGCTCTTTCAAAGTACTCCCCCCGGGTTGGAATAACCACGGCACCCTCTGGAGCGCAGCGATCCTCCCACAGATCGAACAAGCGAGCCTTTACAGCACGCTGATTTTTGCCGAGTCTGGGATCGGGAATTGGGACAATGTTGCAAGCCCCAATTACCGGGCCTGCCAAACCCCAATCTCCATGTTCCAATGCCCCTCTTGTCCCAACCTCGCGCCTGCGAACTATAACGGTATCGAACGCCGCGTTCCGATCAGCTACCGCGCCAACGGCGGGAGCCGTGTCAGCTCCGATGACGCGTCGACCCGTCCTCTGCCCAACACCCAATCCTTCGAGGAGCTCAACCTTGACGGGGCGATGTTTGGTTGCAGCCGGATACGGCTAAGAGATTTCACCGATGGATTATCGCGGACAGTCCTCTTCGGTGAATCTCGCACCGATCCTGAATTCGTCAAGGATGGTCAAGGGATGGATTGGTGGGCCTTTGGCAGCCCTCAAGCAGATCCATGCCGTTGCGATGGAGGAACCGGAGGTACCGAATTCACCGAAGCAGCAGGTAGCATGCTCGTCCAACCTAATGCAGCCGTTATCGATCCTTCGACCCAAGGTCATCTGCTGGAAGTCGCTTTCGGTAGCTTCCACTCCGGCGGAACCATGTTCGGCAAAGCCGATGGTTCTGTCACCTATGTATCCGACAGCACCGATATCAAAATCATTCGCGCTGTGGGTTCCCGAAATGGAGCGGAGACTTTTGATTTTGAAGACTAAAAAATCACTCATGAACCTCGGCTTGCTTTATGCGTTGCTCATGGGCATCTTCGGATGCTCACCGACGAGCAGCCCAAACTACGCATCGCTGGGTTTGGTCAAGGTCTCTGGTACTCTCAAACTCGATGGCGCACCTCTGTCGAATGTTGAAGTACGTTTTGAGAATCCCGAAACCTCGATCTACTCCTACGGGACAACCAACGACTCGGGACGATTCTCCTTGATGTTCGACAGCCGAACCGCTGGGATCATCCCCGGACGCAAACTCCTGCGTGTCCTTCCTAAACAGAAGTCCGAAGCGTCAGCAACCGACTCCACGGGTGCCTCCGAGGGCGAGCAGGATGACCCCGACCGAGCAGCCCCCGCGGCAGAGCAATCCTCCGCAGGACCGAAGGTACCCGAGTGCTACTCGCGCAAGTCGGCTTATTTCATCCAAATCACCGGAGCGACCAGCTCTTTGGATTTGGACCTCAAAAGCGACTGCTCGAGCGTCTCGGAAGTGAAGTAAGTCCCAACCTGTGAGCCGCTATCAAGACGATCTGCTCGTGGTTGGACGATTTGACTAAGCCCCCAAGTAGCAGCGTCTAGGCCCGAGCAGGTTAAACACCCAAAGACAAAACGAGGGGACTCACCCCGAGTATTTCTCAAGTTTATTCCAAAAATGGCGGTCTGCTGCGAAGAAGCATGCGGTGCGGACACACCGACACTATTATGATTGCAGGATGGGAAAAAGGTGGACGATTTGGAGGTGTGGAATCAATGGCACGAAAATTTGGCAAATTGGGCATTTTGATAACTGCTTTTTTGTTTATGGACGCCGCGGTCTTACCGATGTTGATGGGAGGTAAGTTCAATGCTACGTTCTTCGCTGTAGCGATGGTCTTTCTGGTTATTGGTCTGGGGATTGGAAAGAAGAACATAGAATCTTGATTCTATCTTCCTACTGCGATTGATCACGGGCCGCAAGAATCAGATACGCAGCCAATTGGCAGCCATGCGCTGTCCCATTCACCCTAGTTGCAACAGATCTTTGTGTTTTATTAACTCACAGGCCGGCCCCAGAACTTCGGGAGTTCTGAGGCCAGCCCTAGTGAGAATCAACCTTCCAACCGGTCTTTAAATCGTCCTCGTCTTCCAGCGAACCTACGAAGCTTAATTCGCTTCGTTGGACTTGGCAGTCGGGCGTGCTCGCAGCGTGTATCATGGAGCTAATTCATTTCCGATTCCAAGACAATCGTAGGTTGTCTTGGTCCCGTCAGTTATCGAGTTATCGCGGCAGATCTGTAGCAAATCAACCCAGCGATCGTGGGAGACAGAGCTTGAAAACTCTCTCGCGATCGACTTCAAACCTGGAAATCTCAATGATTTGCATACCTCAATCCCTTTTTTGAGGGTTGAACGCCCCATCACAAAATGGCGGAAACCACTACCCTAGAATTGATTTCACCCCACCGCGCGGGGACTGTCCCCGAGTTTCGTGTCAAATCGGGCAGTCCATAAGCGTCCCAAATTCACCGCAAAGGCGCAAAGTTCGCCAAGTCCAAGAACTAGGCGAAAAGCTCCTGGTGCGGAACCGCCTATTGTGAATAGAAAAAACGCGGGGACTGTCCCCGCGTTTTGTTTAAGCCCAGGAGAAGGCTTGGACCAAGACGCTGTGGGTGTATGACCTCAGGACCAACATGCACTTTACGCAGAAGACCAATTCGCTCCAGCGATCGGATTTGGACGAGTTCGTAGCGCTGTATCGACCTGGCAAGCGTCACTTGCGCAAAGCGAGTTGGAGTGAAGAAAACTCGGAGGGGCGTTGGCGATCGTACGAGTACGACGAGTTGATGAAGCGGGACAAGGTGAACCTTGACATTTTCTGGTTGCGCGACGAGAGTCTCGAGGACTCCGACGACTTGCCCGCCCCGGACATTCTCGCGCAAGAGATCGCCGACGACCTACAAACCGCCCTGGAGCAGTTCACCGCGATCGCGGAGAAGTTGAGATAGAAATCCATGCAACTTACGACGATACGCGCGACGGAGTACCCGTGATGCGAAGTCGGCTAGCACGGATAAGTGACCATCACCCACCGCGCGGGGACTGTCCCCAGTTTCGTGTCAGCAACCCGGTGAGCCAACCAGCGCAAGCGGTTGGGCGATTTGAATAAGCCCCCCAGTAGCAGCGTCTGGGCCCGAACAGGTCAGCAACCCCGTGAGTAACCCCTGCAATACCTTCAAATCGGGCAGTCCATAAGCGTCCCAAATTCACCGCAAAGGCGCAAAGTTCGCCAAGTCCAAGAACCAGGCGAAAAGCTCCTGGTGCGGATCCGCCTATTGCGAATAGAAAAAACGCGGGGACAGTCCCCAGTTTCGTGTCAGCAACCTGGTGAGCCAACCAGCGCAAGCGGTTGGGCGATTTGAATAAGCCCCCCA
>Ga0208086_1000209_pt1 | contig 16856 bp, 13 predicted proteins | sample LakMenEpi06Jul10_FD_150675 | JGI IMG/M metagenome (GOLD analysis project Ga0208086, IMG submission 150675) | Freshwater microbial communities from Lake Mendota, WI - 06JUL2010 deep hole epilimnion (SPAdes) | ecosystem: Environmental > Aquatic > Freshwater > Lake > Epilimnion/Euphotic zone ...
GACGCGTGGTTCCGGCGGGCGCGGGCGTGTAATCCGCTGCTTTGGGGGTTTGCTCAGGAAGCCCCCGCTCGCTGAGCGTCGCCGGAGCGCGTCAAGAACCGGGACGTTCCGGGCCCGGGCCTTGACGTTTGCCGGGGCCCTTCGAATCGGACCGCCGCTCGCCCGGTCGGCGTGGCCGGTAGCCGACGCTCCCCCGACGCCGCTGCTCGCGCTTTCCGGCACCGGCCGCGGGGCCGCCCCGGATGTGGTCTCCGGAGGTCTGCTCCTCGAAGGCCCGGTTGGCGTCGCGACGGCGGCGCTCGAGCGCCTCGCCCGGTGGTCGATCGGGGATCAGGCAGTCGCATCCGCTGCCGATCAGGTCGCGCCGTCCCGCTTCCTCGAGGGCCTGCTTCACCTCGAACCAGTTTTCCGGTTTGAAGAACTGGAGGAGTGCCCGCTGCGTGCGCCGGTTGCGCATCCCCTTGGCGACCTTCACGGGCTTCCCAGTCATCGGATCGAGGCCGGTGTGATACATGCACGCCGCGATGTCGAACGGGCTGGGAATGAAATCCTGGACCTGATCCGGTTTGTAGCCGTTGCGTTTGAGGAACACCGCCAGTTCGATCATCTCCGCGATGTCGCTGCCCGGGTGGCTGGCGATGAAGTATGGAACGGTGTATTGCTTCTTCCCCACCCTCCGGCTGGCCTCGCGGAACGCCTCGTCGAACTTCACGAAGTCGTCGGCCCCCGGTTTCTTCATGAGGTCGAGGACCTCCGCGTTGACATGCTCCGGGGCGACCTTGAGATGGCCGCCGACGTGGTGCGCGGCGAGTTCCTCGAGGTAGGCCGGGTCACGGCGGGCCAGATCCATACGGACTCCCGACGCGACGAGCACCCGCTTGACCCCGGCGACGTCGCGGGCCTCGCGCATCAGTTCCCGGAGCGGGCCGTGGTCGGTGCCGAGGAGTTTGCAGACCGTCGGATGCACGCACGAGAGGCGGCGACACTTCGCCTCGACCTCCGGCCTGCTGCAGCGCATCTGGTACATGTTCGCGGTCGGGCCACCGATGTCGGAGACCGTTCCTTTGAATCCGGGCTGCGCGGCAAGGAGACGGATCTCCGAGAGGACCGATTCCTGGGACCGGCTCTGGATGATCCGGCCTTCGTGGGCCGTGATCGAACAGAACGTGCAGCCGCCGAAGCAGCCCCGCATGATCTGGACGCTGTGTTGGACCACCTCGAAGGCCGGGATCCGTGCGGCGCCGTAGGACGGATGGGGGAGGCGGGTGAAGGGAAGCCCGTAGACCCGGTCCATCTCTCCCTGCTCGAGCGGCAGGGCGGGCGGATTGACGACGATCGACTCGCGGCCGTGTCGTTGCACGAGCCGGCGGGCGTTGTGCGGATTGGTCTCGAGGTGGGCGATCCTCGTCATCGTGCAAAACGCGAGAGGATCGCCGGCCACGAGCTCCATGGAGGGGAGTTCGACGGTGTCGGTCCCCGACGGCGGGGCCTCGCTCGCCCCGAGTCGGTAGGCGACGCCGCGGAGATCACGCAGGTCGCGGACGGTCTCTCCGGTGCCGAGTCGTCTGGCCACCTCGAGCACCGTCCGCTCCCCCATCCCGAAGACGACCAGATCGGCCTTGGAGTCGAGGAGGATCGAGCGACGGACGGTGTCGCTCCAGTAGTCGTAGTGGGCCAACCGTCGCAGCGATGCCTCCACCCCTCCGGCCACGACCGGCACGCCCGGGAATGCTTCCCGCGACCGCTGGCAGTAGGCCAGCGTGGCCCGGTCAGGACGGCGGCCGATCCGCCCGTCGGGCGAATAAGCGTCGTCGTTGCGGACCTTTCGGTTGGCGGTGTAGTGATTGATCATCGAGTCCATGTTGCCCGCCGAGATCCCGAAGAACAGCCGCGGCCGACCGAACTCGCGCCACGGTTCGCAGGTGTTCCAGTCGGGCTGTGCGAGGACAGCGACGCGCCATCCCGCAGCCTCGAGGAGCCTGGCGATCAGGCCGTTTGCGAAACTGGGATGGTCGACGTAGGCGTCGCCGGTGACGAGGACGACGTCGACGGCGTCCCAGCCCCGCGCCTCCATCTCCGCGCGGCACGTCGGCAGCGGTGGCGGGCAGGGGTGGCTCGGATCGGGACGTCCGATCGGGGGGAGGGCGAGCGGCAGGAGGGTGGACATGGGGGCCAAGGGGGCCGGGCGGATGGAGAAACTCGGGAGCGGTCCTGAATCCTACCCTGCTTGTGCGTGCCGTCGGCGGTTTGTCGCTGGAATCACCCGGTTGCGGCCCGCGCAGGCCGAGCGGGAGCGGAGTGGTATAGTCTGGGGCTTGCAGCAACGAGGATTACCGGTGGCTTGCCCCTCACCCCCCCACGGAACGGTCTCCACGATCCGCGGCGGCTTTGCCGCGGCCGGATTGGTGACGCTGATCGTGTCGTTCACCGTCGCCCCTTCCCGTGCGGAGGCCCCCTCGGCCGACACGATCCGTGGGTGGATCAACCAACTCGGGGCCGAGCAGTTCGCCGAACGTGAGGCTGCCAGCCAGTCGCTCGCCGCGGCCGGGCCCGCTGCCCTCGGCCCCTTGGCCGAGGCCGCCCGTGGCGGGGATCTCGAGGTGTCGAGCCGGGCCATCGACGTCATCCGCAGCTATCTCGACGCCCCCGCGGTGGCCGGGGACGAGCGGGGTGCCGGGACGGTGACTGGGGGGGAGGACGTCCCGCCCAAGCCGGGGCCCGTCGATCTTGCCGGGGCGGTCGCGGCCGCCCTCGAGGCGGAACGACTGCTCGAGTCGCTCGCCGAAGGGCCTGCCGGCCCCGCGGCGCAGATCGCCGCCACGACGCTCGAATACCACCAACTCGGGATGCACGAGGCGGCCCAGGAACGGCTCGAGTCGCTCGGGGCCAAGATCAGCGACAACTACTTCTCGGCGTCGAGTGGGCGGCGGGGGCTCGAGGTCGTCATCGACTCCCGGTGGCGGGGAGCCACCGAAGACCTCCGTCTCCTCCCGCGGCTCCGCAACCTGCGGAGCGTCGGCATCCATGGCCTCAAGGCGGACGACACGACCTTGGCGCTCCTCGGCCGGCTCCGCACGCTCGAGACTCTCCAACTCTATGGCACCGGGGTCAGTGACGAGGCACTGGCGGCGTTGACGGCCCGGGCCCCCAACACCGAGATCGATGTTCGCAAGGGGGGCAAACTCGGGGTCGGCGGCCAACGGAATGTCGGCCCGTGCCAGATCACGCAAGTCGTGGCCGGCTCGGCGGCCGACCGGGCCGGGCTGCAGATCGGCGACGTCGTGCTCGCGATGGGCGGTGTGCCGATCAAGAACTTCGAGGGGCTGACCGATTACGTCGGGCGGCACGGCCCCGGTGAGGCGATCGAGGTGGAGGTCGAGCGTGCCGTGGCCGGCAAGGTCCCCCAGCGTTTCACCTGCACCGTGACCCTCGATGGATGGGATTGATCAACACCGGCAGCCGAAAGGGAAGCATGGCCGAGGAAAAGGTCGACGTTCGCTGGCACGACCATGCCGTGAGTCGGGATGACCGGGAACGGGCCGCCGGGCACCGTGGCTGTGTCCTCTGGTTCACCGGGTTGTCCGGGTGCGGAAAGAGCACGCTTGCCAATGCCGTCGATCGCCGGCTCCATGCCCGGGGCGTGAGGAGTTTCGTCCTCGACGGCGACAACGTCCGCCTCGGCCTCAACGCCTCGCAAGCGATCCTCCGCCAACGCCACGACGAAGCCTTCGCGGAGCGTTTCGGGCTCGGCTTCGGCCCCGCCGATCGGGAGGAGAACATTCGGCGGATCGGCGCCGTCGCCGAACTGTTCGCGCAGGCCGGGATCATTGCCCTGACGGCCTTCATCAGCCCCTATCGTCGAGACCGTGACGCGGTGCGGGCGATGCTCCGGCCGGGGGATTTCGTCGAGATCCACGTCGAGGCGCCTCTCGAGGTGTGCGAGGCTCGAGATCCGAAGGGGCTCTACAAGAAGGCGAGGGCCGGGGAGATCAAGGGATTCACCGGCATCGACGATCCCTATGAATCCCCGCTCACTCCGGAGTTGGTGGTCGATTCCGCGGCCCGCCCTCCGGAATCCCTCGCCGACGAGGTGCTCCGTTGGCTCGAACAGGCAGGGAAGATCCCCCGGCCTTGAAACCTGCCGATCACTTCTTCGGGCCGATGAGCTCGACGAGGTTGCCGTCCGGATCGCGGACGACCGTGAGGTACATCTTTCCCGGCACGAGCGACTCCGGCAGAAGGACAGGTGACTTCGCGATCGGCTTCACCCCGAGCTTCGCCAACCGCTCGAGGGCGGCGGTCGTGTCGGTGACCATGATCGTCAGGTAGCGGAAGCCCGTGTGGCTGTGGATGAACTCGTTGTCGCCCCCCCGCGGCGTCGTGCCGGCGACCGACATAAGCTTCAGCTTCGTCGCCCCCGCTCCCTCTCCGAGCACGAGCACCTTGATCGACAGTGGCTTGTCGTCGGTGAGCCCGGCCGCCGCACCCACCTCGGCCGGGACATCGAAGCCCCCCGCCTCGGTGAATCCGATCCCCTCGGTGTAGAAGCGGACCGACTTCGGCAGATCGGCCACCACCGTCCCCAGGTCGATCGTCACCGAGGGGAAGCTTCCCGGCTCCGCGGCTGTGACGAAGGACGACACGACAACGAGCGCGAGAACAGCGGCGAGGATCGAGCGGAGCATCGTGGGTTTCCCGGGAGGAGAAAGACGGGGTGGTGAAGAGCGGGGCCCCCGGTGGCATGGTGATCCACCGGGGGCCTCGAGGATACCGCATGGTCGATCCCCCGTTCCCGTATCGCGAACGGGGGCGGGGCATGGCTGCCGCAGGGTCAGTCGAGGAATCCGGAAAGCTCCTCGCTGCGTGCCGGAGCCTGGAGCTTTCGGACGGCCTTGGCCTCGATCTGACGGATCCGCTCGCGCGTCACCTTGAAGATGTGGCCGACTTCCTCGAGCGTGTAGCTGTAGCCGTCCCCGAGCCCGTAGCGGAGCTTGATGATCTCCCGCTCCCGGTAGGAAAGGCTCTTGAGCACCTTGGCGATCCGATTCCGGAGCATTTCCTGGGCGGCACCGACGGCCGGGTTCTCGGCTCCCGTGTCGGGCAGGAGGTCACCGAAGTGGCTGTCCTCGCTGTTGCCGACAGGCCGATCGAGGCTGATCGGATACCGGCTCATCGCCGAGACACGACGCGTCTCGTCGACGGGCGTCCCGGCCCGGGCGGCGATCTCCTCGATCGTCGGCTCGCGACCGTACTCCTGGAGGAGTTGCCGGGCGACGTTGCGGACGCGAGACATCGTCTCCACCATGTGCACCGGGATACGGATCGTCCGGCTCTGATCGGCCACCGCTCGCGTGATGGCCTGCCTGATCCACCAGGTGGCGTAGGTGCAGAACTTGAACCCACGGCGGTACTCGAACTTGTCGACTGCCCGCATCAGGCCGGCATTCCCCTCCTGGATGAGGTCGAGGAACGACAGGCCGCGATTGCGGTATTTCTTGGCGATCGACACGACGAGCCGAAGGTTGCCCTCCGAAAGCCCTCGCTTCGCCTTCTGGTATTGGGCGTAGATCTGCTTGATCTCGGCGATCCGCCGCTTGAGGCTCTTCGGCGTCTCCTGGCAGGCCTTGAGGATCATCCGGTATTCGTCGACGAGCTTTTGGCGGCCCGCCGGCGGCTGCTTGCTCTTCTTGTGGGCGTCGATCTTCAGCCGGAGTTCCTTGATCCGGCGGACGAACTCCTCGAGCGTGGGGATCATCGCCTCGATGCGCTGCGTCCGCAGGCCGAGTTCCTCGACGAGCCGCACGCAACGGCGGCGGCGGCGGCCGAGGCGTGCCCAAGCCTCACGCCGCTCCGACATCTTCCGCTTCTTGGAGAGGGCGATCCGGTAGTCGGACTTGTTCTGCTTGAGCAGCACGTCGAGGGTCCGCAGGTTGTGCGGAAGCCGACCGAGGATCTGATCCTTCTCGAGCCGGTCGGTGACGGACACCTGCACGGTGCGATCGAAGGGGAGTTCGCCACGGTGGACACGCGACAACACCTTGAACGCCTGCTGGCAGACGTATTCGCACTCGAGCAGTTTGGCACGGAACGCGGCACGGGTCGTCTCGATCTGCCGGGCGAGCCAGATCTCCTGAGCCCGGGTGAGGAGCGGGATCTCGCCCATCTGGGTGAGGTACATCCGCACGGGATCGTCCGACCAGTTCTCCCCCTGCTCGATGAGCACGTCATCGGTATCGCCGGACGCCTCGACCTCCGTCTCCACTTCGGCATCGATGTCACCGTCGGAGAGCACGCCGGCATCGTCGTCGGCCAGCATGTCGGCATCGGCCTCCTCGGCATCGACGACCTTGACCGTCAGGTCTTCGACATCCTGGGGATTGGAGACGACATCGTCCTCGAGTTCATCCAGCAGAGAGTCGTACAAGGTTGGAACTCCTTCGTGGAACAGATTCACTGGGCGGGGGCATTCAGACCGGTCGGAGAGGCGTCGTGCATCACCTGCGGTGCAACTTCAGGCTTCGTGCCGGCGCTCCGGACTGCCCAGCAACCACCGCATCCGGCGGTGGCCATGTGCATCATTCGGAACGCCGACAGTGTGATTCAAGGGGTGGGCAAGTCCAGTGGCCCGAAACCTCCTTCGGGAAAGTCCGGAAACGGACGGGAGATCAGGGATCGGCCGGGGGCGGAATCGTGGACCACACACCACCGAAGGGCCCCGGCGGGAGTCTCCCGACAGGATCGATCCTGCATTCCGGGCAGGGACGCCGACGGCCCATCGCGGTCTGGTTCGAGCCGCCGATGCGATGCCATGCCGAGCGTCCGGAAGGCACAGGATTATGACGCTGCCGGGGGCGGAAGGCCAACTTTTTTTCCCGCAATTTCGTCGATTGGTCGAGGATTGGACCTGCAAATGGTAAAAAAATCCTGGCACGTTGTTTCTGCGGCCACTGGAGCTCCCTCGCGATGCAAGCGTTTCTTCTCCCCTGTCGCTGTGGAGCGGACATTTCCGTCACCTCTTCGCAGGCTGGGGGCCGGGCCACCTGTCCGGTGTGCGGCGGCGTGGAACCGGTGCCGAGATTGAGGGATTTGGAGAAGCTGCGGGTCGTGAAGACCCCGCCGCCCTCCCGGCGCGATTCGGGGGCCGGACGCCCATGGACGGGGATGCACTCCCTCGTGCTGGCGGGCACGTTGTTGGCAGCCACCGCCGGCCTCGGTTCGTTCTCCTTCACCCCGCCAGAGGCGGAGCTGTTCGACGAGGACACGATCCGGTCGTCGGTGATGAAGGCTCCGATCGACGAGGTCTACACCGCTTGGGCCACCCGCCTGATCTATTCCTCGGTCGAGCGCATGCCGACGGAACTGGAGGCGAAGTCGCGGGCTCGGTCGGACTACTATTACAACCTCCGCAACAGCCTCCGCGCCGCCGCCGGCATGGGAGCTCTGGTCGCCCTGACCGGCGTCGTCGGTGTGTTGGCCAGGGGGAAGGCCAACGGTCGATGAGGGGGGCATTCATCACCCGCACAGGGCCCCCTGACGTGATCGAGGTGGGCCACCTTCCCGACCCCGAACCGGGGCCGAACGAGGCGCTCGTCCGCGTCAAGGCGTGTGCCGTCAATCCGATCGACACGTATGTCCGCAGTGGCGCGGTGGCGTTTCCGCTTCCCAGTCCGTTCGTCGTCGGTTGCGATGTCGCCGGGGAGGTCGTCGCGGTGGGGCCCGACGTCCACACGCTCCGTCCGGGAATGCGGGTCTGGGGATCCAATCAGGGGTTGCTCGGACGACAGGGGACGTTTGCGGAACTGGCGGCCATCGACGAGCGGTGGCTCTACCCCACGCCGCCGTCGGTCAGTGATCGGGACGCGGCGGCGGCGGCGCTCGTGTCGATCACGGCCCACCTCGGGTTGGTGACCCACGCCGCACTGAACCCCGGGGAACGCATCTTCGTCAACGGCGCGTCGGGGGGAGTGGGGAGCGCCGTGGTGCAGGTGGCACGCGCCTTGGGGGGCCGCGTGGTCGGCACCGCGGGCACGGAGGAGAAGCGGGCCCGGACGCTGGGCCTGGGGGCTGACGAGGCTTTCGACTACCGCCGCGACGACCTCGTCGAGGCGGCGCTGCACGTGGCCCGAGGGGGATTCGACGTTTACTGGGAGACCCAGCGCGAGCCGATGTTCGACCGGGCCGTCAGTCTGCTCGGCGAGGGGGGGAGGATCGTGCTGATGGCGGGACGCGACGCGCGGACGCCGTTTCCCGTCGGGCCGTTCTACGTGAAGGGTTGCCGGATGGTCGGTTTTGCGATGTTCAAGGCCGACTGGCGGCTCCAGGCCGCCGCTGCGATCGACATCAACCGGTGGATGGCCGAGGGGCGTCTGCGGGTGCCGATCGCCCGAGTGTTGCCGCTCGACCAGACCGCGCTTGCCCACGCCCTGCAGGAAGGGGCGACGGTGACGCGGACCGGTGCCCTCGACGGCAAAATCGTCATCGAGCCCTGACGCGTCCGGAGCCTTGGACGAGGTCCGCGCGAAGTGATCACAGACGGGGAACCCGCCATGACGAGTCGGAACGGGGTAGGTCGCCGGTTCGTGGAGCGTTGCTGTTGGTGCGTGGCAATCGTCTGTGCCGGATGGGGATGGCCGTCACCGCCGGCTGCGGTGGCCCAAACGCGGCAACTACCGGCAGTGAAGTCGCCGGGTGGAGTGCGGACCGGCATTTTCGGACTGGAGGCCAAAGGCAACCGGTTCGTCTATGTCTTCGATCGGTCGGCAAGCATGGCGGAGCCGGACGGACAGCCTCTGGCCGTGGCGAAGCGTGAACTGATCAGGAGCATCGAAGAACTCGGCGACGTGCAGCAGTTCTACGTGATCTTTTACAACGATCGGCTTCAGGTCTTCACGCCTCCGGGGAGCAGGGGACGCCTCGTTTTCGCCACCGATGACATCCGCAAAGCGGCCCGGAGATTCGTCGGGTCGGTCCGCGCCGATGGTGGGACTCGGCATGCCGAGGCACTCGCCGCGGCCTTTCGACTCGATCCCGACGTCGTCTTCCTGCTCACCGATGCCGATGCCAAGGACGACCTCACCGAAGCCGAACTCGAACGTCTCTCGCGGCTCGGGAGCGGGAGTCGCTGCATGGTCGTGCAGTTCGGCGACGAGTCGCGGCGCAGTCCGCGGCTCGCCGATCTCGCCGCAAGGTGCGGCGGTCGCTACGCCGTCGTCGCGACCGACGGACGGGAAGCGGACGAAGACGGGGCTGACGTCGAAGATCAGTTGGGCCGATAGCCCCGGCTGAATCCAGGGGACCGGGCGGCACGGGGGGCAGCCGAACTCACCGGAGCGCGGGCGGCGCTGGCCCGGCCCTGGGGTGCGCGCGGCGGTTGGCTGACGGCGGCTTGGGCGGCAGCGTCGCGATCGCCGGGGAGCATTCTCGGAGCCTTGTCGCTGCCTTCGACGGCATTCGTGGCGACCGTCCGCTCCCCGGCCACGGTCCGGGCTGTCGAGGGGGGCTGGACGCTCGCGGGGATCGGCACACCCGCGGCACGGTCTTCAGGGGGCGCCCTCAGGGCCGAGCGATTCGGGACCGAGAAGGCGTGGATCAGCGAGGGACTGGGGCGGAGAGCGGTACGGATCGGCGCCGGCGTCGCGATGCCGGTTTCGTTCGCCGGGGTAGGGAGCGTGGTCCGCGGAGCAGCCGGTGTCGCGTTCACAATCGCTTCGCTCGCTGAGGTGCTCTCGGGGATCACGAGCGTGTCCTGTTCCGGACGGTCCGTCGTGGCGGAGCCTTCCGAGGCGATCGTGGCCGCGGTTGGCGGTCCGGTCACGGGCGCCGGAGACGTCGCCACCACCGCCGATTCCGCGGGCTCCTGCACCGTCGGAGTGACCGTCGTGATCGTCTCCACCACCGGCGTCGGGGTGATGGTGGTCGGCGGACGGGGGGGCGTGTTCTCGGAAGCGAACGTCGTCGATACCGTCGTCACCGTGGTCCGCGGCGTGGCGACCGCCGCGACGGTTCTGGCCGGCGGCGTTGTGACGGCTGGGGCAGGCTCCCACAGATCACGTTCCGGCTCGGTGCGGGATTGCGTCGGGGGCACGGCCACCGACAGGGGCCGCGCTACGGGATCGGCCGAGGCTTCGGCCCGCCCCAACTGCACGGCGAGGATCGGCTGACCTTCGCGGAGCGGATGACGGACCACGAGGTTGTCGAGGTCGTCGGAGACGCGCATCGCCGACGAGGGAACCATCGCCTTGGGCCAGTCGCGGAGGCCGACGTCCCACACCGTCACCGGAGCACCCGCGGGCAGAGCTCGGAGAGCCACGAGGATCGATTCGCTCTCCACCTGCGGGCGGGCTTGGGCCAGGTGGGTGTCGAGGACGCTGTTGAGGCCGAACGCCGCCGCGGCCCCGGCCACGATCGCGGCGCCGAACACCGTGTAGGCCTGCGGTCGGTGAGACTTGGCAGGGGTCGACGTCTTGGTCATGGAATGTTCACCCCTGCGGAAGGCTCCCGGTTCCCGAGGGCGAAACCCCTCGAGGAAAGACGGAACACGATCCCTTCGATCGGCAGGGTCAGCGTCCGCGAACCAAACCGCTCGGCGGCGTAGTCGTGTCTTGCCAGATCGCCGCAGCTTGCCGAGGCGGTCGCCGGGCCGGGGACGCCACGGGGAACCCAGATTGCCACGGCTGCCACAGCGGCCGACGCAGACTTCGCTCAGTCGTTACGGTCGACTGCCGGCGTCGACAGGTCGGCGGTCGCGGGTCGAGCGGCGGTGAACATCGGGTCGATGCCCGGAGTCAGGGGGCGGAGCGCGAGCAGCCGGGGTTCCTGTCGGCCCTGTCCGTGCGGACGGAACAGCGCGTCGCCAAGCGTCGCCCCCGGATCTCCGGCGGGGCCGACGACGAGGAGGCCGTCGGCAGGCACGGCCACCTCGCAGCGGAGCGCTTCGAACACCCGCTTCCGCTGGCTCGTCTCGACCCTGAACGCGCCATCCTCCCCGACGAACGAGCGCTCCATCGGGCCGTGCCGGATCACGGGCACGAGATCGACGCGGACGCGACCGTCCGCCGCGGGCCATGCCTTGAGGGTGAAGTGGGGGACGGCGTCGACGTAGTTGCCTCCGCGGAGGCCATCCTCCTCCTGCTCGAGGACGACGAGATCGGCGATCGACTTCAGCGACACAAGCTCGCTCTCCCGGCCGGGGAGAAGTCGGAGGACGCGACGGACCACCGGAGGATTGGCATCGGCGGCATTGACGGGAGGAGGCGGGCCTCCGTCGCCGGCGCTGACGGGGGGCTCGAGCGGGGCGAGGATCGGTTCCGGGAGTTGCCCGAGGAGGATCCCGGCGCGGAGTCCGTTGGCTGAGAGTCGCCGGCGGACCGGCTCTTCGATGAGTTGCTCGTCGACGCGCGACCAGAGTTCGTCCTGGCCGGCATGATCCTGCTCGCAGCGGATGAAGAACACCTCCAGCGGGAGCGTCTGGGCGACGGGCCGCGGCGCCGTGCCGGAGGCACCGGCGGTCTTCGGCATCCGGTCCGGAAGCAGGCCGTCGACCGTCGGCGCGGAGACGCATCCCGCCGCCAGCACGGCAGCGATGAAGAGCGACGACAGACGTGTCATGCGGATCGCCATACGCGCGGCAACGCAGACCTCGAGGAGGAAGCACACCAGGGGACCGTCAGCCCGTGGGGGCGGACGTTAGGCCCAGCGGCGGAAAGCGTCAACGCGGTCCCCGGGGGGCCGCCCCGAAGGTCTTCCCCAAGGCCACCAGAGCCCCCAGCCTGCCGGACTCACGACACCGCTTTGACGGCGCTTGCGAAGATCGCCAGGCCGGCACCGAAGGCGTCGCCGTCGAGCCGGGCGTTCCAAGCGGGGTGCTGGGTAGCGACGAGAAACCGCTCCGGATGGGGCATGAGCCCGAACACCCGCCCGGTCGGATCGCAGACCCCGGCCACGTCACCGGTCGAGCCGTTGGGGTTTGTGGCATGGCCGGAAGCGTCTGTGGTGTAGCGGAGGACGAGTTGCCCCGCCGCAGTGAGTGCGTCGAGATCGGCGGCAGAGCGGGTGACGAAGCGCCCTTCGCCATGGGCCACTGGGAGATCGAAGGGCTGGTCGAGCCCCTGGAGCATGACGCACTTCCCCGGTGTCGCCTTGAGGCGGACCCACTGATCGGTGAACTGCCCGGAGCGGTTGTGGGCAAGCGAAGCCCGTGGCTTCCCCTCGGCATCGGCAACGAGCATCCCGGTCTGCATGAGCACCTGGAAGCCATTGCAGATCCCGAGCACGAGGCCGCCGCGGTCGCGGAAGCGGCCGAGGAGATCCCCGAGCCGGGTTTTCAGTTCGAGCGCCAGGATCCGTCCGCTGGCGATGTCGTCGCCGTAGGAGAAGCCACCGGGGATGCAGAGGATCTGGTAGTCGTCGGCGAGCGACGGCTTCTCGGCAAGCGCCTGGACATGGACACGCTTGGCGATGGCACCGGCCCGATCGAAGGCGTGGACGGTCTCATGATCGCAGTTCGTGCCGGGGGCACGGAGGACGAGAACGCGGGGGGAGAGCATGCTGGGATCCCTGGCGACGGGGCGATCGGGAAGGGGAGACGGCGAGGAAAAACGCACGGCGAAGGGGACGGCTACAGACCAGAGGAAGCCCTGACGCGGTCAGGACGAAGTCTTTCTCGACCGCCAGGCGCGGGCCAAACGATCGAGTTTCACCGACTCCTCCGCACCGAAACAGCCGGTGATCGAAAGCTCGGGGGCCGTGACGACTTCCCCGACCCAGGCCCAGGGGATGCCATCGAGCCATTCCCCCATCCGCGTCGCCGACTCGGGCGCGACCTCGCACACAAACCGACACGGGGTCTCGGTGAAGGCGATCGTGAGATCGGCATGCCGCCCCTGGGCGCCGCCGAGGAGCGCGGGAACCTTGCCGAGATCGATCGTCGCCCCGATGCCGCCACCGATCGCCATCTCCGCCACGGCGGCGAGGAGACCGCCATCGGAGATGTCATGACAGGCGAGGACCCCACCGTCACGGATGGCGCGGGCCAGACGGCGGAACGTCTCCCGGCAGGACGGCGCGTCGATCCGCGGCACCTGGCCCCCGGTGACGACGCCGAGGGCCTCGAGTTGGCTGCCGGCGAGGTCGTCCCGCGTCAGGCCGATCACCGCCAGCCGGTTCCCCGGGCGCTTCAGATCGGGGGTGACGACGCGGCGGACGTCGTCCACCTGCCCCATGGCGGTGGCCAGCAGAGTCGGCGGGATCGACAGTTCCCGTGGCTTGCCGGCGGCATCGGTCCAGGCGAAGACGTTGTTGAGACTGTCCTTGCCGGAGACGAAGGGCGATCCGAGATCGACCGCGACGTCGTGGCACGCCCGGCAGGCCTCGACGAGCGTGCCGAGCGACTCCGGCCGTCGCGTGTCACCCCAGCAGAAGTTGTCGAGCAGCGCGATGCGGTCGGGATCGGCACCGGTGGCGACGACGTTCGCGACCGCCTCGACGATCCCTCCGGCCGCCATCTGCCAGGGATCGAGCGGCCCGATCCGGTGACGAAGGCCGACACCGAGGGCGATGCCCCGGTCACGACCGAGCACGCCGCGCACGACCGTGGCATCGGCGGGGCCCTCACCGGGGCCGAGGAGCGGCTTGACGACGCTGCAGCCCTGCACCTCGTGATCGTATTGGCGGATGATCCATTCCTTGCTCGCCACGTCGGGGGCGGCGAGGATGTCGAGGAGCGTGGCGCCGAGCGATGCGGCTTCCCTGCTCCACACAGGTGCCGTCGCGGGGAGCGGTACGTACCGCGACGGGAGTCGCTGTCGGGGCCGCCCCTCGTGCAGGAAGTGGCAGTCGAGCGAGCCTGCGACACGCCCCTGCCACTTCAGATCGATCCGACCATCGCCGGTGAAGGTCCCGATGGCCGTCGCCTCGACGCCCTCGTCGGCGGCGACGCGGGCGAGCTTCTCCCAGTCGCCGGGGGCGACGGCGAGCACCATCCGTTCCTGGGCCTCGGAGATCCACACCTCCGTGGCCGACAGTCCCTCGTACTTCAGCGGCACCCTGTCGAGGTCGACCGTCGCGCCGAGGATCGCTCCCATCTCGCCGACGGCGCTCGAGAGCCCGCCGGCCCCGCAGTCGGTGATGGCGTGAAAGAGACGTTGCCGCGAGGCCTCGAGGATGAACTCGACGAGCACTTTCTCGTTGATCGCGTGCCCGATCTGCACCGATCCGCCGGATTGCGCCTCGCTGTCGCTGGTCAACTCGATACTCGAGAACGTGGCTCCGTGGATTCCGTCGCGACCGGTCCGTCCGCCGGCGACGACCACCAGATCCCCTGCCTTCACCTCCGCGTTGGCTGAGTTCCGCGGCATGATTCCCACCGTGCCGCAGAACACCAGCGGGTTGCAGAGGTAACCGGGGTGGAAGGCGACGGCACCGGCGATCGTGGGGATCCCCATCCGGTTGCCGTAATCGCGAACGCCCGCCACGACCCCCGCGAGGAGCCGCTGGGGCGGGATCACCCCCGGGGGGAGATCGGCGGCCGGAGTGTCGGGATTACCGACGCAGAAGACGTCGAGATTGGCGATCGGCTTGGCGCCGAGGCCGGTGCCGAGGACGTCACGGATCACCCCGCCGAGGCCGGTGGCGGCGCCGCCGTAGGGTTCGATCGCCGACGGATGGTTGTGGGTCTCGACCTTGATGCAGATGTCATGATCGCCGTCGAAGCGCACGACGCCGGAGTTGTCGCGGAAGACGCTCACGCACCAGTCGCTCCGCCCGAGTGCTTCACGGACTTCCCGAGTCGCGGCGAAGACCGTTTCCTTGAGGAGATTGTCGTAGCAAACGGAGCCGTCGGGCCCCTCGTGGTCGATCGGACTGCCGAGGGTCTTGTGGCAGCAGTGTTCGCTCCACGTCTGGGCGATCGTCTCGAGTTCGATCTCGAGGGGCGCTCGGCCGAGGGAGGCGAAGTGATCGCGAACGGCGGCCAGTTCGAGCGGCGAGAGCGCCAGGCATCGTTCGCGGCTGAGTTTCGCAAGCGCCCCCTCGTCGAGCCCTTCGAGCGGCACCTCCACCTCGGTGAACGCCCAGGGACGGCCGCCGGCAAGGGCCCGCAGCGGTAACGGGCCGACGACGACATCGTGGATCGCCTCGCTGGCAAACAGTTTCCAGGCGAGGCGTTCGGCATCCGTAGACGCCAGGGACGGGAGCCAGTACTTGCGCACGCTCCGCACCGCCGCCGCCTCGAGCCCCAGCAGCCGCATCGCCTCGAGAACGCTCTGGGCCGCGGGGTCGGTGACGCCCGGCTTGGGGAGGACATGGACGACCAAGGGAAGGCCATCGCCCGGGGGGTGGCCCGCCGGATCGCTGCCTGCTGGCTGGTCGTCGGAGAGTTCGAGGATCGCGAAACGCTCCGTTACCGGATCGGCCAGGAGCGACGCGGCGACCCGTTCGATATCACTCCTCGACAAGTCCCCTTCGATGAGCCAGCCGTTCACCGTGCGCGCGGCCGTGCAGGCGCCGATGCCGAGATCGGCTGCGCCCTTCACGACGGCCCGGGCGGCATGGTCATTGGCGGCGTCGACCGAAAGGACATCAACTTCCCACAGCATCACGGCGTTCCTTGGCCCGTTCGAGGAGTTCCAGGAGAGTCTTGCGATCGCCGGCTTCCAACGCCGCGACCAACCTTTCGGAGATCCGACGCACCCGTGTCAATGCTCGGGCGACCTCGACGGCGTTGTCGAGGAGAATGTCGGCCCACAGTCCGGGATCGCCGGCGGCGATCCGCGTGCTGTCGCGCCAGCCGCCGGCGGTGAAGCGGGTGACGTCCGCAGGCGTCGCTGCCGCCAGGGCGGCGGCGATCAAGTGCGGGGCATGGCTCGTCGCGGCAAGGATCCGGTCGTGATCCTTCGGCGGCATGAGGAACACCGTGGAGCCGAGCGACGACCAGAATCCGGCCACCTCCTCGGCATCGGCCGGAGGGGTAGCCTTGGCGGGGGTGACCACGGCCACCCGGCCGTCGAACAACCCGGCATCGGCGGCCACCGGTCCGCGCCGGTGGCTGCCGGCGATCGGATGGGCGCCGACAAACCGGCAGCGGCGCCGCTTCCGGCGTCGCTCCCAACGCGACACGATCGAGCCCTTCGTGCTTCCCGCGTCGGTGAGAAGGGTGCCCGGGCGGGCGGCGGCGTCGATCGCATCGAGGAGCGGCCCGATCGACGACACGGCCGAGGCGACGACGACGAGATCGGCCGTCGCCACCCCCGCGGCGAGATCGGTCGTCGTGTCGTCGACGATGCCCCGCTGCCGCGCTTCGGCCAGCGACGATTGCGTCCGACCGACCCCGATCACGCGACTGGAGAGGCGGCGGGCCTTGAGCGCCAGGCCGACCGATCCGCCGATCAGGCCCACCCCCACGATCGCGACGCACGGCCACGGCGGGGATGGCAGCCAGAGAGCCTTCATGGGCGATGGCGTCGGAGGGGCTTTCGGGCGGCGGGATCGGCCGCACCGGGGCGGCGTGCGGGGCTGGGGCCAGGAATGCCCCGACGGGCGTTTTCTACCAGATGGCGGGGCGATGTGTTAGGGTCGGGCTTCGGCAGGGGGAGAGGGTTGCATCCGTCCCCGGCGGCTGCCGGCAGAAGGGCTGTGCCCGAGGACGCATTCAATCGTGTTCACGACCCAGATGCCGCCAAAGCTCCTCGCCGACATCCTCGGCCGGATGGCGTTGTCGCTGTCGGCCGGAATCGGCATCCGGAACGCCTGGAAGGGGGAGATCGAGCGGGTGCCGCGCCGTTGGCGCCCGGCCATGGAGCGGGTGGGAGCGGCCCTCGGGCAGGGGGAAAGCCTGTCGGCGGCGATGGCGCTGGTGGGGG
>Ga0208086_1000211_pt1 | contig 16803 bp, 21 predicted proteins | sample LakMenEpi06Jul10_FD_150675 | JGI IMG/M metagenome (GOLD analysis project Ga0208086, IMG submission 150675) | Freshwater microbial communities from Lake Mendota, WI - 06JUL2010 deep hole epilimnion (SPAdes) | ecosystem: Environmental > Aquatic > Freshwater > Lake > Epilimnion/Euphotic zone ...
GGGCGGCCCGCCGCCACCCCCTCCAGGAGGGCCGCCAGCAGCGGCGTCCAGTCGAGCCAGCCCAGGGGAAGGCCCGCAGCAGCTGGCGCTGCAGGCGCTGCGATCGCCAGGGGATCCGCCGCCGGCGCCTGGCGGGCCAGACCCTCCAGCAGCAAACCTGCCTGCCCCTCGTAGCTGAGCTCCTGCACCAGATCCAGCAGGCTGGCGGCCCCGTCGAACAGCCGCCCCAGGGCCGAGGTACGCGGGGCGTTGCAGCCCGAGGCGAGGGCCTGGCGCAGCAGCGGCAGCTCATCGGGCGCGAAGGCGGCCCAGCAGGCGGTAGCCCCCGAGTGCTCCAGCCAGCCGGCCTCGGCCAGCAGCCCCAGGGCCACCCGCCGGGGTTCGGCCATCGCCCGCTCGCCGCCGGGCAGGGGCCAGGGCCGCAGGCAGGCCAGCCGCTCGATCGCCAGCGCACCGCAGGCGGCAACCGGCGCCTCGGCCCGCTCCAGCCAAAGCAGTTCGCCGCCCCAGAGCTGGTGGCCGCCCGCCGCTGGCTCGGCGGGGCCATAGCCCAGGCCATCGGCCGCCCACACCAGCAGCGGCCCCGTGAGGCCGTGCTCGGCCGCCACCGCCAGGCCATGGGCGTGGTGGTGCTGCACGCGCAGCAGGGGTAGCCGGTTCCGCGTCGCCAGGTGCTCGGCCAGCTGCACACTCGCGTAGCCGGGGTGGCCATCGGCCACCAGCCAGAGCCCGCTGCAGGCGCTGGCGGGCGGGCCCTGGCCCGGGGGGTTCTCCCGCAGGTGGCGCTCCAGCAGTGCCTTCAGACCGTCCTGGATTCGCTGCTGCACCGCCGGGGAGGCCAGGTCGCCCTGGTAGGGCGCCAGCCACACCCGGCCGCCCCGGGCCAGGGCCGGCGCCGCCTTGAGATCGCCGCCGAGGGCCAGGACAACCTGACCCGCGGCCCGATCGGCGGCCGGCGGACGCGGCAGTTCCAGGGCGGCCGGGGCGTAGCCGCGGGCGCGGCGCAGCAGGGCGGGGCGGCCGTCGATCAGCTGCAGCAGGGAGTCGTCGAGGGGGCGGGCGATTGGCCGGTTGTGCACCAGCAAGGCATCGGCGATGCCCCCCAGCCGCTGCAGGGCTTCGAGGGGATCGGTGCACAGGGGCTCACCGCTGGGGTTGCCGCTGGTGGCCACCAGGGGCCGGCCCACCGCCGCCGCCAGCAGCAGGTGCAGGGGCGAGGCCGGCAGCATCACCCCCAGGCAGGGGCTGCCTGGGGCCACACCCGCGGCAATCGGAACGGCAGCGGCAGCGGCGCGGGCAGTGGGATTGCGGTGTAGCAGCACGATCGGCGCCGCCGGGCCCTCCAGCTCGCGCCGCTCCGCCGGCGTGATCCGCACCTGGCCCTCCAGCGGGGCCAGATCGGCCAGCAGCAGGGCAAAGGGCTTATGGGGCCGGCGCTTGCGCCGGCGCAGGCGGGCCACGGCGACCCCGTTGGTGGCATCCACCAGCAGCTGGAAGCCCCCCACCCCCTGGAGGGCGAGGATGCAGCCCCGCCGCAGCAGCGCCGCCGCCTCCCGCAGGGGATCGGCGGCGCCGGTCCCCGCCAGCGGTTCCCCATCCGGCGCCAGCAGCTGCAGCCGCGGCCCGCAGGCGGGGCAGCCGATCGTTTCCGCGTGGAAGCGACGGTCGGCGGGATCCTCGAACTCCGCCTGGCAGGCCGCACAGAGCGGGAAGCCCGCCAGGGTGGTGTGGGCGCGGGCGTAGGGCTCGGCGGTGGCGATCGCGTAGCGCGGCCCGCAGCGGCTGCAGCTGATGAACGGATAACGGTGGCGGCGACTGGTGGGATCGGCCAGCTCGGCCAGGCAGGCGGGGCAGGGGGCCAGGTCGGCGGCGAGGGACGGGGCGATCAGGCCGGGGCCCAGGGGGCGGGCGGCGGCGGCGGCGATGCGCAGGCCGCGGGGCGCCGGAACGAGGGGCGGGAGCCACTCGGGCTCCAGTGGCTCCAGGGCGCCGGGGGGCTGCAACGCCGCGGGCAACCGCCGCACCAGCCGCTCCAGCGAGCGGCGCTCCCCCTGCAACTCCAGCCGCACGGCGCCGGCGACGTTCTCCACCTCTCCCACCAGCTCCAGCTCCCTGGCCAGGCGGTGCACCAGCGGCCGGAAGCCCACCCCCTGCACCACGCCGCGGCAGAGCAGGCGCAGGCGGGCCTCAGGGCTCATGGCACCAGGGCAGGGGCGCCGGAGGGACGGGCAGCGGAGGGATCGGCGGAACTGATGGGAGCTTCGGCGGGAGCGATGGCCAGCCCGAGGGCCTCGATCAGGGCATCCAGGCCCGCCCCACTACGGGCGGAGGTTTCCAGCACGCGGGCGTGGGGGGCGACGCGGGCGATGGCGGCGTGGGCGGCGGCGCGGTCGAACTCCACCACCTCGGCCAGGTCGATCTTGGTGATCAGCACCAGATCGGCGCCGTGGAAGATCGGCGCGTATTTCAGCGGCTTGTCCTCGCCCTCGGTGGTGGACACCAGCACCACCCGCAGGCCCTCGCCCAGGTCGTAGGCGCCGGGGCACACCAGGTTGCCCACGTTCTCGATCACCAGCAGCTCCAGCTGCTCCAGCGCCACCCCCTGGTGCTCCAGGCGGTGCAGCCCCTCGGCCACCATCGCCGCCTCCAGGTGGCAGGCCTGGCCGGTGGTGATCGTGGCGGCACGCAGGCCGGCGGCCTGGAGGCGGCGGGCGTCGTTGTCGGTGGCCAGATCGCCCACGATCACCGCCAGGCGCTGCTGGTCGCCGCCACCCGCCGCCAGGCGCCGGGCCAGGGCCTCCAGCAGGGCGGTTTTGCCGGAGCCGGGGGAGGAGAGCAGGTTCACCGCCAGCACGCCGGCGGCCGCAAAGCGCTGGCGCAGGGCGGCGGCGCCGGCGTCGTTGCGGTGCAGCAGGGCGCTGTGCAGCGGCAGCTCGCGGGTGACGCTGTCCGGTTCGGGGGTGGCCTCGGGTGCTGGCTGTCCGCAAGCGCAGTCGCGGCACATGGCAGCTCGAGAGGGGGCCACGTTCAAGCTAGGAACGGCGGCTGCCCCTGGCAGCCTGGCTCAGACAGGACGCTGCAGCCGTCGCAGCTGGAGCTCGCTCACAGCGGCGATCACCTCGAAGTCGTCGTCGAAACTCAACAGCACGGCGCTGTGGTGCAAGGCCACAGCTGCGAGCAGAAGATCGAGGCTGGACACCGTGCGCCCGGCGGCGCGACAGGCCTGCCCCAGGGCCGCGGCCCGCTGCCACAGGTCCGCTGGTGTGGGGAGACACGGCAGTGTGGCGAACTGGGCCTCCAGCAACCTGGCCTCCTGGGGGCTGGCGGAACGCAGCAGCTCGAAGCGCACCGGCTCCGCCAGATGGGCGGCGGGATCGAGCACGAACGGAGCGATGAACGCCTTCAAGGCGCGTGGGCTGCGCGTGCGGGTGAAGTCGATCCAGAGGCTGGTGTCGAGCAGCAGCCTCATGGTGCGAGGGCCGCATCCCGCTGGCGGTCGCGCTCCTGATCCGCCTCAAAGCCCTCCAGGTCCACGCCCCACTCGCCGCTGAGAAAGCGCTCGGCGATCCGGGCCCTGCGGCGCTGCTGCAGGGCCTCCGCCATCAGGCGACGAATGGCGGGCCCCTTCTTGCGCTCCCCGGTGAACTCCAGGACTTCCGCCATCTCCTGATCAGACAACTCAACCGTGACTTTCATCCTCCAGCCCCCACAGAGTCAGATTTTCCCATGGCCAGGGCTTCAGGACAACGCCGCTCACTCCACCTCCAGGGCCAGCAGGCGCAGGTCGCGGCCGCGCAGGAGCCGGCGGCTGATCGTGCCGCAGCGGGGGCAGTCGCAACAGCCGTGCGGGGCGGGGAAGGGGGCCTCGCACACGGCGCAGTGGCATTCGGCCGGCTCCAGCTCGATGCGCAGCTCGGCCGCGGCGGCGATCGTGCCCTCCATCACCACCGGAAAGGCAAAGCGGAGCGCCTCCACCTCCACCCCGGAGAGCTCCCCCACCCGCAGACTGATCGCCGCGATCCGCACCACCCCCTCGGCCCGGGCCGCCGCCAGGGCCTGGTCGCGCAGCGCCTCCATCAGGCTCAGCTCATGCATCGGCGTTCAGGGCATCGGCGTTCAGGCATCGGGGCTGAGCCAGGCCTGCAGCAGGGCCCGGGCGGCGGGCAGGGTGGCCTCCAGCTCCTGGGAGAGCTCCACGCCATGGGGAAAGGCGTGGGCGGGCACCTGCAGCAGGTGGGCCCGGGGCATCCGGCCGAACAGGGCCTGGCTCACGGCCAGCAGCTGGGCGGGCTCCAGCCCGTGACTGGTCGCGGCCCCCGCGGCAGGGCCGATCGCCAGGAGCTGCGGTGCTGCCTTGGCCGGCGCCAGCCAGGCGTCGATGAACAGCACGTCCTCCAGCTGGGCCAGCTCCTCGGCCAGCTCGGGCGTGAGCTGCTGCACGCTGCGCACCGCCACGGGCCCATCGGGTTCCGCCGCCGTGAGCACCGCCGCCTGCTCTGCCAGCCAGGTGCCCACGCCGTCGTCGCCGCGCAGGGGGTTGCCGATGCCAATCACCAGGCGCTTGCGGCGGGGGTGCCTATCCATCGGCCACGGACGGGTGGAACCAACAGTGTGATCAGCAAACCAGGGGCTGATCCAAGTGCCGCCGGGTGAAACCCGGGAGATTCAGCAGGTGCGGCGAGAGCTAGCGGCTGCCCACGGTGCGGACGCAGCTTGCCCCGTATCGACGGCGATCTTCCTGCGCACGGTGGCGGAGGCGGCATGGGATGAGATGGAAGCCGGGGTACCTGTCAGCGAGGTGGCTCCGTTCTGGCGGGTGATTGATCCGAAGTCGCCCCTGGCCAAGAAGCTGCGGGCAGGGGGCACGTGGATTGAGCAGCAGCGTGCCGCCGAGCCAGAGAGCTAAACGCGCAGAGCAGCGCCCCTTGCCCTGCCGAACGCTCACCCCCAGCGAGCTGTCGGCCCGGAAACACCCCGACGTCAGGCACCCCTACCTGCCATGGCAGGCACATCAATTTCCTTGATACAGGTTTGACGAGACAGGCTCAGAACGCAGTCGATGATGTTCAGGAGATCCTGAAGCGGAAAGGATCGTGAGCGCCATCACCGGGCCCTGATCAGCCCAGCCTGGCTGGGGTGGCCCGCGGTTGCCAGGGCGGCCCTGCGCAGCCTCAGAGCCGCCTCCAGCGGTGCAGGCTCACTCCCCCCAGGGCGATGGGCAGCAGCCCCAGCCCAACCACGAACCAGCTGGCCTCATCGGTCGCACTCAGCAGAGCCGCCAGACCCTGGAGCAGCACCAGCGCGCCACCCAGAACAGCCAGGAGTGCAGCCACCGCGATCCATCGCTGGCGCCTGCGGCCGGGGCGTGTTGGCACCAAGGCCAGCAGCCCCACACCAAGTGGGAGCACCAGCAACGCGTAGTGCAGCACCAGGGGAACGAGAAAGGAGAGAAAGGTCATCGCTTGGCTGGCATGGCTGGCAATGGGTTGCAGGAAGGGAGCGGACTTGCACCCGGAGGGTTGGCCAGCTTCGGCCCTCGCGGGGGGCAATAGCCACACAAAGAGCAACACTGATTCGGACTCTCCAGAACTTCAGCGGCGATTCGAGTTACACACGCTGCTGCAGACATCTCCAGCGGCACCGACAGCAAGCACTCCATGCCCGACAGCGGGAGAAGAAGCCGCAGGGATAGTGGTTAACGGCAGAACTGGGCGCCGTGGGCGGCCCAACATGCCCGTAGTGCCAACCGGCGTAGCCCGCCCCTATTCGCACCAGTGAGCTTGATCGGCGTTCTCAAAGCTGTGTGACACTCCACTGTGCCGAACCCGAGGCGCGTGGCAGTCGAATCTCCCACCGTGAACCGTTGGTGGTGACAGTCAGGATGTCGGTCTCTCCCTCAACTCGGGATACCGCTCCTGCTCGTGAGAGCTTCTCCGTGTAAGCGGGCCTCTCGGACAAGTCATAGGCGAAAGAACCCATGCCTGTGTTCAGGTCCAGATTGTTGCGCTCCACGATTGCTCTGGCGGAATCCGGCAACAACGGCGGTAGCCAGCCGCGCTCCAATGCTCCCTGCGACTTTGCCTCTGCCAGATCGGGAAATCGGGACGTGACCACATCACTGCACCCCGTGAGTGCAAGGATTGTGAGTATGGCGAAGACGGATCGCATGCTACGCCGAACGCTCCTATTGCCTGACCGCCAAGAGCGGGTGGGTGTGCCAGCTAGCCTTTGGTGACAGGCCTTGAAGAACCAAGCAGGAATCAGGCCGATGGTTCATAGAGATACCTCTGGAAACCGGCAAAGAGCTGGCTGATTTCTTCTGGTCTGCCCAGATCGGCCACGGCATCAGCGATGGAGTTCTGGTAGCGGAGCTGCAGCAATGGCGTGAGCTTGTCCAGGGCCAGCTCCTGCACACCCAGCGTCACGTAGTGCTGGAGAACAAAATTGAGGAAGAGCTGCTGCTTGCTCGTGCATTTGGAATGGATATAGAGGCGGGCATGGGCAGCGCGCTCCTCGCGGGGGATGGGCTGGAGGGCATAGGCCACATGGGCCAGCACGGCAATCGAGGTCTTGCCGGTGCCGGTGGCCAGGGTCAACAGGATGCGATTCCGGCCGGAGGCGATCGCCTCCAGCACCCGCTTCACGGCGATCTCCTGGTAGAAGCGGATCTGCCAGCTGCCGCCCTTGTCCGGGTAAGGGATGGCGGCGAAGCGATCACGCCAGGCGTTTTCTTCGGCGAAGGTGCGCGCCCATAGCTCCTGGGGCGTGGGGAAGCAGTCGGCCTCCCCCTCCTCGCCCGTTTCCCTGTCAATGGCGTAGATGCCCTTGCCATTGCTGGCATAGGTGAAGCGCAGCTGGAGCTTGGCGGCGTAGTCCTTGGCCTGGCCCACCCCCTCGGTGAGCGGCAGGGTATCGGCCTTGGCCTCCACCACCGCCAGGGCGGTGTTGCGGTAGCTGAGCACATAGTCGGCGCTGAGGGATTTGCCGCGGCGTCCGCCGCCCTCGATGCGCCCGGGGGCAATCGGAAACTCGCGGCGGATGCGGCTGCCTTCCACCACGCCCCAACCGGCGGCGGCGAGCAGCGGATCGATCAACTCAGCCCGGGTTTCGGCTTCGTTCATGGGATCAGCGTGGCCACCTGATCGAGCAGATCAGAGCAGAGCAGGTTCCAGGCGAAGCGATGAATGGGTCAATGTGAGCGTTGTGATCGCGCAGCATCTGAAACAACAGCCTGGCTTTGGCAGCGGTCAGATCGCGTTGCGCGATGCGCAGAAAACCGCCCGGGGTTTCAGCAGGGGCCATGCAGGGGCTCCGCTGGATCCAGCCGCCGGCCATAGCGGAAGGCTTCGGCGATCACATTGCAGCTGCCATGGCGGCGCTGTGCCACTTCGCTGGCGGAGAAGAGCAGCAACTCGATTGGCAGGCGGTGATAGGCCAGCTTCCAGCCCAGGGCATCGGTTTGCTCCAAGCGTGAACGGGTTGCCAGCCAGGCATCCGGCACCGTCACCAACAGGTCAAGATCCGAATCGGGCCGTGCGGTACCGCGGGCGCGGGAACCGAACAGCCGCACCTCAGCGCCGGGAATGGCCGCCTGGATCTCCGCCGCGATTGTGCGCAGCAGCGGCTCGTCCACCACGTCGTGATAGCTGGAGGGGCGAGAAGATCCGGCCATGGGGTCAGTCTGGCGCATCCGGCCGGCGATATAGGTCCACACCGGCCCGCTCGATGTGGGCCAGCAGAGCGGGGTGACGGATCGAGGCCAGACAGGAGAGATCGATCACCCAAGGCAGCAGCAGATCATCGAGATCGGCATCGATGCGGGCCAGGGCGGCAGCACCGATGGCGGGGCCGATGAGGGTGAGATCGATGTCGGAGGCGGGGCGATGGCGACCCAAAGCACGGGAGCCGTAGAGGATCGCGGCTTCCACCTCGGGGTAGCTGGCAAGCACCTGCTGGATGGCCACGATCGCCGCTTCCGGCAGGCCGATGGCCTGCGCCGTCGCCAGTGGCGGGCGGACGGTCATGACGGCTCGACGCACAGGGCGGTGAAGCGCTCCCGCAGGGCGCCGAACAGGGGCGCGAAGCGGTCGACCACATCGCGGGCGACCGTCTGGGCCTGCTCGAGGTTGTAAGTGTGAGACGACTGATTGCGAGCCTTGATCATCGCCATCCAACCCTCGCCATCGCTGATCAGATCGTTCTGGAACGCCAGGCGGGTGGCATCCCGAGAACCAATGATGCCCTCAATTCCCTGGTACTGCAGATAGTCCTTGAGCAGATTCCAGGCGAGTTCATGGGTGAACTCAAAACCCTGGATCAAGCCCTGTTGCTCCAGCTCACTCAGGGGCCGTTGCCGCGCCAGGTCCAGACCACGCTCCAGCACCTGGAGGGCCCGCTCGAAATTGTCGAACCGCTGGCGCCAGCGGATGTCTGCATCGGCCATGGAGTCAGGCTAGGGAGAAGCTGTTCAGGGCCCCAGTGCCCCCACCGGCACCACGGCGACACCATCGGCGCGCTGGTAGCCGTAACCACTGCCGCACACCACCGCCAGAAAGGCGGGCTCGCCGGTGCGACGGCTGTCGATCTGCTCGCGGAAGCGGAGCAGGTTGGCGGCGGCGGCGTCCACCTGTCCGGCCCCCAGCTTGATTTCGATCGCTCCCCAGCGACCGTCGCGCAGCTGCACGATCGCGTCCACCTCCAGGCCGTAGTTGTCGCGGTAGTGGAACACCTCGCCGTCCAGCGCCTGGGCCAGCACGCGCAGATCCCGCACCACCAGCGATTCGAACAGCAGCCCCAGCCACTCCAGGTCGTGGAGCAGACGCTGGGGGCTCGCACCCAGGGCCGCCACGGCCAGGGAGGGATCGCAGAAGTGGCGCCGGGGAGCCTGGCGCAGGGCAGCCTTGGAGCGCAGGTGAGGCCGCCAGGCGGGTTGGTGTTCGAGCACCATCAGCCGCTCCAGAGCCTGCAGATGGGCGGCCACGGTGCGTGGATCGAGGGGGCCATCGGCACCGCCGGCATCGGCCGCCAGGGTCGACACGCTCACCTCCGTGGCCACATTGCGGGCCAGGGAGCGCAGCAGGGCAGCGAGGCGCTGGGGATCGCGGCGGCGATCATCCACCCGCTGCACGTCCACCTGACGCACCTGCTCCAGGTAGTCGCGGGCGGCGCGGCAAGCAGCCGCCAACGGCCGATCCACCTGGGCGGGCCAGCCGCCTCGGCACACCAGCTCGGCGAGATCCGCCACCGCCAGCGCCGGATCAGCGCAGCTGGGAGGCTGCCCCTCCAGCAGCGCCGCCAGCGACACCCCGCCCTGGCCAGCACCGCTCTCGCCAAGGGTCATGGGCCGCAGGCGCAGAAAGGAGAAACGGCCGGCACCGGTATGGCGATCGGCCTCATCGGCCGGCACGGCCGAGCCGGTGAGCAGGAACTGGCCAGGTTGCGCAGCCGCATCCACAGCCCGGCGCACCTGGTTCCAGAGGGAGGGCGCCACCTGCCATTCATCCAGCAGACGCGGCCGGGGCCCCGCCAGCACAAGGGCCGGATCCACCGCCAGCGCCTGGCGGGCGGCGGTGTCCACATCCAGCAGCACGGTGGAGGCGGCCAGTTGCTGGGCCATGCGGGTCTTGCCGCAGGCCTTGGGCCCCTCGATCACCACCGCGCCGGCGGCAGCCAGGCACACCCGCAGCTCGGCATCAGCGATACGGGGGCGGTAGGCAGTGCCCGCGCTGGAGGCCATGGGAGGCGCCGCGCTCAGCGGCCTGATGCAGGAAATATCGGGATCCTAATGCCAAAAAAGTCGGCGCTCCAATGCAGGAAAAGTCGGCCGGCTGATGCAGGAAGAAACGAGCCGCGCTCAGGCTGTCCAGTCGCTCCAATCGGGCCCCTGCGGCACCACGATCAACCCCGAGCCCGCCTCGCCATCGGCCCGGCAAGGACGGCCGCTGGCCAGCTGGTGGGCGGCGAGGGCGCAGAGGGCGGCATCGATGAAGTCGATGCTGGTGAGGGGCGCCGGGTTGATGCCGGCCTGCCGCAGCAGTTCGGTGCGCTGGCTGCGCTTGTGGGCGGCAGGGCGGCAAGCAGCGGATGGCTGACCTCCAGCTCCCGGTAGAGCGCTTCGCCCTGCAGCATCCAGCCGTAGTAGTTGCTGGGGTGGCTGAGGGCCGCCTGGCGAGTGGGCGAGGCGAAGCAGCGGATGCCGGCAGCGTTGAGTTCCCGCTCGCAGGGCCGGGCCCCGCCATCGCTGCTCCAGCGGCAGGGCGCATCGATGGCGATCAGCTGGGCGCCGATCGCCGAGCGGCACCAGTGGGCCAGCTCCTGCACCTCAGCCGTAGCCAACCGGGCGGCGTAGGCACCACCGGTGAGCGCCACGGCATGGAAGCCCTTGCGGGAGCCGCCCACGTCGATGCCTATCACGGTGGGCACGCTCTCCATCCAGCCATGCTGGTGGACAGCTCGCTGCACATCGCCATGCAGGTGATCAGCTTTTCGGAGGCCCGGGAGAGCTTCAAGGCCGTGCTGGATCGGGTGGAGGCCGATGCGGACGTAACGCTGATCACCCGGCGGCACGCCAAGGGGGCGGTGGTGATGTCGCTCGATACGACCAACAGCCTGATGGAAACCGTGCACCTGGTGCGTTCCCCGGCCAATGCGGCCCATCTGCAGCGGTCGCTGGAGCAGGCCGGGCGCGGGGAGCTGCTCTCCCATGGGCTGATCGATCCGGATCCGGCCGATGCCGGCGATTGAGCGGCTGGCCTGGACCGCAGGCAGCTGCGACGCATCAACCAACTCATCCAGGCCTGCCTGCGCGATCCCTTGGATGGCATCGGCAAACCCGAGCCCCTGCGGGAAAACCTGGCTGGGTGCTGGTCGCGCCACATCGATGAGGAACATCGCCTGGTTTACCGGCTCGATGGCGATCTGCTGGTGATCCTGGCCTGCAGGGTTCACTACCGGTGAACCCATGCGCTGATCAGGCAAGACCCGAAGCCGCACCAGAGACCGTGCGGTTCACCGTATGTTGAGTGGAGTGGTCATTAGTGCGATGCAGGCCATCTCGGCGAACGACCTCAAGATCGGTGGCATCGGCGCCATCTCACGAGCGCTGGAGCACGAACGGGAGGTGGGACTGAGCGTGCGAGGCGAATTGCGGTTTGTGGTGATGGAAGCCGACGCCTATCAACGCCTGCGGGAGTGCGAGCTGGCAATTGCTCTGCAAGAAGCCCGCGCCGACCTCGCCGCCGGCCGCGTTGTACACGAATCGGTCGACGATCACCTCAAGCGTCTGGATGCCATGGCAAGAGGCTCCGCTGATTGATCAGCCCAATCTCTGCCGTATCCAGAGAGGATCTTGACGAGCATCGAGCACGGCCACAATGGTGAGAGTTTCGCCTTTGATGTCGTAGTAGATGCTGAACGGAAAGCGCTGCGACAAGGCACGGTGGTAGCCATTCACAATCTGGTGGATGCCGCCGAAGTAATTCGGTCCTTCAACATCTGACATCAAGCAAGGGATGAAATAAGCCCCAAGACCTTGTGATTGACCTTGATAAAAGTCAAATCCCTCCTCCAGATCAATCAGAGCATCGGAGGAAATCTCGATGATCATTCAGCCAGGTGCTGTAGCTGGGCTTTGGCCTCTTTCCAGGGAATGCGCGTGGCAGAACCGTCGAGGATTCGCTGGCGGCGCTCAACCAAGACATCAGCGTGCCAGTCTGGCGAGGTGAAAGTATGAGGTTGACCGCAGAGGCTCTGCCAAACTTGCTCAAGTAATCGCACCTTCTCCGCAACGGTAAGGGCGTCGAGTTGGTCACTGGAGAGTTCGATCGCCATACCGCTGGTAGCGTCCTTTCCAGTCTAGTCGGGCTTCAACGCAGCAGCCAGGCCGTGTAGTGCTGACGCAGCACTGCCAGCACCTCAACGCGATTTGAGCAGGGTGGCGCAAAGGAAGACGTCATGGTTGCGGCGGAGCTGGTGGTTCAACGTTAGTCGCCATCTTGAAGAAACCAAAGCCTGGGGCTCAGAGCTCGCCGTTGAACGCCTGGTGCAGGAGGGACTTCTTCAGTTCCTCCAGGGCGGCGAGCTTGCATTCGTAGAGGCGGGTGAGGCGTTGGGTTTCTTCCTGCAGTGATTCAACTCCACTGACAATCTTTGCCTGCTCCTCAACCAACTCTGGAATCGGTATTGGAATCGCGTTCAGTGCCCTCTGGTTGAGCTTTGGCTGTGCAGCGCCAGTGATGAAATCATCAAGCTTGATGCTCTCAAAATAGAACTCGACAAACCGCTGGGTCGCCATGCTCTCAAAGTGGAGAATGCGTGCGTGGTTATTGACCCAGTATCTGCCGGTTACCGAGAATGCGATGGGCATCGATCCCGCCAGCAGATTCGCTCCGTATTCAGAAACCGATAGATTGTCGCCCTCGGAAATGCAGCCTGCAACGTAATCAACGATGCCTGACGCACCGTAGTAGGGATACTCGCCACTGCTTCAGTCGTTCTTAGTTATTGGAACTCGCCTACAGTCGAGATTAGTCGAACGCTCAAGATCAGCGGCGGGCAGCAATCCTGTGGCCTTGAAGATCTTGTTCGGCCCCGGCCGCTGGATCTTGGTGTTAGATGGTAAATGAGGTTTTCGCTAGAGGTCTGTCGCAACTACGCGCATCGGAAACTCAAGCTGGTGCTCCCATGTGCAATAGTCAACAGGGCAAGCGTCAGTGACATCTCCTCGTACGCGAAAGATCGACACCTTCACAGGCTGCTCCCAGTAGGCACTGCCAGAATCCGGCGACAATCTTCGTCCTCTCGAGTTTCCTGTGCAGTCAACAGCATTCGCTGCCCATGTCTTTTCACCTGAATATTCGCTATACACAAGACAGTCTCCAGCAGGCACAAAGAATGAATACCTCTTTTCCCCGTCGCTTGTTCTCGTGCAACGCTGCTCAGATCCTGTGACAGAAACATCGCAGACTCTTTGGCCTGGCATAAAGTCGGAAGGATAGATTAGATTCCCGCTGATTCGAAAGGGCGCCTCTGCAATGCTCTTAGTGGTAACCACTGGAATGGTATCAATGACGGATGAAACCGGAACGCGCGAGTCGGACGTACAGAGGTCATTAACTATTTGACCCCAGCCCGTAGCCAATGAGTATTGAGACCACTGCAGCACCCCGGCATATCTTAGATTTCCTAGTGGACCATTGCTTCTTGCAAGCTTCCTAGACGAACAATCAACAAGAACTGTCATTCTGGTCGCACTGCCATCTGCATAAGAGACAAAGATATTTCTCCAAGCCTTGCCTGTAGGCTTAGCCCAATAAGCCCAAGGAACCAGGGCACCCGAATAGTTGCGCCACTCAGCAGCTGTATTGCCCCTATAGGTTCACGGCAACTCTTGAGGCTTAGCCTGAGCGTTAAAGGCAATCAAAGCAACAGCTGCCGCAGCCAATCCAGTGCCGCATTGGGAAAGACTAGTTGCTCTCATCTCAATGGCGACCTGCTGTGGCATTCATGTGTTTGTGATGTGGTTGGCTTGGGGGGCATAGGAAGATACAGTAGCCCGGCTACATCTTTTGCAGCAATCCATCTAACGCTAAATGGGCGGACCCACATAAGACCCTCCTCCCTACTCTCCCCAGCAGCATAAACTACCTCCCCTTTGTCGGCAACACGCTCAAACCCCCTGCATAGCAATGGCTTTCGCGTAGCCGCCAGCGAAGGCGGGGATCTTCACTGGACCCGCCTATAACCGTTCACCTGGATACCAAGCGCCACGAGCACAGCCCACTCTCCGAATATCGCCTGCGTCCTCTAATCCCTCACCCGCTCCGCCAGCAACCTGCCGCCGGCATCCAGGAGTGAGATGCGCAGCGGCATCTGGCCGGCGGCGTGGGTGCTGCAGCTCAGGCAGGGGTCGAAGCAGCGGATGCCCGCCTCCACCCGGTTGAGCAGGGGCTCGGGGATCTCGGCCCCCTCGGCCACCGGCTCGGTGATGAACTCCCGGGCGATCTGGGCCACCGTGCGGTTCATGGCCAGGTTGTTCTGGCCCGTGGCGATGATCAGGTTCACCCGGGTGATCAGGCCGTCGTCGTCCACCCGGTAGTGGTGAAACAACGTACCCCGTGGCGCCTCGCTCACCCCCACCGCTTCGTTGGCATTGAGACTGGCGCGGGCGCGGATGCGATCGCTCATTAAAGAGTCGTCGGCCACCAGCTGCTCGATGCCCTCCAGGCAGGCCACGATCTCCACCAACCGGGCGTGGTGGAACGCAAACGACGACGTCACAATCCGGCCGCCGCTCTCCGCCGTGCCGCTGCGCTGGCGGAACTCGGCCAGCTCCGCATCGGCCCACGCCGTGCCGATCCGCTCGCACACGTTCAGCCGCGCCAGCGGCCCTACCCGGTAGATGCCCTCCGGATAGCCCAGCGGCTTGTAATACGGGAACTTCAGGTAGCTCCAGCTCTCCACCGCCTCGCCCAGGTAGCTGGCGTAGTCGTCTTCGCTGAGGCCATCGGCCACGATCCGGCCGCTGCTGTCGATGAAGCGGATCGCCCCCTCGATGCACTCCCAGCCGCCATCGGCCGCCACCAGGCCCATGAACAACGAATCGAAATCGCCAAACGTGCGCTGCTCCCGCTGCAGCGGCCCATCCAGCAGCCCCTTGTAGAGCTCCAGCGCCGTGGCCACCGTGGCCTTTGCCTCCGGCAGCCGCGACCGGATCCACGCCCGTGCCTCCGCGCTCAGCGGCGTGCGCACCCCGCCGGGCACCGCCCAGGCTGAGTGGATCTTGCGGCCCCCCAGCAGCTCCAGCACCTGCTGGCCGAACTGGCGCAGGCGGATGCCGGCCCGGGCCAGATCCGGGTCGGCCGCCATCAGGCCGAACACATTCCGCTTGGCCGGATCGCTCTCCCAGCCCAGCAGGAAATCGGGGCTGCTCAGATGAAAAAACGAGAGCGCGTGGCTCTGGCACAGCTGGGCCAGATTCAGCATCCGCCGCAGCTTGCGCGCCGCCGGCGGCGGCTGCACCGCCAGCAGCTTGTCGCCCGTTTTCGCCGCCGCCAGCAGGTGGCTCACCGGGCAGATGCCGCAGATCCGCGCCGTGATCCCCGCCATCTCCGTGAACGGCCGCCCCTCGCAGAAGGTTTCGAAGCCGCGATACTCCACCACGTGGAAGCGGGCATCGGCCAGGCGGCCCGCCTCATCCAGGTGCAAGGTGATCTTGGCGTGACCCTCGATGCGGGTCACCGGGTCGATCGTGATCGTGCGGGTCATGGGGGCCTCAGCGGGGAGGGGAAATCGATCGACAGCTCAGCCGAACTTCAACATCGCCCGGCCTTCCATCGCCGGCATCCGCCCCGCGAGCAGCGGCTCGATGGCGGCGCGGATCCGCTCCGCCGAGGGCGGGCAGCCCGGCAGATACAGATCCACTGGGATCACCTCGTGCAGCGGCAGCACCCGCTCCAGCAGCTCCGGCACGATGCCGGGGGCATGGGGGTGCTGGGCGCCGGTGTCGGCCAGCTCCAGGTAGCCCCGATCCAGCACGCTCTGGCGGCTGCCGCCATCCACCTGCGCCCACAGGTTGCGCAGGCCCGGCACGTTGGCCGTCACGGCGCAGTCGCCGAAGGAGATCACCATCCGGCTGCGCTCCCGCAGCTTCAAGGCCAGCTCCAGATTGTCGACATTGGCCACCGCCCCCTCCACCAGGCACACGTCCACCCCCTCGGGGTACTCCTTCACGTCGCTGGCCACCGGCGAGAACACCACGTCCACGTGCTGGGCCAGCTCGAACAGCCACTCGTCGAGATCCAGAAACGACATGTGGCAGCCGCTGCAACCCGCCAGCCACACGGTGGCGAAACGCAATCTGGGGGAAGGGGTGGTCATGGCGGGCTCACGGCTGCGGGGTCTGCTGCGGGGGCGGTCACTGGTTCTGCCACTGGTGCTGCTCCCGGGCGGTGCGCAGCAGCTCGGGCCGATCCCGGTGCGGCGCCTTCTCACCGGTGGTGTCGTCCTTGTGGAAGAGGGCGCCGGTGGGGCACACGTCCACGCACTTGCCGCAGGAGGTGCAGGCCTGCACCTCCCCCCAGGGTTGGTCGAGCCCGGCGATGATCCGGCATTCGGCGCCCCGGTGGGCCACGTCCCACACGTGGGCCCCCTCGATCTCATCGCACACCCGCACGCAGCGGGTGCAGAGGATGCAGCGGTGGTGGTCGATCGCGAAGCGGGGATGGGAGGCATCCACCCGCCGCTGGGGGTACTGATACGGGAAGCGGGAGTGGTCCATCCCCACCGCCACCGCCACGTCCTGCAGCTCGCAGGTGCCATTGGCCACGCAGAAGGCACACACGTGGTTGCCCTCGGCGAAGAACAGCTCCACCGCCATGCGCCGCCACTCCCTGAGCTGGGGCGTCTGGGTGAGCACCGCCATGCCCTCGCCGGCGGCGGTGGCGCAGGCGGGCTGCAGCTTGCCGCTGCCCTCCAGCTCCACCAGGCAAAGCCGGCAGGCGCCCACCGGCGTGAGGCCCTCGAGATGGCAGAGGGTGGGCAGCTCGGCGCCGGCGGCCCGCACCGCCTCCAGCAGCGAGGCGCCGGCCGGCACCGCCACCTCCACCCCGTCCACCGTGAGGGTGTGCACGCTCATCGGGCCCCCTCCTGCAACAGGCAGGCATTGAGGGGTTCGCACTGGTCCGGATCCCGGCAGGCCGCCTGGTACTCCTGGCGGAAGTAGCGCAGGGTGCTGAGCACCGGGTTGGGCGCCGCCTGGCCCAGGCCGCAGAGGCTGGTGGCCCCCACCATCCGGCAGAGCTGCTC
>Ga0208086_1000228_pt1 | contig 16460 bp, 10 predicted proteins | sample LakMenEpi06Jul10_FD_150675 | JGI IMG/M metagenome (GOLD analysis project Ga0208086, IMG submission 150675) | Freshwater microbial communities from Lake Mendota, WI - 06JUL2010 deep hole epilimnion (SPAdes) | ecosystem: Environmental > Aquatic > Freshwater > Lake > Epilimnion/Euphotic zone ...
TCCATCCCCCTTCCTTTTCCATCCCCCTTCCTTTTCCATCCCCCTTCCTTTTCCATCCCTTCCTATTTTCTTTTCTTCCCTTTGCGTCCTTGCGCCTTTGCGTCTTTGCGTTCCCTTCTTCCTGTCTTCGCGTCTTCGCGTCTTCGCGTTCACGTCTGTCAGCAAGTCGTCATGAGCTCTACAATTCGGCGACGCGTCAGGTTTCTGTGCCGTCAAGATTTCCAACCAACAGCAAGTCCATGCATCCGTTCGAGAAATACCTTCGAACCAACGACAATACCTTGGTGTCACTCCTGATACGCGGTGCGCTTTGGGGAGCTTCGTTCCCTTACCAAGCGGCGGTGGTATGCCGCAATCAAGCGTATCAGCGGGGGTGGTTCAAGATAACCAAGGCCGCCGCACCAGTGATTTCGGTAGGGAATCTCACGGCTGGGGGTACAGGAAAAACGCCCGCATGTGCTTGGATTGCCAAGTGGATGCGAAGGCGAGCGATACGCGTTGCGATCCTATCCCGAGGTTACGGAGCGCTTGCAGACGGGCTCAACGACGAGGCCAGGGAGCTCGAGTCGCTGCTACCAGATGTTCCGCACTTGCAAGCCTCCGACCGCGTAGAGAACGCTCGTCTTGCCGTCGAGGAGCTCGAGATGCAGGTCTTGCTTTTAGACGACGGGTTCCAGCACCGCCGACTTGCACGAGACCTTGACATCGTCCTACTCGACGCGACGAACCCTTTTGGTTGGGGGCATTTGCTCCCCCGCGGATTGCTTCGAGAGCCTCTCAAAGGGCTACGTCGAGCCGACTTGGTCATCGTCACCAGGTGCGACCAAGTCTCCATGCAGGATCTTGCCAATCTCAGGACCAAAGTCCAGCGGGTCAACCCCAAGGCGGCATGGGTCCAGAGCATTCATGCCCCGGTACGATGGAAGAACGCTTCAGGGGAATCTCGCGAGCTCGGGTTTTTCGAGGGAAAACCTGCGATGTCTCTGTGTGCGATTGGAAACCCCAAAGCCTTCGTCGATACCCTTGAGGGTCTTCGGATACCGGTGGTTGAAAAAGTCAATTTTCCAGACCACCATCCGTACAGCCCTATGGATGTGCAAGGCATCATCGAACGTGCCAGCCAGTGCAGCGTCCCCCCGCAAGTCATCCTGTGCACCGGCAAGGATCTTGCGAAACTATCGAGCGACCGAATCGGACAGATTCCGCTTTGGGCTCTTGAGATCGAACTCCAGATTGTCTCCGGGGCCGAGGTGCTCGACGAGCACCTCGAACGCCTGTGCGAATCGATCCGAACCCCATAGCGAAAAACAACCCGTAGCAAGGAATAAAAAAAGGCTCCCGGACGTGAACGAGTCCCAGGGGGGACGGAGGACTACGAGCTTCCGGGAGCCAAAGGTCATGCGAAACTAGCAATGATTTGGTTCGAGAAAATGGCTGAAGTCAAACAAGGCAAATCCGTTTCCCCTGTTTGCTCCATGGACTTTCGCTCGCCTAGGATTTTACGAACCGAAAGCATCCTTGCTTTTGAAGTTCGAGATCCCTCTCGCGGAGCGACGACCGAAAGCCTGCCAAATTCTGCGTTTGAATTTCAAAGATCAGATCCTTGGACTTGCGACCAACGACGAGCGGTAGCTTAAAAAAAATCCGACCCAAGCGTCAACATCGATTTGCAACCTGTTTTGAAAAAATTGCCGACTCTTTGTAAAAAGCTCCATTGCTAGCAAAGCCAGAAGATCATGAAACGCTCATTCGATTTGTTAAACTAGAGAGCTTGCATCGAAGATGCAGGACCGGGTATAAGGGCCTTGTGTCGAGTCGGTCTTTTTTAGGGAACTTGCGGCGACCTGAAGCATCATTGGCACAGGTGTTGCAATACAGTACCCACATGGAGACGAATGCCAAAAAGGGTCTGCTGGGACGAGCAATCGCGACAGCAGCCCCAGAGGCAAAAGAGTTCCGGAAAATCGATCGGATCGTTCGATACCGGTGAGGATCTGGGACGCCAAAGTTCGTACAATGGGTTTAATCGGTAGGAGACCAAATTCGTTGGATTTGTAGAGATGATCATCCGATGCAACCGGACGCTCGCATTTTGCGTCGTCTCTTTGCAAAGTCGCCTTGACCGGTACGGATGGTCTTTCTCTGCGACATGGACTGCGAAGATTCCAAGGGTGCCCTGGTGTGTGACCAGCGGCTTCCGCGAGCAGATACGCAGTCCATTCCACGAAGTGTTCACGGGAGAGATAGAGCTATGCAGATTTCGAACAATTTTTCCGTTTCCGGTGCCGATGCACTGCGGTCCGCCTCCAAAGCTTCGGCTCCCAACGAGGGCCAAGCTCTCGCTAAGGCCGGGGGAATCCAAGAGCCGGTCGACCTGATCGAGCTCTCCCCAGAAGCCCTCTCGGTCGGCGGTGCCCAATCGACAGAGACTTTCCGTACCGACAAGGTCGCTCAAATGCGAGAAGCCATCGCCGCCGGTAAGTACGATACCGACGAAATGCTCGAAAAGGCCTTCGACCGAATGCTCGATCGGTATCTCTAAGCCCCAAGCGATCGGTCCTCAAGCCACCCGTGAGCTTCTCGGTCGAACCGAGAAGCTCAGTTCAGCAGCGGTAACAACGGTGGCTCAGGGGAACGAATCGACTCTCCATCGCTGCAAAAACGCGCTTCGGCATACTCCGCGACTTGCTCGGCCGTCTCAAAGTACATCTCGTAAACGGCGTCCTCGTCAAACTCGCAATTCTCCGTCGAGTAACTTCGACATATCTGCGGACGCGTGTAGTAAATCCCGCACCGATGGTCCGTCTGCAAGTGCTTGCATGCCGTATGGACAAGCAAGTACCAGACTTCATCCTCGACAAAGACACTGGCGCGGTCGTGCAACAAATACCAACGCATGAAGTCAAAGTCCTGATCGGTCGTAGGTTCCTCGATCGGCAAAGCGAAATATCGGCAGCATCTGGCAGTGCAATAATCGCACAAACTCTCGGACTTGGGCACGTCCTGACGCTTGGGCGTCTTGCCGTCGATGGTCTTTGCCGGGGTCAGAATTGGGTCGATGATGGTCGATGCCATAGGTGATATTTCTAGATTTCCGAATCTGCGGACAATAGCGTTCTTGGACCGAATCGAAGATCATGGTCCAAAACCAATCCACAATCAAGTCCCCGGCTCGAATCCAGGCCACTGCCCGGATCCAACCTGGGCAAATCCCAAGCCGATCTCTCCTAGCGATTTTACTAATGTTCGATCAATTCGAATCTTTGATCGGGCCCTCGGAGGCCGAACCCTTTGCCCAAGCGCTCCGAGGCCGGCCAGCCAAATCGATCCGACCGAGGGTCGATCGAACCTGCCAAGACCTCCCTTTTACTACCGCTCAGGTGCCTTGGTTCCCAGCAGGATTGAAAATCACAGGTGGCTTGAATCTCACCGCCGGGCCGGTTCGGCCAGGCGGGTACCTCCAGTACGCTGCTGCCGACTACTACATTCAAGACGCAGCTTCGATGCTCCCCTTGGCGATGCTCGAACTCGATCCGGACGACTGGGTTTGTGATCTGTGTGCGGCTCCGGGTGGAAAGGCCTCGGCGATCGCCGAAAGGCTCGGTACCCATGGATTTCTTCTTGCCAACGAAGTCATCGCTAGCCGCCTGGACGTGCTTCACTACACACTTGCCCGCACGGGTCGCGCCAACTTCCTCGTCAGCAACAGCGATCCTCAAGACCTCGCCGCTAGCCTCGCCGGTCAATTCGATAAAGTCCTCGTCGATGTGCCCTGCAGCGGCCAATCCTTGGTCGCTCGCAAGCAGCAAACGGAAAGCTCCTTTGCGGAAAACCACGTCGAACACTGCGCCGCACGCGCCTTGCGGATCCTCCAATGCGCTCTGCAACTGGTCCGACCCGGTGGGCTGCTGGTCTTCTCCACCTGCACCTTCGCAGTCCAGGAGAACGAGGCCCAAGTCGCCGCGTTGCTCGAAACCTATCGAGACTCCCTGTCCCCTAGGTCCTACCCGGAACTCGAACCCTGGCGATCCCCACTGCTGGCAGGTTGCTATCGCCTATGGCCTCATCGCGACGATTGCGCCGGTGGCTTTGCTGCGGCGATCGAAGTGTCCGATCCAATCGAACCGATGAACAAAATCGACCACACCAAATCCACCCGCAGCAAAACGACCCGCGACCGCGAACCCAAAACTCGCAAAACCCAAGAGCGAAAACCCAAGGGCCGCAGCAAGCTAGACTCTGCCGAACCGATGCTCGAACTGGGCGCGTTCCATCTGCAAAAAATCGTCGAAAATCACCATTGGCTGGGTTATGAACCGGGTGCCTTTGCCTTCGTCGAACGGTTCGGGCACCGCCTCGGCCACGGACTTCAACTGGCCAGGATCGAATCGAAGAGGATCGAACCCTACCATGGCTTATCGATGCTCCTACCGACCCTCTTTACACCCTCACAGAGCATCGAGCTCGATTCTCAGGACGCTAAAAACTACCTGATCGGAAATACGATCGCCCGAGGTCCAATCGAAGAGTCTCTTGCGACCCCATGGTCTGTTGCCTGTTGGAATCGCAAGCCACTCGGATGGCTCAAAGCAGCATCGAACCGATGGAACAATTACCTACCTGCCTGGGCAAGGTTCACGAGCTTTTCCGATGCGGCTGGCGATTCGTCCGCTCATCGACAGACTAATGCTTGGCCCTCAGACGACGAACCACGCGAATGATCTTTTCGGCCCCGGCCAGGACCTGTTCCTCGGAGGTTTCCCACGAAAGACTCAAACGGATGGCACCTTGGACGATCGGCTTGCCGAGTCCCATGGCTTGGAGTACGTGCGAAGGCTGGCTCGAACCGCTGGCACAAGCCGACCCGGTGCCGCAGGCGATACCCTCGCGATCGAGTGCCAATTGCAAAAGCTGTCGATCCAATCCCGGGAACGAGAGACTGATCGTATGGGGCAATCGTGGGGCTTGTGAGCCCAGGACAACCGCGTCTGGGATTTCCCTTACGAGGATCGATTCGAGGAGTTCTCTAGATTGCATCATCTTTGTATAGCGAACCGGCTGCTCCTGGACGGCCAATTCCGTAGCGAAGGCCATGGAGCTAGCCAGTGCGGGGCTTTCGGTTCCCGGACGCATCGAAGCTTGTTGAAAGCCACCAATGAACATCGGTTCGAGCAGGACCGAATGCCGCACGAGCAGCGCTCCGACTCCGACCGGTCCATGAAATTTGTGGGCCGTGAGGGTCATGAGCTGTACATCGAGCGCTTCGAAATCGACGGGGATTTTCCCAAACGCTTGGACGGCATCGGTGTGGACAGGAATACCGGCCGGTTTGCTCAATGCGGCCAATTCGCTTACCGGTTGAAGAACTCCCGTTTCGTTGTTGGCCAGCATCAGCGAGACCAGGGCGATCGACTCGCTCCGGGCGATCCAATCCCGAAGAGGCTCAAGATCGATTTGGCCAGTAGACTTGCATGGCAAGTAACGAACCTCACGACCTTGCTGCTCGAGCCTCTGTGCCGTCGCAAGGATACTTGGGTGCTCGATCGCAGATACGACGATGCAACCGCTGCGTTTTGCGGCTAGACCGCATAGCGCCAGATTGTTTGATTCGGTACCACCGCTGGTGAAGATCGCCGAATCGCTTTGCATGCCTCTGGTCCGGGCCTTACATAGCCTCAACAACAAATCGCGTGCATCCTCGACGACGCTTCGCGCTGTTCGTCCCGCCGAGTGCTGGCTCGCAGGGTTGACGAACCTCTGGCCCAGTACCTGTGCAAGATGCTCTGCGACACGCGAATCGATTTGAGTTGTGGCGTTGTTATCAAAATAAATCACGGTGGAGTCTACCGGTTTCCAAAGGATCTCGATCCTATCGGTGGGCTAGTTCAACTGGGTCGTGCAGGACCAGTGGGCTTAAGAGAACCCAAGCCGCCATCGACCGCAAGAGCCTGCCCGGTAATCCAATTGTTCTTCGGATCGATCAAAAAATGGATCGCCCGGGCGATATCGCCCGGCTCGCCAAATCGTCCCACCGGATGCATTCCGAGAGAAACCTCGGCGCTGCGAGGATTGTTCCAAACGCGTTGGGTCAAGGGAGTTTGGACCAAACCAGGGGCGACCGCATTGACACGAATCCGTTTTGCAGCGTAGGTCATCGCCGCCGATCGAACCAGACCCTCGATCCCGGCTTTGGCGGCTGCAATCGCTTCGTGATTCGACAAGCCGATGTGGGCAGCGGCCGAGCTCATCAAGACGATCGAACCTCCGTCGTTCATCCGCGTGACGGCACTGCGCAAAGTACCAGCGGCGGCCGAGAGATTCGCTTGCATGGTCGCGTCCCACTCGGCTCGGCTGGTCAAATGCATGGGCTTAAGCAGCACCGACCCGGCCAAGCAAACGACGGCATTGAGCCCCTGCATCACTTCGTGCGCTTGTCCCATCGCACGATCGATCTGATCCCAGTCTGCGGCATCGGCCAAGCAGCTTCCAGTACCGTATTGCTGCGCGAGGGTTTCAAGACGTTGCGCATCGCGTCCGATCAAAAACATCGTCGATTCGGTGTCTCTGAGCTCCTGGCACAAGGCCTGGCCAATCCCTCCGTAAGCTCCCACAACTGCGGCTCGAATCGTGCTCATCTTGGCTTGTCTTTCTAGGGGGTAATCCGACTCTCGAACCGATGGCATCCGGTGAGAGTCTTCGACATTCGGCTCGATTCCTCGAAACTCGATTCGGTTCGAGGAAAATTATCAGTTGTACATGTTAGCGGCCCGTCAAGTGGCCCCATGATCCTTTAGCCCAAGAGCGAAAAATTTCTCTTTGCCAGTTGACAACGTCCCTACAGTGATCCGTCCTCAAAGACGCAGGAACGTTGTGCCGAAACTCACCGTGGAGCTTCGATCGTCAACGGGTGCTTTTTGTCCGCTCCGTATTGTTTACAGGGATTACATTGATGAAGAAGATCGTATCGTATGCTTTGGCAACTTGGATGTCCGTTGCCTCGATGTCCGCTTTCGGTTTCGAAAAGAACATTGTCGACACCGCAGTCGAAGCCGGCAAGTTCAAGACCCTCGCTGCCGCCTTGGGCGCTGCAGGTTTGGTCGACGCTGTGAAGGGCCCAGGCCCATTCACCGTTTTCGCTCCTTCGGATGAAGCGTTTGCAAAGCTTCCTAAGGGAACGGTTGAAACTCTGCTCAAGCCAGAGAACAAAGACAAGCTCAAGGCTATCTTGACCTACCACGTCGTACCAGGCAAAGTCATGGCCAAGGACGTTTTGGGCGTCAAGGGTGCTAAGTCCCTCAACGGACAACGGATCGACGTCAAAGTCGATGGCGGTAAGGTTATGGTCGACGGCGCCCAAGTTGTTGCAACCGACATCGCTTGCACCAACGGTGTGATCCATGTCATCGACTCGGTTATCCTCCCTTCCGAAGATAACATCCCAACCGTAGCGACCAAGGCTGGTAAGTTCAATACCCTTCTGGCCGCTGCCAAAGCCGCTGGTCTGGTCGAAGCTCTCAGCGGCGACAAGGCCCTGACAGTATTCGCACCTACCGACGATGCGTTTGCCAAGCTCCCTAAGGACACTGTCGCGACTTTGCTCAAGCCAGAAAACAAAGATAAGCTCAAGGCCATCTTGTTGTTCCACGTCGTCGAAGGACGCGTTTACTCCGAAGACGCCTTGGCAGCCAAGTCCGCAGCGACTCTCCAAGGATCCAAAGTCGAAATCACCGTCAAGGACGGAGCAGCTTACGTCAACGGTGCCAAGATCTTGGCAACCGATGTCGATGCCTCCAACGGTGTGATCCACATCATCGACTCGGTCATCCTCCCACCCGCCAAGTAATTGGATTCTAAGCGATCCGTCGCTCTGAACCGTTGGCTCCGACCGTAATTCGTTAACGAATTGCAACCGAATCCCTAAAAGCCGAGTCGCGCACCCTTGCGAGACTCGGCTTTTTTCGTTGGACATCCACCCCGACGATTCCCTCTGGCCTTCGCTCCTGGATTCCTAGAATTCGGTAGAATAAGGCAGATGTTCCGAATCTCAGTAGGAACAGCCACTGTTGCAAACCAATCAGGCGATGAATTCGATGATCACTTCGAACCGGTGTCATGGACAAAATTTCCTTCGTAACTGCCTTTGCTTGGCCGTCGTGTTCATCGCCGAACAAGTAGGGTTGTCTCAAGGTTTTCAAAACCGTTTTTCGATGCCCGAAGGGCTTCTGATGACCGCACCTCGCGAAGTGGAGGTCCTGCTGAGCGATGCACAAGAAGCGATCGACTCAAAGCAATGGGCCGAGGCGAGCGTTACACTCGGGCAACTCCTGGGAATCGAAGAATCCGCTGGCGATGGTCCCCTGGGCGAAGACTACTTTCTTTCGCCAACCGCAAGGACCAAAGACGGTGCTCGAACGGTTTTAGGGCAAGCTAAAAAGATGCTCGAGAATCTTCCCGAGGAAGCCAGACAAGCCGTCGAGTTAAGGTATGGAGTCAAAGCCCAGCAACTGCTCGAGAAAGCCATCGATCAAAACGATATCGGGCTTTTGCACGAGTTATCGAGCCGCTATGGATTCACCGACGCAGGGCGCGACGCATCCTTGCTCCTAGCCGAGCATCTGCTGACGATCGGCAACACCGTCGATGCGACAAACACCTTGGAACGACTCTTGAGCGATCGCTCTGCACGAGACCGATTCGGTGCAGGCCTAGGTGTACTGGCCGTCGCATCCAAGCTGGCTTCGAGCACGACGACCCAAGCCGGAAAGCTACTGGTCGAAGTCCGAGAGTACTTTCCGAGCGTCTCCTTGGACTGGGCCGGATCCAAGGTCGGATGGAACGACAAAACCACTGGCGAATCGATCCTACAGAGTCTTTCGAAAGAGGATTTTAAAAAAATCGCTGTCCGCATACGCCAGCCTCGCTTCGAAGGAGGAGGCCTCGATCGCAACGCCAACACCGACGGTGGCCAGCCGATTCCGATCCTCCGATGGAGTGTCGACCTGCATGAATCCGCTCAGCACAAAGAGAATCTCGAGCGAACGATGCGCAAGCAGTTGGCCGAAAGGCGTGCCCATTTGGTACCCACGCGTGCGCCGATTAGCTCCGGGGACTTGATATTCCTGCCAACCTACGACCAGCGCATCCTGGCGATCGATGCGAAATCCGGCAAGATCCGCTGGCCGATCGTCTTTAGCGGCTCGCCTTTGGGGTATTCGATCGACCGAGGATCGAATCGAGATAGCTATGCCTTGGGCCTACCGGCACCAGATTATTTGGTTCGGAGGGTTTGGGGGGACTTTGCCACCAGCCAAATCTCGACCGATGGAAAACGAATCTTCGGCTTGAGCGGATCGTCAGCAGCCGAGGTCGGCGAGAGTTTCGCGGTAGGACCCAATGCAAGGCAGAATCGCAACCCGATGATCCGAACCTACAACGTCCTGCAAGCCTGGAGCATCGCCGAGGAAGGAAAGCTGCTTTGGGAATGCGGTGGGGTCAATCGCTCCAGTGCACCGGACCTCAAAGGCGCACTTTTTTTGGGAGCTCCGATACCGGTTCGATCCGAGCTTTTGGTTCTTGCGGAACTCAACGGAGAAGTATTTCTGGTCTCCTTGGAACCAGGTACCGGATCGATGAACTGGAGACAATCCTTGGTCGCCAACCAAGGCACAACCATCGCGTTGGATCCCCAGCGAAAAGCTTTTGGGCTAAGCCCGAGCCTGGAAGGCTCGCTGGTGATCTGTCCGACCCTCTCAGGTTTCCTGGTCGCCTACGATCTGAACCGCCGCGAGCTGGTCTGGAGCAAGAGCTACCCCATGAACCCTTCGTTGATGCCGGGCGCAGCTTTCAATATCGTCGGCGGAATGGACCTGAGGGAAACCGACCCGATGCTCTCGCGCTCCTTGGATACAGCCGTGGTCGTGCATGATGGAGTCAGCGTCTTTGCACCCTCGAACGGGACGGCGATCTACGGAATTTCCAATGCCGATGGGGCCGAATTATGGCAAATCGGGCACGACGAAGGATCGATGTTCCGGTACGTCGCAGGGGTTTGGAACCAGCTTGCGGTGTTGGTTTATGCCCAAGAGATCGTCGGGGTGGATTTGCGGACCGGACAACCGGCCTGGGCACCGATACCCATGCCCAATGGAGCACACGTTGTCGGCAAGAGCGTCCGATCCGATTCCAAACTGATCGTTCCTTTATCGAACCAGCAGCTCATCGAGATCGATTTGTTGCAAGGCTCGGTGCTCTCCGAGACACGCTGCGAGAAAGCGTTAGGGAATCTCGCGGTGGTCGACAATCGGCTCCTGAGTGCCAGTCCATTTGAATTGACCAGCTATTCGATACGGGATCGCTTTCAAGCCGATCTGATCGCAGAGCTAAAGAACGCCCCAGGCACCGCTTCGGTGCTCCAAAAAGAAGGCGAGCTGGCACTTGCCTCAGGCGAAATCGATAACGCGATGGCCAAACTCGAAGAGGCCATCGCCTTATCTCCACAGGATTTCGACATTCGCCGGTCGTTCATCAAAGCGTTGACCATGGCACTGAGAACCGACTTTGATCGCTACATCGAAAAGGTACGAAGTTACGAATCGATCGCCAGCGATTTGGATTTACCGACCTATTTGAGAGTCATGATCCATGGCCTAGAGAAACGCGAGCGCTGGAGCGAGGCCTTTGAAAAACTGCTCGAACTTTCCGATACCCGTCTCTCTCGACGAATCGATCAGATGATGGATGGCAACAGCATCGATGCGAGCGCCCGATGGACCATTCACGAAGACGCATGGATCTCGGCGCATCTTGCAAGGATCGCCCGTCGTTTGTCAGACTCCGAATGGGAGTCACTACGAGTCGCGATCGAAAAGCGACTCGTAGTCGATCCGAAACAGGACCCTTCGATGATACGCTTGCGCTTGCAGCATTTCGACGGACTGCCCTATACCCAAACCGCTCGATTGAACTATGCAAGTTCTTTGGGTGTTCGAAGCATGGTCGATGCGGAATACCTCCTGACCTCATCAGGGGCCCTTGAGAAGCCCCTCGACGAAGCCGACCAAGCGATTCGCAAGGCAAAAGCAAGGCTCTACCTCAAGAGCGAACGCCCTATGAAATCTTGGCTCGAGCTCGGAAAAGACGATGAGGCTTTTCTAGCGATGGCCAAAGACCTAAGCGGCAAAAACGGACCGGGAATTCTTAGATACAATTCCCCTGACGCGATGCTCATTCGGTTCAAAGAACGCGAACTGGCCGACCTGCAAAAACACATCTGGCCCCAAGGTAAAGTCGAGGTTACCTCGAGCTTTGCCGAAGCCAACGCCGTCGGTCAATTCCAATCGACCCACGAAGGCTCGAACCTGTGCCAAATCGGAAGCATCGTCGGAGACTCCTTCCTGGGCTGGCAAGCCTATTTCAACAATGGACTCCTCCATTTGGTCCAACCCCAAACCGGGGAGGAAGTCCAGTACCTGCTCGATGTCGCAAGACTCGACAGAACGGTTACCCCCCGGATCCATGCGATCAACAGTATTCTGATCATCGAACTCAAAGACCAAGTCATCGCGCTGGATCTATTCCATGCAAACCTAAGTCAACAGGACGGCCAGCTTTGGAATGCCAACTTTGGAAAAGAAAATCTCGACCCAGAAATGCCGGGACTTGGACGCGGGAGATCCAACACCATCGAACGCAACGCCTGGGGACTACCGATTCCCAAAAAAGGATTCCGAGTTGTCGATGTTTCTCGCTGGGGGGTCATCGTTCAATCCGAAAACGAAATCGTCAGCTTTCATCCCCTCCTTGGAACCAAACAATGGAGCTTGCAAGGCTTCCGCACCGCTTCGCTCCTGAGCAAAGGGGGATTCCTCTACTCGTTTGAAACAGGGTCCAAAACGATCCAAAAAATCGACCCCAGCGATGGATCCGTCGTCGAGGAAATCGCCACCGAACAAGAAGGCTGGACGCCACTGACCGTTGTGGCGGATCGATGGTTGTTTCAACCCGTGCGGCAAGCCAACACCGATCAAGCGAGCCGTATGAAACTCAGGCTCGTCGAACCCTCCACCGGCGAAAATATCCTTCAAGCCGACCATACGCTCGATACGCGTTTGGCGATCGCAGGGGACCTCGGCGTTGTGGCTCTTCGAAGCGACGGAACCATGCTTTACTGGAACGCAAGGAAAGGGACCGAAAGTAAGCACCAGGTCGACGTCGAAGGCAAATTCAGCAGCATTTCAGCCCAGGTCTTTGGCGAGATCGCCTTGATCCTACCCCATGCAGGGGCGATGGAACTCGACAATGTTCAAGTCTACCCGCAACTGCGAAGCGATCCTACCGTCGCGGCCTGCGCAGGACGCCTGTTTGCGATCCAAATCGAGGATGGATCTCTCGCTTGGGAGCGATCCCAAAGAGTCAAACACTTCCTGTTCCCGCTGAGCCAAAATCGTCAATCCCCCGCAGCGGTCTTTCTGCGACGACTGACCCTTAAGAACGTTCGTGGCATGGCTTTGGATTTCACAAGCATCGCTCTGATCGATGTGCGCACCGGAAAACTGCTTTACCAAAAGCATGACCTACCAGCGATCCGCGGGGATTCCTTCCGTCAGTTGCTCCTGCCTGCTCAAAATCAAATGTCGATCAAACTCTACGGAAACCTGTTCCAAATCGTCTGGACCGATGAGCCTTGGGAGCAATCAGCCCCGGATCCAGCAACTGGCGACCTGGCAATCGGCGAACTAGACTTGGATGCCTTCCAAGCTTCGGCAGAAGAGCTGGCAGACAAAATCAAAAACGCGCCGGCGATCCCGGGCAACCTTCCCCGAGAAAACGGGAATTTGGATCCTCAGATCCCTCGATGAGAATCACCTCGATACCGCGATACTATCGAAACCTAAAGCGTTGGCGGGAAATCATTTTGATCCTGCGTCGCTACGGGCTTGCCGATTGGCTCAGCCGACTGCGGTTGGATTTCGTTCGAGATTGGATCAAGGACGAACAGGGGGTCCCATTATCGAGCTACTCCCGCGAGGCGCGCGTTCGGATGGCGCTGACAGATCTAGGGCCCACGTTCATCAAACTCGGACAAGTCTTGTCCTTGCGTCCCGACCTAGTCGGAAGCGCCCAAGCCGCCGAATTGCAGATGCTCCAAGCCAACGTCCCTGCGGATCCTCCTGAGACCGTCAAGACGACCATCGAGTCGGAACTCAAAGATTCTCTCGAGCGACTCTTCGCGTCCTTCGAACCGGTCGCCATGGCCTCTGCGTCGATTGGACAAGCCCACCGCGCGAGGCTCAGCGATGGAACCGAAGTCGTGGTGAAAGTCCAGCACGAGAATATCCGAGCCAAAATCCATGAGGATCTCGAAGTCCTAGCTGGTCTGGCGAGCCTAGCAGACCGGATCCCCGAGTTCGCCGTTTGGCGACCGCGTGAAATCGTCAACCAACTTTCCCGCTCGTTGAAACGCGAGTTGAGCTTCACGCAGGAACAAGCCAACCTGACCATGCTCCGCGAAGCGCTCGAAGGCAAACCGGGTATCAAAATTCCGGAAGCATTTGCAAGCCATTCGAGCGCTCGGGTTCTAACCATGAGCCTGCTGACCGGCGAGTCGATCCATGCTGCGAGCGACCCAGCGAAATTCTCCGATGCCGACCGCGAGCAGATCGCCCGCAGGATCGCTGATCTGTACGTCGAAATGATCTTCGTCAAAGGACTCTATCACGCCGACCCGCATCCGGGAAATATCCTCATCGAATCCGATGGAACCCTGGGACTTCTGGATTTTGGAATGGTCGGACGAATCGACGATTCACTCCGCGACCAAATCGAAGAAATGCTCTGGGCTTTATCCCTCAAGGATTCTGCGCTTCTTGCTGCCGTCGTCAAAAGAGTAGGCAAGGTACCGCAGAACATCGATGATTCGATTCTCTCAAACGATATCACCGACCTGATTGCCACCTATGGCAATCAACCGATCGAACGCATCGATTTGGCCATGGCGCTCAACGATGCGACCGATATCCTTCACAGGCATCGCATCGTCTTGCCAAGCCAAATGGGGATGCTGATCAAGACCCTAGTGACCCTGCAGGGCACGATCGGCCAAACGAGCCCAAGATTCAGTTTGCTCGAAGCCATCGAGCCCATGTTCAAACGCTTGTGGAAAAATAGGCTCTCCCCTTGGCGCCAAGCCCGCCGGATGCGGCGCCTCTACGTCGAGGTCGAAAGCCTCGTCGAGAAACTCCCGCACCAAATCAGTTCCGTTATGGATCTGGTGCAAAGCGGAAAACTCGACGTGCACCTCTCGCACCGTGGTCTGAGCCCATCGATCAACCGATTGGTATTAGGTCTGCTGACAAGCTCCCTGCTGCTCGGTTCATCCGTTCTACTGGCTTACAAGGTCCCGCCGTTGCTCTTCATGAACCAAGGCCCCTTGGGGTTGAAAGACATCTCCCTTATCGGCTTCGGGGGCTTCATCCTGAGCATGATCGTGACCATACGAATCCTGTTTGCCATCAACCGCTCAGGGCACCTGGATCCCCACGGCGAGACCGACGACCAGGAGCCTTGGACCTAACCGAGCTCCTCGTCGGATGCGACATCCTGATCGTGATCAAGCTCCCCGTCGAGATCCGTCTCGAACTTCGTCGAGTCGTACGAGTAGGACTCAGAAAGGTCTTGGGCATCGTCGGAGGTAAACGCCGGAGCGTCGAGGATCTGAAGGTAACTCTCGTAGCGTCTTGGATCGAGCCGTCCGTCGGCGACCGCATCCTTGACGGCGCAGGGCTCCTCGTGGTTGTGGGAACAGTTCGGGTAGCGGCAATGGGATGCAAACGGCCGCATATCGCGAAACAGTCCGGTAAGTTCCGCCGGTACGATATCCCAAAGCTGAAATTGCCTTACGCCAGGTGTGTCGATGATCGAGGTCGCCTGATCGATCCGAAACCACGCTGCGGTCGTGGTGGTGTGCTTGCCTTTTTGATTATCGAGGCTCACGGCTTGGACGCGTTGTGCCAGTCCGGGGATCAGGTCGTTGAGGATACTCGACTTGCCGACGCCGCTTTGACCGATCACGGCGGTGCATTTGCCTTGCGCCCAAGATCGCAGAAGGTTCATGCCCCAGCCTCTCATGGCGCTGACCATCAAGGCCTTGTAGCCCATCTGCGAGTAGCTTCCGATGAGGGGCTGGAGTCGCTGAGGATCGATCAGGTCGCATTTATTGATGCATACGGCTGCCTCGATCTGATTCTGCTCGGCGGTCGCTAGGATCCGGTCGATCAAATTCGGTTTGATTCCCGGTTCTGCCGCGCTGGTAACGACGAGGATCTGGTCGATATTCGAGGCGATGACATGCCTGCGGTTCTTGCTCGTGCGGCACAGTTCGGAAATCCGTGGCTCGATGCGGACAATCCATCCCTGGTTGCCCGGTTGGGGCTCGATACGAACTTGGTCCCCGGTCACCACGACGTGCCGTTGGGTCGTCGAGAGGTTTTTCAAGACCCTTCGGACCGCGCATCGAAGAATCGTTCCGTCGTCGAGCTCGACGATCGATTCGAGCCCATGGACTCGAATCACGCGGCCTTCAATGGTTGTGTCCGAGGCATCGATCTGGATGGTGTGGTACGAGTCGCGGTGCTCGGACTCGACCAGATTTCCCTTGACGGTACGGTGGCGCGTCAGATCCCCTTTGCCGGTGATCCTCTGGGAATTTTGTGTGTCGATTTCGTCCTTGGAGTCGGCGTATTTTTCCGTCAGCCCTCGCTCACGCCGCTGCCCCTGATGCCCTTTGCGAAATTCGATTCGGGTTTTGTTTGACTTTTTCTTGGGCATTCGAATTCCGGTGTTTTTGTATCCGTGGTCTTAGCCCACCGAAGCGGTCGAATCGCTCAGATCGGTTTCTGAGGATCCGTCGGATGTCGAATGGATACTGGGCCCGAGGATCGCTTCGATCTGCTTCTCATCGAGTTCTTCCTGTTCGATCAAGGCATCCTTGAGTTGCTCGAGTGCATGGCGATGCTTTTCAAGGAGTTCGAAAGCCGATCGGTCGGCCACCCGCAGATTTTCTCCGAGTTCGGTGTCGATGATTTCTTGGGTCCTTTCGCTAAACTGCCGTTGCTGGTGCATCTCGCGCCCCAGAAACGGATCGCTATCGGAAAGCTTAAAGGAAACCGGACCGAGTTTTTTGCTCATGCCCCAGTGGGCGATCATGCGACGCGACAAGGAGGTGGCCCGTTCGAGATCGTTCTCGGCGCCGACACTCGTTTCGTTGTAGATGATCTGTTCGGCGGCGCGTCCTGCAAGGAGCACGACGAGTTGATCTCGCAGTTCACGCTCCGACATGTTCATACGGTCTTCGGAGGGGAGGATTTGGGTGCTTCCGAGGGATTGTCCCCGGGGGATAACCGTGACTTTATGGACTCGTTGTGCACCTGCTAAAAACCAAGCGGCGATGGTATGGCCGGCTT
>Ga0208086_1000229_pt1 | contig 16458 bp, 18 predicted proteins | sample LakMenEpi06Jul10_FD_150675 | JGI IMG/M metagenome (GOLD analysis project Ga0208086, IMG submission 150675) | Freshwater microbial communities from Lake Mendota, WI - 06JUL2010 deep hole epilimnion (SPAdes) | ecosystem: Environmental > Aquatic > Freshwater > Lake > Epilimnion/Euphotic zone ...
AGCCAGCCGTGCCTACTGAGCCAGCCGTGCCCACTGAGCCAGCCGTGCCCACTGAGCCAGCCGTGCCACCTGCGGCCTCTGAAACTCCGAACCCACCTCCTTCATCGAAGTAACGTTGGCCTTGTGGGGCCTGACCAACTGCGCTTTGCGGTCGTAGGTTTTGGCTTGTCCGATTGGTTACATCCAATGGCCATAAGGTTAATTCATCAGGTCAGCATCACTGGGTTTGCAGAGTATGACGGGTTTGCAGAGCATGACGGGCCATGGCAGGGCCCAGCAAATCGAAGAGGGCCTTTCGATCGAGGCGGAAGTCCGTTCGGTCAACAACCGCTTTTTGAAGGTGACTTTCAAGCTCCACGAGTCGTTGGCCTATCTGGAAAATCAGATCGAGGGACTTGTCCGCGAGAAAGTTCGCCGCGGTTCTGTGCATGTGACGCTGCGTCTCTCCGGCGGCTCAGCGACGATGGCGAACAAGGTTTCCGAATCGACGCTCAAGTCGTATCTGGATCAAGTCCGAAGCGGTGTTGGCCGAGACGGCTATCAGATCGTCATTGAACTCGGATCGGCACTTCAACTTCCAGGTGTTTTGCTACCGAACCCCGGACCTGAGCCCGAGAAGCTCACGGCGTTGGCACTTTCGACGATTGGCCAAGCCCTCGACGATCTGAACCGCATGCGGCAGATCGAGGGTCAACAGATGGGCAAGGAGCTTACCGAGTCGGCTGCGAAGGTACGAGCCATCAGCGACCAGATCGAGGCTCGTGCCCCGAATGTGCTGATCGATTATCGCAAACGATTGGAGTCCCGAGTCCGATCGGCTCTTGCGGAAATGCTTCCGACGGTGGGCGAAATCGATGTGCTGCGGGAGGTCGTCCAATTCTCTGATCGCTGTGACATCCGCGAGGAAATTGTTCGCTTGCACAGCCACCTTGAGCAGTTTCACGGCGCGGTGAGCGATAAGGAGTCCCAGGGCCGCCGCTTGGATTTTTTGATTCAGGAGATTGGCCGCGAGACCAACACGATCGGAGCCAAGGCCAACGATGCGACCATTGCTCACGGGGTCGTATCGATCAAAACGACGATCGAACAGATGCGGGAGTTGGTTCAAAATGTCGAATGACCCCGGCAAGCTGATCATCATCTCGGGCCCATCGGGATCCGGAAAATCGACCATTGTCTCAAAGCTTCTCGAGAGTTGTCCGTTGCCGCTGGTTGTGAGTGTTTCGGCCACGACTCGACCACCTCGGCCTGGGGAAGTCCATGGGCAGCACTACTGGTTTCTGGGTCCTGAGGAGTTTCAGGCCAAGCGGTCCAGGGGTGAATTTCTCGAGTGCAAAGAGGTTTTCGGGCGAGGATTTTGGTACGGAACGCTCAAAGAGGCCGTTTCGTCTGGTCTTTCTGCCGGAAAATGGGTAATCTTGGAGATTGACGTCCAAGGGGCCTTGGCCGTTCTGGACTATGATCCTGAGGTAATTACGATTTTTATCGACCCAGGATCGATGGACCAATTGGAGCAGCGACTCCGAGATCGGGGAACCGATTCTCAAGACGCCATCCAACGTCGCTTACAGGTTGCCAGAGAGGAAATGGGGCTCAAGCACCACTACCGCCACAGCGTCATCAACGATCGAGTCGATGATGCGGTCGCTCAGGTCTGCCGTTTGCTATGCCAGTACGATTCTCGAATCGGCAAGCAACCTTAAAGGCCTGAATCCAACAACCATTTGCCAGAGTCAAACTTAACTACCCACGAGGCGTACCGATGCTCGACGAGCTTAAAGAAGAAGCGATTGTCAACAAAGTCGGGGGGCGATTCAAGCTCTCGACTCTCATTCAAAAGCGTTTGGTACAGATCAACCGAGGGGGCCGTCCGCTAGTCGACATGCACTCGGATGACAAAATGGAAATTGTCATCCAGGAAATTTTGCAAGACAAGATTTATCTGACGCAGACCGGCGAATTGAAGATTTACGGCGAGACGACCGAGCAAGGAGACCTGCTGGATCTGGACGCTGGGGATCTGTAAAGATCGCCAAGCGGTTCCACTCGAGCAGCCATCATGGCCAGTATCGACCGGATCAAAGACCGGATTGTTGTCGGAGTCTCTGGTGGCATAGCGGCATATAAGTCTGCTGTGCTCGTGAGTCGATTGGTCCAATTTGGCCATCGCGTCTCGGTTGTCATGACCCCCAAAGCCACGGAGTTTGTCGGAGCGGCGACCTTCGCCGCGCTGACCGGATCTGGGCCCGTTGTGGATCCATTTGACTCCCGATTCCCGCTTGGGCCACACATCGAGCTGGCTCAGGACTGCAAGCTTCTGGTCATCGCCCCGGCCACCGCAAGGATGATCGCTTCGTGCGCGTTGGGACTGGCCAACGATTTGCTTTCGACTTTGTATCTCAACGTCGAGTGTCCTGTGTTGTTTGCACCGGCGATGAGCGCACCGATGTGGGAAAAGCCCGCCGTGCAAAGAAACATTCAGCAGTTGAAATCCGATGGCGTTCATCTGGTTGGACCTGAGTCGGGTTGGCTTTCCTGTCGCCGCATTGGATTCGGTCGGATGAGCGAGCCCGAGTCGATTCTCGAAGCATGCAAGCCTTGGTTGGAGTAAGAGCACCGTGGCGCACATCGTCATCACATCCGGTCCGACGCGGCAGTATCTCGATCCGGTGCGTTATCTGACCAACGCGTCGAGCGGCAGGATGGGGACTGCACTGGCTCAAGCCGCGTTGGATCTAGGTCATGAGGTCACGGTTGTTTCCGGACCGGTGAACATTGAGTATCCGTCGAAGGCCAAGGTGTCCTGGGTTACGACCACCCAAGAGATGCTCGAAGAGGCCCGCATCGCGTTTTCCAATGCGGACGGATTGATCGGAGCTGCTGCTCCTTGCGATTACATGCCAGAGCATGTCGAGACGAGCAAACTACAGAAGAACGGAAACGATTTGACGCTTCATTTGAAAGAAACGCCCGACATTGTAGCGACACTCGCGGCCAACAAGCTTTCCAAGCAGTGGGTCGTCGCATTCGCACTGGAGACCCAAGACATTCGATTCCGAGCCATTGTCAAGCTTAGCCGCAAAGCCTGCGACATGATCGTATCGAACAGTGCCCAGGCCATGAATTCGGAAGACAACAACGTCGAGGTGATCTTGCGCGGCGGAACGATTTTGGATCAGCTCCATGGTCCGAAGTCGCTCGTTGCAGCCGGAATCCTCAGGCTTATCGATAAACACTTGATCGCACCTACCGTCCATTCGTGAGCCACCTTGCCATGCTCGGATCGATGCACCAGGATTACCCGAATTTACCACCACTCGAAACCCCTTTGGACATTCTTGTTGTGGCTCCGCATCCAGACGATGCCGAGTTAGGGATGGGCGGTACGATTGCCAAGCTGCTCGAGCGGAACGTGCGAATTGGGATTCTCGATTTGACCACCGGTGAGCCGACCCCTCATGGCACGGAAGAAAAACGCCGAGCGGAAACCAAGTCGGCAACGGAGATTCTGCGAGTCACTTGGCGTTACAACTTAGGGCTTGCGAATCGGTTCCTCGAACCGACGCTTGAGAATCGGGCGAAGATTGCCGGTTTGTTTCGTTTGACGCGCCCTCGTTGGATTTTTGCACCTTATTGGCTCGATGCGCATCCGGATCATCTTGCAGCGACCGAGTTGGTCGAGGCGGCTAGGTTCTGGAGCAAACTGACCAAATGCGATTTGCCGGGGAAGCCGTTTCATCCTTCGCGTATTTTTTATTACTACTGCATCCATTTGAAGCATATCCCTCAACCGGCCTGGATCATGGACATCAGTTCGCATTGGCAAGTCAAAGCCGATGCGATCATGGCTTATCGCAGCCAGTTCTACGAAGGCAAAGAGCATCTTGATCCACCTGTGATCGAGCTCTTGCGTGAGCAGGCTGCGACTTGGGGAATGTCCATCGGAGTTCGCTACGGAGAAGCGTTCGCATCGAAAGAACCCTTGGGGCTAAGCGACCTGGCGCATTTGATTTAGGATTATTGAATCTAGGCTAGTTGGACTTCATCGAGAGTCTGTGACCTGAATGAATACAAACCGTCGGCGTTGGATGCAGCTTGCCGCTCTTGGTGCACCTGGAGTGTTGGTCAGTGGCTGTTGGCAGCGTTCCCACGATGCGACCTATGGAGGCACAGGGTCGAGCCCATCGGAGGCTCTGCCGGTTGTGGCCACGACCGGTATGATCGCAGACATGGTCCGAAGTATCGGAGGCGACGCGGTGCAACTGACGCAGTTGATCCCGGCCGGTGTTGACCCTCATTTGTACAAGCCGATCCGTGACGATGTCGTAGCGATCGTTCACTCGAAAATCGTCTTCTACAATGGTCTTAAGCTCGAGGGACGGATGTCCGATGTGCTCGGTGCTGGCTCGAAGTCGCAGCGGGTGCATGTAGCCCTTTCCGACGCGCTCGATCCATCGAGTCTCATTGGGGAGGCCTCGAGCCAGGAGGTCGACCCTCACATTTGGATGGATGTTTCGATGTGGAGCAAAACGATCGGGTCCATCCGAGACACCCTCGGGGGATTTCTCGTGCACCATCGAGAGCGGTTCGAACGGACCGCAGGGGAGTTGATCGAGCAACTCGAGGCGCTCGATCGCTATGGGAAAGAGGCCATCGGAAGGATTCCCAAGCCGCAGCGGATTTTGATTTCTTCGCACGATGCTTTCCAGTACTTTGGGCGTCGCTACGGGTTGAGGGTCGAGGGGGTCCAAGGGATCTCGACGGCTTCGGAGGCGGGGCTTCAGCGGATCCCGGAGTTGATCGAATTGATCGGCGCGAATTCGGTACCGGCGGTCTTTAAGGAATCGAGCGTAGCGGGCAAGATGATCGATGCGGTGATCGAGGGTGCTGCAAGCCGCCGGATCGAGCTGCGTGTTGGTAAAGAGCTTTACTCCGATGCGCTCGGGCCCGTCGGCTCCGGAGCCGAGACTTACATCGGCATGATGAAGCACAATTTCGACACAGTGGCCGAGGCTCTCTCGGGTGGCTGATAAACGCGATCAGGGATGTATTTATCGTAGTCGCTCAGCTTCTATTTCTACTATGGGGGAATCAACGATCGCTAGGCTTAGATCGTATACTTTTACTTGGTATACAATACAATTACTTCGTGCAACTCCGGGTCCACACTAGGCGGTTCTGGCCTAGATATTTTTTAGGTCACGACTTCCGTGGATGACTCGTGCGATTTCAATGCCATCATTGAGCCGACGGAAGAAAATGACGTATCGGCCGAATGTGAAAGATCGACAGTCTTGAATGCTGAATTCTGCTCGTACTTCGCCTACATCCGGATGCGGAGGGCGAGACTCGAATCATGATGGTCGATTCAAGTCCGCATGGAGACGCTCGAATACGCCGTCCACATCAGCGCCCAGCCCCCGGTCGAGCTCATCGAACCCTTTTTCGACTTCATCTTTGAGCGTTTCGCTCGCCCTAAGCATTCTGAGGCCTTCAGCAATGACATCCTCTTCGGATAGAAACCGACGAGAGTCAACAAGACGTTTCACGAACGGTGCAAAATCACTTGGTATTTGGACTGACATTTTGTGCGTTCTCCGATTTAGGGACTCTCAAATTGTACACTTGTCCGGCATGCATTGCCACGCAAAGGGCCGGAACATCGGGTGAGGATGCCCTTTTCCGGGCACCCTCCCCACACCACCTCGGCATGCTGGTCCGCACCGGGCCGTTCAAAGAGGATGACCAAGCTCAACCCTGCGTCCTCGATGGCTGTTTCAACTACGTCGACGCCGATCGGCGTCGACCAAATCGCAGCAGTTCAGGGCTCTTAGATTTTTTTCGCCCACAAATTCTGCGGGAGTCCTAAAGCCTAAAGCCTAAAGCCTACGTTCGTATTCGGTGATTTTCGACTCGTGTTCCAAGGTCAATCCGATATCGTCCAGGCCGTGGAGCAAGCAATAGCGGCGGAAGGGTTCGACTTGGAAATAGGCCGAGAATCCGTGTCCGTCAAAAACCCGATTCTGTTCCAGATCGACCGTTAGGCGATAAGGTGCGTGGGTTTCGAAGCGGCCGAAGAGGTCCTCGACGAGCTTCTCGGACAAGGCGATTGGCAGGACTCCGTTTTTGAAGCAGTTGTTGTAGAAGATATCGGCAAACGAGGGGGCGATGACGGCTCGGATTCCGAAGTCTTCGATGGCCCAGACGGCGTGTTCACGCGAGGAGCCGCTACCGAAATTTCTCCGGGCCAGCAGGATCGAGGCATGTGCGTTGCGAGGGAGATTCAGTTCGAAGTTCGGGTTGGGTTGTCCATTTTCGAGGAATCGCCAGTCGAAGAAGAGGAATTGGCCGAAGCCTGATCGCTCGATCCGTTTGAGAAATTGTTTGGGGATGATTTGGTCGGTATCGACATTGGCGCGGTCCATGGCGGCCGCCACGCCGTTGAGTTTGGTGAATGGTTTCATGGTCTTGAAGTTTTGGTGAGTGTTTTGTTGGATCGATCAGCGGTATTGCCAATCGCGAATATCGATAAATTTGCCGGCGATTGCGGCCGCTGCGGCCATCGCCGGGGAGACCAAGTGGGTGCGTCCCCCTTTGCCTTGTCGGCCTTCGAAGTTTCGGTTGGAGGTCGATGCGCAGCGTTGCCCAGGATCGAGCCGATCTGGGTTCATGGCCAAGCACATGCTGCAACCGGCTTGGCGCCAATCGAAGCCCGCTTCTTTGAAAACCCGATCGAGGCCCTCTTTCTCCGCTTGCTGTTTGACCAGTCCGCTGCCGGGCACGACCATCGCATCGACTTGCCCGGAGACTCGGTAGCCTTGGACGACTTTCGCCGCCGCGCGGAGGTCTTCGATACGGGCGTTGGTGCACGATCCGATAAAGACGCGTTGGATAGGGGTGTTGGTAAGTTTCTCGCCGGCTTTGAGGCCCATGTAGTCCAGGGCGCTGGCCGTCGACTTGCGCTCGGTTTCGTCTTGGAAGTCCTCTGGGGATGGGACCGGTGTATTGACCGAGATGACTTGGCCGGGATTGGTTCCCCAGGTGATCTGTGGCTCGATGTCTTGGCCTCGGAACAGATCGACGCGGTCGTACTTGGCCCCAGGATCGGAGGGAAGATTTTTCCAGAGTTCGACGGCGCGATCGAACTCTTGAGGAGCAAAGGGGCGGCCACGGAGGTAGTCGAAGGTCGATTGGTCAGGGGCGATCATACCGGCGCGGGCTCCGGCCTCGATCGACATGTTGCAGACGGTCATGCGTTCTTCCATGGAGAGGTTTCGAATCACCTCCCCTGTGTACTCCAACACATACCCGTTTCCACCCGAGGTGGTCAGCTTGCCTATCAGGTAAAGAATCAGATCTTTGGCCGTGACTCCGGGAGCCAATTGGCCATCGACTCTCAGTTCGTAGGTTTTGGGGAGATACTGCAGAAGCGTTTGGGTCGCCAGGACGTGTTCGACTTCGCTGGTTCCGATTCCGAAGGCCAGAGCGCCGAAGGCGCCGTGGGTTGCCGTGTGGGAATCACCGCAGACGATGGTCATTCCCGGTTGGGTGTACCCGAGTTCTGGACCGATGATATGGACGATTCCTTGGTGGGGATCGTTGAGGTCATAGAGTCGGATTCCGAACTCTTTGCAGTTGTTCCGCAGCGTATCGACTTGCTGTCGCGAGATCATATCGGCGATGGGCAAGGATCGATCGGAGGTTGGGACATTGTGGTCGGGGGTGGCGATGGTCCGTTGGGGGCGGCGCACTTGGCGTCCGGCGAGCCGAAGACCTTCAAAAGCCTGAGCGCTGGTCACCTCGTGCACCAGGTGCAGATCGATGTAAAGGATGGCTTGTTTTCCAGTTTCGTGATGGACCACGTGCTGGTCCCAGATCTTTTGGAACATGGTCCTGGGACTGGATGGGGTCGGGGGTCTTTCGCTCATGGAATCCGTTGGGGGAAAGGGAGGCAAGCGGTGTTGGCCAGCAAAAGGTTACTCTTATGAGTTTTAGCGTTGTTTTGTCAAGCGTCTGGCGGGGAAACTTCATGCGAATTATATGCTCCCCTGATCTTTTGAAGTAGCCTCAGGTATAGTAACTTACGTACCCGCGTAGCGCGACGCTTTTTGACCTGTGAAATTAAAGGAAGTGATTGACTTATGTCCGATGCCGACGCTCTTCACAATCGATGCCGTTCCTTGGAGAATGCATTTTTTTCGGATCTGGATCAAAAGCTCATCCGTGAGCTTCAAGAGAAGCTTACGGCGGAGGAAGCCGTATCGAAATTGCGAGCCGAATCGGGGATACAGGACGAAGCGACTTTGAAGGCCTTGCAAGGGCTTGGGATAACCCCCGAGGCCCTGAGCGCCTTTCGGATTCTCCCGCTTGTCGCAGTGGCTTGGGCCGACGGCCAAGCCGATCCCATGGAGTTGACGGCCGTCCGCATGATCGCCCAAAAACATCTTGCGGCCGATTCGGAGGCATCGAAGCTTTTGGAGCGTTGGCTCAAAGAGGGTCCAACCCAAGAGATGATCTCCACGTGGGAGTCGTGCGCCGGGGCGGTGTTCTCTTCCATCGGCTCGAAGCAAAGCCAGGATCTCAAAGCCCAATTGATCGAGGAGGTCAACGACGTGGCCAAGGCCAGCGGAGGGGTGTTGGGGTTTGGTGCGACGGCGAAATCCGAAAGCGATACCATCGCGCGTATCAAACGGGCATTGGGTCTTTAGTCCTAAACCCGACTTGCTTTTCCTTAGGCTCTTTAGCACCCTTGGTCCATGCAATCTGCTTCGCACATGACATCCGATCCGAAACACCGTTGTGAATCGCCCAAGGTGGTTTGGCACACCGGTTCGGTGGATCTTGCGCAGCGAGCCGAGTTGATGGGTCAAACCGGATGTGTCGTTTGGTTCACAGGTTTGAGTGGGTCGGGCAAGTCGACGATTGCCAATGTGCTCGATGGGATGTTGCATTCCCGGGGCCGTCCGAGTTTTCTGCTCGACGGTGACAACATTCGCCATGGCCTGTGCGCAGGTCCATCGATGCTTGAATCTCAGTACGATTCAAGTTTTGCCCAGCGATTCGGTTTAGGTTTTTCTCCGCAAGACCGCCAGGAGAACCTTCGCCGCGTCGGTGCAGTGACTTGTTTGATGGCTTCGGCGGGATTGATCTGCTTGACGGCCTTCGTGAGCCCTTACCGCAAGGACCGCGATGGGGTCCGAAGCGTGGTCGAATCGCAAAAAGGATTGCGGTTTTTTGAAGTCTTTGTCGACACGCCGATGGACATCTGCGAGCAGCGCGACCCCAAGGGTCTCTACCGCCAGGCCCGGGAGGGTAAGATCCCGTTTTTCACCGGGATCACCGATCCGTATGAGCCACCTCAGAGTCCGGACCTGGTGCTCGCAGCAGGGGAACTGACCCCTGAGCGACATGCCCAGAGCGTGCTTGAGTATTTGGCTCTCGAAGGCATCTTTCCTGGTGGTTCTGCGAAAGTCCAAGCGGAGGATTCATGAACGCATCTGCCAGTTACCGTTATGTCGTGCGTTGTGGATTGAATCGAGCGATTTTTTCGATGCAGTCGAAGACTCAGCAGAATCGAGGAGATCAGGTCATCGCGCGGTCGAATCGAGGGTTCGAGCTCGGAGAGGTCCTTTGCGAGATCACCGATCAGAATCAATCCTCGACTGAAAATCTTCCGAGCGGATCGATCCAGCGAGCGGCCAGCCCAACGGACTTGGCCACATCGGCCCAATGGAAGAAACAAGCGATCCAGGAAGCTGCCGAGAGCCAGTCGATCGTCGATAGCTTGGGGCTCGCCATGCAGATCGTCGAGATCGAGAGGATCATCGGTGGTGAATTGATCACGGTTTTCTTCACCGCCGCCGATCGCATCGATTTCAGGGAGCTGGTCAAAAAGCTTGCCAGCAAATTTCAGGCAAGGATCGAGATGCGTCAGATCGGTGCTCGGGATGAGGCGAAGCTATTGGGTGGCTATGGCGATTGCGGCCGACCCTTGTGTTGTTCGGGGCATTTGCTCGAGATGCCGCCGGTCTCGATGCGGATGGCCAAGCTACAGAAGGCCACGCTCGATCCGAACAAACTCTCCGGCCGATGCGGTAGACTCAAGTGTTGCCTTCGCTATGAGAATGACCACTACGAGGAATTGGCAGCCAAGCTTCCCCCGCCTGGCAGTGAGATTCTGACGCGAGAGGGAAAAGCGCGGGTGCTCAATGTTGAGTTGCTCGCCCAGCAGATGCTCGTCGCGACCGAGGACAATCGCCGCATCCTGATCACTCCCGAGGAGTGCTTGTCGGTCATCAAACGAGGGCCTGAATTCTCATGAACGAACATGTCCTAGCGATGATGGAACTCTTGGCCAAAGACCAACGCTATCACCTGGAAGCTTATCAATTCGTACGCGAAGGTTTGGCCTACGCTCAGCGGGTCATGAATTTGCCTTCGTATACCGGTGAAAACGAGAACGACGAGGGCAAGTCCGACCGGCATTTGACGGGTCAGCAGCTATGCCAAGCCATCCGCGAGTATGCGCTCGATCAGTACGGAGCGCTGGCGAAAACCGTGCTGAACAGTTGGGGAATTCATACCACTGGCGACTTCGGTGAGATCGTGTACAACTTGATCCGCATCCGAGAGATGAGGAAAAGCAAGTCCGACCGCCGAGAGGATTTCGATGACCAATACGAATTCGACGAAGCCTTTTCGGCTCGATTTGAACGCATTGGGAGCCAGGATGGATAAGCGGTTCTTGGTAGCGTCTTTGCTGTTGGTCTGTTGGAGCGGTTACATGCTTTGGGTGGTTTCTAGGATTTGGCTCGAATCGCGCTAGCTATGAAATACGTCATCATCATTCCCGACGGATGTGCGGACTATCCGGTCGAATCCCTAGGTGGGAAAACTCCTTTGCAGGCGGCTTATACGCCGCACATGGATGCGATTGCCCGTTCAGGGCTCGTCGGTCAATCCGACAATGTCCCATCGCACCTGCCGGCAGGCAGTGAGGTGGCCAACATGACCCTTTTTGGCTACGACCCGAATCGGTTCTTTACAGGTCGAGCGCCGATCGAAGCGGCTGCCCAAGGGATTGTTCTGGGGCCTCACGATTGGGCGATACGGTGCAATACCGTGACGATCCTCGATCAGATCATGGTCGACTTTACCGCCGACCATGCGAGCAACCAGGAAGCTCGGGAGATTTTATCGAGCGTCCAAGCAGCCATCGGCGATGCGCGATTGGAGTTCACTCCGGGGGTTAGCTATCGGAACTTATTGATCTACCGTGGAAGGCCTTCTGAGGCGACCCCTTTTTCGAGCGAGACGCGGACGCGAGCACCTCACGATCTGACCGATGGATCGGTCCTCGATGACTTTCCGCGGGGGCCGGGTTGCGACCTACTGTGCGAATGGATGCAAAAAAGTAGTGAGGTGCTTGCCGATCATCCTGTCAATGCGGTGCGTTTGGCTCAGGGCCGGCCTCCGATCAGTCATCTTTGGCTATGGGGTTTGGGTAAGACACCTTCGCTGGAAAACTTCGAAAAGCGGTTTGGTCTTCGGGGTGCGATGATCACGGCCGTGGACCTTCTCAGGGGGCTTGCGGCCCTAGTCGGCTGGGATCGGATCGAAGCCCCCGGCGCCACGGGATACTTGGACACCGATTATGCATCCAAAGGCAAAACCGCTATTGCCGCATTGGCGAGTCATGATTTGGTTTGCGTGCACATCGAGGCTCCCGATGAGGCGAGTCACGAGGGGCGGGTCGAGGAGAAGGTCAAGGCGCTCGAAGCGATCGATCGAGAGATTGTCGGTCCGTTGCTCCATGCGCTTCGAGAGCAAGGGCCTTATCGAATCCTCATCACCCCCGATCACCCGACACCGGTGAGCACCAAAAAGCACGCGCATGGCTGGGTACCTTTTGCGATCGCTGGAGATCGGATCGGTTCGGACAAGTCTGAGACTTACGACGAGGTATCGGCGGCTCAAAGCGGACTTCAGATACCCAGCGGTTGGGAGTTGATGCCCCGTTTTGTGCAAGGAGATTGGTAGGCTGATCTTCGGGCAATGCTGGGAAGACAGACCGGCGGTTATTCCCGAAGCTCGCGGCCAGTCAGGTGTAAAAAGACGTGATGGAGGTTGGGGGTTTGGAGTTCGAGATTCTTGATCCGGATTCCCGAGCTAGCCAATCCTTGCATCCAAGCGGGGAGTTCGTCAGCGAGATTTTCGCAAGCTCCGATGATACGGCCGCTGGGGTTATGGACAGACAGGCCCGGTGGAAGTTTCCCGATGGTTCCTTCGGCCTCGACTTCGAGCGAGACACGTTTTTGTTTGCCGACGGTCTGCTCCAAGAGTTGTTCGATTCGGCCTTGCGCGATGACTTGTCCATGATCGATGATCACAATCCGATCGCTTCGCTCTTGGGCTTCGTCCAGATGATGGGTTGTAAGCAGGATGGTTGTACCTAGGCGGTTCAATTCGTCGAGCATATCGAAGATCCGTTGTCGGCTTTGGGGGTCGACTCCGACGGTGGGTTCATCGAGCAGCAGCAGACCCGGTTGGTGCATGACTCCGCAGGCGATATTGACGCGTCTTTTCATGCCGCCGGAAAACTTCGCAGTCAGATCGCTTGCCCGATCCTCAAGTCCGATCCAGTCCAGGGCCCAGTCGACCCGATCGTGGAGTTTTCGACCTCTTAGGCCGTGCAATCGAGCGAAGCACTCGAGGTTTTCGCGGGCCGATAGGTCTGAATAGATCGCCAGTTCCTGCGGGACGACCCCAAGTTGCGTAGCGGCATTGGGTTGTCCGAGTTTTTTTCCGAAGAGTTTGATTTCTCCGGCGGAGACCTCGACACGTCCGCTGATGCAGCGGATCAAGGTGGTTTTTCCGGCCCCGTTAGGTCCCAAGAGAGCGATCCTCTCCCCGGCTCGAACCCCGAAGCTCACCCCTCGGAGGGCTTCGTGCCCGGCGTAGGCTTTGCGAAGATCGGTGACTTCCAAGGCCATGCTCATGGCCGGTCGTACCGGTTCAATAAAATGGCTCAGTAGATTGGATTTCGCGGTAGGTACCAATGAATCGTTCCTTTGCGGCAAACCGGATCGCAATTTCACCAAGTGGATGCTTCGTGGTATACTACTACATACAAGCCTTCGATTCGAGCCCGCTAGAGTGAAGCGATACCGATGGGTATTTTTGACAGCCTTTTCAAGAAAAACGCCGATGCAAGCAAGGGCAAGCCGAAGGCGAGCGATCATGCCTCGGGCATCGAGAGGGCGACCAAAGTCAGCAAATCGGTCGACATTGAAGCCCGTTTTGAGCGGCTCCGCTCGGCAATCTCCGGGACGATGGGGAATTTCTTTGTGGCCAAGGACCGCTTCAACGGCAATCGTGTCGTTGGGGTGAAGCTTTGCGATACGGACAAGGTTCAGTTTTTTGAAAATCGGTTCAAGGGACTCAACAAGCCTAGTGAAGGCGAGATCGCCATCGGGCTGAACCACTCGAACATCGTGGAGACTTACGAGTATGGGACCTCGAATCGAGGCCAGCAATTCATCGTCATGGAGTACATCGACGGTCCAGGGTTGCACCAGCTCATCGCTGAACGCAAAGAGGATCTCTTGGCCGGAAAGCGGCTCGATTTGATCACCCAAATGGCCGAATCACTCGCGTATCTTCACCGCAAGGAGTTCATCCACAGGGATATTTGTCCTAGAAATTACATCGTGCTCAAGGACATGACGAAGGTCAAGTTGATCGATTTTGGGCTCACGCTTCCTGCGACCAAGGCCTTCATGGCACCCGGGAATCGCACCGGGACACCTTTGTATATGTCTCCGGAGATCGTGCGGCGACGTTCGACCGACAAGCGGGTCGACATATTTTCCTTTGCCGTGACTTGTTACCACATGATCGCCTTCGATCTACCTTGGCAAGTCTCCGACACCACGGGCCGAGCTGCCCTGCAACACGATACATCACCCCCCAGAGAGATCACCGAGCATCGTCCAGAGATCGACAAGGTTTTGGCTGGCACGATCATGGCCGCGATGCATCCGAACCCTGAATTGCGAACCCCCGACATGGAAACGTTTCTTCGACAGCTTCGCAATGTGAAAACATCGCTGTAAAAGAAAACATCGCTGTAAAATGACCTGAAGTATTCCCGAGGGAGTGATTTTGGGCTTTCCGCGACCCGAAAGCGATCTATACTTGGTCGACTCACAGCAGTGCCCGTCAAGGGCTCTCGCGAGGGGGAAGCGTGAATCTGGTCAGGACTTAAGTGTAGCAGCCATAAGCGTCATACTCTTGTGCGGGGGCCTTTGACGGGCATTCTTTTTTGGGTCTAAGCGTTCTTCTGGAAGAAATCTCGGGCAGCTTGGATGGTCCGATCGATGTCCTCGGTGGTGTGTTGTCGGGAGAAGAAGAGGGCTTCGAATTGGCTGCAGGGCATATAGACCCCGCGTTGGATCAGGCCCCAGAAGTACTTGGCAAAGAGTTTGCGGTTGGAGCGATCGGCACTGGGCCAATCGACGATTGGGTTCGGGTTGAAGAAAAGCGTCATCATGCTACCGACGCGTTGCATCTGGGCATCGATGCCGTGATCGCGAGCGGCCGCAAGGAGTCCATCGCCGAGTCGTTTGCCGAGTGTTTCAAGGTAATCATAGGGTGGATCGCTGGCCAGGAGTTCGAGGGTTTTGGCACCGGCGGCTGTCGCCAAGGGGTTGCCCGATAGAGTGCCTGCTTGGTAGACCTTTCCGGCCGGCATGACTTGGTCCATGATCTCGGCTCGTCCTCCGTAGGCCGCTAGGGGCAAGCCGCCGCCGACGATCTTGCCTAGAGTCGTCATATCGGGTTGGATCCCGAAAATTTCTTGGGCTCCACCGTAAGCGACCCGGAACCCGGTCATGACCTCATCGAAGATCAGGACCACGCCGTGATTGCGTGTTTCTTCGCGGAGGGTGGTCAGGAACTCGCTTGTGGGTATGACCGTTCCCATGTTTCCGACGACCGGTTCGAGGATGACTGCCGCGATCGAAGCGCCTTGTTGGTGCAGGGTTTCGCGGAGCGACTGGCAGTCGTTGTAATTCAGTACGATGGTGTCTTGGGAGGTTCCGGGAGTGACACCGGGTGAATCGGGCACACCGAGGGTTGCGGCGGCTGACCCGGCCGAGACGAGCAACGAGTCGACATGCCCGTGGTAGCAACCGGAGAATTTGATGATTCGGTCACGGCCCGTAAAGCCGCGAGCGACACGGATGGCGCTCATGGTCGCTTCGGTACCGGAGCTGACGAGTCGAACGCGTTGCATGCTCGGAAAGGCCTTGAGGATCAGCTCTGCGATTCGCGATTCGTTTTCCGTCGGAGCGCCGTAGGAAGTCCCCTTCTGGGCGGCTTGGACGATCGCTTCGATCACGCTCGGTTCGGCGTGTCCGAGGATCATCGGTCCCCAGGATCCGATGTAATCGATGAACCGATTGCCGTCGAGATCGTGCAGATAGGCGCCTTGGGCGCGTTCGATAAAGAGCGGATGGCCGCCGACGGCTCCGAAGGCTCGGGCCGGGGAGTTGACCCCTCCGGGTATCAATCGTTTGGCTCGTTCGAATGCAGCTTGGCTTTTGGTCAGATCGATATTCATGGTCGCTCGGTAGGATCGTTTCTGCGTTAGTCATTCCTGCGTTAGTCATTCCTGGCCGTTGGTCTTTCCTCGCAGGGGAACACCGGGGATAATGGCCTTGGGGAACATCCGCAGAAATCCTACCAGACATAACGCCTGGGAAAAGTTGAACTTGGCATCTAACCACCAATTCGCATCATGAGTTCAGGTACTTTCGTCAATCGAATGATCTTGGCCGCGGCCATCGGTTTGCCCGTCGGCCCGGTGATTGCTGACTATTTTGGTCCGGCGACGACGGCGCGATGGATGCTGGCCAAGGCGGCTAATGAGTTCGATCAAGGAAACGTCGTTGAGGCCCAAAAACTCCTTGAGGATGCTTACAAGAAGTCACCGGATATTGCGGCCGACCGGAACTTTCTCAGGCAGCTCGATCGGGTCGAGGCCAACAACGAATCGAGTGCGGTATCGAGTTTTTATGTCGATCTTTGGGAGCAGCGGATCGGCCAGATCGAAAATCCGGCGATCCGCTCGGAAGCAGCCTTTGCGATTTCCTCGCTTCTTTCGAACCGAAAAAAGTTCGACGATGCGGCTCGGATTTTGAACGTGAACTTACCCCCTCTCGAGGAGCGAACCGCGGTCCAAAACAATCAGATGGCTTACATGAGAGCTTTGGCCGGTAAAGACCTTGAACAAGCCTTGATTGAGATCGATACGGCGATCAAGACTGCCGAGAACGAGTCGTTCTTGGACACCAAGGGGTGGGTGCTTCATCGCATGGGCCGAAACGAAGAGGCACTGGTCGTGATGGACAAGTCGCTTGCGAAGCTGACCGAGGCTTGGAGTGCGAACCCCAAGCT
>Ga0208086_1000231_pt1 | contig 16390 bp, 13 predicted proteins | sample LakMenEpi06Jul10_FD_150675 | JGI IMG/M metagenome (GOLD analysis project Ga0208086, IMG submission 150675) | Freshwater microbial communities from Lake Mendota, WI - 06JUL2010 deep hole epilimnion (SPAdes) | ecosystem: Environmental > Aquatic > Freshwater > Lake > Epilimnion/Euphotic zone ...
CTCCTTTTGCAGCTTGCAGCACGAGGAAAAACACTGATCGTCACGAGTCACATCCTGCCGGAACTAGCCCGTATATGCAACGTTGTAGCGATTGTCACCGCAGGGAAACTCAGGGCCTTCGGCACGGTCGATGAAGTGATGAGCTCGCTCTGTCCGCAGCGGAACTACGAAATCCAGTTGGCCAGCGCTTCGCACATCGCCCAGGCTGAAAAAGTGCTCGGTCAGTTGCTCTTGGACTCCGAACCCTTGACGAGTAGCCCTGCGGAATTGACCCTTCGATTCCCTACCGTACGCACCGAGCCAGAACTAGCCGAACTTTTAAACCAACTCGTGGCCGCCAAGTTACCCGTGACCCAATTCCGTGAATTGACCAGCGACCTCGAAGACGCATTTCTCTCTGTCGCGGGCAAGGATTAATCTCGGATCCCCTCTTGAAAGCTTCTCGGCGTGAATTCACTCTCCTTGCTTAAAAATCCAATTCTCCAACGCGAGCTCATCGGTCGACTGCGGAGCCCTAAAGCCCTCATTGCAATCGCCCTTGTCGCGATCGTTTCGTGCACCTTGGTCCTGATGCGCTGGCCCCGTGAAGCGACCATCGATCTGGTCAGCCAAGGATCGATTCAGGTCTTCCGCCCGGTGGCCTATGCGATCGCCATCGCGATCATGATGCTCACGCCAGCCTTTCCTGCGACGGCGATCGTCTCGGAGCGCAGAAAGGGAACCTTGGTCCTGATGCTCAACTCTCCGACCCCACCATGGGTCATCTACATCGGGAAACTCCTTGCCAATGTGCTCTTGAGCGTGCTGCTGTTTTCTGTGAGTCTTCCTGCAATCTTCGCTTGCTATGCCATGGGTGGGATCTCCATCGCAGGGAATATCATCCCGTTGGTCCTGATCTTCCTCGGTATGGCCTTTCAATATTCCGCGCTGGGCCTTTGGGTGTCGAGCCGCTCGCAGTCGATCGACGCGAGCCTTCGTTGGACCTATGGCATCCTGCTTGGCTTGGTCGTCCTTTCAATTGGTCCTACCGTCCTTGTGGGCAAACTTTCAGGTCTCAAAGCCTGGATCGCCCAAGCCATGACGACCCTGTCGCCTATCCCCGCTCTTCAGCAAATCACCGGGGCTCAAGGCCAATCGCAATCCATCGGTATTGCAACCGGCTGGGTCGAGTTTCTAATCATGTGCGCAGTCTCGACGCTCGGTTTTGCCCTGGCTACGTTGTACAAACTCCAGCCGACCATGATGGACCGCAGTCGCGATGCAGGAAAAGTCATCGAGGCAAAGCAATCGAGTTGGCTGCGACGGTTCTCGTACCTAGTCGACCCGAACCGACGAAAGTCCGGCATTCCCTTCTGGCTCAATCCGGTCATGGTCAAAGAGTTCCGGACTCGCAAATTCGGCCGTCTGCACTGGCTTCTCCGCCTTATTGCCGGTGGAGCCATCGTCTCGATTCTATTGACGGTCGTGGCCGCCACCGGCACGGTCAACTGGGGGGTCGATCGAATCGCTTCATCGATGGTAATCATGCAGATCGGCTTCCTGCTGTTGCTCGGTCCTAGCTTGGGAGCCAATCTGATCGCCTCGGAGGTCGAGAGTGGAGGCTGGCAGTTGATGCGAGCCTCGCCTATCTCGCCCTGGAGAATCCTTTCGGGGAAACTCCTGAGCACTTTTTTAACCCTACTGTTGCTACTGATGGCAACGTTGCCTGGGTACGTCATGATGAGCTACATCCAACCGGCCATTGGCGGACAGGTCTCCAACGTCATTGTTTCGTTGTTGATCGCAACAGCGATGGTCACCATTCTGAGCGCTTGCGTCAGCGCCTACTCAAAAACCAGCGCCGCAGCGACGGCTGCAAGCTATGCGGTTTTGCTCGTTCTCTTCGCAGGCACCCTGCTGATCTGGCTCGGACGGGGAAATCCCTTTGGCCCTGTGTTTGTCGAGCGAGCGCTGCTTTTGAACCCGGCAGCAACGGCTCTGGCGGAGATGAAAGCCCCCGGCTTTGAGACTTTTCAACTCACCCCTAACGGTTGGTATGTCGGACTGTCGATTTGCGCGGCAGGCTTGGTGATACTTGTACTGCGAATTGCTCGACTAACACGTCCTGAATAAGAACGATCATGAATAGCCATCGAATCCTCCTCCCCATATTGCTCGTCTTTCTCGCAGTTGATTTTGCTCGGGCTCAACGCGTCGTGCCTTTGGAGCATCGCTGGGAGGTAGACCCAGGATTTGGCGATATCTGGAACACTGTCCACGAACCGCGAGCCAAATTCCTCAACGTCAACGATCTCAAAAGCGATCAGGCGATCGTGCGTTTCGAAGCGGCCCAGAATATATGCATGAATTATGATCGTCCTGGATTTAGGAATCCCCCAAAAGCATTGACGCTCCTGCTCGAACAACTCGGCAATCAGGCAAATTCCATCCTCGCCAAAAGATCGATGATCTCTGCGGCATGCTTGCTGGACGACGGAGCCCATGCACAAGCCATCTGGGATGCAGCACAAAACGATCCTCTGGCAAGTGCCATCGTGGAACCCCACCTAATCAAGTGGAAATCTCCCGTCGGTTTAGAAATCTGGCGCCAGCGATTGAAGGATCCAAAATCATCCTCAGTTCAAATCGAAAACGCCCTCAATGGCCTCGCAGTCGTTGGACAAGAGCAAGACCGATCGCTCTGTTTGGAATGGCTTGAATCCAATCGCGCAAGTCCCGTGACGCGATTCGCGGCTGCGAAGACCCTCGGAGCTCTCCAACCCAACGGCCTTACCGAAATGGCCAATCAATTCCTCAATTCGGAGGATCCGGACAAGCATTTGCTTGCCGCCTCGCTGGTCGCTTCACATACCGATGCGGATGCCTTCAAAATACTCGGGACGATTCTTCAACAAGGCACATCGGTCTCTCAGCGACTCGCTGCAAATAGTATCAAAGAGCATTTCCCGCAGCAGGGCCTAGCCATGGTCGTGGGTTGGACTAAGCACCCCGACGACGTGATTCGACTCGCTGCTCTGGAACTTCTGAAAATCGCTCCGAGCGAAGAGCACACGAGACTCCAAGCCACCCTACTGGCTGACCGAGACCTCAAAATTCGGAAAACCGCACGAACCCAACTTCTTGAACTCGCAGGCAAAGACTTCCGGACGGTTGTCGATGACTGCGTCAGCCAAAATCTTGCCTCGCAAACTTGGCAAGCGATCGAGCAAGCGATCGTCCTGGCCGTCGAACTCCAAGATCGCTCCCGTTGTCCAAAATTCATCGAACTTCTCGAACACTCTCGTCCCGAAGTGAACATGAATGCAGGTTGGGCGCTGATGGAGTTGGCCAGCGAACCGGAGATACTCGCCGGTATCGTTCCTCATACCGAGAGATACACAAACGACCTAGCGGCCGAGAAAACTATCGCCAAACAGGACTACATCCGTTTGAGCTTTTTGTTCGAGGTCTTCGGTCGCAACCGATACGAGCCCGTCTTGCCAATGCTCCGCAAATACGTCCCGAGAGACAATTTCAAAATGGGAAATCTGACCCGAACCTCTGCGATCTGGGCGATCGGAAAGACCATGAAGCAACAGGATGACCCCGCTCTGCGAGCCCAACTTCATGAAAGAGTTCTCGATTTAGGAACCATGCTCCCAGAAAACTACTTGGTCGGTTATGCCTGCCTACTTACGCTAGGCGAATTTGGATATCTCGATTCCAAACCGATTGTCGAACGCCATGCGCAACCAGGTCAGGATGCCCTGAGTTGTGCAGGCCGTTGGGCCAAAGAGCAAATCGAGAAGTCGGCCAAGTGACCTAAGTCGGGTTCTTTAGGAACCCGAGGGTCTCTGATCTCCCTCGATGGGTTCGAGTCGTTCTGTTTTCCGTCGGGATTCTGAGCGGACCCAACGCTGCCAGGGTCCCTCTATCCAACGATGGAAACAAAAAGCAGCAACCAAACTGCAAGCAAACGCGATGAGCATGCCCGCTGCCGCTTGGACGGCTCCTTGGCTCGACCAGTCGTCTATGATCCTCAGTACCACTCCATTGACCATGTAGTGCACCAAAAACAGGCTATACGACACATCGCTCAGCCAACGCATCGAGGCTGGCAATTCCCATCCCTTGGTCCGCCAGTATCCAAAAAACAATACAGGTACGACCAAGAGAGAAATCATCAACTGGGGCCTGGGGTTTAGCATGAGACTTCCTGCGACCGAAAGACTGTAAAGCGACAAAACCCAAGTCGGGAGCCTACCTTGCAACGTCCACCCCAGGAAGATACCGAGCACATACTGAGCGGCAAAGTAGAGCAGGAACGCCTCCCACCGATCGCTACGGCTCCAGACCCAGGCGCTCGCTAGTCCCAAGGGGAACAGCAGTAGGGTGCGAGCCAAGACACTTGCTCCGTGGTCCCTTTGGAACCGGTTAGCAAGAAACGTCAGGAGAACGATCAAGCAGGACCATTGCAACTCGATGCACAAATACCAAGTCCCGGCGGAAAAATTCTCAAATCCAAGCAAATTCTGTATCAAAAACAGATGGGAAACGAATTGGTACCATGAGAACGAGTCTATCAGGTCTAGCGGCCAGCCGAATCGGTCCGTGAGCCACACCAATCCAAGTAGAGCAAAGAGCATGATGAGATAAGGGATCGCTAAACGAAGGTATCGATCCAAAATACCTTGCATCAACTCACCCAAACCCATTTTACCGTCAGGTCTTCGGATGAACCGTTTGTCAAGACTTGACGTCAATCCGCCGAGCACAAAGAAAATCGCCACTGCGTAGAGGGCATGGTTGAATAGAAAGTATCCAACACTCGGTGCGAATTGATCGGCCAGATCCGATCGAGGAGCATAGAGCGATAAGTGGTGCCAAACGATACCGACGGCAGCGAATGCACGCAGCAGATCCGCCAGTGCGAATCGTTCCCCTCTCCAAACCGCCGCTTGTGGTTCCTTTGAGATCGCGTTCAAAATAGTGACTCAATACCGAGTAGTTCGATCCATCACCAAGACGAATCTAACCGATTCGAAGCAAATCGGTGCTATCCCCGAAACGATCCGCCTTGATCCCCACTTGGTGCAACATCCATAGGTAAAGATTGCACAACGGAGTATTGCTTGGATATTTCCAATGCCCTGACTTGTTGAGCCTGCCACCGGCTTTTCCCAGCATAAGGATAGGTAGGTCGTCATGGTTATGCCGATCCCCGTCGGAAATGCCACTGCCATAGAGGATCATCGTCCGATCCAGAAGCGATTCACCCCCTTCATCGACCGCTGACAATTGATCCGCTAGGTACGCAAACTGCTGAAGGTGGAATAGGTTGATCTTTTGAAGCTTGGTCTGCTTGTCCTCACTTTTTCCATGGTGAGATAAATCGTGATGGCTCTCGGGGGCCCCGATTTCAGGATACCCGCGATTGCTGCCCTCGTTGGCCATCATGAACGTCAGCACGCGCGTCGCATCGGTTCGGATGGCAAGGCCGATCATGTCCATCATCAGTTTGCAGTGTTCTTCCCAAACCCGAGGGACGCCAGCGGGCCGCGAGTAGCTCGGTAGGCCGTTTTCGCCGAGTTGCAATTTGTCGCTGCGACCGATCCGATTTTCGACATCTTTGACCGCATAAAGGTACTCATCGAGCTTGCGGGAGTCTGCAGCTCCTAGTTTTCGTTTTAGGGAATTCGCATCCTCGAGGGCGTAATCCAAGACACTTTTTCGTCGCGTCGCAAGCGGGCTCGTCGGGCCTCCTTGCGAAACCTTGTCTGGGGTTCCAAAGAGTCTTTCAAAGACACTCGACGGGTCCATTTCTTTTGCCAATGGACTCGACTCGTTCCTCCAGGCAAGATTGCTCGAATAGGCACAGGAGTATCCGCTGTCGCAGTTTCCCGACTGACTTGAGCCTTCCATTCCAAGCTCCAGCGATGCGAAGCGGCTTTTGTGGCCGATCCCTTGCGCGGCGACTTGGTCGACCGAGATCCCATTTTTGATGTCCGCTCCATCGGTCTTCTTGGGATGGGCACCGGTCAAAAAGGATGCCCCACTTCGCGCATGGTCCCCTGGCCCATCCCCGTGATCTCTGGCTCCATCGAGGGTCAGTCCGGTAAACACATTGAGCGACTTGCGGTGTTTGGACAACGCCTCGAGGGTCGCCGGCAACGCATAGTCTGCGCCCTCGGAATCCGGAGTCCAAGCAGGCATGTGAATTCCGTTGGGAACCATCATAAAGAGAACCCGTACCGGCTTTTCGTCGGCAAGGCTCGCGGCTCGGCTTTTTGGCGACATCGCTTCGAGCCAGGGAAGCGTAATGGCGGTTCCTAGTCCCCTCAGTGCGGTTCGTCGATCGAGTTGTTTCATGGCAATTCTTCGTCCCTTGTTCCCTTGCGTCCGAACGGGTCGCTGGTGATGATCCCGAGCAATAGCTCCTGGAATCGGTAATCATTTTTAGAAGCTTTGGCAAGTATCTGATCGATCGCACAGCGATCGTAGTACTCTAATCCGCGTCCGAGCCCGTAGGTCATGAGTTTTTCGGTCAAGGTCCGGACGAACTGCTCGGATTTTTGGTCGCGGAGCAAACGGATCAAATCCCCCGGGTTACGGACTTTCTCACCCGTGGGAAGCTCCCCGGATGCATCGATCGGATTGCCTCGGTCGCTAGTCCGCCAACGTCCTACCGCATCATAATTTTCCAAAGCCAGCCCCAGAGGATCCATTTGCTTGTGGCACGAGGCGCACGCTGGATTGGCTCGGTGTTGTTCGATTTGTTGACGAAGTGTGCCGACCAACTCAGCCTTGTCGAGTTCGGGAACTCCTGCCGGAGCCGGCGGGGGTGGTGTTCCCAGAACGTTGTCGAGGATCCACTTGCCTCGCTTGACAGGACTCGTTCGAGTCGGATTGCTTGTGACGGCAAGAACCGAGGCGTGGGTGAGGATTCCAAGTCGTTTTTGACCTTTGAGCGACACGAGTTGGAACTTGTCTCCCTGGACCCCTGGAATTCCATAAAAGCGAGCCAGTTTTTCGTTCATGAACGAAAAATCCGCATCGAGCAAACGCAGGACGCTCATGTTCTCTCGCAAGACATAGAGGAACAAATAGTAGGTCTCGGTCCTGCTGAAATCGCGTATCTGCTCATTCCAATCTGGAAATTGGCCTTCGTTGGGGGTGAAGCTCTCGAGCTTGCGCAAGGTCAGCCATTGACCTGCAAAGTTGCGGACAAAATCCCTGGCTCTCTCGTCGCGGATCATGCGATCGAGCTGGGCAGCCAGAACTCCAGGCTCGCGCAGTTGCTTTTTGGAAGCCAGCGTCAAAAGCTCTCGGTCCGGGGTAGAGCTCCACAGAAAGTAACTCAGTCGTGTGGCGAGCTCGAAATCGCTCAGCAAAGGATATTCATTGCCGATTCGTACAGCAGGTTCCTCGATCTTGAAGAGAAAATTCGGACTTACCAAGATCGCCGTCAGTGCGGTTTGCAATCCGACCTCATAGCTATCCCCCGACTCGACTGACTTCTCGACGATGGATGCCAAGCGATTGAGTTCCCCGTCGCTGGCAGGTCTACGAAACGCTCGGCTCGCAATCCGACGCATCACATCTTTCGCCGCATCGGCCACGGTGCGTGTGGCCGAGGGAACCGAATCTCGCACCAGCTCTCGATGGATCTCGGGCAGGGCCGACTCGGGGATTTTCTCCGACGCTTTTTGACCGATGAGTCGAAGATCGTAGATGTATAAATTCGTGTCTTGGGCTGGATTCCCGTCCTTGGGCGCAATGTAATGGTCATTGACGAAAGCGATTTCCAGGAGACGCTTGCCCGCCCGCAATCTCAAGGGGATTCGGAAGGCTTCGGGATTGTTGGGAGTATCGGTCTTGACGGTGAGCTCTTCGACTTTCTTCCCATCGACCGAGATGACTACCTTGGGATATCGCCCTTCGGCCGCCGAGCCCGCCATACCGAGTTCGAGCGTGTATCGACCTGTCCAAGGCGCCTGCTCCTCGAAGGGAGCCTTGCCGTTGGAGGAGAACACAAACCGATCCCCCTCGAACTTGCCGCCGGATTCGGCCGTCAATTGGCTTATCTTGCGAGGCGAATTATACACTGGGCCGGTACTCGGGGCGATAATCACTTTTCGGCTGATTTCTTCGGCGGCCGTAAGGTACTTGTCCATCAGCAACGGTGGGAGTGTCAGCACATCGGCGATATTGTCGAAGCCGTAGCCGACATCATCGCCTGGGAACCCCAAAGCCGGTTCGTAATCGATGTTGAACAAGTCCCTTATCGAGTTGCGATATTCGTAGCGATTGATCCTTCGAAGCGTCACGGATCCAGGGTTGGGAGTTTTGCCACAGTCGATATCGTTGAGCGTCGATTGGATCCAAGACGTCAGTGTTTTCCGGTCCTCTGGGCTTGGTTGAGGCGAATCGGCCGGTGGCATATCGGCAATATCGATCCGTACGGCGACCTTCTCCCAAATCCGCCTTTGCCGAAATACGCTCTTGGCATCGGCGAAATTATTGAACGCCAATCCGCTTTCGGCGTCGGCACCCGAATGGCAACCCGAACAGTATTTCTCGATCAGTGGCTGGATCTTTTTCCCGTATTCCTCGTTGAGTTTGGTCCAGTCAGTCCCCTTCGAGGTTCCGAGCGTCGAGACGAAAGCGATTCCAAGAGCAAGCAAAAGGAATGTAAAATCACGATAGGCTCTAGCCATTGCGCAATAATCCTTGCGTCGAGACAACAAATCACAGCACTCCACGGTTGATCGAGGAATTGTAACCCATGAGCGTCACCAACGAAGAATTGCTTCAAAAGAAATGTTTGCCGTGCGAGGGTGGGGTCGATGCCTGTTCGCTCCAGGAGGCTAGATCTCTACGTTTGGCCATTCCGCAGTGGGTATTGAGCCCGGAGGGAAAGTGGATCGAAAGGTCGGTTCGCCTGAGGAACTTCGTCGAAATGATGGCTTGCGTCAATCAAATCGCTGAGTTGGCTGAGGCCGAAGGTCACCACCCGGACCTGCACCTTACCGGGTACCGAAACCTAAGAATCGAATTGACGACTCATGCGATAGGCGGATTGAGTGAAAACGATTTCATCCTAGCGGCCAAGATCGACCAGATCCTCAAGAAGGAAGGCTACTGATCGCCTTGCACGCCAACCTTCCTTGTTATCCGTTTTCGAGAACCCATTGGGCTGCAAATCGATTCAATTCGGCGCTATTCGAAAGCCTCAGTTTGATCTTTAGCTTCTCTCGATAAGTGTCGATCGTGTGAACGCTCAGGTGCAAATGTTTGGCGATCGCACCGGTCGTTCGCCCTTGTCCAATCAAGGTCAAAACCTCCATTTCCCGGTTCGAAAGACTTTCGATTGGCGATTTCCCTACTTCGATTCTCCCCCCGATGCGGCTACGGAGAATCCGTTCGGTCATTTCGGGACTCAAATAGGTCTTTCCTGCAAGTAGGGTTCGGATGGCTGGAACGAGCGTACCGCGTGCCGATTGCTTGCTGAGGTACCCCATCGCACCGGCTTGCAAGGCCCGCTCGGCATAGACATCCTCGTCGTACATCGAGTTGACGAGCATCCTTTGTTTAGGATCCGAATCATGGACTCTGCGTACTAAATCGATCCCGTGTCCGGATTTGAGGCAGATATCCACGATCACCAAATCCGGATGGAGTTGCTGAACCAACCGCAGCGCTTCATTGACGTCCTCGGCTTCTCCGCAAATTTGTAGATCTGGTTCATTGCGGATCTGCGTCGCTAGACCATCGCGCATCACCGGATGGTCTTCAACCAAAAGAATGCTTGAGGTTCCATGGTTCATCGGCTTGACTCCTGTATCATGCAGCTAACCAAGGTGCCACCGGTCGGGATGGTGGAGATTTCGAGTGTCGCTCCGATGAGCATGGCTCGGTATTGCATGCTTTGAAACCCTAGACCTCCCAACGCTAGGTCACCGGAAAACCCCTTACCGTTGTCGGCCACATGGAGTGCGGTCCTACCCATGCGGCAATCGAGCGCAATCCGAATGTGGCTTGCCCCAGAATGCTTCAGGGCATTGCAGATAGCCTCTTGCGAAATTCGGTATAAATGCAAGGAGACCTTCGGATCGGACGGGACCGGTTCTTGATTGCATTGAAACGAACAACAAACTCCATGAAGTCCATCGGTACGATCAGCTAGCGAACGAAGCGAATCGACCAAACGCTCGCTGGCTCCGTTGCTTGGAACAAGGCCCCGGGAAATGCATTGCAACTCTTCATGAGCACGCGTGAAACCCTCGACCAGCTTTCGTGCTAATTCGCAGCATGCCCCCAGAGAGTGCTCAGCGGATGAAGCGGTCTTGCGTTGAAGTTGGTTAAGCAATGTCTGCGAGATCATACTCAGTCCGACGAGTTCTTGCTGTACTGAGTCGTGTAGGTCTTGTCCAATCCTTCGTTGAACCCCATCGATGATATCAAGTACCTCTTCGGGATCCTCCAAGGGCTGATTCCGCAGAGCCCCATTTCGGTGATGCACCTGATCTTTACAGATCGTCTTTTTCGTCGTTTTCATAGAAGAATTCCCAGGTGATTGGTATTGAGCAAATCGATTTGAAGATCGATGGAACCATTCTAGATAAACGCTGTCGCTGGAGGAAATTTTGTACTTGATTTGTAATAGTTCGCAGGACCTTTATCTAGCATGCATAGTGAAATCCACTATGCAATTGCAAGGAATATCGCGATACAAGCACTCCAGTGCAGTCGCAACAATCATGGCGTATCCAACCGGCCTCTACCGCTGCTTTTTATGCCTCGGAATGCCTCGATTGTTCACTAATTCCTAAAGGGAGTGTTAGCCATGCGACTTCTTATTGCTGATTCCGATCCAACGCTTAAAGAGCTTTATGAGTATTATTTCACGAACCAAGGATGCCAAGTCGTCACGGTAGGAAATGGTTTGCAATGCATCGATGCGATCCGGGAGCAAATGCCGGATGTGCTTGTAATCGAGCATCAGATCCCTTGGGGAGGCGGTGATGGAGTTCTTCAATGTTTGCATCAAGATTACCCATTCAGTTCCCCTGAAGTCGTGGTGCTCACGTCGGATGGACACACCAAAAATTCCTGCCTTGACGAACTTCCCAACATCGGGGCTTATCTCCGCAAACCGTTCCTTATGCGGGATCTGGCCAAGCTGATTCAACGCGTCAAAGAACGTGTGACCAACGCGATTGCCTAAGGTTCCTTTAGCGATTGCTTGCTTACTTATCTCCCATTCTCTGCTTTGATTGATTGCTGATCGCCTCGAAGGAGTTTGTCATGGATATCGTTCGTTTGCCTGATTTGCTGAGTCTCATGCAGCCTGCTCAAGGACCGTGCGTGACGATTCTGTTGCCAACGCACCTACCGGGACCAGAGGAACAACAAGACGCCATCCGCCTGAGGAATGTTGTCGATCGAGCAGAGAATTTGCTGGCCGAGGGATGGTTGCGGGCTTGCACCGCTCGCGATTGGCTCGAACCTGTTCGCAACACCGTAATCGATTACGAATTTTGGAAGAAAAGAAGCCTTGGGTTGGTGTTTTTCGTCCAAGCAGAGTCGCTTCAACGCTTTCGATTGCCAATCCCACTCGAGGAATTGGCAATCGTGAACCATCGATTCTACATCAAGCCACTGCTCCCACTGGTTTGTGGTGACCATCGATTCCTTGTACTTACGGTTAGTCAGCACCATGTAGCACTCTATCGAGCGGGAAGGTTCCATATCGACCAAATCGATGTTCCGAATCTACCTCAACGCATTGAGGAGACATTGAATATCGAAGGAGCCGATCGCGGCCAACAAAGTCATCTTGCCAATCGATGGGGAACCAAAAAACAAACAACCGTCTTTCATGGGCAAGGAGGATGTAAGGAAACGCATAAGGCCGAAATTGCACTTTTCTTCCAGAGGGTTCATCAAGCTCTCGCGCCGGTGCTACAGCAGGAACATGACCCGCTGGTTCTGGCGGGAGTGGACTACCTTCTCCCGATTTTTCGTCAGTCACTCGATTATCCCAATGTGATCGGGGAGCATATCCACGGCAATACCGGCCATTTCTCAAAAGACCAACTGCATCATAAAGCTTGGGAATCTGTTGAGCCCTTGTTTCGACGCAAGCGAGCCCTTGCAGTCGATCAGTTCCGTAACCTTTCGGCAAGCGATCTAGCGACCGAAGATCCCCAGACAGCGATCCAGGCAGCGTTCAATGGTCGAGTCGACACTCTGTTTGTGGATCTGTCTGAGCATCTCTGGGGGACGTGTTCGCCCTATGGCCAAGTAACTTCGACGCATATTGAGCCTCAACCGGGTGACGAAGATCTGCTCGATCGGGCCGCTGCGCAGACACTTCTTCACGGGGGCAAAGTACACGCACTCGAGCCGGCTTACATGCCCGGCAATCAGCCACTTGCGGCTGTGCTTCGCTATTGAACCTATGGTGGATCACACCATGAGAGGATCAAGTGTTCACTCGATTCAATACATGGTCGATCTGGCCCATAATCCAAGAGTCAAAGCGGCAAAGGTTAGTCGCTGTTTTTTGAAAGTCGGTTTGTGTCACCGAGAAATACTTAGGAGGTCATTATGACTGGTTTATTAAGCACAACGAAGCGAGCGTTGCCAGCACCTTGGTTCCGCCGAGGTCCACTATCGATGTTCCGCGATATGGAAGATCTCATGGAGCGGTTTCTAGATGAGGATGGAGATGGTTGGAACTCGCGAATGCTCGCACCACCGTTGGATATGATTGAAACCGAAAAGACGATCAGCCTCAAGTTGGACCTGCCGGGCGTGTCTCCCAAAGAGATCGACGTACAAGTCAGTGGCAATCAACTGATTGTCAGTGGAGAGCGTAAGGAGGAGCGTGAGGAGAAGGGAGAAACCTTCCATCGCGTCGAGCGTCGCACCGGACGATTCTCTAGGTCCATCCTTTTGCCCTGCGATGTTCAGGATGATAAGGTTGACGCGAAGTATCAGGATGGAGTGCTGAAGATCACTCTGCCGAAAACCTCCGAAGCTACCACGCGTCATATCGAGATCAAGTCCTGAGTTCATGGGTTACCCCTCGGTGGACCTGCAGGACATGCAATGGATTTTCGGATGGAATATTCCTTGATTCATCGCAAATGAATGTAGGTCCACCTTCTTTCAATCACTGTTTTATTTACGAAAGCTAGTTTCAAACTTATGAAATTTCAATTGTTTTTTACCGCCTTGGCCATGAGCCTTGCAGGGATGATCACCGGGCCGGCTTCGGCTGCCGTGTCCAGCGTTTTTGGATCCGGGGCAAATCAGTTCACCATGACATTCGAGCGCGTTGGAAATCCAGGAAATGCAGCGGATATGACAGGCGTTCCAAAACCTGTCGGATCCGTTGGCTATGGTTTTCTAATGGGTAAATACGAAGTCAGTCGCGACATGATCACCAAGTTCAACGCGTCCCAACCGCTGAACATCAGCCTTCAGGATATGACCTCCTATGGTGGAGCAGGTCCAAATAAGCCAGCAACGGGGGTGACTTGGAACGAAGCGGCACGGTTCGTAAACTGGCTCAATACCAGCACCGGTGCGAACGTCGCTTACCACTACCCCAACGGCAATGTCAACGATAATATCCTCCTTTGGGATCCTGTACTCAATCCCCTGGATTACGATCCTAACAACCCGTTTCGAAGCCGTCGTGCCAAGTACTTCCTGCCGAACTACAATGAATGGTACAAGGCTGCTTATTACGATCCGAATCGAGGACCTTCAGGCGGATATTGGGATTACCCGACACAGCAGGACACCGAACCCATTGCCGTAACCAATGGAGTATTGCCTTTTACTGCGGTCCACCAAACGGTGAGCCTCGAGCAAATTGGCCCCGCAAATATCACCGATGCAGGTGGTTTGAACGCTTATAAACTTATGGCCATGGGGGGCAATGCCTACGAGTGGCAAGAGTCTGCGTTTGACCTTGTCAATGATGACCCCACGGAGTTCCGATCCTTTCGAGGAGGAGACTGGGATAGCACCCATCACTTCATGCGATCGGTCAATTGGTCCTCGATCGCTCCACCTGATTTCGATTATAACATCGGATTCCGTGTGGGAGCCTACGACACTCCTCCCCCTGTTCCTGAGCCGACTTCGATGGCGATGGTTCTATTGGGCTTCGGTGCTTACTTTGGACGCCGTCTAACGCGGAAATAGAATCCGAGTGTGGGACAGGATGCTCAAATGGATAACGCTAGGCCGGAGTTTTCTGGCCTAGCGTTTTTACTCGATGCATGCAGGTGCTTCGTCTCCCTTTGCGATCCATGATCGCATCACCGCTTCACCTTAACGACTCATTTTAAAAGTTGTAAGTGGCACCTAAGGTAAAACCGTGGAGGATCAGTGATTCGCTCGTTTGGATCGAGCTGGATTGCGAGGGGATCCTAAAGTCACTCGGTATCTGACCTTCGGCGGTTCCTATTCCGGAAACACCCAAAACTCGGTACCCGACGTTTGCTGTCCATCCGCGTGCTATGTGCCAGCCAAGCCCTGTCGATGTCTCCCCGAGCAATGCGGTGGAATTTCCAGAAACGTCGAAATCGAACGATGTGCCGTTGCTAGCTCCGGGGGATACCACCGTAGCCAATCCCGCTTGGTCGCCTGCAAGTAGCCGCTTCGTGCCGCGATTGTTGTAGACACCTGCGTTGATATTGCTCCATAGCGACCAGCGTGGGGTCATCGACCAGTGGCTTATCGCTCCAGTCTGCAGACCCCATAGGTCATTGCGGACATCGGATTGGAAGTACGCGTCATTGGCACGGTAGTCGATCGCATCTTGAAACTGAAACCACCGAACTCCGGAATACAGGCTCAAACGAAGACGGCTTGGGATGTGGAACCACGGCGCGTTGGGACCCGTCGGCTGTTGAGAGAGGGTCCAACTGCGACTCTCATCACATCGAGGAGCAAAGGGCTGTCGTGCCGACCCACCGGTTGCAAACCAATAGAAGTTCATGTCCAAATTGTGGAATTCCCTCTGGCTTTCCAATCGGTGCTCCGAAGCGTTTCGAAAGGATTCGGACATAGGGGTTACCCCCAAGTACAAGCCTTCGATTTTTCCCGGTTGACTCGATGAGAGCACATTGAACGGTAGGTTGGTTGCAAGAGGACCGAATGCCGTATCGTCGATTCGAGCTAGCGATGCATCTGGAGAAAGCCCCCAGTAACTCGCGCCAATGGCGTATTTGCCGCAACCGATATAACGGCCGACACCTAGTTCGTACCCCCCTGTCGAAGGCATCCGGATATCCTCCGAAGCAAGACCCCTGAGTCCCGGATCGCTCGCAGGGCTCGAATACAGACGACTAGGACCTTGGCGGAGGTCCAAGAAAAGAGCGTTGGTCGAAAAGAACCACGGAGAAGGACTCGAGAGCGGTTGGGGGGATTGGCTCAGAAAGGAACTCGGTCCACCTTTTGCCCATGGGGAACGAAGGTCTAGATCGATGGAGTTGTTGGGTTCAACAGATCGCGCTGGCTGTGCGGAATCTTGAGTCAATACGGGCGCGTCGGCTAGAGGCAAGGACCCTACGACCGAAGGGAATTGGGGATTCGAAGGTACACCGCTACCGACCAAGGAGGGTGGCAACGAATGCAGGTCGCTCGGTCGAAGGTAGTCCGAAGCGGGATTCGCGGAATTCGCCGGAGGAAGGGCCGAAGGCTGTGGGGGGACGGTCGTAGGTCCTGGATCCAGCCTCAAATTAGCGCTCTGTTCGAGACTAGGAACTGGCAATTGCGAAGGAGGGATGAAGTAGCTAGGCGAGAGGCCATCGCCGGATACATGGTTCGTTGAGGGACCGTTGGAGATGGTCACCTGTGCTCGGGCCGAAGGTGCGGATCCGAAGCAAAAGACGGCCAAAGCGACCGTGCACCCTTGCAAGCAGTGGCTAGGTGCCCAAGGGCGAGCCGAACCCATGGCGTAGTATTTCGGTTTGCGACACATCGAGAAGTTCCTTCTTCTTTCTGATGACCCACACCCGGAACTCCGGAAAAGTCCCAAGTGGCCTGCTCGAGCCGTACCCTCAATCCGTTGTTGGAACGCTAGCTTTGCACGTATCACTCATCGGATAGATGGATTTCGAGTATTTGCGGAATGCTCGGGGGCCAGAGCCGATTCCCAAGCCTGGAGCGTTAGAACCGGCAATTTAGACATAAGCGGTTCAAGCGGTGGTGGTGCCGACCCGTAGCCATCCGCTACCGACTGGTAGCCATCCGCTGCCAAGCGGTGGTGGTTTTGGTGCGTGAGTAAAGCGTCCACCGTCTGGCGACATACCCCCAGGGGACAGGCACCTGTAGAATCGCCCGGCGCAAAGCTGCCGATTGCTAGCATACCACCGCTGCTACTGGG
>Ga0208086_1000233_pt1 | contig 16348 bp, 8 predicted proteins | sample LakMenEpi06Jul10_FD_150675 | JGI IMG/M metagenome (GOLD analysis project Ga0208086, IMG submission 150675) | Freshwater microbial communities from Lake Mendota, WI - 06JUL2010 deep hole epilimnion (SPAdes) | ecosystem: Environmental > Aquatic > Freshwater > Lake > Epilimnion/Euphotic zone ...
CCTCCTCCTCTTGGTGTCCGTTTTTCACTTACTCCACCCGTATTTGGTGGCGGTGCATGGATTTGTGGTCGAGTTTGAGCAAGTTCAGAACCATGGTGGAACTCGCTTGGAGTTGCCTCTGGACAAAGACTTTGCCAGAACCTACCTTGTTCTTTATACGATAAGGCTACCATATTTGTTAGCTTTCTACAAAAAGAACACACAATTACCTTTTTTCAAAACATGCATGTAATTTAAAAACTATATAGGTGTATTTTTGCCATCACCACCCAACGCCCAATGTTTCAACTCTACTCCGTGTCCTCCTTAATCTTCTTGGGCCGGCACAAGACTTGGCGCGCAAGAGCCACAAGTGTGCGCTCCATCGCCTTTGCGTAGTACGCCTCGGGATCGGCTTCCTCCATCTTGTCCAGAGTGCGATAGCCGTACCAGCGCCTGTTCTTCTTGCGCTCCTTTGCGAGGCGCTCCTGTACGCGACGCTTCAACCACTCAGCGGCTGCCTCGGGACGTGCGTTTCGGAATTCTTCTAAAGTGGCGTAGTTCATGTCCCCCAACTTGCGGTGGTCCGTGTTGTAGCCGTGCCGGTTGGTAATGCGTTCCGTACGCCCCGCAGAATAGACGTGGCCTTGCAGCTTCCGGCACGACTTCACGCGTGCAAGGAGGGTGTTGGTAGCGTCCTCCTTGAAGAACTTGCGAAACACCGCGGGAATGAGGGCACACACGTTGCCGTTGGCCCACACGATCTCGCCGCGCGGGTTGCGGCCCGTCAACAACGTCATGATCTTGGGTTGCTTTAAAGGCCAGTCATGTGCGGCCAAGCGTTCCAAAAACTCAGCTACGCCCGGCGCCGACAGCGACGTCATGCCCACTCCAACGAGACGGCCGACAAAGTCGTCGTCAAACGTCTCCGGGCAGCTCGCACCCAAGGCGAGCGCAAAGGTTGCTTGCCGATGTGCCTCGGCCTCCTCCTTGAGCTTTTTGTCCAGGCGGTTCTTGGCGTGCGTCGCGTACAAGTTGTTGGCCAAGCGACGAGCATACTCCTTGGTTGCTTCTGGGTCGGCGGTCAAGTTGATCTTGCACGTGCGGTCAGTCGTGTTGACCATGTCTGCCTCTTTTTTGCACGTATACGCCACGAGTGCCGCTCCGAAGCACACCTCTTCAACTGGGACTCCTCCGAGCGTCGAGTTTGATGATGTCGGCTGACCATTCATGTTGACGTACAGGTGCATGACCATGAAGTCTTCCGGGTTGGGCATCCACGGCAAAGTCATTGCACGACGCTGAGCCTCCTTCAAATCGACCTGGGCGACATGATGGGCACTGCCCAAGCTTTCGTCTGGGAACATTTCGTCAAACGTTGTCAAGTTGATGCCCAGTAGCCAAGCCAAGTCCAAGTTCTTTTGGCTTGCTCCTCCTTCGCCCTCCGAGCTTGCTGCTCCTCCTCCGGCGGCTCCTCCGGCGGCTCCTCCGGCGGCTCCTCCTCCTCCTCCTCCTCCTCCTTCGGCGGCTCCTCCTCCTCCTCCTCCTCCTCCGACGGTTCCTCCGCCTCCTCCTCCGGTGGCTCCTTCTCCTTTGTTTCCGTCTTGGCTGAACTTGTCGTAGTTGCGGCGGGACTCGTAAGCCGCACGGACGAAAAAGTACCGCATGATTTCCCCGGTGCGGTCGCGGTCATTGCGGAGTTCTGCACAAAGAGGGTGTGACACGAGCACCGAGTAGGGCTTCAAGTACCCACCGCCGTAGTTGAGGTCGCCTGTGACGTAGGCCGGGAAGTTTTGCTCTTTGAGGTGCCCGGCGACTTGTGAACCGATTGAAGCACTAGTTGTGCCGAGCAGCCCAACCAGTTGGTTGCGCAAGTCGCGCATGACCATCTTTGCGGCTTGCGTGGCCGGGTTGGTCAAGCCTTGTTGGAGCACCAACCGAAGGTGAACCGCGGCGACCAGGCCGGCGACGTCGCCGGGGACGCACGCGATGTTGCCATTCCGCATGAACATGCTGGTCAGCACTTTGAGAAGCGTAGGGCACGTCGCCGTGAAAAGCATGAAAGCCTCCGGGTTTAGGAAGGACATGCCTACGACGCCCGTCACGCGCTCGGTTGTGCCCGGGTAGAATAGGTCTTGTTGGTTGACCATGCACGCCACCAGGTCGGCTGTGCTGGCAAAGTAGGTGCAGCCCACAAACTCGACTTTTGCCTCCCATGGATCTGGGTACTGGCCTCCTTCCATGCCGAAGCACACGCCCAATGTGCCGACCACCTCCAACATTTCCTTCAAGCTCGGGTTCAGGCCGACCAACTCTCGAGCACTTGTCACGTAGGCGGATGCGCCTTCCAGGCCGACAAACGACTTGTCTTTGTCGCCTGGCTGGAGGACGTTGCGCATTGCACCGAGCGCCGCGACCTCGACCATGCATTGGGTGATGACGTCACCGGGAGACCCGTCGTTCTTCATGGCTCGGCGCGCGGTGGCCTTTCCGATTGGGACGTTGCCCGTCATGAACTCGGCAATCTGCGACTGGTTGAGATTGTCGATGTTGTTCAAGTTTTGTAGGTTGAGCAAGGTCGTCACGCACGTCTTCTCCGTTTTGCGAAGCTTGTTTCGCAAGTTTGTCAGACGGTCAGCAAGCTTCGCAGAAGCCTCGGTCTTGGTGGCGCGGTCCAGTTGTTCTTGGACCTTCTGGAAAAACTCAAACGCCTTGTCGAGCTGGTCACGCTTCAAGTTAGCGACCAAGTCTGTGCGAATCTTCGAGGAAGCTGCTTTGACGAATTCTTCGAGCTCACTCGCCGACTTCAAGTCTCGGACCTCAATTTTGAGCACGCGCCCGTCCAAACAAAGGTTGGTGATGTCGTCGACCAACACCCAGACATCCTTCTCCGCGTTGACGGTCAGGCGCGTTACTCCCGGATCTCCCGGGAAGCGCGCCAAGTTGGTGCCGCTCAGCACGCGCGTCGCTTGCTGAGACGCCTGGAAGCCTTGTGTGACGAAAGCCGCGGTAGCGCTGCACAAGTTGTCGTTGTTGTCGATCGTGGTGATGTCCACTTCTCCGGATGTGTTGAAGATCGACGCCACGTACGACATGGCGCGCGTGTCTGGATTGGCGTAAGAACTAGAGTTGATGCGGGCAATCACCACATTCGTGATGCCAGTCCGCGGACTGAGTTGCTCGCTAGCTAGGCCCGCCGCTTGGAGCGCATCGTGTTTGTCGCTAAGTTCACCGTCTGAAAACACCACGATGCGCACGTCTTGGTCTGGTCCCAGAGAGCGGTACAGCTTCACAAGTGCTGGGAACACACCCGCCATGTTGGTGTTGAAGCTGCCATGGGATGGCAAGTTTCGCAATTGGTCGCGCCGGACTTGGCGGCTGTGCGCCGCGTCGTGGAACGTGATGTAGGTCAAATTCTCTTGGGCAGGTACTCCCAAACGCACGAACGCAGTTTCCAGGGCGCGATTCAAAATGCCCGGAAGCGCCAACATCGAGCCGCTCATGTCCATCACCACGACCGTGTGGGGGCCTGTTCCTCGGTAGCTCGGTGCTCCGTAGCTCGATGCTCCAAAGCCCGGCGCTCCGTAGCTCGGTGCCCCAAAGCCCAGAGCCCCTCCGTAGTCCGGCGCTCCTCCTCCGTAGCTCGGTCCCTTTCCTCCTCCTCCTCCTCCTCGTCCTCCTCCTCCTCCTCCTCCTCCAAAGGGTGTTGGGTGCATGTCGAGAGGTTTCGAAAACATGGTGCGTAGGTTTTCGAAACACTTAAAAAAAGGGTCGACATTGGCACGCGAGTGCGGGGCAAAGCATGTGTCACACCATGGCGGCCTGACCGGGGAAGCATATGATACCCTACCGATTTGTGTATGCTTTGCACAAAACGTGATTTGTGCGGTTTGAAAGGTGTTGTGAATTGTTGGCTTGAAAGACCTAGCATGACAATCGCAAATACAAAGTACAAGTTTTATTATTTACTCGCTGGTTGCCCCAACACGACCGTGCTTGCAGTTGCTGTTCCGTGCAAGATGCCAGAGCTTTGTACTTCAAGAGCCAGTTTGGTGTGGCGTTTCCGATGCAAGTACCCACCGAACGCGATTGCAAGGAAGATTACAACCGAGAGGGCGATCATGACACCTGCTTGGGCGTTGGCAGGTCCTTGGATGGTCTCGCCGGCTTTGGCGTCTTCTGTTTTGGCAGGAGGTGTCGCCGAGCCTAGCCAGAGCGAGCTGGCTGCGCCGCCCAGCAAGACCAGACTGAACAGGCCAAAGTAGATCAGCCAGTGTCTCTTTATTTGAGACGAGACTGAAAAGTCTTTTTGCTTGACGAGGCCGTGCATGGTGTCGTGGACGTCTGGGTGGAAAGGGTTGCCCGGCATAAGAGTGCACAGTCCGGCCAGGAGGACGCCAAGGCCGATGCCGATGAAGAAAAAGTCAGATGCCTTCATGTTGTTGCGCGTCACGTCGTCGATGCAGTCCAAAGTGGTTACACACGGTGCAGAAGGGTCGTTGTTGCACGTGCCCGTCAAGCACACACCCGAAGCACAAGGCGTGTCTTTTGTGCAACTTGTCTTCATGTCGCTAGAGCACACGTTGGGTCCACCGCCCGGCGTGCAAGAAGGTGCGTCACCAAGCAAGGCCGAGCCGTCCAAGTCCGAGTCGTGTGTGCCGAGCACACTCTTGAAAAAGTTGGCGACTCGCGGCATCTTTTGCTCAAACGTGCCACGCTTGCGCTTCTGCCCTACTGGGCTCGCACTTTGCGGGCTTGTTGTTAAAGCATTATTGATAGTAGGATTGGTAGAGTCTGTCATGCTGTTTGTGCCGCACACGTCGGAGGCGCCGGAAACACCCATGGCACCCAGCACGATGATGGGTGCCGCCATGAGGACGATGAAGAGAGCTTGCCGGAGTCGCGTGTTGTTGACGATCTCGACGAGCGACACGACAAAGGCCACGACCATGCCGACCCCGATCCCGAAAAAGGTCGAGCATGCCATGCGCGGTTTTTGGAGGGCGGGTAAGTTGGCAGCATAGGAAGAGTCTTGTTTGTTGACCGAGTTGAGCAGTGTGTAGGTCGACGTTCCGATCGACGACGCATAAATAGTCATCACGGCGTAGACTAAGAGCAAAACGATTGCCAAGATGTTATGAGGCAAGAGCGTAAAGACCGTCCTGCCTTGTGAGTCAGTGAACGTCACGTTGCGCGCCCGGTTGGACAGCTTGTCGGCATAGACTCTTTTGATGCGCTTGTCGGCGTCGTCTTGGACTTCGCTGGCAGTGTTGACCGTAGCATGCACGATCTGGCCTTGGGTCGTGTGGTTGGTGAACGTCACTTGGCCTTTTGGTAGTTGTTGTTGTTGTTGTTGTTGATTTTGTAGGATGTTGCGGTTCCCGTGGTGAAAAGCACTTTGGCCGTGCATTGCGGCGGCTCCGAGTCCGGCGAGTCCTGCACCTGGAATGGCACCAATACCTCCTTGGTTAAGTCCTTGGTTGAGTCCTTGGTTGTAGCCTTGGTGGTTAACGTTTTGCCCCAAGTTGCCTCCTTTTTTGGCGGCGTGTTCCTGAGCTTGTAAAGAGTTGAGTGGTACCCACTTGTTGCCAGCCAGGTAAAACAAGCCCGGATTGGCTTGGAATACGTAGTCGTAAGCTTTCCACTTGTTTTTGTCGTGAGCAAAAGGTGGTTTGTTGATTGCAGCAACTCCTATGTGATTCAGCAAAGACCTCTTGGCGTCTTCGTCAGTGGTGTTGAAGTTGGCGACGCTGCGATACAAGTTCTCAAACCCGTTGTCGAGCACAGCCTGCCACGTTCGAGCATCGACCCCGTTAGGTGCGTTTGTTTTACTAAGGTATTCATTTTCTTGTCGTTGGCGTTGTTCTTTGGACTCTCGATGTGCTTGGTTTTGCTTTTGTGTCTTTGCTTGCCCAGCTTGCTCTTTACTGAGCATCGTCGTTGGCTTATACGCAACGACGAGTCCAAGTTTTTTCAGAGTGTCCACGACGTCGACGCTTGAAGCAACCCCGCTTGAGTTTATACCCTTCCATTTTTCACGGAAACTTTCTAAGTTGCCTTCGTTACGTTTGTTGTACTCCCAGAACATGTCGAGCACGTGAATTGCAACTTTGGGGTCTATGTTTACTGTTACCAACATGAAGCCCATTAAGTTTGTGATCAGCGGCTGGCTTCCCAAAAGAAACGGATAGGGTTGCTTGTTGCCTTTTGTGTCGGCTTGCAAGGCCTGGGCTGGGTAGCAGGCGTAGCGCTTGTTGGCAATGTCAGTGTAGCTCTTGGTAGTGTCAAGAGGATGTCCTCCACTCAAGGTTTTTCTGGCTTCGCGCGACTTGTCCAAGTATGCTTTATCCTGACTAACGTTGGGTAATGCAAAGTTGCCCGTCAAGGACCACAACATGACTTGTTGTAAAAACACCAAGATGTTTTTATCGATCGAAGGTTGCACTAAAGCTTTGACCTCTTGTTTCAAAGTCTCAACACCTTGACCGTTGAGCTTTGAATAATAGTTGTCAAAGAGAGGAAGAGCTTCAAACTGACAAGAGAAACTCGGAATGTCCATCATTTTGTAGCAGGCAAGCAGTTCAACATCTTCTTTGTTTGTTTTATCGAGTTGACTTGTCATCAAATTGGCCATGTTGTCGATATAAACACAAAGACCAAGCCCTCCGCCTTGTGCGCCATCAATGCCATGAGCAAGTCGGTACAGAACGACGTCGGCAAACCCAATCTTGTCGAGCCACACTTCGTGCGCCTTATTCGCACTGGTCCCCACAAACGATGGTGTCATTTGCAACGGAATGTTCTTTTGACACGCATAGTAGTAGAAGACATTAGTAGTGTTACTGGGTGTGTATGCAACGACAAACGGAAGTTGGTCCATACTAAGCTTAACACGGTCTTCTTCGGGTGTATCGTTCGGTGGAGGGGATCGATACTTTGTGGAAAAATTAACACACGATATTTGGGAGTCTGACACCATCGTGTTCGTGTTCGATACCTGCTTAATACTAAACTCAAAGACGACATTAGATGCTTCTTCCTTGATCAGTAAATCAATGTAATTGCCGTCGCTTAATGCGTCAAACTGTCCGATACTCGCAACGACGGAAGCAAGCCACCTCACGAAGTATACTACATATCCAAACGAGGAAAACGGTTCGGGCTTTGCATCATCGTCTTTGTAAATTGTGTTTATCGCAGCTTTGAACCTTTCGTGTTCAATTGCATGCCTTGAATTCGTTATGCGGCGCCCAACCGTGTGAAGCTCTCCCTTGATTTTGATTGACCGCGTCTCTATGTCTTCATGGCGATACTTCTGGTCTCTCATGCGCACGTCGTGCTCGTGCTGGGTAGTAAACCACGTAAGTTCCGTGACGTCGTAACGAGGTGCTTTGAAGACCACCGACTTGCCAAAATCTGACTCCGTCCCCAAAACGGTACACGCATTGCAACAAACGTAGACGACACGCAACGCGTAAGTTAATCTGTTTTCGTTTTCGCGTAATGACGTTAGGGTAGCAATGTTAACAAACTTAGCAAGGTTTGTTAAGTCGGGCATGCCTTCGTTGGGCGGCGATTCGGATTGTCGGAGGGTGCCGATATAGTTAGCGAGACGTTCAAGTATATCTTTATCTGTTTGATTGTCTTTTTGTTTGATCTTTTGTGCAACCTCATTATCCAATAAAGTCTTAATTGCGTGTTCACCGTTTGTCATGGCGTCAACCACCCTGTTTAATTCGTCAATTGACGACACACTTAATAACTTGGGTACGTAATGTTTTAAATGTGACGTGTATGTCGTGGTTTGCGGAGCAGCCGACGAATCGAACATGTTGTCATCCAACTTTGTGCGTGGATAGTTTAGATCCAGTTCCGTGTATACTTGAAGAACTTCCGGATCATACTTAATGTCAGCAAGACTTGATGTTATATCGCACTCTGCGATTTGAGCAAAGCTGTTTTTATTGAAACTAAAAAAATCAGCTTTTGTGACGAGTAACAAGACTTTTATAACATACAACACCCTCAATAGTATTGCTTGACCCAGCAAAAGCTGGTTGTCTTGTCCCTCTTTTGCTTTGTAGGTGGCACAACGTACGGTATTTGCCACTATTATCTTTTCGCTTTCGACGATGACGCGGTGGGTTGTTGTGGTAACATCCGCGCCACGGAGTGCTTCTGGTACTTGTTCACGGTGATACGCACTAGGCAACGACAGTTCAAGATTCCACACACGTTGGTTTTCTACGTCCAGTACGGGCACTGTGTTACTCACCAACCGTACCAAGTTGGACATACATTCCACTTTGGTGTCTTCATCTAAATCGGCCACAACACGCGTCACAAAGTCTTTGCACATTTTGTACGAAGGTAAAAACTTTTGGTACAATTTCTTGTCACCAAAATAAGCATTCAAAATCCAATTATAAGCTTCAAAACCTTCCGGCAACGTGATTTTGGGTGTTTGGTGAAGTTCTAATTTCTTCCCAACAAGCGGTGCCATATACCGAGTTTGGGCTACTTGTTTAGTTAGTGAAGGTTTGTCGTCAATGCTTAAGGACGTTAAACTGATTAGATCGTCTTTTGTCAAAACGACCTCGCCGGTGTCGGTTTGTACGTTGCTACTTGCATTGTCCAAAGTACAAACTGCAATACGTTGTGCTTGCGAATCTAAAGTCTTGAAGTACTCCAACTTGTCAAGCGTCTTCACCCACGCAATACTTTCGTCAACGTCATTGAACGGAAAACTACATAAATCCTTAAGAACACCATCCTTAATTATAACAGACGTTTCATGAACAAAACCAAGACGTACATTTAGATTACCAAAATCTTTTCCTTGGTTGCTACGAATCTCATTGCTTGTGAACACGTAGGCTAACAGCGTCAAGTACCTTTCGTTGACACTTGTGTAATCGATGTGGCTTAGCAACCTTTGCTTCGTCCACTCCAAATATTCTTTATAAACTCCGTCGATGGGAGTGCAAACATCGTCCGAGGAGTATGCCTGTAAGTTTGGTAAAGGTGCAACTTGCTCGCCCCACTTATATTGTGTACTTTTGTTGTTTGTAATATAATCACAGATACCTTTCCAAAATTTCGAATCTTTGAGTTTATGTAAGACTTGTACACCCGCTAACAACTGAGCAGCATGTTTCCCCATGCCATGGGCATCGCGTTCCGACCCACCTATGTCAATTGTATTTACGTAAGCACCGGTAAGGTATGTCCCCAAAGCTAGTCCCAGGTACGGGTACTTCTTTATGTATTTCCATGCTTTGGTAGCGATCATAGGAGCCGCAAAAGTTAATGCGGAGACGGCCAAACCCTCGGCGAAGTCCGATGCCATTTGTGTGTTTCGTGGTTACTTTGCTTACAAAACCAACACTGGGTTTTTTCGTAAGCTGTATATAAAAAATATATAAACGTTTGAGCAACAAAAAACCAACCTGTAAATGTCAAACACACCTGTCAAGTTTGTTGCTGATCCCATTATAGGGTTCTGGCAAACATGGTGGCCCATGAAGGTTCTTTTACTTGTGCTCATCTTGATAGTCGTCATCTTGGCCATACTTGTTGTGCGAAATCGAAAGAAACAACTTGGAAAAACAAACTTTGTGTTTCAACCTAGCTTGCCTGGCTCGACGCGAGTCAAGATCGGCATTCATGTCTACCGCTCGGACCCGAGTGTGGTTGCAAAGACTATTTTCAGCGCGTTCGAAGCCGCCAAAAATGCACAGCAAATAGATGTCTATTTATTTCAAGAATACGACTCGCACGACTTTGCGACGGACGCCTTTTCGATTTACTCTACCATGAAGCACGACAACCCGACATGTCGCGACTGTTTGAAGCGCATCTTTGTCAAAAACGCCGCGGCGTCGAGCGCCCAAGGTCCGTTGGTCGGACTTGGAAGTTTGGGTGCCATGATGCTCGGCGACTCGCGCAAGTTTGTGTGTCTCTTCGTAAGGCCGTTCTACGAAATGTCCAGCATAGAACAAACCTCCCAACAAGCAGGCACAGCTTTGTTTGCCCGCGACTACGACCAGTCCTTGCTTTCCAGCAACTTGTTTTTTTCCTCAACTCCATGGGTCTACTCTACCCAACTGCCTCGCATGAAAGACGCCAAACTCGACGGCCTTAGAGTTGAGCCTACCAACAACACCAACTTGGTCGGCATCTTCGAACCTTTGGCAAAACTTGCCGCAAAGAACTTGCTCGACGTAGTGAGCGACTTTGACGGAGACCTGGTCGTCAAAACATCCCAAGCATCCAAGTTCTACCAAGAGTCTTGCGGCTTTGTCGGCTGGGCGACCAGAAAGCACAAACCCAACTTGCGTGTCTTCCATGCCTTTGCGTCCAACCCCAACGACATTATGCTCAAGTTCTGGTACGTCTCCGAAACTCGACCCGACACCTACAACTCCAACTACAACTCCAACTACAACTCCAACTACAACTCCAACTACAACTCTAACTACAACTCTAACTACAACTCTGACAACACAAAAAAGTATCCAAGCCGAGTTGTGGGTGTTCATGAAGACATTCAAGTAATGGACAGCTCGGCGCTGAAAGCACTGCTCGCCAAGATGGTTGTCGTCGGAGCTTTGCGTGACAAAAACCAACGCACGAACACCGTGGTGGCTGCCATCAAAGGCCAAAACTTGCTCGCCAAGCCGAAAACAGCCAGGCAAAAAGCAAAACAAACTGAGCAGCTCCGGTCTGTGCGTTACAAACTTGAAAACTCGCTCAGAAAACTAAACTCTGGTCTTGTTGTGCCTTTTGAAGTCTACAACTTGGCGCTTTCCGACTTGGTGTCTAGCTCCGCAAGGTCGCTCGACTTGCCTTTAGTCTTGGTTGCTCCGTCCGGCACGCCGCTACGGCCCAGCTTGCTCAACCACAACTTTTCACCTTTGTTCAGCACTTGGCAAATGTCGCCCGACTTTCAAGCCTTTGCACGCATCTCGCCTCAAGGTGTGTCTAAAGAAGCCTACCTCGGCGTATCCAGCCTGGACACCCCGACATGCATGGCATTCAAGTATGGCTCCAAAGAAGTGTTTGACCGCAACATGCGCATGCTGTCCTAGAAATTTATGGTAATGTTTTTTAATTGCTACATACATACATACATACATACATACATACATTCATACATACAAGCCAATAGCCAAAGTTTGCAAATTAAGACTATACAAGAAAAACACCAAACTAAACTAAATCATGTTTGTTCAAAACAAGAAAGCAAGAAAAAAAAATTAGTCTGATCCCAAAAACATTGAGTTAAATAGAGTTATTTAGACCAGGTAAAAAGAAACTTGAAATTTTCGAGGTCTTGAGTAGGTGGTTGCTAGGCGAAGACATGGCAAGCGTTGTTCCAGTTGTCGCCATGACGAGCAAGTCCAAGGAAGTCTACGAAAGCTTGGCGAGCAAAGCGGAAGCTTTGATCAACAAAGTCGTTGAAGAAGTTCACGAAAAGAACTTTACTGGTGCCGACGTAAGCGAGCTGATTTCTCGCATTGAAGCCTTGGTCGACAAAGAAGCCCTCGGCTTGTCCGTCGAAGAAGTACGTGCTCTCGTCAAACGTCTGACCCGGCACGTGGCCAACGCCATCATCCCTCATGTCGACGACACCACCGCCGCCGTACTGGCCAGCATCGCCGCGGTGTCTGGCTCGTTCTTCGACTTGGTGCGCAGTACCGTCTTGGCCCACTTCGACCTTGACAAAGACGGCCAAGTGTCTCTCCAAGAATGCCATGCGGTGTGCTGCTTTCCTTGCATCAAGCGTTCAGGCGTTTGACAACTTGTTTCAAATCAACTTGTGTATTCCAAATAAACTAATCAAGGTACGCAAATATAAGCAAAACTTAGTTTACATGTCTTGGACTTGACAACAAGCGCGTTTGTTTGCAAGACTCGACGATGTTGGTGATTGCCACATGGCTTGGGTTGTGTCGGCATGTTGTGCGCACTACCAAGCGCTTGGTAGTTCGCACAAAACTAGGTGGAAACGTAGTAGGCACTGTCAACTTGATTCGAGATGCTAGCATTTTTAAAGTGGTGAGAGACATACAGTGTCAAGTCGCACGGCTCTTACCGAACCATGGATTGACCGAGTTGAACACCAAGTTGGAAAACAAGTCAAACAACAAGCTTGGAGAAAGCAATGAAGACATTACAAGCAAGTCTGTGTGGATGCAACTCGGCGGGGTCGTCGTAAGCCCAGGCGTGGTGAGCAAATGTTTTTCCAAGAAACGAGTCATGGATGTTGACAAGGCGTTCCGCAACAATGACGGCTTTCTGGACGTCAAGTGGATCGAAGACCCACCGTGCGCCACCACGCTTCCCGGACTGAGCATATCCTCCGAGGTTGATGGCGAGCTTGTCATCTACTCTTGTAGCAACGCGCCTGTTCCCAAAGGAATTTGTGACTACTACAACAACGGGTGGTATGGTAACATCATCACAAAAGTAACTTTGTGTACCTCGAACTTTTGCGACCCTGGAAACCTGGCCTGGCCAGGTTTGGACACGTTGAAGCTAGTTTTCAACCTGGTACCATCACGTAACTTTCCTAGGCTTGCACACACATTTTCAAAGCTTACCAAGCTCGTGCTCGACGCTAGCTTGGAAGGCACTCAAAGCTTTGCTGGTTTTACTCAACTTGAAACTCTTAGAGTAGTCAACTTTGAAGGCTGCTCCTCCATTCTGGACTTGCCTACCAGCTTGAAACACCTCGTCATGGAGCATGCTGTCCGAAAAGAGCAATTACCCGATTTGTCAAACTTGACCAACTTGGAAACCCTCAAAGCCAGGTATTGCATTCAAGGACAAGTACCACCCTACGTGCTTACCTTGCCTCGCCTTTACTTGCTAGACTTGCAGCACAACGACGTGTCGGCCAACTTGGTTGGCAACTTGCGCATCAAAGTGCTGATCAACAAAACTAACAACACAAAGTAACAACACCAAGCAACAAACCCAAATAAATTACAAGTAACATAAAACACGCACCACATAAAACCTTTTTTGCTTTGCTTTGCTTTGCTGTGCTCCACCCGCGCTTTGTTCAAAACTCGCAGACTTTCGATTTGTCGTCTTGTCCTAGCTTTCTTGACAAGTTTACTCATTACAATCTAAGCGTTGACAACCATGAAGACGTGTAGGCTATGCCGTGACATGTCGACTCCATGTTATACACCGTGCCCGACAATTCTTGGTGAGACACTTGTGTGACTGTCGTGACTGTCAAGCCACACGCCTTCTTGGCGTAGTCATCGATGGCCCTCGCGCGGTCGCGCACGCCAAAGTTGCTGCAAGCCCAATCGTGCATCTTTTGCAACCACTCTAGCACCTCTCTCTTCATTAAATCCGTCATGCTTGCATCTTTCTTGGCTTCATCCTTCCATGCATCTTTCTTGGCTTCATCTTTCCGTGCATCCTTCTTGGCTTTATCCTTTTGTGCATCCTGCTTGCCTTCATCCGTGTTGGCTTCATCCTTGCGTGTTATCTCCTGGGCATCGTCCTCCCGTGCATCCTTTTTGCTGTCATTCGTGTTTGGGTCTTGCATGGTGTGTTGGCGACGCGACAAAAGCACAACACCTCGACCCACGAGGACCCAAACTGCGTTTTGTTTGACCAAGTGTCGCCAAAGTTTCTCCAACACATATGAAAACCGACCATTAGTAAAAGCCAAAAATAACTTGTCAAGACAAAAGACTACCAAGTGGTAAGCAAACACAAACCAACATCGAGCCATGTTTATAGTGTTGGAAGGCTGTGATGCAGTGGGCAAGACGAGCCAAGCTACCAAGTTGGCAGAAGCGCTTGGGGCAGAGTTATTGAGGTTTCCAGACCGGACGACTTTGATAGGCGCGCAACTCAACGCTTTTTTGCAAGGTGAGCTTTCGTTGGAGCTCCATGCAAGCCACTTGCTGTTTGCGGCAAACAGGTGGGAGCTGCAAAAGAAGATTGCCGCCATGCTGGATTCGGGCAAGACCGTGGTGTGCGACCGGTACTCCGGGTCCGGCGTGGCCTACTCCGTTGCGTCGGGGCTCAGCCAGGAATGGTGTCTCGCCATGGAGCGCAACTTGCTGGTTGCCGACTTGGTCGTCTTGCTCGACAACCCGAACCTACAAGAGCTCCAAGCACGCCGTCCTTCTGGCCTTCGCGAGTGCTTTGACAGTCTTGCCTTTCAAACCAAAGTCCGCCAAGCTTACCTCCACTTGGCAGCCCGCTTCGGATGGCATGTCGTTTCAACTACGTCCTTGCAAGGTACTTTCAACTGTATTCTTGAAATAGTCCAGCTTGCCCAACAATCAACATGCAAATCCAAACGCCTCGACTTGCGACCCAAACTACTCGACGTACCACACCAAGAAGAACCAAGAAACCAACAAGAACAACAAGAAGAACCAAGAAGCCAACAAGAAGAACCAAGAAGGCAACAAGAACCAAGAAGCCAACAACAAGAAGAAGAACCAAGAAGCCAACAAGAACAACAAGAAGAAGAAGAAGAAGAAGAAGAAGAACCAAGAAGCCAACAAGTACAACAAGAAGAAGAAGAAGAAGAAGAAGAAGAACCAAGAAGCCAACAAGTACAACAAGAAGACCAACAAGAAGAAGAAAGAGACATGATGTGGTGTACAACTCGTGTCGAGTGGCGAGTGACCCCAAGTGGGTACGATGTGTCGGTTGGTCCAAGAACTCCGTATGGTGCGCGCATATAGGCATGTTTTGTATTGGTGTATAGTAGTTGCTTCATGTGTAAGCAAGACTTTTAAACAAAAACATGCGTGTCTGTAAAACGTACCTTCTTTGCTGTTTTCGTGCTTTGAGCATCCAAGCCAAGAAAGCCGCCGAGAAAGCCAAACCGACAATAAAAAGCTAACCGTGTAAAAGAGAGAGAGAGAGAGAGACAACAAGATGACGTCGCATCCTTACAAGCCCACTGCACCGGAGAAGCACTACAACGAGACGTACGACTATGAGCTTGAGTACGCGGGTGCCTCGGGCACGGAGAGGACGTCTATGGCGATTGCTTCAGGGTACCGTGCGCACTTGGAGTCCAAGAACAAGCCTGGTATGGGACCGTGGAAGGACACGCCGTCGCTGCACACTGGCAGAGGCCTCTTGCCGGCCCAGTGGGGAGGCTCTGTGTACGGCATTCCTGCCCACCTCTTGAACCCGCAAGACGACATCATGCGCCACTCGATGGACGAGAGAACCGAGTTCAACAACAACCCCACCGAAGCACCTCTGCAAACACCACAAACTACAACGCAAGCACTGCGCGGCGTCGACCCATCGTCCATGTTCTCGTAAACCCCGTTTGGTACACCACGTCTAGCCAAAACAACATTGTTATACACGTCTGGTCAAACCCACACAACTACATTTAGAGAATGGTTGTAACTTACAAAAGTAGTCGCAAGTAGTGTTTGGGCATGCATCCAAGTCAAAAGTAGCACATCAAAAGTATCAAAAAGTCGAGTGTTTTGAAAAACCTTGGGGTTATACCAAATACTTAACAACACATAAAAACACAATTTCCCAAATTAAGTTGGTAGGAATGACGATGTTTGACTTGCTGGCCAAGAGCCAACCTAACTACAACGCGGACGCTGTGCGTCGAGCCATGCGGTTGGCCAAAGAGCCTCCAAATGTGGGTTCGTCAAGCTTGGGTTCAACCCGCCAACCATTAAGCAAGGTTGCAAGCAAAGTTACAAACCAACCAACAAGCAAACCAACAAGCCGACCAACAAGCCAACCAACAAGCAAACCAACAAGCAAACCAACAAGCCAACCAACAAGCAAACCAGCAAGCAAACCAACAAGCAAACCAACAAGCAAAACTAGTGCAAGTCAAGAAGACGCGCAAGGCGAAAGACAGTTCGAGACGGGAAGTCAACAAGAGGTGAATAACATAGTAGAGAGCAACAAGGTAGTTGTGTTTGCAAAGACGTATTGCCCTTTTTGTAAAAAGGCCAAGACGTTGCTAGAGTCGCTGAACGTAAAGTTTGTAACCATTGAGTTGGACGAGCTTGGGGAGCTCGGCAAGACCGTTCAGGAGTCTCTAAAAGAAATGACGGGTCAAAGCACGGTGCCGAGCGTGTTTGCCAACCAAGAGCATCTTGGCGGCTCGGATGACCTTGCCAAGCTCGTCGAGTCTGACCCAGAGTACTTTGAAAGGTTGTAACAACTCCTTATATTGGTCATGTTTTTTTTCTCTGTAATGTCATGTGTTTAAGAAAAAATTAAAAGATTTCTTGCACCAAAACAAAAACGTCCGAGTTGAAAGTTTGTGATTGTAGGTCAACCGACAAGTCAACCGACAAGTCAACCGACAAGTCAACCGACAAGTCAACCG
>Ga0208086_1000234_pt1 | contig 16335 bp, 18 predicted proteins | sample LakMenEpi06Jul10_FD_150675 | JGI IMG/M metagenome (GOLD analysis project Ga0208086, IMG submission 150675) | Freshwater microbial communities from Lake Mendota, WI - 06JUL2010 deep hole epilimnion (SPAdes) | ecosystem: Environmental > Aquatic > Freshwater > Lake > Epilimnion/Euphotic zone ...
CTTCTCAGGTGCCATGCGCGCTAGGTACCCTAGCCGAATCAACGGATCGCCTTTAGGAAGCTCAGACCTATTTGCTGGCCTATCGATGAAGTCCTCGGTCGCTACCCCCAAAGGAACGACATGCATCTTGAATTCAGGGATTCCAAGCAAACTCTGCATGCTCTGCGCATAGGCTTGCGAGTGGCAGATAAATCCCTTGGCCGACCCGACGAGCCGTCTCATCCGCTCGATCGCCTGGGCTCGATGCGAAGCGCTCAGGGAATCTAAAAAAATGTCGTCCCCCTGGAGCATCACCCAAACATCGGCGTTCACGGCCAATTGAGGGATCACACCACCGATGAGCAAATTGGTCAGAAGGACCGTCTCGGGCCGAATGCTCGTCTGGAGAAACCGCAGCAAGTCCTCGAACTCTTGCTTCTGATTCCCTTCAAGTCCATCGAGCATGCTGATGGCCAACTGACCCAACAACTCAGGACTCGTCTTGCCTGCCTTGGAAGTCAACGACCTGATCACCCAAGGATGATCAAGCCAGCCGACGGCCCATCGAGGCAGGTAGCGAATAACGGGGATCTTCTGGGATAGGTAAACATTGACGCCTCCGAGAAAGACTCGGTCGACACTCATGTCCTCGACATCGGTGCGGATCGGGGTGTAGACGGGCATGAGCACGCAGTCATGCCCAGCCCTAATCAACTCCTTGGCCACGGCATTATCGTTCATGCACGAACCGCAAAACATCCCGGCAGCGCCTGCGGTTAAGTAAGTAATTCTCATCGAGTCTTTCAATTTGGGTCAGCGGCAGTCCGGCTCTCCATTCTAACGACTTTGACGGTTGTGCCGCATCGGTAAAAAACTCCGTCTATCTTGGTAACTTAGGCAGTTTACACCCCGTCTTTTTCGAATCATTCCGCATACTTTCGCTGCGCGTTAGAGTTTACGTAACTTCTTTCCTACCTTCATTTTCCGGAAAATGGGATAGGGGGTTCAAGCTATTTTCATCGCTTGGCCGATAGTTTCCCTGTCGACCCATCTTACCAGACTTCAATCCGTAGCCTGGTAAGAAGGACCTCGATATTGCCGGTGGCCCAGAACTGATCGAGTCTATGGATGGCTCGGCCGGCAACTACCCCGGATCCAATCCTCATTTTGGATTGGAGCATTTTGAAACGCATGGTTGGCAACGGTCCAAGTACGGATGGATCGCGCCGAAGGAAATGGGGCCTACGAAGTCACAAAGGCAATCGCGCAAGCGGTGGTCTTGGAGCCGCACCAGTAGAGGGCGGTTTCGGCGACGACTTCGTACGCCGAAACCGGTCTCAACTCCGTCATGCTTTCGAATGTTGGTGGTAGTCAGTGACCCAATGTACATAGGGAGTTAGTCTAGATGAAGTGGAACATTATTGTTAGTTCGGTGGTTTTGGGTGCATGCCTTAGCGGACAAAGCTTCGGTGGTGACCTGATCCATCGCCTCTTGGGTGGTAACGGCGTCGGAGCCAAGAGCTCCTGCTGCGATACCTCGGTTGTTGATCCTAGCTGCGGAGCCGAAATGGCTGGCTGTGCAAGCGGCCCAAGCTGCGGTACTGAAATCGCTGCTCCAGCTTGCGATAATGGTGCAGGTATTGGTGCTGGTAAGGCCGGTTGCGGTCTTCTCGGCAACAAGCGTGCTCCGAGCTGCGGTACCGAAATCGCCGGTGCTTGCGATCCTTGTGCAGGCAACAACGGCGGAATCGTCGGACCAAGCTGCGGCGTAGAAGCTGCTGCTTGCGGACCAGCAAACGTCTGCCGCACTCCAGTTTTGGACGGTCTCAAAGGCCTGAAGTGCAAACTTCATGCAGCCCACGTTGAGAAGATGGCTCGCATCCACAACGCTGCTGCAAACATGCACGCTCGCTTGGCTGCTAAGCACGCTGCGAAGGCGGCTCCTAGCTGCGGTTGCGAAACTGCTGCTCCTAGCTGCGGCGCTGAAGTCGCTGGTGGTTGCGGAACCGGTCCTAGCTGCGGCGCTGAAATCGCCGGCGGTTGCGGAAACGGTCTTTTCGGTAAAGGTCCTTCCTGCGGCGCTGAAATCGCTGCTAACGATCCTTGCAGCGGTGCTGCTGGTTGTGACGGCGGAATCGGAGCCAAGAAGCGTTCGTGCGGTCTGCTCGGAAAGATTTTCAAGAGCAAGTCAAGCTGTGATGCTGCTGCTTGTGATTCGGGTTGCAGCTCCTGCGGAAGCGTTCCTGCTGCCGCTCCATCGCTCGCACCGGCTCCAGTAGTCGATCCTCACGCTTACCTGAACACCAATCGCGGTATCATTCAAGCTAGCAGCACCCGTGTTCGTTAATCACGAATCGGACTGCTAGGGTTAAGATACTTCGAAATGAAAATCGGCTCGCGAAAGCGAGCCGATTTTTTTTCGTTTGGATCCATCCAAAATAACCCGCAGCGAACTGCCTAGAACTACTGGGGCAATCGACCCTCGTTGACCACCGGCAATGGACCTGTCAACGCCTTCATGAACTCGACCAAATCGGTCTTATCCTGCGCGCTGAGCTCAAGCTTCTTGATCTTGTCGCTCAAGTAAGGGTTCGGATGACCGCCCTTGGCATACCACTCGACGACCTCTTCGAGCGTCTTTTGACTTCCATCATGCATGTAAGGTGCATTGAGCTCGATGTTTCTCAACGTCGGTGTCTTGAACGCACCCTTGTCCTTCTCAAGCTTGGTCTGATCGAATCGCCCAAGATCAGGCTTCTCAGAGGCCATGCCCACCCCTAGGTTGTGGTAAAGCTCATCGGTGAAGTTCGCGCCTACGTGACAAGCCGAACAGTTCGACTTGGTGCTGAAGAACAAATCCCGTCCCCGCTTGGCCGATTCACTCATCGGATTCGCATCGCTTTTGCTCTTTAACCCCTCATACTTGGCAAAGTTCGATGGATCTTCTTGCTTGAAATCCTCGAGATCTTCAAGCTGCTCTTCGAACGCTTCCTGGAATTTGCGAAGCGGTTCGTAGGCATCGTAAGGACTCGTACCCGTGACAATCGTTCGCTCGAAGGCCGCAATCGCCTTGCCGACATTGTCGATGTTCGGAGCCGCGCCGAATACCTTCTCAAACTGAAGCCTGTAGACTTCGTTGGAAGTCAAAAAAGCTACCACGCCCTGATGGGTATTGCCCATCTCAATCGGATTGGCGATCGGTCCGACCGCTTGGGCCTCAAGGTCCGCTGCCCGACCATCCCAAAACTGGGACTTGCTCAAGATCCGATTGAATGATGTCGGAGAATTGCGGCCACCCGTCTGTCCCTTGACCCCCACCCCAAACTGCGTGTGCGCGCCATACCCGGCCGATGGACTGTGGCAATCAGCACAACTGACCGTCGCGTCCTTCGATAAACGCCTGTCGAAATAGAGCTGTCGCCCAAGTTCCACTTTCGCCCGCGTCAACGGATTGTTCTCCGGGATGTAAATCGCCTCCTTGCCAGCCGCTAGCCCGTCGGGCAACTCGACGCTCAAAACGGAGTGATTGGCCGGATTCGACAAATAAGTCTTCACATCGCTAGGAGTCAACGCTCCGGTGCCCGGTACCCCAGCCGTCAAACTAGGATCCCCTAGCTTCACCCCGTCCGCAGAAAAAACCATCGCCGGAAAGGTCATTCCCGACAAAAGTGCCAATAGAAATCGATTCTTCATTTCGTTGCCGTTACCCTGTGTGATCTTTAAGGAATTTCCCTAGTCGGTGCGCAACCGCATTCCTGCCGACCGGTTAACCGGTCGATTCTGCGCAGATTAACCCACCTAAAGTATAGCCGCTTGACTAGCTGCGTCAGGCCCCTTGGATTGCACTCGAATCGATCCCTACCGACTCGCAACCCGATTAGGAATCCGAATAGTAACCGTCCGAATAGTTGCCTAGGGTGCGATCAAATCCTAACGAAGATCTTTTGCCGAAAGAGCCAATCGAGGATCAACCAAAAAACCAACAGCACCAGCCATCCGAGCACGAACGTGCGATAGACCTCAGGGACCAACCCCCGAATCGCAAACCCAAAATGCCGCTCAATGGCTTGGCCAACCCACGATTCGATCGTCCAACTCATCACATAGGCGACAATCGAGTTGGCCCCTATCACCCGAAAGAAATACGACCAACGTGTGATTCGAGCATCGTCGAGGATCCAACAAAGCACCAAGAGCCAGAGAAAACAGATGCCGCCACTCCACAACGTCCAACTCGGTGTCCAAATCCGCTTGACCAACGGGCAGACCCCCAAGGCATCCAGGGCCCAAGCCCCGGAAAGACATATCCCTGCCGTTGCCAGAAAACACCAATTGCGACGCCCCACGTGCGTTTCTTCTCGAAGCCAATTGCCCGCCAATAGCCCCATAAGCATCGTTCCGAGAGTCGGCAGAAAACTCAACGTGCAATACCCACCCCCGGAATAGAGGTAAGCTTTCTCACGCGGAAACAGATTCATCCACCAAACGTCAAACGCCCAAGCCGCATTGCTGTTTTTGTTCCAGTGGGCCGCAAAACCAGAGGCATGGTGCTGCCACGTATCAGGTACACCCACGCGAGCGTAATCAAACGACGCCGGTGGCAAAGGGTAGAGCGCAAAGAGCAACCAATACGAACTCAATATGCCGAGGATACCCAGCCCGACAGTAAGCTGCTTGGAACCACCGAAGAGAAACAAAAAGCCATAGCCAAGCCCAATTTGGGTGAGCGTATCGTCAAAGGTGAAATTCGTCTGGGACTTGCCTAGACTCCTCAAGAAAATCCCAAGCATGACCAGGATGATGCTCCTTGCTAGAGCATGCATGAACATCCCTCGCCATGATTGACCTTGCTCGATCCGCTTGGTGTAAGAAAACGCAAGCGACGTTCCAACCAGAAACGAGAAGACGGGTTGGATCATGTCGTGCAACGAACAGCCTCGCCACTGGACATGCGAGGTGTGGAAGACGATCCAATCGAGGACCCTTTGCACAGGCTCAGAAAACCGCCCGGAGGCTGCCGAGAGCTGCTCCCAATGAAGAACCTCGGCGAGCATCAAAAACATCACCATCCCTCGGAGCACATCGATGCTCATACGCCTCTTGGGACTCGCGGACTCTGCAACCGAAGACCTCTCCTCAGAGCCCTCCGAAACCGACGCATCGATCCGTCCAAGTTCAATCTTAGCCATTGCGAAATGTCGGTGAAATAAAGTCGATCAAAGGACTCGCCGCGATGAGCAAAAACCCAAAGAGCCAAAAGATGTTATCCCACATCCCGCTCGGCAGGAACCTTGCCGCCGCCAAAAGCCCAAAACCCGCAAGCAGGAAAAACTCTGGCCGCATGGGACGTTGCCAAGCCGAAAACCAAAGCAGCACAACCCAAAAAGCGACCAACAGACCCACTCCCCCCATCGCCATCCAGCCAAACGAAAGCAACAGCGTAAAGTGGATCAGGTAGTAGTGCGTCAGCCGAAAGGAGAACCAGCTTTTAAGTTTACTTAGGAGCTTCATACGTAATAGGTATTCTAACCGATCTCCTGATTTTTTTCGAGCTCGATCAAGTACCGTTTGGTGTCCAACCCACCCGCAAAACCGACCAATTGGCCCGATTGCCCCACCACTCGATGGCATGGCGCAACGATCCAGAGCGGATTCTTCCCCAGCGCAGCCCCAACGGCCCGGGAGCCCCGAGGCGAATGAATCGATTCTGCCAACTGCGAGTAACTCCAGGTCTGACCGTATCGGATCTGACTCAGAGCCTCCCAGACTCGCACCTGAAAAGCACTGCCGATGAACTTCAAGGGAATCTCAAAACTCTGACGCTTCTGAGCAAAATACTCCTCAAGCTGCTCGGCCGTATCGGCCAATAGTCGCTCGCAAAGCAAAACCCTCGAATCGGCACCGAAGTCTTCACCGTAGGCTCCACCGTAGACTCCACCGTGCGGATCCTCGGGCCGAGCAAGCCTCAGGGCCGTAAGCCACGCTTCAGGTGCCTCAGGTGCCATCGACCCTTGGCTCCATGCAACGAATTCTCCAACAGGAGTTTGAATCCTCCTCGAAACCTGAAGAAATCTCACCACTGAGGCTCTGCTCTCAAAACAAAAAAGTACACAAGACCCATATTCAAAAACAGCAATACCAGAAACCCCAAGAGCCGTCGCCACTGTGAGCCTCGGCCGCTCCTAGAGAGCCCCATATCGACAATCGCCATGATCGAAGGACTCATCGCAAGCACCCCGAGCAACCAAAGCGGCAAGGGATTCCAGGCGTAAGCCTGCGAGAGAGTCAGACCGGCGACTGCCGCAAAACTCATGAGCATACCAAGGCCCAGTTCTCGGCCCACTTCCTGGGCACCCACCCGGCCGGACTTGCTCGAGACGTTCATCCCGATCCCACCAGAACCGATCGCACCAGAACCGATCGCACCGGCCATGAACGCACCGCAAAAAACCACCCACTCCCCAAGCGATGCATAGCTCTGCATGACCACCGCCGCAATGCAACCGAATTGAACGACCAAGGCCCATCGAAACCATCGGCTCTGCGCAACCTCCGTTCGCTCGACGAGCAAACCCGCGTTGACGACCGAAGCGACCCAGGTCAAAACGCCAAGATAAGCGAACTTCAACGCCTGCTCCGCATAGCCCTCTCCGACGGGAAACATCGAGAAACTCATCCAAGCGATCGCCGATAACCAATAGATGGCATCGACCAACCAAACCACCCGCTTGGACCTCGTACTTGTCTCTGGTTGGCCTTCGGCCCGAAGCCCCCCCCCAACAATCCAACGCAGGGCGATCCACGAAGTCATGACCAAAGGAGCCACCCAAACCCAGTGCATCCACGGCTCCTTGGCCTCCCATCCTCCAAGGCTCCCCGGTCCCCCGAAAATCCAATCGGTTCGCATCAAAAGCCCCCGTGAACCGAAATCCGAAACCGCAAATGCTCCCCAGAGAATCAAACAACTCAAAACGCAAACCACAAACCCCTTGCGGCCCGATCGAGCTGCCAAAAAACTAAAAAAAACCCCTAGAACAAGCGGGATCAGCACCCGAAATACCAGTAGCTTCCCCTCGAATTCGTAATTCATCCGCGCCCCTCTCTCGTCAACTTACATCGCCCAGTTATAGTAATCGCAGTCCAGGGAGTGTAGAGCCTCAGCGACCCGCGAACATGCCAAACCATCCTAAACCCCCAAACGAGCCACTCCAGGCGGTCAAGGTCTCTATGACCCCCCTGGAGCGCTACGAGGAATTCCTCCAAAGCCGCGGACTGCGAAATACGTCGCAAAAAAAGTTCTTGCTCGATCAAGTCTTCAACCGACACGAACATTTCGATGCCGATCTGCTGATCGAACAACTCCCCTCACGAGGGTCCGATAACTATGTCTCGCGGCCGACCGTCTATCGAACCCTCAAGGAATTCGTAGACGCAGGACTCCTCCACCGCTTCGAACTCGACGGCCGAAGCATGTACGAATTGAACTACGGCTACCCCGAACACGACCACTTGTACTGCACCAAATGCCGACAACTGATCGAATTTACAAGCGAAGAACTCGTCCGATTGAGGGATCAAGTCGCCCGCACCCACCGATTCCGAGTCAAAGACCACCGCTTTATCATCCAAGGCATCTGCGATGCCTGCGCCAAACAACGATCCGTCGGCCGGCGCCAAGACCGAGTCTGAGCAAATCCACCCGGTCATCTCAACGGATTTCCCCGATCCCCAAGGGAACTTCAATCCGTAAAACTGATCCAAGTCCTCTGCGAAGGCGGTTCCAAAAAATCGGCATTTCCCTTAGAAACATGCTTGATCCGAGCCGCTCTCACTTGACTTGATCTAACACAAAAGTTAGATATTTACATACAATGGGGTCCTCTTTTCCTTTACGCCATCTTTTCGGGGTTCAATCTATGCGCAAACACGTCTCCCGAGGGTTTACCCTCGTCGAACTTTTGGTCGTCATCGCGATCATCGGCATTCTGGTCGGTCTATTGCTCCCTGCGGTCCAAGCTGCCCGAGAGGCCGCACGCCGCATGCAGTGCAGCAACAACATGAAACAGCAAGCCCTAGGCGTGCTGAACTACGAGGCGGCATTCAAGAAACTTCCCTCGCTCCAAGCGGGTAACGGTAACGTGGTACAAACCCACCAACGATTCTGCATGAGCGGCTGGTGGGCTATCTTGCCCTACCTCGAGAGCAACACGCTCTTCGAACGCATCAACAGCCTCAACAACGGCTTCGGACTCGAACCCTGGAACGGCAATGCCGCCTATCGAACCCGAGTGCCCTGGCTCGAATGCCCTAGCGACAGCGGTACCGACGAACCGGTCAATGCCGGTCGCAACCGTGGCTTGACCAGCTACGGCTTTTGCGTAGGGGACAATATGGCGCAATCCCAAGTCACCCCCAACGGGGTCGAAGAACGAAATAGCTTGCCCCTGGCACTCCAAAAACAACCCATCTTCAACCGAGGGATGTTCGGCCGAGCCTCCTACCATCGGCTCGGTGACGTTCGCGACGGATTGAGCAACACCATGATGCTCGGCGAACGACAACGCCCAAACATCGTCAACTCCAAAGGCACCGTAGCCCTGATCGCCGCCGATCCTGCAACCTACGCACCTCTGAGCTGCAGAGCCCAATTGGTCAACGGCCGAGAGTACATCAATCCAGCCTTGCTCTTTACCGGTGACACCCTCCCAGGCTACCGAGCCTGGGCCGGTAATGCCTACTTCAACGCTGTCTCAACCATTCTTCCGCCAAACAACGCCGTTTGCATGGTCGGCACCGGTTCGGTTTCACCTCACTGGTTTGCCGGCATCTGGACCCCGACGAGCGAACACGGCGGCGGCGTTCAAATGGCTCTGGGGGATGGCTCGGTCCGCTTCCTGAGCGATGGAATCGACTCGGGTAACCTCGGAGCGATCGCTCCTACCATCGCGGCAGGTCGAAGCCCATACGGTGTATGGGGAGCACTGGGCTCAAGGTCCGGCGGTGAAACACCCGTCGATTACGAGTGATCATACCACTGAACCCTACTACCTCTAGTGACGGATGAACCAGCTTATGCCACAACGACTGCTCTTAAAATTCCCTTTGGTCCTGCTTTGCCTTGTTGCACTCCCCTTGGCCTGCAACGGGAAGAAACTCCCGACAATCGTCAAGGCCGAAGGAACCGTCACGCTCGATGGGACGGCCGTCGAAAATGCCACCGTGTCGTTCCTCTCCGAAAAACACCCTTACCATGCCGTGGGCAATACCAACGCCCAAGGCAAATTTGTCATGAGAGTTATCATGGCCGAATACAAGGGAAAGTCCGGAGCCCTGCCCGGTGAATACCGCGTCGAGATTTCCAAGTCCGTCATGGGGGATAAAAAACCCGGAGCCTCCGACGACGAACCCATCACGATCAACCTGAGAAACGAACTGCCGATGCAATACGCCAGCATCGCATCCTCGGGACTCAAAGTGACCGTGCCCGATACCGGGACCGACCAAATCAAATTCGAATTGACCTCCAAGTAACCTTCCATCCGCGAACAACAACTTTGGATCGGGGCTAGACTCTTACCTACAGAGTCTAGCCCCTTTTTTTATGGCTTCATTCCCACCATGGCCAATTGCATGACCACAAAATCCTGGCAAGCAAACCGCTGGCTCGCCGACCAAGCCGACGCGATGACGCAAGACCTCATCGCGCTGTGTGATATCAACTCCGGATCCGATCACCTCGAAGGATTGAAACGTGCCGCCGATTGGCTCGAACAATTCTTCGCTCCACTAGGAATCCCTTGCCAAAAGCTCAATCTGCCCACCTACACGATCCTCGATGATGCCGGGTCCCAAACGGTCTGTGCCACGGGCCCAGCCTTGCGATGGGATCTAGGGAACCCCAACGCGCCTCGCTGCCTATGGACCATCCATTACGACACAGTCTACAGCCAAGACGACCAGTTTCAAATTTGCGAACTTTTTCCAAATAATATCCTTCGAGGACCAGGAGTCATCGACGCCAAAGGGGGCATCGTCGTGATGCGCTATGCGGCAATGGCACTCCAACAGTTCACCCCACTTGAGGATGTCGGCCTGTCGCTCGTCCTCACCCCCGACGAAGAAATCGGCTCGCCAAGCTCCGTCGGGATGTGGGAATCGATCGCCCGCGACTTCCAAACCGCTTTCCTCTTCGAACCAACCCTGGCCGATGGCAGTCTCGTGCACTCCCGCAAGGGAACCGGAACCTTTGTCCTGGTCGTCCGAGGCAAATCAGCGCACGCCGGAAGGAACTTCCACGAAGGCCGAAACGCGATCGCCCACTGCTGCCGCCTAGCCTGCGAGATCGATCAACTCAACGGCCAACGCCCAAACGTCACGGTCAACATCGGACGACTTCGCGGTGGCAATGCCGTCAACGTCGTGCCCGATACGGCCGTCTTAAGAGTCAACGTCCGTATCGCCGACTCCCAAGACCAGCAGTGGATCGAAAACCATTTGAACCAACTGGCCCAGAAATACGATCAAGAACAGCTCGGCTACCGCGTCGAAATCCATGGCGGAATCCATGCCCCCGCAAAAATCCACGACCATGCGACCCAACAGATCCAGACAAGCGTCGAAAGAGCCGCAACGGATCTAGGTCTGAGCCTAAGCTGGAAGCAATCCGGCGGAGCAAGCGACGGGAACAAACTCCAAGCCATGGGACTGCCCAACCTCGATACCTTCGGCCCCCGAGGCGATGGCCTCCACAGCCCAAACGAATGGATCGAACTCGATAGCCTAGTCGAAAAAGCACAACTGACCTGCGGCTCCTTCCTGCACCTCAATACCAAACCCGGCCCACCTACAAACGCTCCTTAGCACCCCCGACCAAACATAACAACTTCTTAATGCTTAGCACCCCACCTCCCCCCTCCTTTGAGCCCCATTGCGGTTCGATAACCCATGAAAAACCCAAGGGTTTCGCTAGCTTTCGCGAAGGGAATATCTTAACAAGTTCCAAATAAACCATATCGGAAATGGACCGGTCGGACTATAATAGAGCATTAGCCGAACTGAGAATGGATCTCCCCATGAACCTCCTCAGAGACGGCAGCTTTCCTTTTTGCTTTCTTCCTTATTTTCAGGGAGCCTCCCATGCCAAGTGCTAGTAACGCAAAGAAGCCGAAGAAGGCCACAGCCGCCGCCGACTCGACCGCAGAAACAACCGAAACCACCGAAACTCCAGCAGTCGTCAAACCAAAACGGACTCGAAAGCCAGCGGCTGAACCACGGGTCAAGCTCTACTGGGGTGTCTTCAACCAACACCTCAAACGCGTCGCCGTGTTCGAATACACCGACGTCAAGAAAGCTGAAAAACACGCCAAGGAACTCAGCAAGGATGGCGGGGATCACTTCCTCCAGAAAATCAAAGAAGTCGTTGGCTAACCCACCGCACCGCCCCCCAATCCATCACCAATCCAACCCCTCAAGAAACGCTGTAGACGCTTGCGTCTGCGGCGTTTCTTGCTTTTTACAGCTCGTCTAGGAATCTTCGAACGAACTTAGCATAATGTCCCACCAATGACTCTCGCTTTCCCACAAATCAAAAAGGGGGTTCACGTGATGGAACTCGCGTTCACGAAAATGCACGGCGCCGGTAACGACTACGTCTACATCCAAGGCTTCTCGCAATCCCTCCCCGAAGATCTCCAACGGCTGGCCGTTGAATTGTCCCACCGACGCTTCGGAATCGGTGGCGATGGAGTCATCCTGATCCTCCCTTCCTCTGTCGCCGATGCCAAAATGCGCATGTTCAATGCCGACGGCAGCGAATCGGAAATGTGTGGCAACGGGATCCGATGTGTTGCCAAGTTCGTGCATGATTCCAAAATCGCCTCGAAACCCCAACTCAAAATCGAAACCGGTGCCGGTGTTCTCGATCTGGACCTCGAAATCTCCCAAGGTGTGGTCGATCAAGTCACCGTCGATATGGGCCAACCACGACTGCTCGCTAGCCAAATCCCCACCTACCTGGGAACTCCCAACGAGTCAGTCGTCAACCATAAACTGGAATACAAAGGCCACACCCTCTTCGGAACCTGCGTCTCGATGGGTAACCCACACTGCGTGATCTTCGTTCCCGAATTGAACGACGAACTGGTCCTTGGCATCGGTCCGATGATCGAAAACGATCCGCGATTCCCAAAACGAACCAATGTCGAATTCGTCGAAATTCTCGCTCGGGGCGAAGTCCGTCAGCGGACCTGGGAACGTGGATCCGGGGAAACCTGGGCCTGCGGCACCGGCGCCTCGGCAGTTTGCGTCGCGGGAGTCCTGACCGAACGTACCGATCGGACCATCCTCAATCACCTTACCGGCGGCGATCTGATGCTCCGCTGGGACCAAGCCTCCAACCATGTCTTCATGACAGGTCCAGCAGTCGATGTCTTCCACGGCACCGTCAAAATCGATTTCACTTGACCACCAATACCCACGCCGGATTTTCATAAGCCGGCCCAAGTTCATCGACCTGCAGGTAGAGGCAAGGAGCCTTATTCCAAGTGAGTCAGCGAATCCTACGTCCGGTAGCCTTCATGGCCGGGAAATTCCTCCAAGCGTTGGTCCGAACCCTCGATGCACGCCTGGCCGACTACGCCGATGACACCGATGTGACGACCGAACGCTTCACCCAGCCGGCCCTCTACCTGTTCTGGCACGAGAATATCCTCCTGCCCTTTGTAACCCGAAGTCGTTTCGGAATGACCCTGCTTGTGAGCCAACACCGAGATGCCAACTGGCTCGGTTGGATGGCACGCGATTTCGCCTACCATACCGTCCGCGGTTCGTCCACCAAAGGTGGCCTCAAGGCGATCCTCCAGTACCGCAAAGAACATCAAAACAGCAGCCTAGTCGTCACCCCAGACGGCCCCAAAGGCCCCCGCAGAGTCTTGGCCCCAGGCTCCATCCAACTCAGCTCGCTACTCCAAGTCCCCATCATCCCCGTCGGGATCGGATACGACCGCCCCTACCGCGCCCCGACCTGGGATCGATTCGCCGTCCCAAAACCAGGCTCCCGAGCGCGCATGATCCTGGGCCCCAGATTGTCGATACCCCGCAAACTCGACGAACAAGGGGTCGAAGAGCATCGCCATTGGGTCGAACAAGCGATCCACCGGCTGACCTACGAAGCCGAATGCTGGGCCCAAGACGGACGCCCCAGACAACGCGAACGATCCCTGCACGCCGCCCTCCAAGGCTCCTCGGTCGCCATAGGTACCCTAGGACCTTCATCCTCTCGGTAGGACAGGTTTCCGACCTGCCCTACCGAGAGGACGAAGAAAGCATCCGCTTATAAATCATCCGCCTTGGGCAAATCCTCGAGCGTGTCGATCCCCGCAATCTCCAAAAAGCGATCGGTCGTGTGGTATCCACCCCCTTCGAACGCGATCAATCCTCTACGCTGCAGAAGCGAGATCGTGGCACCCACGGTCTGTCCGAGCTGGGATTCGAGATCCTCCCGCTGCACTCCTGGCTGATAAGCCACCAGCGAAAGGCAATCGACTGCCGCCTGCGATAGCACGGCCTGCTTAGGGGAACCCCATTTGAGTTCCTCGATGCGGGCCTCAAGCTCTGGCGTAAGAGAAAGCCGAAAACCATCGGCATGCTTGCTTACTCGCACAGAGCTGTTTTGTGCTTCCAAATCCGCATCCAGCACCTCGATGCCTTGAAGGATCTCCTCCTGAGAAAACTCTTTGATCGCGGCAGACAATTGCTCTAGCGATACACTTTGGCCATCTCGGGTCCCGACGAAAAGCAACGCTTCGATGATCGAGCCAATCGAGACCGGAACTCCGTCGGTTTCGCCTTGGATCGTGATCGCCCCATGGAAATCAAAATTCGATGGCTGCGTCGCAGGCTGGCTCCTCGAAGCATCCGACGCGGGTTGTTCCCCATGCAAGGCCTTGGCGTAGAGACTCCCTAACTCCTCGAGGGAAACAAACTCAGATCCTTCTTGCTCGGATCCTTCTTGGTCGGAGTCGCTTGCGTCTTGCGCTGAAGACTCAAATTGGGTCCACCGCTCCGTCTTCTCGCGTCCTTGCATAGGGGCTCTTTCCGGCTTTCAGAGTTACTTCCAAAAACTCGCTTCAAAGTTCCAAGCCGACTTCGATTCGGATAGTTCACCGGGGGAGGTTTCCCACGAGACACGGTTCTTCAAATCGGCGTCGAGACGGAGTTTGTTCATAACCGATTTCGGCTCGATCGATACACCCCCACTGACGATCGCCGAGATGCTTCCGTCGGAGCGTTTCCGGGTTGCGACGATCGAGTCGATTTGCCTCGGTGCGACCTCCAGGTGAGGAACATACTCCGCCTTACCTAGGACTCGGTAGGGGGACGATTGGACTTTCGAGGCCTCGGATCGGACGATTTCCATCACGACGGCCAAGTCGAAGATATGGCGCAGTCTGCCGTAGATCGGATAAGCTCTCTGCAATGCCTCGAATTGGGTTGTGAAATTCTTGGCAAACGCATCTGCGGCCCGGTCCGGAGCGGCCGAAGCTTTGCGTGTCCCATCGGCTTGCATCATTTGCCTCTCGCTTAAAACCTCGACGTTCGAGCCTTGGAAATGATAGATCCTCGCCTCGGGATCAAAAGCGATTCGCGACTGCGACATCGAGAACCACCATCGAACCATCGATTGCTCTTGGGCATATCCGAGCCGGTCGGATTCCAACCAATAATTCGCCAAACCCTGTACGCTCGTCTCGAGGCCAAAGGCCAGACGTTTCATGTGGGCATCGGCGATCAGCAAAGCGTATCCGGTAGGCGAATCCTGCGCGATCCCTACGACATTGGCTTGTTGAAAACCGAGCTTCTGCTTCCATTGGTTCGACCAAGTCTCCGGGTCGCGGGCCAGAAGCCTTATGGAGGCCTTTTCATTGGCCATTTTGTAAGCAGCGATCAGCCGCTGAGGGTCCGGATCGATCGAGCACCCAAACTCCCCACGCGCATGGAGGACATGATGCGAGACCGTCAGGAGATCCTCGAGCAGGACCGGGGGGAGTTTCAGTTCGCGATGGAGCAAATCCCCTTGCCGACTCGCAGCTAGATTTCCGGCCGGTCCACCGATGAGCCAATCGTTGGCCGCTGGGTCCCAAGCCAAATAGTCGATGCGGCACAAGCCCCCGAGGAGTTCCGCAGCGATCGGGCTACGGGTTCCTTGCTCGACCTGGGAGTGGAGTTGATCGTCGAGCATCCGCAGCGAGATCCAACGAAGCGAGGTGGGTGTTTGCCAATCCCCAAGCTCGTCGAGCCCGACGGCAATCGGTTCCCCCTGGGCAAGCGTATCGGGGATCGCGCGAAGCTTCGGCGCACCGGATTGTTTCACGTTGCTTATCCGCTCGATCACCCCATCGGTGGTGATACGAACCCCTTGGCGAAACGGCGACATCGTCGCAGTCCCGCCGGCGTTGAGCCAAACATCCGGGGAAATGGTCGATTCGATCAAACTCATCAATTCGGAGTAGTTCGCGATCGCCCCTCCTCCCGCACCAGGCACAGGACGCTCTTGGAGTCCGGTAGCAACGGGGGCAACTCCCGCAGAACCGAAGCCCGAAGAACCCGAGCCCGAAGAATTAGGGGAGGAAGACCGAGGCAAGATGCGTTGGGCGTGGAGGACCGTCAGGAGCCGTTGTTGGGCGTTCGAAGGGAGCTTTTCAAACGCATTTTTCACAGCGCTCGGGTCCTTCGAAGCGATCGCATCGGCGACTTGTGGGAATTCCTTATCCACGTGGGAAAAGGCCCCTCGGGATGCATCAGGACGTTGAGCCAACGAGACGTTGGTCGCTAGCAGGAGCAGGGGGACAAGGAGCGAAGCGAGAAATCGGGGATAGGAAACCCCAAAACCCGCGAAAGTCATTGGTTGAAAGCCCATAGTAATCACTCCTCGGAGCAAAACGACAATCGACTCAAAGAACGGACATGGGGCATCTCGGAAAGAACTGCATGGAATTGTAACCGAACAGAACGGTTGGTGGGATTCTGCCATTGGGACAATTTCCAAAACCAAGCTCGGCTCGGGCTTTGGGGGGCAAACAAGGCTTGTCAGCAGGAAGGAGTCGGTTTATTTTATACGAGCAATCAATGGCGAAGTAGCTCAGTCGGTTAGAGCAACGGCTTCATAAGCCGTGTGTCGCCGGTTCGAGTCCGGCCTTCGCTACTGTCTTCCATAGACATTCTTTCTTGCATAGACGTTCTAGGTCTACCGCGTAGCACGGCTCTCCGAGGCCGTGCGCGTGAATTGATTCGCAGTTAGTCACGGGCCGTAGCACGGCTCTCTGAGGCCGTGCGCGCTGGTTGATTCGTAGCTAGTCA
>Ga0208086_1000237_pt1 | contig 16280 bp, 20 predicted proteins | sample LakMenEpi06Jul10_FD_150675 | JGI IMG/M metagenome (GOLD analysis project Ga0208086, IMG submission 150675) | Freshwater microbial communities from Lake Mendota, WI - 06JUL2010 deep hole epilimnion (SPAdes) | ecosystem: Environmental > Aquatic > Freshwater > Lake > Epilimnion/Euphotic zone ...
CTTTCAGATTGCTGGAACGGTTGATCAAACACGCTTCAGGTCGGTGACCACTCCACCGCTAACGCGAACAATGTCCGCAGGTGCAGCACCGAAGTTGTCGTTCCATGTTCCCGCAGCTGCCCACACCTCGTCGTACTGCAATAAGTCCGGGTCAACGAACACACGCAGTTGAGTGCTGTGGCCGAAGGGAGGGACGCCGCCAATAGGAAACCCGGTTGCTTCGCGTACGGCATCGGCATCTACACGCGCGCACTTTGCACCACCTGCGGCAAGTGCAAGTTTCTTTTCATCGAGTTGGTTTGATCCGCTTACGAGCGCCATCACTATTTCGCCGTCAACACCGAACACCAGACTCTTGACAATTTGGCCGACGGTTACACCGATTGCCGCCGCAGCATCTGCAGCGGTTTTGGTACCTTCGGGAAATCGTTTTGTGACAATGTCAAGGCCACGCTCTTTAGCGGCGGAAACCACACGCGAAACATTGGGATGTACATCGCTCATTTAGTGCCTTCTTTCAACATTGCGTTGATTGATTCTGCCAGCCGATGATCTCGGTCGGTCACTGTTCGGCCCTTGTCGTGGCTGCAGAGGTTTATCTCGACCACGTTCCACGAGTTGGACCAATCGGGGTGATGGTCTTGTTCGTCGGCCAAAAGTGCAACTTTGGTCATGAACGCAAAGGCTTCTGTGAAGTTGGCGAACTCAAATCTTCGGTACAGCGAATTGTTTTGCTCTACCCAACCCGTGGTCATGTGTGACTATTTTGCAACTTCCGCATACGCGGCATAGCCATCGCGCTCTAGTTCGTCGGCAAGTTCTGGGCCACCGCTTTTTACGATGCGGCCCTTGGCCAAAATATGAACGAAGTCTGGCTTGAGCTCTTCAAACAGGCGGCTGTAGTGCGTAATAACGAGAGCGCCCAGTTGATCTTCGTTGGTTGCGTCTTCAACGCGCTTAGCGCAGTCGCGCAATGCGTCGATATCAAGACCTGAGTCCAGTTCGTCGAGGATTGCGATCTTTGGTTTCAACACAGCGAGTTGCAATGTTTCGTTGCGCTTCTTCTCGCCACCGGAGAAGTCGACGTTTACTGCGCGGTTGACAAGTTCGGTGTCGAAGCTGATGCGGGTGGCTTCCTCGTTGATGGTCTTGTTCAGGTTGGGCAACGATGAATTGCGCGCGGTGAGTGCTTCGCTGAGCACTTCACTAAGTTTTACGCCTGGAACTTCGGTTGGGTATTGCATGACGAGATGCAAACCTGCAACTGCGCGTTTCCAGGTGGGCATTGCAAGTACATCTTGGCCGTCAAGCAAGATGCTGCCGCTGGTGACGGTGTAGCCAGGCTTGCCCATGATGGCTGCTGACAGTGTTGATTTGCCGGCACCGTTCGGGCCCATCACTGCGTGCACTTCGCCGCTCTTGATGGTGAGTGTGATGCCATTAAGAATTTGTGTGGAACCTACGGAAACATGAAGGTCGCGGATTTCGAGAGTGGTCATTGGTTGTCTCCGATAGTGATCATCACTTGGCCATCGAGAACGCTTGCTGCGTAAACAGGAACGGCCTTGGTGGCGGGCAATGTATTTGGCTTGCCGGTTTCAAGGCTGAACGCGCTTCCGTGCTTGATGCACTCGAGTTCCTTCGTGTCGCAAAAGACTTCGCCGTCGGAAAGTGAAACGTCGGCGTGGCTGCAGGTGTCGCCAATGGCGTAGACCTTGTCGTCGATGCGTACTACTGCGATGCTGCGCTCGTTAATTACGAACTTGCGAACCTTGCCCGACTCAATTTCGGAAAGTGCGCAGACGGCGATGCTGCTCATGACACGCTTCCTAGCTTGGCAATAACTTTTTCGCGGATGCCAGCAACGAAGTCGGAGGCTGGGAGGCGTTCGATTACTTCGTCGAAGAAACCAAAGACCACAAGTCGTTCGGCAATTTCTGGTGGCACGCCGCGGCTTTCCAAATAGAAACGTTGGTCGTCGTCGATTGGGCCGACGGTTGATGCGTGGCTGCACTTGACGTCGTTGGTGTCGATTTCCAAGTTGGGAACGCTCTCGGCCCATGCACCACTTGAAAGTGTGAGGGTTCGGTTGGTTTGGAATGCTTCGGTTTTGGTGCCCTCTTCGGTGATCTTGATGAGGCCCGTGTACACGCTTTTTGATTTGTCTTTAACGGCGCCTTTGAAGAGTAAGTCGCTATGTGTGCGTGGGGCTTCGTGTGATTGCAGTGTTCGGAAGTCGTGCATTTGGTTGCCGTCGGCGAAATAGAGCGCGGTTTGTTGTGCGCTTGCGCCTTGGCCAACGAGCCGGACTTCGGCGCGAACGCGGGCATAGTCGCCGCCAAGAGCAACGGTGAACATGCGAACTGTGCTGTCTCGCTCGCCTACTGCAACTTGGTGACCAATTTGCCAGGTGCTGTTTCCAAGTTCGTTGATTGCGAGATAGGTGACGCGAGCCGATTGTGCGGCATGAACTTCGGCAACAGGAACAATGAGCGAGTCTGTTCCGTCTGGGGAAACAAAACGTTCGACAACAGTGATTTCGCTGTTCTCTTCGGCCTTGATGACGAGGCGGGGGTAAGCAACGATGCCCGACTGCGAAAGCGTGTGAGTGATGACCACTGTTGATGGATGCACTTTGCCTTTGCCGATGTGCAGCGCGATAACCGCGCCGTGTTCGGTGTTGAGTTGGGCGAAAATGTCGGGATGACTGCGCATGCCAGAGCCAACCAATGAAGTGGCATCGGTGCCTTGCACCTGCACGCCATCTGCGTTTTCAATGGTGACAGACGTTGTTCCGGCTGCAAATCGATCGAGTTGCAGTTCGCCAATTCGGCTGTAGCGCCAAATCTCTTCTTCAACTGTTGGAAAGGCAAGGGTGGTTTGTGACATGGCCTATTTCTTCTTTTTCTTGTCGCGGTTTTTCTTCTTGTTCTTCCGCTTGTCGTTCATGTCGGCAACAACGTCACCGAATACAGCGTTGATAATGGCCTCTGCCTCATCCAGCACAGCGGCAGCGGTGCCGTCATCGAGGCTTGCGGGCTCGACAGGAGTGGCAGGCGGTACGAGCGAACCATGGGCCCATGCAATGTCGATCATGCGGCGTTCGTACTTTTCGCACTCTTCGGGGCAACGCCACGGTGCATCTGGGGCCATGTCCAAGTTGCACTTGCGCACTGTGTCACCGCTTTTGTACGTGCGGCTTTCAAAGTGCTTGCATTCGGTACGCATTGGCATGGCAATAAACCTACGGTGGAAAGGGACTCAGCCCACCGAACCTTCCATTTGCAGTTCGATGAGACGGCTCCACTCCACTGCGTATTCCATTGGCAGTGTGCGTGTTACTGGTTCGATGAAACCGTTGACAACCATGCCCATTGCTTGCTCTTGGGTGAGGCCGCGGCTCATGAGGTAGAACAACTGCTCGTCGGCAATCTTTGAAACGGTTGCTTCGTGGCCAACTTGTGCGTCGCGTTCGCCAACTTCCATGTAAGGGAAAGTTTTGCTTTCGGATTTGTCATCCAAAATGAGCGCGTCGCATTGAACATGGCTCTTGCAGTTTGTTGCGCCTTCTTCGATGCGAACGAGGCCGCGATAGGTGGTGATGCCGCCATCTTTGGAGATGGATTTGGAAACAATCTTTGAGGATGTCTCGGGTGCAGCGTGCACCATTTTTGCACCGGCGTCTTGATGTTGGCCTGCGCCTGCGTAGGCAACTGAAAGTACTTCACCTGTTGCTTTGGGGCCCATCAAATAAACGCTTGGGTATTTCATGGTGAGTTTTGAACCGATGTTGCCGTCGATCCATTCCATGTGGCCTTCGGTTTCAACGCGGGCACGCTTGGTGACCAAGTTGTACACGTTTGGCGACCAGTTTTGAATGGTGGTGTACGTGACGTGTGCACTTGGCTTAACGACAATTTCGACGACTGCCGAGTGCAGCGCGTTGTTGGTGTACACCGGTGCAGAGCAACCTTCGATGTAGTGAACTTTGGAACCCTCGTCGGCGATGATGAGCGTGCGCTCAAACTGGCCGGCAGAGTCGCTGTTGATACGGAAGTAAGCCTGTAGCGGCATTTCGCATTCGACGCCTGGTGGAACATAAATGAATGAACCGCCCGACCACACCGATGTGTTGAGTGCAGAGAACTTGTTGTCGCCCATTGGAATGACCGAACCGAAATACTGTTTCACCAAGTCGGGGTATTCGCGAAGTGCGGTGTCCATGTCGCAGAACAAGATGCCTTGCTCTTCCAATTCGATTCGGTTGCGGTGATACACCACTTCCGAGTCGTACTGAGATGTAACGCCTGCGAGATACTTGCGCTCTGCTTCAGGAATGCCCAGCTTTTCGTACGTTGCTTTCATCTGCTCGGGCAAGTCTTCCCATTCGTCTGTTTGAGCAGTTGCAGGCTTCAAGTAGTAAAAGATGTCTTGGAAGTCGAGGTCGGGCATGTTGACGTTGAACCACGGTGCCATTGGTTTGCGCTCGAAGGTTGTGAGGGAACGAAGACGCAGATCGCGCATCCACTTCGGCTCGCCCTTCCACCACGAAATTTGCTCGATAACCGACTTGTTCAGCCCTTTTTCAGGGGTGAAGGCATACTCTGCTTCGTCGCTCCAGCCAAGGGAGTACTTGCTGAGGTCGAGATCGAACGAGGTCATGATCGTGGGGTCCTTTTCCGTGGCAGATAATTACCACTACCGCCATAGTAACAATTAGTAAAGCCCATGCCACATCGGGCTTACAGATAGCGTGACTATCTCTCATGGAACGCTTTGGCCTAGTCGGCTTACCCAACGCAGGAAAATCATCCTTATATAACGCGCTCACAAATGGCGCCGCCCTGGCGGCGCCGTACCCATTCGCCACGAAGGACCCCAATATTGGCGTTGCCAAAGTGCTCGACCCGAGGCTCGATGCCCTCGCCGAAATGTCGAAGACCCAAAAAACTGTTTACGCCACCGTTGAAGTGGTCGACATTGGTGGACTGGTTGAAGGCGCAAGCAAGGGCGAAGGACTGGGCAACAAGTTTCTTGCCAACATTCGAGAGGTTGACGCAATTGTTTTTGTGTTGCGCGCTTTTGAAGACGACGACATCCCGGGCCCAAGCGACCCACTCGAGCATTTGCGCATTGTCGAGATCGAATTAGCGCTTGCCGATTTGGAAACCGTCGAGACCCGCCTCTCGCGCGCACAGAAAACATCGCGCATGGACAAATCGGTAACTGAAGAAATGGAAGCCCTCGAGCGCGCGCAGGTGCACTTGGCAGAAGGTCGGCCGTTGTATCGCGCCGGCATTACGGAAGACGATCGTGCGCTCTTGGCGCCACACTTTTTGCTCACTGCTCGCCGAGTGCTTGCAGTGGTCAACGTTGCAGAAGACAAGATCGACACCATTCCAGAGATGGAGGCGATCGTTCGTGCAGAGTTGGCACCGCCAGGCTCTGCAAGCGCGAACGATGTTGAAGTGCTGGGCATGAGCGTGCAGTTGGAAGCAGAAGCAGCGCAGCTCACTGGGCAAGACCGCATCGACATGTTGGAAGCACTTGGCCTTGGCGAAGGCGCATTGCCTCGCATGGTTCGATCTGCGTATCACCTGCTTGGGCTTCGCACCTATTTCACAACAGGTGAAAAAGAAACCCGTGCATGGACATTTAACGCTGGCGCAAAAGCACCAGAGTGTGCTGGAAAGATTCACACCGACTTACAACGCGGATTTATTCGTGCCGATGTGATTGCGTGGGATGAACTGCTTGCCATTGGTTCGTGGAACAAAGCAAAAGACTTGGGCAAGATACGTGTTGAAGGCAAAGACTATGAAGTCTGCGACGGCGACACTCTAGAAATTCGGCACAACAGCTAGCAGCAACGATGAACACGCTCTCCTCGCTTCCATCGGCGTGGCTCGTGAGTGATGGCCGTGTTTTGGCAAGCGCCAACATTGCAGATACCGCTCGGGCAAAACGTCGCGGCCTCATCGGGCAGCAGGATTTACAGACGGCTCTCGTTATTACGCCCTGTCGTTGGATCCACACCGTGGGCATGCGCTTCGCGCTCGACATTGCATATCTCGACTCTGAAGGAACCGTGTTCAAGGTGCAGCGTGTGAACAGAAACCGCGTGCCGCTTCCCGTGTTTTCGGCGCGAACAGTGATTGAGGCAAAAGCTGGATCGTTTGAACGTTGGGGCCTGCAACTCGGCGCAACCATAGAGATGCGCACGTCATGAGTGGCGGCACATTGATATTGGTTGCCACACCAATTGGCAACTTGGGCGACATGACTCAACGCGCCACTGAAGCGCTGAGCAATGCCGACGTTGTGTGCTGCGAAGACACGCGCCGCACGGGTTTGCTGCTGCAGCACCTGGGCATTTCGGGCAAGAAATACATCGTGATTAACGAGCACACCGAGCACGATGCTTGCGAAGAAGTAGTACAGCGAATACTTGGTGGCAGCAATGTTGCGCTGGTGAGCGATGCGGGCACACCCGGCATCAGCGACCCAGGCGAACGCCTTGTTAAAGCTGCGCTTTCGTCGGGCATCACTGTTTCGGCAATGCCCGGGGCTTCGGCGCTGACAATGGCGCTCGTCATGAGCGGGTTGTCTACGAGCAGGTTTGTGTTTGAAGGGTTCCTGCCACGCAGCGGCGCCGAACGCACGCAACGCATTGCAGGCATTGTGGACGAACAGCGCACTGTCGTGTTGTACGAGGCTCCTCACCGATTGGAAAAAACGCTTGTCGACCTAGAGCTTTCATGCGGCGCATTGCGACGCGTGGTGTTGGCGCGGGAACTAACCAAGATGCACGAAGAGATGTGGCGCGGCACTTTGCACGATGCGGTGAAGCACTCGCAGCAGGTAGAGCCGCGTGGCGAATACGTTGTGTTGCTGGAAGGCGCGAAGCCGCCCGCACCGCCAACCGACGAGGAAATTACTGCTGCACTTCGAGACGAGATGAACAACGGTTCGAGCAAAAAAGATGCTGCGGCAAAAGTTGCAGCGAAGTTTGGTGCACAGAAGCGCAAGGTGTACGAACTTGCGTTGATGTTGAAGTAATTACAGCGGGATTAAACCAATTTGGCGCGATTGCGCGATCAGCGTTCCGTGTTCGTCCCAGATAACGCCGTCTTCCTCAAACATTCCGCCTTGGATTTCTTTAGTCGTAAATTCGCATCGCAATGGGCCAGGCGATGGCACTGCCCGAACGTGCACGGTGAACTCCACAGTTGGCACCCAGCCAGGTACGGCCAACAAGTTGAACACTGGCGGTGGAAACGCATCGGCCGCAAGCAACACCGACAGCGTGTCGTTTGGTCGGCCGTCGGCAAAAGCAAACCAGCCGCGAATGCGTGGTACGCCGTTGGGTTGCCCGGTTGCAAAACCGCGATCGTCGGGGTGCAGGCGCATGTCGAGTTTGCTCATCAATGCAAGAGGAACCATTTCGCCTTCGGGGGTGCGACGCGTGCACTGCTCGAACGGCGGCACTTCTGTAAGTGCAATGCCGTGATGCTGCATGCCGTGGTCGTGCGCTGGTGCTTCGCTAAATGCACCGATTGCACGCACCGCTTCGCGACCGTTCACCACCATTGACGCGGTTACGGTGCAAAACATGCGGCCGCGTTTGATTACTTGCGTGGTGATTTCAAAATCTCCGGCGGGAAGTGGTGCTAAATAATGAAGTGTGATTGAGATTGGGTCGGGCCTACCCGCGTGCTCGCGCATTGCGCTTGCAAGCAGCGCCATCACGTAACCACCGTTGGCGTTGCCCCGAATGTCCCAGCCATCGTGCACCTTGCCCGCGTACACACCTTCACTGGTCTTCGTCACTGCAGTTGCTAAATCAAAGGCGAAAGTCACCCACTCAGACTATTAGTGTGGATACGTGACAAAGTTCAGCGCAACGACGCCTATTTATTACGTCAACGCTAAACCTCACTTGGGTCACGCCTACACCACCATTGTCGCGGACGCCGTTTCCCGCTGGCACCGATTGCTTGGCGACGATGTGCATTTGCTCACGGGCACCGACGAGCATGGCCTCAAGATCCAACAGGCGGCGGACGCGCAGGGTGTTTCACCACAGGCCTTTGCCGACTCGATCGCCCCGCTTTTTCAGCAGGCCTGGCAGCGCCTCAACATCACGCACGACGATTTCATTCGCACCACCGAAAAACGCCACGCCGTTGGTGTGCAAAAGCTGCTGCAGGCTTGCTACGACGCCGGCGATATCGAGTCGGACGTGTACAAGGGCCAGTATTGCGTTGCGTGTGAGGCCTACTTCACCGATGACGAACTTGTAGAAGGAAAGTGCCCAATTCATCGCACGCCGACAACATTTGTTGAAGAAGAGAACTATTTCTTTCGCCTCTCGCGCTTCGAAGATCGCTTGTTGCAGTGGTACGCCGATCACCCGCAGGCAATCACGCCCGGTTTCCGAATGAACGAAGTGATTGGTTTCATTAAGACTGGATTGCACGATTTTTCAATCAGCCGCAAGACACTCACTTGGGGCATTCCCCTTCCGTGGGATTCGTCGCACGTTGCCTATGTGTGGTTCGACGCACTTGCCAACTACATCACTGCGCTTGGTTATGGCACCGACGATGCAGCGTTCGCGCAACGTTGGCCGGTTGACTACCACTTCATCGGCAAAGACATCATCCGTTTCCATTGCGTGTATTGGCCGGCAATGTTGATGTCGGCCGGCATCGAGCCACCGAAGGGCTGGGCTGTTGGTGGCTGGTTGCTCACCGATGGGGAAAAGATGAGCAAGACGGCTGGAAACGTTGTCGACCCACTCGACCTCATTGATGTCTTTGGCGTTGACGGGTTTCGTTACTACGTGCTTGCCGACACCACATACGGCAACGACGGTGACTTCACGCTTGAAGGAATTACGAAGCGCTTCAACTCGGATCTTGCAAACAACTTGGGCAACTTGGCCGCGCGTATTGCAACAGTGGTGGAAAAGAAATGCGGCGGCCTTGGACCAAAGCCAAGTGCATCCAGCCCACTTGCCGAAATTGCTGCCACCGCAGTTCGCGAAACTTCTGCTGCATGGATGGCAGTGCAACCAAGCAAGGCCCTCGAGGCAACGTGGCAACTCATCGGCGCGACCAACTCGCATCTCGAAAATCACGAACCATGGAAGATGGAGCCGGGCGAAGCCGTTGAAACAGTGATGGGCGATGCACTTGAAGCTTTGCGAATTGTCACCATCCTTGCCAACCCCGCTCTTCCCACCACCACACAAGAGATTTGGAAACGCATTGGTTTGTCCGGAGACATTTCCGATCTGCGCATTGATTCCGACACAACGTGGGGTCAATACCCAGGCGGATGCGCCGTGGTGAAAGGCGAACCACTCTTCCCGCGAAAAACTCTATGACCCAAGAGTTGCAGTGGATCGACACGCACTGTCACGTGTACGAAGAAAACATTCCGGGTGGTCAGGATCATGCGCTGCAAGCAGCACGAGACGCCGGTGTAGTCACCATGATTGTGATTGGCACAGATGCCGACACCACGCGGCAAGCAATTGATATTGCAAACATGCACCCCGACGTGTACGCCACCGTTGGCCTACACCCGCATGATGCGAAAAATGGCGTAGAGACAATCACGCCCTTCTTACAGTCGGCACGAGTTGTTGGCATTGGCGAATGCGGACTTGATTACTACTACGACCATTCGGATCGAACAGTTCAGCGCGAAGTATTTGCACAACAAATACAACTTGCGCACGAACTGAACTTGCCGCTTGTTATACACACGCGCGAAGCGTGGGACGACACCTTTGATGTGCTTGATGCGCAAGGCACGCCGCCACGAACCATCTTCCATTGCTTCACTGGCGGCGAACCAGAAGCGCGCGCTTGTGTGGAACGAGGGGCGTACCTTTCGTTTTCTGGCATCGTCACGTTCAAGACGGCAAACGATGTTCGCGAAGCGGCGCAATGGTGCCCACCCGAACACATGCTGATCGAAACCGACGCCCCATTTCTTGCACCTGTGCCGCATCGAGGAAAGCCAAATCAACCTGCACTCGTTTCTACCGTAGGAACATTTATTGCTGACTTGCGCGGCGAACCCGTTGCGCAACTTGCTCACACCACCACGGCAAACGCGCGCCTTGCGTTTCCGCTTATCGCTCCGTAGCCTTTACACAGTGGCTCTGTCGATATACGAGCGTCGACGCATTGCAGTGCTCGCAACTGTTTCATTGCTAGCAATCGTCTTTGTTCGCACGTCCAGCGGAAACTCGAATGATGCCACCCCCACCACTGTGACCACCACGACGGTGCCCCCCGTGATCGAACAAGACATTCCGGAGTCGGTCATTTTGGGTGGCCCCGCACCGCTGGCACCAACTGGCTCTGCAGTCATTGCGTACCCGGCCGACACGGGAAATTCCATCGACGGGCGTGCCTCGTTCAGCAACTTGGGTTACACCCAAACCCCCATTTGTTACAGCATCGAGGCGCCAATCGGTGTCGACCTCACCATCACCAACGTGAACAATGGCAGAAGCGTGAAGTGCACCAACGTGTACAGCCTTCTCGTACCCGCCGGCATTACCGTGATCTTGCATACAACGGTGTTCACTCGGCTTGCAGACCTGATTGATGCACCAATACCTGTGAAGATTTCCTGGTGACCCACTCTCCAAGCGATATCTCTCATCTACTGGAGACTTACGGGCTAGCGCCGCGCCGGGCATTTGGACAGAACTTTGTTGTCGACCCAAACACCGTTCGGCGCATTGCGCGACTGGCAGATGTTGGCCCTGGCGATTTTGTTCTCGAGATTGGTGCGGGCCTCGGTTCGCTCACGCTTGCACTTGCCGAAACGGGTGCGCACATTGTTGCAATCGAAATTGATAACGGCGTTGTTGAAGTACTGCGCGAAGTTGTACGCGACTTGCCAAATGTTGAAGTGATCCACGGCGATGCACTGCTGTTGGATTGGGCTCCACTTGTGGCAAGAAGCGCCAAGTGGCATGTTGTGGCCAACCTGCCGTACAACGTGGCGACACCGCTCGTGGCCGACTTGCTCGACAAAGCACCAGCTGTTGAGCACATGTTGGTGATGGTGCAAAAAGAAGTTGCTGAGCGTTTCGTTGCCACCGCGCGAACACCCGCATATGGCGCAGTCAGCGTAAAGATTGCATATTGGGCTACGGCGAAGATGGTGGGCGACGTGCCGGCATCTGTGTTCATTCCGAAGCCAAATGTTGCGTCAGCGCTTGTCGATATCCGTCGTCATGCTTCGCCAGCCGTAGCAAATGTCGACCCGCAGCAACTGTTTACTTTGGTTCGCGCGGGTTTTGCGCAACGCCGAAAAATGCTGCGCAGGTGTTTGTCGGCAATGGTTACTCCCGCCGCGTTCACCAAGGCCGATGTATCGCCCGAGGCCCGAGCCGAAGAACTAGACATTCAGGCATGGGGCCGTTTATGTGTTGCCGTCAACAGCTAGCAACACCTAGATTCGAATTCGTATGAGCGCATCTCCGATTTCGCTGATTGCTCCCGCAAAACTGACGCTTTCATTGCAAGTAACAGGCACGCGCGACGATGGTTATCACCTGATCGACGCCGAGATGGTCACGCTTGATATTGCCGACGTGCTCACTGTTACACCCGGCGAGCAGGGCCTCAGTTTTGACGGGCCGCAGGCGCAAGGGCTTACTGCCAGTGACGACAACTTGGTTTCGCGCGCACTTCGGCAATGTGGCAAACAGGCGCGCGTGCACGTACAAAAAAACATTCCGCATGGTGGCGGCTTGGGAGGTGGCTCGGCAGACGCTGCAGCCATTTTCCGTTGGGCCAACTATCAAGATCTTGAGGCGGCATCTCGAATAGGCGCCGATATTCCTTTCTGCATGGTTGGCGGAAGGGCTCGTGTTCGAGGCATTGGCGAAATCATCGAACCACTCCCATTTGTTGCGCGAGCAATCACACTGATTCTTTTGCCATTCAGTGTTTCAACGCCGGTGGTGTATCGGGCCTACGACGCTCTCCCCCCGCAATCCGACGAGATCGTAAATCAATTGGAAGCTGCAGCAATGGTTGTTGAACCTCGGCTTGCCGTGTGGAAACAGCGCATTGAAGAAGCTTCTGGGGCGATACCAGTGCTGGCGGGCAGCGGCTCTACGTGGTGGCTAGATGGTGAGTACCCAAACTTGGGCGAACGCCTACCGGGCGCAATTGTTGTTGTCACCCGTACCACCCCCTAAAAGGGCTTGGGCGAAAAGGCCGGTTACTTGCGGCGCTGGTGACGGGTACGACGAAGCATCTTCTTGTGCTTCTTCTTTCGCATCCGTTTGCGACGACGTTTTACAAGTGAACCCATAGCGCGGAACACGATAGCGGGAACTGAGCCCATTTCTACATTTTCCTCAAAGAGTCAGTACTGTGTACTCGTCTTTCCGGGGTCGTTCAATGGCAGGACAACGGGTTTTGGTCCCGTTTATAGGGGTTCGAGTCCTCTCCCCGGAACTCATAGTGCAGCCAACGCGCCTCAGGCGCTGGCTGTCGGTCGCGGAAGAAAGCCAAACGGCGTTCGTGTTCTACGCTGTACCAAACGGCTCACCACCCGAGGACAGATGAACAAAACGATCGACAAAGTCACCACAAAGCGAATGGCTCTCTACACAGGGCGCACTCACCCACAACTTGCCGAAGAAGTGGCACAGCATCTGGAAGTGCAGCTTGGTGAAGCAAACATTGTCGAATTCGCAAATGGTGAAATACGTCCTCGTTTTGGAGAAAGTGTTCGCGGTGGCGACGTGTTCATCATGCAGACGCATTGCGGCGCAGATGGTCGCAGCGTGAACGACTCGATCATGGAGCAGTTGATCATGATCGACGCCGCATACCGCGCTTCCGCAAAGCGTGTGACTGCAGTGTGCCCCTTCTACGGTTACGCGCGCCAAGACCGCAAGGCAGAAGGCCGTGAACCGATTACTGCTCGCTTAATTGCCGACTTGTTCAAAGCAGCGGGTTCTAAGCGCATGGTTTCTATCGACTTGCACAGCGGACAGATTCAGGGCTTCTTCGAAGGCCCTGTCGATCACCTCACCGCAATGCCTGTTCTTGAGAACTACGTGCGCGCCAATGCGCGAGACGGTGTCACCATCGTGTCGCCAGACGCTGGTCGAGTAAAAGTTGCAGAACGTTTTGCGCAGCATCTTGCCGACATGGACGCCGACGTTGCATTCATCAACAAGCGCCGCCCGAAGGGAACCACCAACATCGCGGAAGCAAAAGAGGTCATCGGTGATGTCGACGGACGCTTGTGCATCCTTGCCGACGACATGATCGACACAGGCGGAACAATTGTCAGTGCCGCCGACTTGCTCTTCAAGCGCGGCGCCAAGGAAGTGTGGGCCATGGCCACGCACGGTGTCTTGTCCGGCCCCGCAATCGAGCGACTCGAGAACTCGTCCATCAGCCGCGTGGTGCTCACCAACTCGCTGCCGTTGCCAGTCGAAAAGCGAATTGCCAAGATCGAGGTGCTTTCAGTGGCCAAAATCCTTGCCGACGCCCTGGCTGCCGTCTTCGACGAGACCAGCGTCAGCGACCTCTTCGACGGCGAAAATCAGTCCTAAATTTGGCCCCCAGGGGCAGATTTAATTGAGCAATTCGGGCTGTAGGCTCGTTAGCCGTTGTAATTGCTTGACGACCTCACGCAACCCAAAGTATTTCTGGAGTTTCTCATGACCACCACATTGAAGACACAAGTCGGACGAACCACTGGCAGCCCAGAGGCTCGCCGTCTTCGCGGCAAAGAACACATCCCCGCAGTGCTGTACGGCATGGGCATGACACCGGTCAGCATCACCGTCGAGCGACGCGACTTGCGCATTGCATTGTCGGGCGCTGCAGGCTCCAACACCATCTTGGAATTGCACGTTGACGACAAGAAGTACCCAGCAATTGTGAAGGAAATGCAGCGCGACCCAATCAAGCGCACGGTCAGCCACGTCGACTTCATGCAAATCGACCTCAACGTGGAAATCACCATGGCTGTTCCAGTTCACCTCACCGGCACGGCAAAAGCCGTCAACCAAGAGGGTGGCCTTGTTGACGCAGCAATCGACCGCATCGAAGTGCGCGCTGCTGCTAACAACATTCCAAACGAAATTCTCATCGACGTCACCGACATGACCATGCAAAGCGTCATCCGCCTCGGCGACATCACATTGCCAAAGGGTGTTACCGCACTTGGCGACGACGACTTGGTCATCGTGACAGTGCTCGACACCGGTGGTGCAACTGCCGCCGCAACTCCTGCTGGTGATGCGCCTGCCGATGCTGCTGGTGCTGGCGAAGCTCCTGCTGCCGGCGACGACAAGCCAGCCGCCTCCTAGTTCGTATGGCGCTGTTCGGTCGCCAAGCGCGACACGAGCGGCATGAACGTCGCGGCACACCTTTCACCGCGCTCGTTGTTGGGCTGGGTAACCCCGGTCGCGAATACGCAGGCACAAGACACAACGTTGGTTTCGATGCGATCGAATTGCTTGCAACGCGTTACAACGTTTCACTGAAGTCGTCGAAGGATCGCGCGCTCACTGCCGAAGTGCATAACCAAGATGTGCACATTTTGTTGGCTATGCCAACTACATATATGAATGAATCGGGTAACGCTGTTGGCCCGCTTGCACGCAAGTACGCAATAACCGACCCTGCGAAAATTATTGTTGTACACGACGAACTTGATTTAGAGCCAGGTGTCGTTCGCGTAAAGATTGGTGGCGGTCTTGCTGGCCACAATGGATTGCGTTCGATCAATCAACATCTGAAAACACAGGATTTCATCCGTGTACGCATTGGTGTTGGCAAGCCTTCAACAAAAGAAGATGGCGCCGATCATGTGCTGTCGAAAGTGTCGGGCTCGCAACGCCAGACATTAGACATCTCTGTGCAAATTGCCGCAGACGCAGTTCAACTCATTTGCACGCAAGGCGTTGACGCTGCCATGCAGAGCATCAACTCCAAATAGTTAGTTGCCACTAGCCGCCATGCTGTTGTCCGAACTCGCCCTTCTTGCAGGCCAAGAAAGCGCATTGGCCACGCTTGGTGGAAAGAACTCGCTGTTGGCCTGCGGCGAACAGGCTCGCGCAACGATTATCGCTGCGCTCTCGGTGCGTTCTCCAAAAACCACAATGATCGTTGCAACGCCAACGGGCACCGCCGCACAGCTACTGCATGACGACCTCGTGCAATTTCTTGGCGCCTCCAACGTGCTTATTTTCCCCGCGTGGGAAACACTCCCCTTCGAGCGTGTCAGCCCAAGCGTGGAGACAATGGGCCGCAGGCTTGAAGTGTTGTGGCGTATTCGCGGCGACCAGCCGCCCAAAGTAATCATCGGCTCCGTTCGCGCGTTACTGCAGAAACTTGGGCCCGACGCAACGACACTGGAACCAATCGTTGTCCGACCGGGCGAAGAAATCGACGCCGATGCACTGCTTGCTCGGCTCGTGCACGGTGGTTATCGCCGAGAAGAACTTGTGGAGCACCGCGGCGAAGTGGCGAGGCGCGGTTCGATTATCGACGTGTTCCCCTCTACTGCTGATACGCCTATCCGAATTGATTTGTGGGGCGATGAAGTAGATCGACTAACACAGTTCAATGTCAACGATCAGCGCAGCACAGACGCAATCGAGGTTGCGACAATCTTCCCGGCGCGCGAGTTGCAGATAACTGATGAAGTAAAGGACATGGCGCGATCGCTTGTGGCTACAGAAGCTTGGGGCCGCGAACACTGGGACAGGTTGTCCGATGGCGCCAACTTCGATGGCATGGAAAGTTGGTTGCCTTGGCTGATTACCGAGGAGCTGTTGCTCACCGATATTTTGCCGAAGGACAGCGAGTTGTTGTTGGTCGACCCGAAGCGCATGCGTACACGTGCGCACGATTTGCTGGCAGAAGAAGACGACTTGGCGCGTGCACTCGCATCTACATGGGCTCGCGATGCAGACAAATCATTCCCGCGTTTACATGCAGAAGTAGAGCGACTGTTCGAGGGTGCTTCCTCCATGCGTGCAATTTCGATGTCCCTTCCTTCTGAAGCTTTGGACGCACCAACAATTCCGTCAACTGGTTGGGGCCCAGTTACTGGCGACGCCGAAGGAACCGCAAAAAGAATTCGCGAACTCATCGTCGATAAGTGGCATGTTGTTGTTGCCGCAGAAGGCGAAGGTTCTGCACAACGCCTAAAAGATGTGTTTTCCGAACACGGTGTCAACGTGCCGGTCATTATTGCGCCGTTGCACT